>Ga0207639_10000941_pt1 | contig 19712 bp, 33 predicted proteins | sample KBSCornC32_FD_184299 | JGI IMG/M metagenome (GOLD analysis project Ga0207639, IMG submission 184299) | Corn rhizosphere microbial communities from Kellogg Biological Station, Michigan, USA - KBS Corn C3-2 (SPAdes) (version 2) | ecosystem: Host-associated > Plants > Roots > Rhizosphere > Soil ...
CGCCAGCACTGCCAGATGCTGCATCAGGATGGTACCGATGCCTCGGCCCTGATGGGCATCGACCACGATGAAAGCGATCTCCGCCTGGCCCGGCTGCACCACGATAAAGCGTCCACCACCGATGAGGGCCTGGCGTCCGTCCTCGGCGATTTCCGCGACGATGGCGACGTGCCACTCGAAATCGATATCGAGGAAGAAGGCCTTTTCCCGCTCGGAAAAGCCCTTCTTCGGCATAAAGAAGCGCCGCTGAAGCATTGCATGCTGGTTCGGCCGATCGCCGCAAGCATCCCGGCCCGGTCATCGGGGCGAAGCGCACGGATCGTGATTGGGCGTTCGTCGCGAAGATGCGCATGGACCGAATGTTCGACGGCTTCAGGCATGACGGCAGGTCCCCTTGGGCTCCGATTGTGCACCTCATTAGCCAGAGCGGCTTTGCGCACTGCTGCTTGATCTGGATCAAGCGCGAATTCGGGTAGGCGCCAATAGGCTTCTGATGTCAGGTGATGTCCATCGAGATGCATCCGGTCCTCGGTTGGGGCCGATGCGCGCGTCAACGAGGGCGATGCAATGGCCCAGAGAGTAGTTCGACAGACGGCATCCGGGGCAGAAATTATTCAGCTGGCGCTTCGCCTGGGTGTGCTGACTTTCCTGGTGTACTGGTCGTTCGTTCTTGTTCGTCCGTTCATTCCCATTCTCGTCTGGAGCATGGTTCTGACCGTGGCGCTGTATCCGCCGTACAACTGGCTATCGGTGCATCTCGGCAGGCGGCCGAAGCTTGCGGCTGCGATCATTACGATCATCAGTCTTGCGATCGTCATCGGACCGGTGACATGGCTTGGATACGGGGTGGTCGACGGCTTGCAAGAGCTGGCTCGTCAGCTGGGCGCCGGCGCGCTGCTCATTCCGTCGCCTCCGGAAGGCGTGAAGGCGTGGCCGGTCGTCGGCACCCAAATTTTCGAACTCTGGGATCAAGCTTCGACAAACCTGAGCGTTGCGCTCAAGGAGGTCGCACCGCACCTCAAGCCATTGGCCGGGCCGGTGCTTGCCTTTGCCGGCAGCGCGGGCCTGGGGACACTCAAGTTCGTCGCGTCGGTGGTGCTGGCGGGCTTCCTGTTTCACTATGGTCCAGGCCTCGTGGCGGCCATAAACCGGATTCAAGCCCGTCTGGTTACCCAGCGAAGCCAGGATTTCGTCGCGCTCGCCGGATTGACGATACGCACGATCGCGCAGGGAGTTATCGGCGTCGCCGTCCTACAATCACTGCTGGCCGGTATCGGACTGAAGCTCGCCGGTGTGCCTCATGCGGGCGTTTTCGCCTTCGTTGTCCTTGTTCTGGCAATCCTGCAGATCGGGTCTGCAATCATCCTTATTCCCGTCATCATATGGATCTGGGCCACCAAGGACTTTGCGCTGGCGCTTCCGCTGACGGTCTATCTCCTGGTCGTGGGGCTCGCCGACAACGTCTTGAAGCCGATAATGATGGGCCGCGGGCTGAATACGCCCATGCTGGTTATCTTCATCGGCGTCCTGGGCGGGATGCTGGCGCATGGCATCCTCGGGCTGTTTGTCGGGCCCATCATTCTGGCGGTGACCTGGGAATTGATGATGGCTTGGATCCGCGAAGAGCGGACCGATGCCGCCGCAACTGTTGCGGAACGGGGTACCGAGAAAGTCGCCGCGATGCCTAGCCTCTAGGCGCATTTCGATATGGCCGCACGAGGCAAACGGGAGTTCTTCCCATGACCTATGTCAATGGTCCCTCCGGCCGAGCGCAATCCTGACGCAGGGCTGCAAGCAATGAGAGATTGAGCATGTCGACCGACAAGCCGGCCGTCTCTGGCGAGACCCTTTCGGAGCTATTTGCATCCGGCCTCTAATATCTGGCCGATACCGGGCAGCGCAGTATCCTGTTCCTAGACGTCGTGCGCGAGCGCGGGCTGCAATATCGCGAACACATCGCTGAAACGGCGCCGCATGTCCTCAACTATGAGGTTGAATTGATTGTCGACGGCAGGACGCTACCGCGGCCGGTCAACTACGCTGGTAAGCGTTGCTCCGCCGAATGGCGTGTCGATTAACAAGAAGCGCCGCCCGTTCGTGGTAATCGATCCTTGCGCGGGCCACGGCCCGGGAATCAGCGGCTTCAAGGCGGACAGCGAGATCGGCGTGGCGATGAAGGCGGGACATCCCTGCTACTTCATCGGCTTCCTGCTCGAGCCGATGCCTGGCCAAACGATCGAGGACATCGCGAGAGCCGAGGCCGTTTTCGTCGAGAAGGTCATCGCCCTGCATCCGGAAGCCGACGGCAAACCGTGCGTGATAGGCAATTGCCAGGCCGGTACCGTCATGATCATGGCATCGTTGCGGCCGGAGCTATTTTGGCCCGCTGATTATCGCCGCCGCGCCGTTGTCCTACTGGGCTGGCATTCACGGCAAGAATCCGATGCGCTACTCCGGCGGCCTGCTGGGTGGGAGCTGGCTGACCGCGCTGACCAGCGACCTGGGCGGCGGAAAGTTCGACGGGGCGTGGCTTGTCCAGAACTTTGAGAACGTGAATCCCTCAAACACGCTCGGGAGTAAGCAATAGAACGTCTATTCCAAAGTGGACAGTGAACCGGATCGCTATCTCGAATTCGACCGCTGGTGGGGCGGCCATGTCAATCTGAATGCCGAGGAAATCCAGTTTATTGTCGATGAGCTGTTCGTCGGCAATGATTTCGCCGCCGGATGTATCAAGACATCGGACGGCCAGACAGTCGACCTCAGGAACATATCATCTCCGATCGTCGTGTTCTGTTCAAAGGGAGACAACATCACGGGGCCGCAGCAGGCGCTAGGCTGGATTCTCGATCTCTACAGCGATGTCGACGATATCAGGACTTACGGAAAAACCATCGTCTATACTGTTCATGAGACCGTCGGTCACCTCGGTATCTTCGTTTCCGGCGGCGTCGAAGAAGGAGCACAGCGAATTCTCGAGCAATATCGACCTGATCGATGTGCTGCCACCGGGCTCTACGAAGCCACTTTCGAGGCTAAATCCGCCGACACGGCCAATCCCGATCTTGCGGAGGAAAGTGGATCATGCGGTGCGAATGGCGCACGCTGGACGATATTAGGGCCATGGGCGGCAACACGGCCGAGGATGAGCGATGGTTCGCGACAGCCGCCCGTGTATCCGAAATCAATCTCTCGAACTACCGGAAGTTCGTGCAGCCGCTTGTCCGGGCGTCAGTTGCGCCACAAATGGCGGAATTGATGCGCCAATGGCACCCGCTACGGGTCTCAATGCCTTCGGAGGCGATACCGCTGCCATGAAGGGTGTCGCGCGGGCGGCCGACAAGATTCGCGAGCAGCGCAAGCCGGCGGCAGATGACAATCCGTTCGTCAAATTCCAGGAGGCGGTCTCGAAAAACATTGTCGACGTCCTGGACAAGTGGCGCGATGCGCAGGAAATACTCAGTGAAGCGCTCCTCCTGGGCATCTACGGATCGACCGTGGTGCAGGCCGCCGTCGGCGTCACGCCGGACGCGGACGTCTCGCCAAAGCCCCGGATGTCGCCGGAACACCGCGCGCGTCTGGAAGCGCGCATTGCCGAGAAATCGCAAAATCGGCAGCGGCGGTCTCAGGGAATGCGTCATTCGAGGTCTGCTCTATGTCGGAAGCTCGCGGGGAATGGTTGACGAACGCAGCCTGGAGGAATTGCGGCGGGCGCGCGCCAACGACGCGGGCTCGCGCCTCTCGCTTGCGCAGTTCAAGAAGATCGTGCGTGAGCAATTCTTCATGCTGCTGCTCGAGCCGGCGGCGAGCCTTGTCGCCATCCCAAAATTGCTTTCGCCCCACGAAAGTGAGCGGCATGCCGGGCTGGAGGCAATCCGCAGCGTGCTTTCCGCGAGCGCGGAAATATCCGGCGAGGCCGCCAAGCGGCTCGATCGCGTGACGGAACTGTTCGGTCTCGCCGGAAAATCGCGGGCGAAGGCATCCTAGGCGGTGGCGGGTTGATCGGAGAGTTGGATATGGGCATTGCATCCATCGAAGCGAGTGAAGCCAAAGCCGGCGCGAAATACGATCGTCTCATTGCCGCAGCCAAGGCTATGCCGCCGGCGACAACCATCGTGGTGCACCCATGCGACGGCAGGTCGTTGCGCGGCGCAGCCGATGCTGCCGAGGCAGGCATCATCAAGCCCGTACTTGTTGATCGCAGAGCATACATTCTCGTTGCTGTGGAATCGGCACGCATCGTCCAGCCTGACACGGGAGAGAGCGTCATGACAATTCCCGTATTTCCGGAAACCAAGGTTGCGCTGAAGGGCCGCAAGGGCCTGATCGTCGGCATCGCCAACGATCAGTCGATCGCATGGGGGTGCGCCAAGGCGTTCGGGCATTGGGCGCGGAGCTCGCTGTCACCTATCTGAACGAGCGAGCCAGGAAGCACGTGGAGCCGCTGGCGAAGGAGCTCGAGGCATCGATCTTCATGCCGCTCGATGTGAATACCGAAGGACAGACCGAGCAGGTGTTCGAACGGATCGGAAAGGAGTGGGGACAGCTCGATTTTCTGCTGCACTCGATCGCCTTCTCACCAAAAGAAGCGCTGCACGGGCGCGTGGTCGATGTCGATCGTGATGGTTTCTCAAGACGACGGACGTCTCCTGCTGGTCGTTCATGCGGATGGCCCATTTGGCGGAGCCGCTGATGAAGAACGGTGGCGCGCTGTTCACCATGACCTATTATGGAAGCCAGATGGTGGTCAAAAACTACAACATCATGGGCGTCGCGAAAGCGGGACTGGAGGCTGCCGCCCGCTATATCGCGGCCGAACTCGGTCCCAAGGGGATTCGGGTGCACGCGATTTCGCCGGGGCCGCTGGCGACGCGTGCCGCTTCGGGAATTCCCGAATTCGACTAATTGATGGACAAGGCACAATCCACCGCGCTGACCCGGAGCCGCGTGAGTATCGACGACGTCGGCGCGGCGACCGCTTTCCTGGCGCTCGACGGCGCGAAGCTGATTACGGGCGGCGTCATGTATATCGACGGTGGATATCACATCATCGATTGAGACGCAGAGTCTGGCGCAGTCATGTTCCGGCGTCGCCGCCGGCCCCGGCAAACGGTCCATCTCGGGAAGCGTGTCGATGTTGCGTCAGTTTCTTGTTGGCGCGGCTGCAAGCGGTTGCAACATCGCGATCCATGCTCTGGTGATGGTGGCTGTCGTAAGGGCGGCGCGCTTCGCCGACGAACTGGCGATGGCGTATCAGACGTTTCGACTGATTGCGGTCATGATTGTCACCGTGACGGTCCTGATGATCGCGCATCTCGCCGAGGTGCTGGTCTGGTCCGCGATTTACGCGGCAGTCGACGCGGCGCCGGAAGGCGCCGATCTCACCTATTTCGCCTTTGTGAACTACACGACGCTCGGCTACGGGGACGTGACCGCGGTGAAGCGTTGGTCCTTGCTGGGGCCGATGACAGCGATGAACGGAGTCTTGATGTTCGGCTGGTCGACGGCCGTGATATTTGAAGTGTTGCGAATGACATTGCTCGCGGACGGCGAAGAGCGCGCGCAAGGGAATCGTGCATGGCCGAAGCAGCCCTTATGAGACTACGCGCGCCCCTTGATCTGTATCAAGCATGCGAAAGAGGCGTGATCAACCTTGCAGTCGCATTCCGGATTGTTTGTGGAAAGGTTACGTCCAAGTTTGCCGCGCATTCCGGAATCATCTGGAGCGTCTCACCAGGGAGACCAACATGAAATTCTCGATCGCATTATCAGCGCTGCTGATTGCCGGCTTCATGGCCGTAACGACGGAGCCGGCCAGTGCCGTCGTGTACTGCCAGTATGTCGAGTACCCCGCGGGCTGCACCGTCAGGGCAGGCGTCGTGCTGCGCCCGCGGCCGGTCGCGCGCGCGGTGGCGACGCCCGGCGTCGGCCGTGGTGGCACCGTCACGAACCGCGGCGGCCCGGTGGATCGCGTCGGCCGGCGCTGATCGGACCTTTGTTGCCGGAATAGCATCTCGTTGATGGCGCGGATGGCCCGCGTCGAGGTGAAAGCGGCTCTTGCCGAGACACGACCGTACCCGGGTTCGGCCTCAACGCGGGTGCGGCGCCGTGGCGGAGTAGCGTATGCCCCTGGCGCGATATTTTCTTTATGTCGGCGGAATATTGTTCACCCTGGTGTTCATTCTGGACGCATGCCTGACCCGACTGCCGGTCACGGAGAGTGCACACGTCAATTCACCCGTCATCCGCATTCATTCCGATCGCAAATGGCCGGAGCGTATTGTTTTCGATACCACCCTTCCGACGATTGTTCCTGTGCCCGCTGCGATTGCGGAAGGCCGCGCCGTAGATCCGATAGCGGTCACCGACGCCGCTGCAAAAAAACGGGAGCGCGAAGCATTTGCCTTGATGCAGTCATCCGATGTGAGGCGGCTACAGCCATCCGATCCGGGAAGGCGTGAAGTGAAGCCGCAACGGCCACGCAAAGTCGCGAAGCGGCACGTGCGGGCGCGGTCGGTCCTCGTCTGGCGGCAGCCGCAGTTTGGCTGGTTTGGCAACACCATCTGGTGATGGATCCGTGCGCGCGTTGCGGGCTCGCGCGGCCTTGGGAAAATACATTGCAGAAAAAATTCACTTTTCGATTCGAAAGCGGACTTTCTTGGTCTTTTTATTTGCGGATTCCTCCACTACTTCAAAATTTCCGACCGAGGCCCGCCTTAGCAGCCCCGCCCGGGGGCGCGCAATCGACGATGAAACGTAACGATAAGTTCCGGAAAACGATGCGCCGCTCACCTTGATCTCCCGTAGCGGCACGTGTCGGAACGACATCGGGTATGGCCGCTCGGCGCCAACGCACTTGAACTCGATTCCGCTGCACTGGATCGTTTTGTTGCAAGTCGCGTTTATCTCGTCGATCGGCTTATTATTGTAATCTGGTGGCAACTGGTACTCCAGAACACTGTCCAGCGTATCGGTACAGCTCTGGATGGGCTTGAACCGAAAATGGACAGTAAATGTCGTTCCAAGAGGACCTGAAGCGGATACGTACAGGTCATGCTGGGTGATAGGCAGCACATACCGCCCCGCCAGGAAAACCGGTTGGGCTGTGGAGGATATGGAAGACATCACAATTGTCAGAACTGACCAAACGATCATTCGCATCTTACGCTCCACGCCAAGTCACCCGTAAGGTATGCCCATCGTCTCGGGGTAGCGGCTGCTTTCGCTTGTTGGTTTGGATCAAAAGAGCGTTTCGTCGGACGGCAGGCCAAGTCTATTACGTGCAGGAGACCCCCGATAGGCTAAACCATTCTCTTCAGAGAACGAGCAGTGCGGTGACGCAGAGAAACAGAATTGCCTGCCAACCGGCCTTGACGGTGGTTTTTGAATCGCGCGAAGGCCTGATACCGCTCCTTACCGGCAAGCGATTGTCGTTGGCGGGAAGCCTGCTTGCCCGAACTAGAGCATCGGAGATTTGAGGCGACCGACACATCGGCATGACGATGTCCTCTCGCGAAAATTTTTAACCAGGATACACGCCGTTATCACAACTCTGCGACGAGTTTAGTGCGGTGATACAGATCAATTGGTAAGCAGCACTGATCAATGCGTCGGAAGGTGATTTGTTGCCGGGTAAATCGTCAGGCCGCCGATCAATCGCACTACGACAGCCACCATCTTTCACTTTGGGATGCAAAGCGGTCTAACGGTCTCATCGGAGCTTCGGGCCTTGGCGTACTCAATCAGTGCCTGCCTGGCCGCGTCGCACCGCTCTGCGCTGGTAAATTCCTGTGTCGCAACCACGGCGCCGTTCGCGACGCCGAGCCAGCTAACGATGATTAGAACGTGGGTCACAGTATCCTCCTTACCGGGATAATGGCCTGCCGATGACCTGACAGCGCACGGGTTATCCCGGCTAGGGCGCTCGCTGATGCGCCGCCAGGCGTTGATCCAGGTCAAGCGCCGCTAACGGCCTTCGCACTCAACAAAAAAGGCCCCGGCACGGTGCCGGGGCCTAGGCTCGACTTGCTGGAGACAAGCCTTGATCAGTAGCGGGCGATTGGCGCCCCGTAACCGCCGAAGCGATAGTTGATGCGCAAGGTGAGCATATCCACGTCCTGGCTGATCCGGCTGTTGAGTGCACCGACAACAAGCGGATTGACGAACGTAAATGAATTATTGGAGTCACCCATGAACAGGTGGTCGTATTCAACGCCGAACGACCAGTTCGGCGCGAAGCCATATTCCAATCCGACACCGACAGCGCCGCCCCAGCGGGTCGCGCTGGCGGCGGCGAGTTCAGCGCCGGTGATGTTGCTGAGGACGCTAAAGCGGTTGCTTGTCACCGCCGCGCCGCCTTTTACATACAGCAGCGCTGCATTCCAGGCGTAGCCGATCTGGCCGGTAAAGAGGCCGATACCGTCTGTTTTGGTGCGGGTGGAGAGCGTGGGGTCGAGCAGGCTTACGCGCGTGTTGCTGAGATCCGCCCAATCGCCTTGGGCTTCCAGGCCAAACACCCACTGACTGGCTTGCCAGCGATAACCGATCTGACCGCCGAGGAGGCCGCCGGATCGTTCGCGACAGCCCTCTGCGAAGGCCACGCCAGCCGGTGTAAGGAAATCCCAACAGCTATGGCTCTGGCCCCATCCGCCATTGGCACCGATGTAGAAGCCGGTCCAGTCATAAATCGGAGCGATGACCGGCGCGGGTGGCGGTGCCTTGACGGCCATATCGGCAGCGGATGCGGGGGCGGCGATGCCGACCAATGCTACTAAACCAACTGTAGTCAGCAGAAAACTCTTCATTTTTTCCTCTCCATTTCCGCCGGTTAACTTGTCCCCACCAACGGATGTTGCAGGCGTTGCATTGATTCCAACTTGCAACTGAAGCCTAAGTACTCTCTGCAAAATTCCCGTGCCAAAATGGCAACACTCAAGAGTAAACAGCGCGCGCTCATTACTGCTATGTTGATTATCGTGCACATGGCGGGGGAGGCCGGCCTCGCGCCGCGCGAGTTCCACGATTTATTCGATCTTCCCGGATGGCGGGTCGGTATTTCCCGTCGCGTCGCCGCTGTCTCGCTCGCGTCCTTCATCAAGCCATGACGGAATGCTTCCCGACGGGATCGCGCGTTTAGGCAAATGGGGAATGATCGTGCCGGCGGTTACGACCAGTCCTTCGTCGAATTTTGCACGCGCAAAATCCTTGGCCTGCGTTTCGGTCTCAAACGTTTGTGTCGACCGGGAGCGCCGGCTTCGGACCGCTGTGCCTCTCCATGGGAGTTCGAAGGTCACATACCAAGAATGCTTCTTCATCCGATAATTCCGTCGAATCAGTCGTCGGGCATTCTCCAGGATCACGGTCAGCGGTAGTGCAGCGCGATCAACTCGGCGACGCGGGCAGGACGCGGGCCGCCTTCGATTTCGATCACCATGTGATAATTGACCCGCAAGCCATCGGGCGGGACGTCCTCGACTTCTGCGATGCTGGTGCGGCTCCTGATCCGTGAGCCGGCCGGGACGGGGGAGAGATACCTGATCCGGTCCGCACCATAGTTCAGCGTGTTGCGCAGCCCCTTGAACCCCATCACGGAGCGAATGAACATCGGTGCCAGGCTGAGCGACAGCAGTCCGTGGGCAATGGTTGTTCCGCCCGGGAGTTCCTTCCTCGCTCGCTCCTGGTCGACATGGATCCATTGATCGTCGCAGGTCGCTCGGGCAAAGAGGTCAATACGTTCCTGGGTGACTTCATTCCATTCGCTGGCGCCGATCTCGGAGCCGACCGCCGCCTTGAATTCACTGAAGTCGCTGAAGATACGCATAACAGATCCTTATGACTGGATTCTTCCGGATCAGATTTTCATCTGAGGAACGTTGGCTGGAATGAACAGATCCGCTTCCGTGACAGCCATGACCTCGGCGACGGTGACGCCCGGCGCGGTCTCCTGCAGCGTTATCCTTCCGCCGATGAAGCCGATCACCGCCATGTCGGTGACGACCAGATCGACTGGGCGCGAGGAGGTCAGCGGCAGCGCGCATTTCTGGACGATTTTCGATTTCCCCTTGGCGGCGTGCTGCATGGCGACGATGACGCGCTTGGCCCCGGTCACCAGATCCATCGCGCCGCCCATCCCCGGCACCATCTTGCCGGGGATCATCCAGTTTGCGAGGTGTCCTTCGGCGTCGACCTGAATCCCGCCGAGGACCGTTATGTCGACGTGACCGCCACGGATCAATCCGAACGACATCGCGCTGTCGAAGACGCATGCGCCGGGCAGGGCGCTGATCGCCCGTCCGCCGGCATCGGTGAGCAGGGGGTGGGCCATGCCTTGCTCCGGCATCGGTCCGGTGCCGATCAAGCCGTTCTCCGACTGAAAAAATACCTTGAGATCGGAGGGAACGAAGTTCGCGACCAGCGTCGGAATTCCGATGCCGAGATTGACGAGGTTACCTGAGTGAAGTTCGCGTGCCACCCGTCGGGCGATGATCGATTGAGCGTCCATGGGTCACCCGTTGGCAATGAGGTAGTCGACGAGCGGCGCGGGCGTTATGACATGGTCGGGCGCGATGACCCCGACGGGGATGATATGCTCAGCGGTCACGATGACGGTATCGGCCGCCATTGCCATGACGGGATTGAAGTTGCGCGCAGTCAGCGCGTAGGCGAGGTTGCCGAGGTAGTGGTGCATGGTTCGGCGGGCTGTCTGGGAGCGAAGTCGCGATCTAAGCCTTGTTTACAGGTCAAATTCCGCCAGCCGCACACGATCCAGCAACACGATTTGCCGCTGCGTCTGGCCGAGGAAACCAAGGACACCCATCCCGTGAAGATGTGAGAGCGCCCGGGAGACCGTTTCGAGCGTCAGGCCGAGATAGTCCGCGATATCGCGACGAGACATCGGAAGGGCCATCACGCCGGCGGCCGTCAGGCGGGGATCCATCTCGAGCAGGAATGCTGCGACCCGCTCGAGCGACGTCTTGCGCCCCAGCAGCAGCATGTGGTCCTCGGCATGCCGGAGGTTGGTCGTGGTCATGTTCAGCAGATCGAGCGCCACCGTCGCGTCGGTTTCCGCTACGTGCTCCAGGCTGCATCGTTTCATCAGCCGTACTGTCGTATCGACGATCGCTTCCGCGGTAAATCGATGGGCTGCGCCGTTCTCCAGCCCGAAAATGTCGCCGGTCAGGTGGAAAGCGCCGATCTGCCGGCGGCCGTCGCAGAGGAGCTTGTGGGTGCGAACCGCACCGTCCGCGACCTGGTAGATATAGTCGGCAGGCTCCGCCTCTCCGAATATCTCGGTACCCTTGTTGTATTTGAATTCACTCAGGATTACCCTGGCGCGCGAAAGCTCGCCGAGTTGCCCCAGAGCCTTCGGTCTGCTGCCGGGATGGGCGTTGACGTTGACAAACATGGTCTCCCCCTGTTTGAGACGATTTGCCTGCATTCCCGGGGCTCGCGGCCAATGGCCAAAATGGACATAGCGGGTGGCTCCCGGGAACGTGTTAAACCAGACCGTGCATGATGGGCTATTGTATTGAGGGTCATTGTCCTCTGGGACAATGAACGGAAGGACAGGGTCAACAGGCTACTAGGGCAATTCTTCGAGGATTTTGCCGGCGCCTCGGCGAGCATCTCAGACTTTATCGTTTCGTTTCGGCGAAGATGGGAATGGGCTTCATCGAACACCAAACGCAGGTTCTGATGCGATGACTGCGTGGATCAGTACGTTATCGATTTGCGTAACTGCGCTCCTCGCCTGCTTCCCGGTGACGGCGCAAGAGGGACGGTTGCGATCGCTTCCGGTACTTGACCAATCCGATTTGCGTGGGCCGTTCTGCCACTGGGTGTTTTCAGGTCGCGGCATTCACATCGAAAACTTGAACGAAGTCTTTGATCCCTTCTTTACCAACAAGATGCGTGGAATGGGGATTGACCTGTCGATCCCGCGTACTGTCTCCGCCGTTACATGATCTTAGGGGGATCCCTTGCCCGCGGTTGTGCATATTGTTGACGACGACGCTTCTTTCCTTTCGGCCATCGAACGTCGCTTGAAGAAGGCCGGTTACGCGGTGTCGACTTATCCGTCAGCCCAGGATTTGCTTGACCACCTGCCGAACGAGAGCGAATCCGGCTGCATTCTACTTGACGTGCGAATACCAGGATTGAGCGGCCCGGAGTTGCAGGGACGCCTCAGCGAGATCGGCTCGATCTTGCCGATCGTGTTTCTCACGGGCTATGCGGACGTCCAGACCACGGTGCGGGCCATCAAGGCAGGCGCGGAAGATGTTCTCATCAAGCCGGTATCATCAGAAGAGCTTCTTGGTGCGGTGGAGCGGGCGCTGGCTCACCATCAGGTGGCGCGCAGCCAGAGAGGCAAGCTCGACGTCGTGCTCGCCCATGTTGCGCAGCTGACGCCGCGCGAGCGCCAGGTTTTCGATCTTGTCATTCGGGGAAATACCAACAAGCAGGTTGGCAACGTATTGGGTGCAACCGAACGCACGATCAAGGCGCACCGCCACCGGGTAATGGAGAAATTGCAAGTGCAGTCTCTTGCCGAATTGGTTTCGCTGGCCGAGCGGGCTGGAATTCTCAAAGAGTTGTCGGGTACCAGACAGACGAATTGAGGAAAACGCCAACAGAATTTTGGTTCGAATTGCCCCATGGGACAATAGAAAATGCGGGACTCACGGTTTACAAAAATTGTGTGGTGAGTCGGGGGAGCCACGACTTGATCAGCTTCGGCGGACGCTGACAGGTTGCAGATCGTCTCTCGAAAAGACGTTCAAGGCGCGGTGGACGGGATAACGATCTTGCGGAAGCGAAATGTCGTTTTTGTCGTCGATGATGACCTCGGGACGCTCAAGGGGCTAAAGCGGCTGCTACGCGAACACGGCTACGACAGCGTCGTGTTTTCGTCTGCTGAGGCGTTCCGGAATCACGACGATTTCGAGTTGGCATGCTGCTTGGTTCTCGATATCGACCTGGACAACGAATCCGGAATCGACCTGAGGCATCGTCTAAAGGCGGCCGGTATTTTATTGCCAGTTATCTATATCACCGCCAACGACAGTCCCGCAGTCCGTCTGGCGGCAATCGAGTCCGGCTGCATTGCCTATCTTACAAAGCCCTTCCGGGCGAAGTCCCTGATCGAGCCGATCGAAAAGGCAGCCTCCGAGGCGGCATAGGCTGCCGGACGTCGCCGACGCATCATTCGTCGATATTTTGCTCGAATGTCTGCGTCGGAACGCCGTGGCGAACTGTGGCGAACTGGTTGATCGGCAATGCCGTGGTCACCGCCAAGACGCTTAGTGTTCGAATGGTCATCCGCGGCCAACCGAACAAGCAGATCGCCTGGGCGATAGCGTGTATCGAACGGACCGTCAAAGCTCATCGCCACAACGTCATTGAGAAGATACAGGTCAAAACCCTGGCGGAGGTTGTATCGGCCGCCGCGCGGGTCGGCATTGCGTCGGCCACCAAACAGACGGAATAGCCTAGTCTAGTAAAGTGGAACCAACATGCTTGATTTGTATCAAGCTGTTTAGACCAAGGCTCTTCAAGAGCTTCAAGCATTATCGGCGGACAGCTCATGGCCTCAACAGACAGCAACATCGTTTTAGTGGTGGACGACGACTTGGGCATGCTGAAGTCCGTCCAGCGGCTTTTACGGCTGCACGCATATGAACCCGTCCTGTTTTCGTCAGCGAAGGCTTTTGAATGCGACGCCCATCCCGATAGAGCGGGCTGCATCATTCTGGACATCAACCTGCCTGACGGGTCGGGCATTGAGCTGAGGCATCGTCTCAAGGAAGATGGAGTTTCGGCGCCGGTGATATTTATGACCGGGAACCAAAACCCTGTCGCTCGCGACGCGGCGGTGGCCTCTGGCTGCATCGCTTTTCTAACCAAGCCCTTTTCCGCACAGTCACTGCTTGAGCCGCTCAAGGAAGCCATGGCAGGGCGCTCCTAATTTGCATAACCAATACAGTATTGGTGGTAGCAGCAGCGATCACGTCCCCTGATTGTTCTCGATTCACAGGAGGGTACGTAAAATGCTGGCCATTGTGCAGCGAGACCGAACTTTGGACCACCCAGAACTAGAGTTTTGCGCTTCTGATCACGATGGCGGGCTGGATGCGCCATCGTGGTTTTGCAGCAGGATCGGCGGTTTGTTGCCGATCGCGCCATGGGGCCGTTCTTCGTTGTAGTACCTGCGCCAATTCTCCACTTTTTCACTGGGCATCGGCAAGCGTCAGAAACCAATGGGCGTTGAGGCATTCCTCCCGGAAGCGGCCGTTGAACGCCTTGATGAACGCGTTGTCGGTCGGCTTCCCCGGACGGGAAGTCCAGCGCCGCGCTGATAGGCCCAGACATCGAGATCTCGCGAGACGAACTCGGTGCCCTGATCGACGCGGATCGTCGCCGGGAATCCTACTTCATTGCTTCATTGCAGACCCTTTCCAGTATCTCCACGACATCGGTGCCGCGGAAGGTGAACCGCGGTTCCAGCGCCGGCGAGAAACGGGAGAAGATGTCGACGACCGTGAGCACCCGAAGCTTGCGGCCCGTCGACAACTGCTCATGGACGAAGTCCATCGCCCAGGTCTCGTTCGATCGCGTCGCCGGCTTTCGATCACCCGCAGCTTGGCCTTGACCCGACGCTTCGGCGTCTTGTTGCGTAATTGCAGGCCCAACTCGCGATAGATCCGCCGCGTCTTGTTCTGGCCATGGGGCCATCCTTCGCGAAGAAGCATGACATGAATGCGGCGATATGGGCCACAAGGGGGAGATGGTCGGGTGTAGCCGGGCACTGTTCCGAACCGGCATGCCTGGCTGGCGGCGGGCGGCACCGAAAGATTATTGTTCACTCGCTGCCGACTCAAGTTCGAACGCTGGCGGCTCACACGTAACCGTTTCGTGGTCTAGAAAACGATAGCTCGCAGGTCACAAGCCGGCGGGTTTTTCCGTAGTGGTGCCGGGCTTAAATGTTTTGGGCGCGCTACCTCAGGAGCGAGAAGCCACCGTATCACTACGAGGCGGAGGCCTCTAGCACGACTATTGCATTGCGTTGTGGAGTCGCTCGGCCTTAGGATCTCTGACCCCGGTTTGATCCCCATTGTGAATTGTGGGCAACGCGCGCCACCTTGCCGTCCCCTCGAGGGCTTGGTGAAGTAGAGTCCTGATTTGAAATTCCCCGTGGCCAACGGGTAAAGTGCGAAACAGATTCCCTTCTTTCATTGGGCCACGGTTGCGGCAGCATGTTCGCAACGGCCGCTGGCGGCGCGCTGTAGGGCCTTCCTCCGGGCGCGCTGAAGCGGCCCGGTCGCCGTTGTTGGCCCGAACGAGGGGTTACTTTTTTTGCTCAGTGGTGGTGGTGGTGCCGTCGCGCGTGTCCCGGCGCTCGTCGCGTCCGGTGCGCCGCTCCTGACGCCGCTCTGTGCGCCCCGTGCGCCGTTCCTGACGACGTTCAGCCCGCCCAGACCGCCGCTCCTGACGCCGCTCTGTACCAGACTTCGCCGTATCTGCGGGCGGGGTCGTGGGCGCCGCGGGTGCAGTGGTGGTTTGGGCTTTAGCCTCCGTCACCGTCAAAAGCGCAGATGTAGCGACAACTCCAAACGCAGCGGCGTATCCAACAAAAGCGAGTGCGCTACGACGACAGACCTGTTTCGGCTCCGAACGTTCACTCATTTTTCACGCTCCCGGTTTGCTGCCCTGTCAGACCATTTTCACTTCACGTCGCAAAACTGGTTATTGATCTGGATCAACTTGGCCGCGCGCTTCAAGCCACGCTGGAATTTCCGCTGACGGGATTGCTACTCTCGGCAGGTGGGGGGATGATGGTCCCCGCACTGACGATCAGTCCGTCATTGAATTTGGCCCGTGCAAAATCCTTGGCCGCTGCTTCGGTTCAAACGTCTTGGTTAAGCGCGGATGTCGCCGCCTTAGCAGCGTGCCATCTGGCGGCACTTCAAAAGTGACATACCAAGTGTGCTTCATGCCGCGATGCCGCTGGTGTTGGTCTTCCCGCGCCGGGCTCGAGCCATGTCGAAGCGCGGGCACTTGGTTCGCTCCAAGTCAGTCGTTGTGACGATAGCGATCAGGTTGGAACGAAATGTCATCGATGTACGGTTGTACAGTCCGCTCGGTTTTGAAGAGGTCACGCCATGCATGGACGGAAAGCGCAAACAATACCAAAGCGAAGCACGTCGACAACAGCATGATCCACATCATCTGCTTTTCCCTCGATGGAGAGTGCCTGATAGCGTCCATCATCGGCGTGGGACCACAGACAAACGAGGCCCTCCGGGTGCATTACCGCCGCGCTCCAACGCGGTTGACGCCACCGTTCATGTTGCCACCGGCGTTATGACGAACCGCAGCGCGCGCCACGGGACGCGGCCTGAGCACGACGCCTGCCCGGGCAACGCACCCCCCGGGATAACCCTCGTACGTGCAGTACACCACCGCGTTGGCTGGCGCCGGATTGAGGGTGACACCTGCAAGCCCCAAGAGGGCGCTAAAAGCAATTCCGGCAACAGTCGCTGACTTGATCGAAATGCGCTTGGTCTGATGCATGGCTAACTCCTCTTTGCGCTTGCGAATGCAAGGTGATGGAGCCGCACTACGAGTGCGGCTGAACATAGCGTGAGTGCCAAGGGATCGCGGACGTTGACCCAGATCAACGACCGATGTTCGAGTGAAACAGCAAGAACGAGCGTCGAGATCGTGAACCGGTGTGGCCCCAGTCCTTGGGGAAACCGGGGCCATGGGGGCTGTGTACCTGTATTGGGACGGTACCTGACAATCCAAACTCAGAAATCAAATCAGGGAAAGTTGTCCTGTGGTGCATTGTCCCAAAGTACAGAGTGCAACGGCCCGGAACTCGGGCATTTAGCTCTATCCTGCCGATGCTTTCTTGAGCGGCTCGATCAGCTCGTGCGCTGAGAACGGCTTGGTGAGAAATGCCGCGCATCCAGAGGCCACAGCAGAATCGTGAACCTTCGGGTTTGCATTGCCCGTGATATAGATGACCGGCACGGAGATGCCTGCGGCTTTCAGGTCATGCCCGATCCGTCCGGCAGATTAATGTCGAGGACGCCGCAAGCCGCCTTCTCGATGTCGGGATGGTTTTTGAAAGCCTGCGCGGACAAAAACAGGATGGGTTCATAGGCGTGCTGCCGCAACGGCCGCTGCACCGCCTTCAGCATTCCAGGGTCATCATCGACCACCAAAACAAGGTTCTTAACCTGCATCCCGGACCTTTCAGCGACACGATTGCCGGACAGCGACAATAGTCGAAGGGGCCTATGCCGTCTGTCCGGCACCTGACGCAACGCCGATGCGTTCGGCAAGGGACACAAGTTCCGGCAACGTCCGAACCTGCATTTTCTCCATGACCCTGTGGCGATGGGCTTTGATTGTGCGTTCGGTACAGCCGAGGTCGCGGGCGACCTGCTTATTGGGTTTGCCGCGAATGACAAGGTCGAAAACCTGCCGCTCGCGCGGTGTCAACCTGGCGACATGAGCGAGAACCATGTCCAGCTTGCTCTTCAGGCCCCGGGGCCCTTCGTGATGCGCGATCGCCCGCTCGATTGCCTGAAGAAGATCGATCGATGACACAGGCTTAGTCAGAACGTCAGCCGCACCCGCCTTGATGACCCCAACCGTAGCTGGGATATCAAGATAGCCAGTGAGGAAAATGATCGGCAGCGTCGAACCGAGCTCGGCGAGACGCTTCTGTAGTGTGGGACCATCCAAGCCGGGTATCCGCACGTCAAGCAGGATGCAACTCGGGATGCCTTCGGATGGCAGGTTGATCAGGAAATGCAGGGCCGAAGGATAAGTCGCGACCTCATAACCGGCCTGCGACAGAAGGCGTTCCAACGCCGTGCGGAACGACGTATCGTCATCGACAATATGCACGCACGCTTGCACAGATCGATTTCTCCCAAACGAAAAATGTCAGGAAAAAGGTGCAAATGCAACCTCGGAATGGCCTCGACTTTCTATAACGTAAGTCAGGTTGTCTCACCCATAACGCCCCCTTATTGTGGACCTCAGCAAGAGGACAAGGTCGGCATCCGAAAGGAAAAGCGGGCCGGATCGATCGGAGGAGCGAGCGGCGCGGTCCTGACCCGTCGCAGGAGCCAAGCGCGGAATTCAAGCCTGTCGAGCCGCAGCGCCGCCTTCAAGCCCGCCCTGAAAAACCGCTCGCGCTGCGCCCCGTCGAGCTGCGCCCAGCCATCGTGGTTTCGTACAGATCGATGCGCCGCATGTCGCGCTCCTTTGAAAAGCGCATTGAGCAAGAAATGAAACACGAAAAACGAAAATCTCAAATATCCTCAAAGCCTGAGGTCGCGCGGTCCCTGCATTTTTCTATGAGTTTGGTGGGACCCGCAAATGGAATGGGGTGGTCGCTGGCAGGCTTGCCGTCCCTCGGGTGTCAGGGCCTGTTCGTTTTGGTCTTAAATTATTGATATTGTTGTAGAAAAATAGATAGCGACCCCCGCAGGATTCGAGCCTGCAACCCACGGAGTAGAAATCCGTTACTGGATCAGGTTGCCGATCTGGCCATTTTTCTGAGGTTCCATAACATTCGATCTGCGCGAGCTGACGGCCAAGATTATTTCAACTGTTGCTCCGTATAGATGCGGTCGAGCAGCCGACCAAAGTGACCAGCATAGCCAGCAATGTTTGATGCGATGGTTTCCATCTCGTCTAGTGTCCAACTCTCCGTGCGCAATTCGACACGATCCTTGCCCAGTGCGTATCGCCGAAGGTGCACGGCGGGAGCGCTGTTGGCGTTTGTTAGCATTAAGTGTCCGTGCGCAAACAAGTGGCGGTTCGCTTCATACGATTTCAGCTGTACGAGCAGCGGCTCAAGGTCTCTCCAATATTGTGCCAATGGTCCATTCGCCTTGAACAATACTGTTACCGCTTCGACGCGGGCAGCGGCATTGACCGGGAACTGACTTTTCAGATGTCGATACGCCGGCCATTCCCAGAATTGCAAGCACATGTCGGCGAGCACAAATTCGATTTGTGCGTGGGCGCCAATAGCTTTGCCACGTAGAAGATACTCGTGGTCGGCAATATGTTGAAGCTTGGGCGATAAACCGGAAGAGGTGTCTGGTGTCAAAGCACTAGTCCTGTTGCTGAAAACGTATAGACGACGATCTTGCTGCGCATTCTTATCATTCTGGCCCCGGCGCCAACCAGCGATTCCTTCGGACTCGTGCCAGGGCGCGTTTACCTCAATTCACGGGACAGCTCGATGACCGTGGCTGGGGGTATCCCGTTTCAGCCAATCGATTGCAGTTGCTTTCGCCATGAAAGCGGCAAGAGTTTTGGGATCTGTGTGAGCGAGATGGGCGTGCTGTCATGCAGCGTACCTGCCGTTATTTCAGGAGCGAGAAACGCAAGCCTGAGGCCTTGCCGAATGACCTTTGCATTGTAGCCAGCAGCGGCGGCGAGATCATCGATGGATTTATGCTGACCGTTAGAAAGCTGGTGAAGCCAAACCTTGGCTCTGACCATCGCTTTTAACAGTTTCGGATCGGCTTTCATTTCTGATGGCGCAAGCCTAATTTGCACTCGGTCTTTTGGAACGGGCTTCCATGGGATTTCAATCGGGCGTTTGTTCTTGCGCGCATCGCCTAAAGTAATTTGGATCTTGTCCGCGGATACCACCACACGCTGGATATGTGCAACCAGCTGCT
>Ga0207639_10000945_pt1 | contig 19674 bp, 18 predicted proteins | sample KBSCornC32_FD_184299 | JGI IMG/M metagenome (GOLD analysis project Ga0207639, IMG submission 184299) | Corn rhizosphere microbial communities from Kellogg Biological Station, Michigan, USA - KBS Corn C3-2 (SPAdes) (version 2) | ecosystem: Host-associated > Plants > Roots > Rhizosphere > Soil ...
AGCAGAATGGATCGGTGGCCGCACGAGCCGCGCTGGAATCGCAGCTACGGCGCGACGTGCTCGCCACGCTGGCGCTGGGATCGATGGCCGCCATCGCCGCCAGCGCATCGGGCACGGCCCATGCGGCGACGCCGTCTCCGGTGGGAGCGGGGGGAGTAGCCTCCGGTGGCGGCGGTGCGGCGCCGGGTGGAAAGGGCGGGTCGGGCCTGCGTGCCTGGGGCGACTATATCGACATGATGCGGCCCGCGGGCGACCTCATCAACCACACATGGGAGCCGCACAATGAGCAGATCCGCGCCGAACTCTATCGCCAGCTGGTGATGAACGCGGCGCAGGCCTATATCTGGTATTTCCAGTCCACGCCCGACCACCCCGACTGGATGCCGTTCGAGAACAGCATCTTCCTGCTCCAGCCCAACCCCGACGCCACCTATCATATCGCCCCGGTCAGCGGCTCCGGCGTCTACCGGATCAGCGGCTATCGCGGCACGAACAAGGTGATGGGCTTCGCGGTCGGGCGCGGCATGTTCGGGACGGAGGAGCCGAAGGGCGGCTTCAACAATTATGACGCCGACGGCCTGACACTGGGCAAGGACGGCTGGTTCGAGGTGGTGTTCAGCACCGAGCGGCCGAAGGACTGGACCGGCGACTGGCGCTATCTCCACCCGGACGCGGGCGACATCATGATCCGCCAGTTCGCCTATGACTGGGGCAAGGATGTCGAGGCGCGCTTTGCGATCGAGCGGCTCGACCGCGCGCCGCTCAAGCCCCGCCTGACCGTCGAGGAAATCGCGGGCAAGCTGGAGGCGGTGCTGGGCGGCTTCGTCAACCGTTTCAGCCGCATCACCCTCGATTATCAGGCGAAGGTCGAGAAGACGATCGGCCTCAATACCATGGAGTTGTCCGGGTTCGAGGATCTGGGCAACAGTGGCGAATGGCCGCAGAAATACTGGCGCTGCATCTATGACGTGCATCCCGGCGAGGCGCTGGTCATCGAAACCGACCTGCCCGCCAGATGCAAATATTGGAATGTGCAGATCAACGACACGCTCTGGAACCAGGTGGAATTTGGTTATCGCCAGTCCAGTCTCAATGCCCATCAGGCGCTGTTGGACAAGGACGGCAAGTTCCGCGCCATATTGTCGCTGGAGGATCCCGGCGTGCCCAACTGGCTGGACAGCGGCGGCCACACGCGCGGCATGCTGGTGGGCCGCTGGCATGGCGCGGACAGCTATCCCATGCCGACGATGAAGAAGGTGCCGCTGGCCGACGTGCGGAAGCATCTTCCCGCCGGGACGCCGACCGTTTCGCAGCAGGAGCGCGACAAGGCTCTCCGGGCGCGCAACATCGGCCTCCAGATGCGTCGCCGCTGGTAGGATGGTCGAATCAAAATATTATAATAAGAACGATCGTTCTCTTTATTGCTGCTTTGACTTGGATGTGGCAAGATCTTCTAACCTTGACTGCGCGTCCTGTGAGAATATAACTAACCGGGTAAAATAAATCCGGGGCAGGAAGCGCCGGGCGGAGAGGATCGGCGCATGGGTACGCTGACGGGCAAGACGGTCATCGTGACGGGCGGGGCATCGGGCATCGGCCGTGCCAGCGCGGAACTGTTCGGCGCGCATGGCGCAGCGGTCGTGATCGCCGATCTGGACAGTGCGGGCGCGAACGCGGCGGCGGAGGCGATCGTTGCGGATGGCGGCGCGGCGCTCGCGCTGCGTGTCGACATGCGCGAGGAGGCCGAGGTTGCCGCGATGGTCACCAGCACGGTCGAGCGGTTTGGCGGCGTCGACCTGCTCGACAACACCGTCTCCTACAACGCGCCCGAGCAGACAGGGGCGGATGGCGAAATCCACGCGATGGACGTCGCCATCTGGAACCGCGCGCTGGAGATCAACCTGCGCGGCCCCATGCTGGCGGCGAAATATTGCATCCCGGAAATGCTGAAGCGCGGCGGCGGGGCCATCGTCAATATCTCGTCCACGGCGGGCATTCTCGCGCTAGGCACCGTGCCCGCCTATGCCGCGTCCAAGGCGGCGGTGCACAGCCTCAGCCAGTCGATCGCGACCGCCTATGGCAAGCGCGGCATCCGCTGCAACACCGTGGCGCCGGGTTTCATCGACACGCCGACGACGCGCAAGATGGGCGACCTGTTCTTCCAGATGACGCTGGACAATAATGTCCTGCCCTATTTGGGACAGCCGGACGACATTGCGCAGGCTGCGCTGTTCCTGCTGTCGGATGCGGCGCGTTATATCACCGGGCAATTGCTGGCGGTCGATGGTGGGCAGACGATCCACCTGCCCGTCGTCGCGGACATGTGGCGGCTGGCGGCGGACAAGCCGCTGGTCGGGACGCAGTGAAGAAGGGATGAGGACATGACTGAGGCGCATGGCCGGCTGAACGGCAAGGTCGCGGTGGTTACCGGTGGCACCAAGGGCATCGGGCAGGGCATCGTCCTGCGCTTCCTGAAGGAAGGGGCGTCCGTCGTCTATTGCTCGCGCAGCCCGGAAAACAACGCCGACAATGCAAAGCTGATCGCGGCCATCCCCGGCGCGCCCGAACGCGCGCGGTTCGTCGCCGCCGACGTCGGCAACCGTCAGCAGATGGAGGATCTGGTCCATGGCGCGGCGGAGCGGTTCGGCCGCCTAGACATCGTTGTCAACAATGCGCAGGGCATCGCGCCCGTCCGCTCCATCGAGGACAAGCCCGACGCGGATTATGCCATGACGCTGGCAACCGGCTTCTATCAATCGCTGTGGACCACACGCGCCGCCGTGCCGCATATGCGCAAGGTCGGCGGCGGACGCCTCATCTATTTCTCTAGCCACTGGAACATCTGGGGCCAGCCCTTTGCCAGCGACTATAATATCACCAAGTCCGCGAACGAGGCGCTGACCCGCAGCGCGGCGCGCGAGTTCGGCAAGGATAATATCACCGCCAACTGCATCACCCCGGCGGGCGACAGCTGGGCCTACAAGAGCTGGGCCGACCAGAATCGCGCCATGGCGGAGGCGAGCGTGCAGCAATTCCCGATGCGCCGCATGGGCGATTGCGAGGTGGACATTGCAGGCGCGGTGCTGGGCCTCGTCAGCGACAATGGGCGCTTCATCACCGGGCAGATATTCTGTGTCGATGGCGGCGTCTGGGCGACCGCGCCCTTGCAGCAGCATGAGGAAGGCACGGACATTCATCGCGGCCACAGCCAGACGGCCACTGCCCTCGACGTCGACATCGAAGGCCTGCCGGCCTGAACGGGAGAAGGATTATGGGACTGATCGAGGGACAGGTCGCGATCGTCACCGGCGCGGCCAATGCGGTGACGCAGGGCATCGCCCGCCGCTTCGCGCGCGAGGGCGCGACGGTGGTGCTGGTCGATGCGGATCGTGGCGCTGCTGAGGCAGCGGCGCGCGAGATTTCGGGTGCTCGGGCGCGGGCATGGGATCCCGGCGACGCGGTGGCGGCCAAAGCGCTGGTGCAGGATGTCGTCGCGGCGCATGGCCGTGTCGATATCCTCCTCAACGGCCAGCATGCCGCGCTGAAATGGGATCGGCTCGCGGAAAAGGACGCCGCCGATTTCACCACGGCCTTTGCGACCGTCGTGCAGGGCGCGGTGCATATGATGCAGGCGGTCCGGCCGGTGATGGCCGAGGCGGGGCGGGGGCGCATCGTCAACCTGGGGTCCATCTACGGCCCGACCGCCAATGAGGGCGTGACCGACGCGGTGACGATGGACGGCGCGCTGACCAGCCTGTCCCGATCGGCCGGGGTGGAGTGGGCGAAGGACGGCATCCTCGTCAACTTCCTTCAGGGCGGCATGCCCGACATCCCGGTCTTCGCCGACTATCGCGCCACACGAGGAGTCAGCGTCGCCACGCTGCTCGCCAACACCGCCATGCCGCGCCTCGCCGATCCGGTCGAGGACATCGGCGGCGCGGCGATGTTCCTGGTGTCGGACGAGGCCTGCTTCATCGTCGGCCATCGCGTGCTGGCGGATGGCGGCCAGCATCTGACCGCCGCCATCTTCGAGCCGGGCGCGGAGCGATGACCGCCCGCCTCGCATCGCTGGGTGCGGGGCAGCCGGGCCGCGTCGTGCAACTCGGCTATCTCGTGGCCCACATCGACGCCGCATTGGAGCCGTATGCTCATCAGCAATCCCGAATGGCCCAACCAGCTGCGCGAGGGACCACATCCGCCCCTACAGCAATGTGTATCTGTTGACGCTGGACTCGGCGCTGCAACCCCAAAATGGCGAATTGTCAGGGGAGAAAATTGCGCGCATATATGATGCATGCAAAATGAACCCATGCGGATCGATCAGTCGAGCGAACGGTCGGATTCCTTTCAGCCCCTGGCGCGGCCCGAGGCGCTGACCGATCAGGTGGCGGAGCGGCTGCGCGCCGCGATCCTGTCCGGTGCGCTGGCGCCGGGCACGCATCTAAGCGTGCCGGAGATCGCGCGGCAACTGGGGGTGAGCCGGACGCCGGCGCGAGAGGGGTTGATCGCGCTGGAACGCGAAGGGCTGGTGGAGCCGCGCGCCAGCACCGGGATGGCGGTGATCGCCGGGGGCACGGCGGAGATACTGGACCTGCTCGACATCCGCGAGGGGCTGGAGATCATGACCGCCCGCCGCGCGGCGGAGCGGATGGATGCAGGGGGCGTCGAGCGCCTGCGGGTCTTGCTGGCCCGCCATGACGCGATGCTGGCGAGCGGCGACCTTGCCGGCCATGTCGAACTGGACGCGGCCTTTCACGGGGCGATCCGCGACGCGGCGGGCAACGCCCGGCTGGCGCGCATGCTGGTGCAGATCGACCAGCAGCTTCGCGTCCTCAATAGCCGCCTGTCTCGCGCGAAGGGCTGGAGCGGCCGCGCGGTGCTGCGCGATCACAAGGCGATCATAGAGGCCATCGCGGCCCGCGACCCCGACCGCGCGGAGGAGCAGATGCGCGCGCATATCCTGCGCACCCGCACGTTCCAGCAGGCAGCCGCCCCGCCAGATGTTCGCTCCGCCTGAACCACGGCGCGGCCAGCGTCTGTCGCTGTGCTGGGGCAGCGTGGAGGGTGCTGGGCTCATTGATCTCGCGGTGCTCGCCAGCGGCGCGGGCATGACCGCCATTGCCGTCACCCCGCGCCAGCATCGCGAGTTGGCGGAGGGCGGCATGGCGCCCGCCGACATGCGCAGGCGGCTCACCGACCTCGGCATCCGGGTCAGCGTCGTCGATCCCCTCATCGAACCCATTCCCGGCACGCCCGCGCCGCGGGATGTACCGGAGGCCATGCGCTGGCTGTTCGAGCCGGATTGCGAACAGGTGTGGCGCGCGGCGGAGGAGCTGGAGGCGGAAACGATCAACATGACCGCCTTTCTGGGCCAGCCCGTGCCGGCCGACCGGATGCGCGACGCCCTGGCGGAGCTGACCGCGCGCAACGCCGACCGGGGTTTCGCCAGCACCATCGAGTTCATTCCCGGCACGCCCATCCCCGACCTGCCCAACGCGGCTGCGCTGGCGGCGGATGCGCCGGGGCTGCGCATCATGCTCGACGCCTGGCACTGGGCGCGGTCGTCCGGCACGCTGGCCGACATTGATGCCCTGCCGCCGGGGATGATCGGCGGGGTGCAGTTGAACGACTGGCTGCCGCCGGAACCGGGCGCGCCCTATGTGCCGATGTCGGGGCGCTTGCTGCCCGGCGATGGTTGCCTGCCGCTGGTGGAGATGCTGGCGGCGGCGGAGCGCAACAGTCCCGGTCTCGACGTGGGCATTGAGCTGTTCAACGCCGATCTGGGCCGGATGGACCGCACGGCGTCGGTGGCGCTGATGGCGGAGCGCTGTGCGGGGCTGCTCGCGCGATAGCGCGCTCGGGAAGATACAGCCCCTCATGCTCGACAGTTTGCATGTTGCATGTATAACCGTGTCGGGCACAGAGGAGAGCATCGCCGTGATTCGACTGGACGGGCGCGTCGCCATCGTTACCGGCGCGGGGCGTGGCATGGGACGGGCGCATGCGATCATGCTCGCCGCGCGGGGCGCACGGGTGCTGGTCAATGACTATGGCGGCTCGCAATCGACGCTGTCTCCCGGATCGATCAGTCATGCCGAAGCCGTCGTGGAGGAAATCCGCCGCGCGGGCGGGGAGGCGGTCGCCGACGCCGGGATGGTCGGCACGGGCGAGGCCGCACGCCAGATCGTCGAGCATGCGCGCGATGCCTTTGGCGGCCGGGTCGACATATTGGTCAACAATGCGGGCGGCTCGATCATCGGGGAGCCGGACGCGTTCGACGATGCGGAGATAGAGGGCGTCCTGCGCACCAATTTCCTCGGCCCCTATATGCTGTTGCGCCGGGTATGGCCGCTTATGCGGGAACAGCGCCACGGCCGCATCATCAACATCCTGTCCTCCGCCATATTGGGAGCGGGTCATCTCGGCCCCTATGCGTCGGGCAAGGCGGGGTTGATGGGCCTGACGGCGGACGCCGCCTGCGACGGGCGCCCGCACAATATTCTCGTCAACGGCCTGTTCCCCACGGGCGCGTCACGCCTGACCGAAAGCTCGCAGGAGGATGCCGCCGCCTGGTATCGCACCAACTTCCCGCCGGAGAAGGTCGCGGCCTTCGTCACCTATCTCAGCGGCGATGACCTGCCGTTCAGCGGGGAGATCTTCAATGTCGGTGGGGGGCGGGTCGCGCGTCTGGCGGTGTTCGACAATGAAGGGCTGTTCGATCCCGCGATCACGCCCGAATCCATCGCCGCGAACATCGACCGCATCCGCGACATGGCCGAGCCGACGATCATCCCGTCGCTCTGGGCGCAGACGGAACGCTATTTCCCCTACCTCCCATGGACGGGCGGCAAGGGCGGGCTGCGCTGAGCGGCGCGATGGCAGCAATGAGGTGAAGGCATGACGGGATCATTGGACGGCAGGGTGGCGATCGTGACGGGGGCGGGCTCCGGCATGGGCGTCGGCATCGCGCTGGCGGTGGCGAAGGCGGGCGCGGCGGTCGCCCTGCTCGGTCGCACCGAAGCGACGCTGGAGGATACGCGCGCGCGGATCGCGGCGGCGGGCGGACGGGCCATCACGGTCGTCTGCGACATCACCGACCGGGCGCAGGTCGATGCCGCGGTCGCGCGGACACAGGCGGAACTGGGCGCGGTCTGGCTGCTGGTCAACAACGCCGTCTCGACCGACAACAAGCCGATCGAGGATGTGGACGACGCCAATCTCGACCTGGTGCTGCGCTCCTCCATCCATGGTTCGCTCTATCTGATGCAGGCCTGTTTTCCGGCGATGAAGGAGCGCGGCGGCCGCATCCTGAATTTCGGATCGGGCGGTGCGACCATGGGCCTGCCGGAGACCGGCGCCTATGCCATCGCCAAGGAGGGCGTGCGCGGCCTGACGAAAGTCGCGGCGACCGGATGGGGCCAATATGGCATTACCGTCAACACTATCTGCCCGATGGTCGCGACGCCGCTGTTCCAGACATGGTGGGACAGTCTGGACGATGCGGAGCAGGCGCATCAGCTCAGCATGATCCCGATGCGCCGGATGGGCGACGGGGAACGGGACGTCGGCGCGCTGGTCGTGTTTTTGGGCAGCGAGGGTGCCGGCTATATCACCAGCCGGACATTCCATGTCGATGGGGGAAGGGCTTTTTATGACCGTTGAAACGGATCGCTGGTTCGAGGGACGGGTCGCCGTCGTGACCGGCGGCGGTAATGGCATCGGCCGCGCGCATTGCCTGGCGCTGGCGCGGCACGGCGCACGGGTGGTCGTCAATGACCTAGGCGGCAATCCGGACGGCACGGGCGCATCGTCCGGCGCGGCGGACGCGGTCGTCGCCACGATCCGCGAGTCGGGTGGCGAGGCCGTGGCCAATTATGATTCCGTCGCCGATCCGGCGACGGGCGGCCGCGTGATCCAGTGCGCGCTCGACCATTATGGCCGTGTCGATGTCCTGATCCCCAGCGCGGGAATCATCGTCAACAACCGCTTCGAGGACATGACGCCCGCCGAACTGGACCAGATCATCGACGTCCATCTCAAGGGCAGCTTCTTCGTAGCCCAACCCGCGTTTCGCCAGATGCGCAAGCAGGGCTATGGCCGCTTCGTCTTCACCGGATCGGGCACGGGCATGTTCGGCCATGCGTGGATGGCCAATTATGCCATGGCGAAGGCCGGTATAGTGGGCCTGAGCCAGACCGTCGCGATCGAGGGCGCGCCGCACGGCATCCACTCCAATGTCCTGCTGCCCAATGCGTCGAGCCGCGCCGGCGTCGCCATGGGGCAGGGTTTCCGCGAAATCCCTTCCTTCGCGGCGAGCATGGACCGCATCGACTTCAAGGCCAACCGGCGCGGCGACCCGGCCTATAGCAGCGCGCTGGCGCTCTATCTGGCCAGCGAGCGGTGCACCCGGTCGCACGGCGTCTTCTCCTACGCCTATGGCCGCTACGGCGAAATGCCGATCGCGGTCAGCAAGGGATGGCGGGTCGAGACGGAGGGCGTGCCGGAACCGGCCGACATAGAGGCGCATTGGGGCGCGATCTCCAGCCGGGCGGCGTTCGACGAGCCGGCGGACGTCTATGACGAATATGCGCTGGTGATCGGCGCGTGAGCGGAGAGGGATGATGCAGGACAGCCATGCAGACGTGACATGCGCGCTCGACATCCGGGCGGAGTCGGGCGAGACGCCGGTCTGGTCCGTCGCCGAACAACGATTGTTCTGGGTGGACCAGCTCGCCTTCCGCCTCAACAGTTTCGACCCGGCGACCGGCGCTAACGAAAGCTGGCGACTGCCCGCCCATGTCAGCAGCTTCGCGATCCGGGGCGCGGGCGAGCGGATCGTGGTGGCGCTGCGCACCGGCCTGTTCGATTTCGACCGGGCGACGGGCGCGCTCGATCCCATCGCCGCGCCGCCGCCCTATGACCCGGTGAGCCATCGCTACAATGACGGGCGGTGCGACCGGCAGGGACGCTATATCATCGGGTCGGTCGACCTCGATTACTACACCCACCGCAAGGCCGGGGGCGCCGCCATCTATCGCCTCGACGGGGGCGGACTTACCGAAATTGTGCGCAACATAACGTGCAGCAATGGCATGGCGTTCAGCCCGGATGGGCGCACGATGTATCTCGCCGATTCGCCGGAGGGCGTGGTCTACGCCTTCGACTATGACACCCGGACCGGCACGCCATCCAACCAGCGCGTCTTCATCCGCCGCGACCGCGAGGACGGGGTGTTCGACGGTGCGGAGGTGGATGCAGAGGGCGGATATTGGGTCGCGCTGCTGATGAAGGGCGCTGTTGCCCGCTATCGCCCGGACGGCAGCCTCGACCGCGAAATCCCGGTGCCCGTGCTGCAACCCACCAAGCCTGCCTTTGGCGGGCCTGACCTCGCGACGCTCTATCTGACCACGGCGGGCCATCGCCATATTCCGGGCGATGCGCCGATGGGCGATCAGGCGGGCGGTGTCTTCGCGATCGAAACGGGCTTTCACGGCATTGCGGAACCGAGCTACCGGTTCTGACCCGCGCCTCGGATCAGGGATGGAAGGCAATCACCCGCAATTCCATGCTTGCGCGCGGCGGCGCGTCGGGGCGCTCCTCCGGCTCGCGCACCGCGCCATGGGGTATGCACCCTTCCAGCGCGCGAAAGCTGTCCCATGTGCGGAACAGCATCAGTTCGTCCGGCATCATGCCCGACAGATAGATCCACTCATGCGCGGGATCATGGGCCAAGCCCGCGATGGGATTGGGACCGCGTTCGAAGATATTTTCGATCGGGATGAAATGATCGGGGCGATGGCCGCGCACGCACAAGGCGAGCGGATGGTCGTGCAGCGGGCCGGCCAGCGGCCACCAGAAATTATAGATGGCAAAGCGCCGGCGCAGCAACGTCTCCGCGGCGTCGCCGGTGAACCAGCGCACGCGCAGCGCCGCCGAATAGGGGATATAGTCATTGTGCACGAAGTCGGCGACGTTGCGCTGCACGCCGCCGCTTCGCGGCTTGCCATCGCTGTCCTGACCATTTTCGCGGCGGCGGATGCCATGGTCGAAGGCGAGGACATGCTCGATGCCCGTCATGTGGCGCGTCAGCGCCTCCGCCTGCGGATAGAGATGGGCGCGGATCGCGTCGTCGTCCGATAGATCCCCCAGGTCGAAGCGGTTGGGCAGGAAGCAGAAGCCATCCTCCGCCAGCCGATAGCCGTCCTCCCGACCGCGCACGTCCCGCACGGTCATCTCCCGCGTTTCGATCTGAACGGAGGACAGTGGTTCGCCGACGGGGGGATCGACATAATAGACGCGGGGGTAGGGGTTGGCGCGCGAGATATAGTTGATGCCGGTCCGCATCGCCGCGCCGCCGTTTGCCGAGCCATTCATGACCGTCATTTTCTCCCTCTGCCAACTCGCCTGGCCGGCATAAAAGCCTATTGCATAGTTGCATGCAACATGCAATTAAAGTTCTCAGAGGTGAGCATATGACGATGATTCTCGATCCCACCGCGTCGCTGGCGCATGACATCACCGATCCGGGGCCGGACGCAGGCGACCTGCGCGGCAAGCGGATCGCCATTCGTATCGACATGCTGTGGCGCAGCTGGGACTGGGTCAGCGAAGTCTGGGCCGACGGCCTGCGCGCGGAGGGCGCGCACGTGACCTTCTGGCGCAGTTGCGGCCGCACGGGTGAGGAAGGCGTCGCCGCCGACCGCGACTATGCCGCACTGCTGGCCAACAGCGACATGGCGATCGTCGGTCTGGGCAATTGCGGTTCCTGCACCAGCTGGACCATCGCCGACGCCCTGCGCGCGGCGGCCACCGGCATTCCCACGATCGCGGTCGCCACCGCGCATTTCGAAGGGCTAGCCAACAATCTCGCCAAGCGCGGCGGACGGTCGGGCCTGCGTCTCCACATCCTTCCCTATCCCCTCGACATTCTTCCGAAAGAGCAGGTCAATGACATTGCAAGAGACCATTATCGATCGTTCCTGCGGGGTTTCGGGGTGCGAAGCGGACTGGTTGAGCAGTCGGCGGCATGACGTCGACGAGGATATCGTCGCCTTCAACGCCTTTGCCATGGCGCAGGGCTGGGGCGACGGCCTCCCGCTGATCCCGCCGACGGAGGCGCGCGTTCAGGACTTTCTGGTCCAGGGCGGACGCTTCCCGGACGAGGTGGTGGCTTTCCTGCCGCCGCTCCGGTCGGAATGCACGGTCGAGAAGATCGCGATCAACGCGGTGATGGCGGGCTGCACCGGCGACGCCATGCCGCTGCTGTGCGCCGCGATCGAGGCGATGGCCGATCCGGCCTTCGATCTCGCGGGCCTCAACGCCACCACCGGGTCGGTGGTGCCCGCGATCATCGTCAACGGCACGATCCGCAACCGGCTCGACATACCCTATCAGGCGGGCTGCCTGGGCGGGGTCGCCAGCCCGGCGGTCGCCATCGGCCGCGCGCTGCGCCTCATCATGCGCAACGTCGCGGGACAGCTTATCGGCTCCACCTCGCAGAGCGTCTATGGCACGCCCGGCCGTGTCGCCGGTATCCTCTTCGCGGAATGGGAGGAGCGTTCGCCCTGGGCGCCGCTGGCCGAACGGCGCGGCGTCAAGGGGGACGCCGTCACCGCCTATGGCGCGATGGGCACGGCGAATATCTGCGACGTGGTCGCCAATAGCGCCGACGGCTTCCTCGACATGATCGCCAAGTCGATGGCCTATCCCGGCGCGAACGGCTTCCTGCCCTCGTCCGCCTTTTCGGAGACGCTGTGCGCGATCAACCCGATCTGGGCGGAGGTGATCGCGCGGGACTATCCCCGGATGGAGGATGTGCAGGCCTATCTCTGGGACAAATGCGCGCTGCCCATCGACTGGTTCCGCCCGGAGTATCGCGATCCCATCGGCAATCTGGGACGGATCAAGCCGGACGGGCGCGTCCATCTCGTGCCCACGCCCGACGATGTTCTCGTCATGGTCGCGGGCGGCGAGGGCGGTTTGCACGCCGCGATGCTGCACAGTTGGGGCACCTGCCTGTCGGTCACGCGGCCGGTCGTCGCTGCATGAGCGCAACGGTCATTATGGGCGAGCGGGTGCGCACGCGCGAGGAGGAACTCGACCGTGCCGCACGCCTCGCCAGCGCGATGGCGGCGGCGGGTGTGATCGCGGGCGACGCGGTCGCGCTGCTCCTGCGCAACGACTTCGCGGTGCTGGAGGCCAATCTGGCGGTGCGCAAGCTCGACGCCTATGGCGTGCCGGTCAACTGGCACTGGCATGCCGACGAGATCGGCTATGTCCTGCGCGATGCGTCGCCGCGCCTGCTGATCGGCCACGCCGACCTGTTGGCGAAGGTCGCGCATGTCATTCCCGACGGGCTGACGGTCATCGCCGTGGGCGCCACCGGGATGGGCGGATGGCGCGATTATGACGCCTGGCTGGAGGCGCAGGAGCCCTATGCCGGGACCGGCAACGGCCTCGGCTCCTCGATGGTCTATACGTCCGGCACGACGGGGCAGCCGAAGGCCGTCAAGCGCCTGCCCGCGACCGGCGAGGAATCGGCGCAGCGCGCCCGCGTCCTGAGCCTGATCCACGACACCGCGCCGGGCAATGTCGCGCTGGTGACGGGGCCGCTCTATCATCTGTTCAGCCAGGCGATCCTGATGGCCACCTTCGGCGCGGGCGGATCGGTGGTGATCATGGAACGGTTCGAGCCGGAGGCGTGCCTTGCACTGATCGAGCGGCATGGCGTGACCCACAGCGCGCTGGTCCCGACGCTGTTCGTGCGGCTGCTCCGCCTGCCGGAGGCGGTGAAGGCCGCCTATGACCTGTCCACGCTCCGCCATGTCGTCCATTCCGGCGCGCCCTGCGCCCCAGAGGTCAAGCGGGCGATGCTGAACTGGTGGGGGCCGGTGCTGTATGAAACCTATGGCTCGACCGAGACCGGCGTCGTGACCAAGATCAGCCCGGCCGAATGGCTGGAGCGGCCCGGCAGCGTGGGCAAGCCGGTGCTGACCGGCGAGGTGCGCATATTGGCCGAGGCGGACGCGGCGGGCGAGCGGCACTGGGCGGCTGCGGACGTCGTCGGCGACGTGTATCTGCGCATCCATGGCACGCCGGATTTCACCTTCCACGGCGATCCCGCCAAGCGCGCGGCGGTGGAGCATGACGGCCTCATCACCTGCGGCGACATCGGCTGGCTGGACGGGGAAGGTTATCTCTTCCTGTGCGACCGCCGCGTCGACATGGTGATTTCGGGCGGAGTGAACATCTATCCGGCGGAAGTGGAGGCGGCGCTGCTGGAGCATCCCGGCATCACCGACTGCGCGGTGTTCGGCGTGCCCGACCCGGAGTTCGGCGAATCGCTCGTCGCGCATGTCGAGGGGGACGCCTCGCTCGATCCCGACGCCATCCGGGCTTTCCTGCGCGAGCGCATCGCGGGCTACAAGGTGCCGCGCCATATCGTCATCACCGATCGGCTGCCGCGCGAGGAAACCGGCAAGATCATGAAGCGCAAGCTCAAGGGAGCCTTCCTGCTGGAAAGCGCGGCGCGCTGACCTAGCGAAAGTTTCGAGTTTCTTTCCTCCTCTCCTATGACGACCCGCCAGTAACAGGGAAAACCAGTATCCATGGCTGAACAGGACACGCCGCATTCCCATCCCTCCGCCGCCGCAGCCGCCGCCGCCGGGCAGGGCGCGCTCGCGGGCCTGCGCGTCATCGACATGGCGTCGCTCTACGCCGCGCCGCTGGCCGCCACGATCATGGCCGATTTCGGCGCGGACGTGGTGAAGGTAGAGCCGCCGGAGGGCGACCTGTTCCGCGACAGCAAGATGTGGCCCATCGTCGCGCGCGGCAAGGAATGCCTGGCGCTCGACCTGCGCTCGGCCGAAGGTATTGCGGCGTTCAAGCGGCTGGTTGCGGGCGCGGACGTGATCGTGGAGAATTACCCCGCAGCCGTGCTGGAAAAGCGCGGGCTTGGCTGGGACACGCTGTCCGCGATCAATCCGCGCCTGATCATGCTCAGCGTCTCCTGCTTCGGCGGGACCGGTCCCTATAGCGAGCGCCCCGGCTCCGGGACGATCGGCGAGGGATTTGGCGGACTGACCTGGCTGATGGGCGAGGGGGATGGACCACCCATGCTGCCCTCCGTCGCGCTCGGCGATGCGGTCGGCGCGATGAGCGCGGTCATCGGCGTATTGTCGGCGCTCTACTGGCGCGAGCGCAGCGGCATCGGCCAGCGTATCGACGCCAGCCTGTACGAGCCGATCCTCCAGATCGTCGCCCATGCCGCGCAACGCTGGACCCCCGGCGCCTCGCCCGAGCGGTGCGGGTCGAAGCTGCCCGGCGTGCTGCGCAACGTCTATGCGACGGCGGACGGTCGCTTCGTCGCCATCTCGGCCAGCACGGCGCGCCATCGGGCCGATCTCGTCGCGCTGGCCGGCATGGGGGAGGGCGATGATGACGCCCCCGTGGCGCGCTGGATCGCGGGTCAGGATCAGGCCGGGCTGATCGCGACGCTGGTGGCGCGGCGCATACCCGTGGCGCCGGTCAACAGCCTCGACGAACTGCTTGCCGACCCGCATGTGCGGTCGCGCGGCAGTCTGGTCCATGTCGAGAGTCCGGATCTCGGCGACCTCGCGCTTGCCGCGCCCAGCCCGATCCTGTCCGCGACGCCGGGGCGGATCGGTGAGGTCAATCCGCCGCTGGGACGCGACGCCGACGCGCTGATCGCGCGATGGAGCGCCGACCGCTGAGCGGGCCTAACTCGCTTGGCCGCTGGCGCTTTGCCGCGCATCTGGGCTATGCGCGGCCCGACGAACCGATGCTGCCTGCCACGGCCGGGTCGGTCGATCCGGTGGCGCAGGTGGCCTGCGCGGCGGCGCTGGGCTTTGCGGCGATCACCGACAACTGCCTCAAACTGCGCCCGCCGGAAGTGCAGCATGGCATCGGCGCTGCGCTGCGCGCGCATGGCCTCGTCATGGGGAGTTTCACCTATAACGCGCTTGCGGCGGAACCGCCCTTTTTCTGGGGCATGCCGATCGCCGATGTCGGGGCCGCGCTGTCGGATGCGCTGGCGGCGGCGGAGCGGGTCGGGGGCGGCTGCATCAACGTCATCCTGCTGAACGCCGGCCTGCCAAGGGACGAGCAGATCGCCCGCGCCACCGAGAATTTCGCCCGCGCGGCGGAGATCGTGGCCGCTCGCGGCTTTGCCATGGCGATGGAGCCGGCGAGCCGGGAACGGGTGCCGCTGTCGCTGGTGGAACGCGCGGCGGAGGCGGCGGCTATCGTGCGCGCCACGGGACCGGGCCATCTCGGCCTGATCCTCGACAGCTGCCACTGTCTCTATGCCGGTGACGATATGGCGGCGGAGATCGTCGCGCAGGCCGACCGTCTCGCCATCGTCCAGCTTGCCGATATGCCCGGCCGGGTCGAGCCGGGGGCGGGCGGGCTGATCGACTTCGACCCAATCGTTGCGGCTTTGGAGGCTATTGGCTGGCAGGGCCTGATCGAAGCGGAGTTTAATCCCGCCCAGAGCGGTGCCGCCGGGGAGCAACGGGCCGTCGCGGCCCTCGCGCGGCTCTGACGCCGGGCGTCAGGCCAGCGCCGACCTGCGACCCTGCGTAGCGCCCGTGACCAGCACGAGCAAGGCGAGGACCAGTATCGCGCCGCCGAACGCCATGAACATGCCGTTCAGTCCGGCGCTCGCCCGGATCGGCGCGGCGACGAAGGGCAGGAGGAGCTGGCTGCCGAACATCACGCCGTTCGCCAGCCCGATGGCGGCGGCGCCTTTCTCGGGCGCGCTCCAGGCCATCGCCGCCGCGGTGATGTTGGGGGCGAGCAGCGAGGTCATCGCGCTTTGTACAACGATGGCCAGGGTGAACAGCGGCACCACCGTCGTAATGCCGCCCAACAGCAGCGCGGTGCCCGCCATCGCGAGCGCGAACATGAATACGCCGCGAATGCCGAGCAGCCGGTGCAGTTTGCCATAGCCCATGGTGACCAGCACTGCCGCCACCGCTCCCAGCGTCACGGGAATGGCGAGGAAGCGCGTATCGGTCACGCCGATCTGCGTGAGGTAGAGCGGTGCATAGATGGGACCCATCAGCATGCTCATGCCCGTGAAACCGGCGAGGACGAGGAGCACGGTCATGGCGGGGCCGATCAGCGCCTGCGCCCCCGTCGCACGGTCCGCTTCGGCGCGGCCACGGTCCACCCGACCGAGCGCGGCGGGCAGCAGGGCGATCAACGCGACCGCCGGGGCCGCAAGCAGATAGACGGTGAAGGCCAGCCGCCAGTCGATATGGCCCAATGCTCCTACCGCCGGAAACAGCAGGATCGCACAGCCGCCGCCGATGACTGAGAACCAGCCGAACATGCGGACCCGCACATCCTGGCGCAACGCGCCCAGCCCCGCCAGCGCGCCGGTGAAGATGCCCGCGAGCGCGATACCGAGGACGACCCGCATCGCCAATATTGCCCACAGGTCGTGGAGCAGCGCGGGGAGCGCGCCCGCGATGGTGAACAGGATGAGCGAGGGCAGAATGATGGCGCGGCAGCCATGCCGGGCGATCAGCATGCCCGCCACCGGGGCGCTCAGGGCAAAGGAAAAGCTTGCCAGCGTGCCGACCAGTTCGGTCAGCAACTCCGCATGCGGCACGCCCGCGAATTCCGCCGCGATCTGCGGCAGCACTAGGCTGGGCGCGAACAGTCCGATGGTGGTAAATATCCCGCAGAACAACAATCCCGCGATCACGCTGCCGGCCAGTACGGCTCCATGGGAACCGGGGCTATCCTGTGCCATCATCATCGCTCTCCCGCATGCAGCCGATTCCGGCCCTGTGTTGCATGCAACATATCGGCGCGCGGGGGGATAGCCAGCGTTAATCGCGGCGAGGCGTCAGCGTTGCCGTGTCGGCAGGCGCACCACCAGCCCCTGCATGTCCGGGCGCAGGCGGATCTGACAGGACAGGCGCGATTCCGGACGCGGTTCAAAGGCGAAGTCCAGCATGTCGGTCTCGTCGGATGAGGGCGCGCCGACCACCGCCTGCCAGTCCGCATCGACATAGACCTGGCACGTCGCGCAGGCGCTGCAGCCGCCGCATTCGGCGACGATGCCCTCGATCCCGTACCGCTTCCCCACCTCCATCACCGACTGGCCGATGTCTCCGTCCGCCACGGTCCGTGTGCCGTCGGGGGCGAGGAAGATGATCTGCGGCATAGGGGTTCCTGCGAGTGGGCGTTGATGGACCGCGCCGATGGGGTGGAGGGGCGTTGGGCGGCGTCCCGCATATCGGCATCGCTGGCCGCCTTGTCCAGCATGCGCCGGAGCGGGCGACGATCAGGCAGGCGTCATTCGGACGAGGTGCTTATGTCCTGTACCGCCGCCGCGTCGCGCTGCCACATGGCGGAGCCGCCCGCCACGGGCCGCACCTCCAGCGAGGCGATGCCGACCGGGAGCAGGCGGTGGCGCAGGTCCGCGTCGAAGGCGTCGGCCACGGCGTCGATGCTCCACCCTCCGTCCCGCTCCAGCACCGGGGCGGCGATCGCGGGATGGGCGACCAGCGACAACCGGCTCCCCTCGATCCGCACGATCTGGCCGCTGATGCCTTCCGCCCGGTCGGACAGCAAATAGCATATGGCGCCCGCGTTCATCGCCGGGTCCGGTGGATCCTGGTGATAGCGCGGGAGGCCATGCGCCTGCTGATAGGCCTTGGTCGTGTCCACCTGCCGCGTCAGGCCCATGGGCGAGATGGCGTTGACCCGAACGCCCGCCTCGGCCAGTTCCATCGCCCAAGCATAGGTATAAGAGGCGACCGCGCCCTTGGTCGCGCCATAGTCGCCCATCAGCGGGATGCCCATGTGTGCGCCCGATACGACATTGACGATGGCGCCGCTGCCCTGCGCCGCCATGGGCCGGGCGGCATGATGCGCGCAATAGGCGGTGCCCGCGATATTGGCGCGGAACATGGCATCGAACAGGTCGGGCCGCATCTCGCTCAACGCTCCCATGCGGAACAGCCCGGCCATGTTGACCAGCCCGTCGATGCGCGCGAACGTCGCGAGACAGAGGTCGACCAGCGCGGCCGCGACGTCCCAATCGGCCACATCCCCGCCATGGGCGACCGCTTGACCGCCCGCAGCGACGATCCTGGCCACGACCCGCTCCGCCTGATCGGCGTCGAGGTCGTTGACGATGACGCGCGCGCCGAGACGCGCCGCTTCGCATGCAACCCCCGCGCCGATGCCGCGGCCAGCACCGGTCACGACGATAGCCTTGCCGTTCAGCGCCCCAGTCATGTGGCCGCTTCCTCCCGATCCTGTGGTCGTGCCGGTTTCCAGGATGCATGGCTGGTCCCTGCCGAACAGGGCCACTCGCCGCATTTCGTATTCATGGTGAACAACCTGCCCCCTATTGAGCGATCCGTCGACATGTAATATGCAACGTCTTTGGTCGCTGTGCCAGCCGATCCGAAACTCCGCGCAGACCGGCCGGGCCACGGATCGACGACATGGCGACAAGACATTCGCCCAAGTTGCCGGACGAGCAGCAATCGCGACATCGCCATCAGAACGGAGAGAGAGGATGGACGCGAAACGCCCCCTGCCGCACGGCCCTGCCGCCCATAATCGCCGGACGGCCCGATGATGGCCGACCGCGATGTCGCCGTATCGGCCCCGAGTGCTCTGTCTCCGCAGGCGGAAACGCGCGGCATTTATGAGGGGTGGAAGGTTCTCGCCCTGACCATGCTGATGAGCATCTGCGCGGCAGGCCCCGTCTATTACGCCTATGGCAATTATGCGCTGGCCTTCTCCGCGGAGTTCGGCGCGTCGCGCACGGCGATCAATTTCGGCTATACGGTGGTGATGCTGGTCGGCAATGTCGGGTCGGCGCCGGTCGGCTGGCTGCTCGACCGGTGGTCCGTGCGCAATGCTGCTGTCGCGGGCGCGGTGGGCACGGGCATAGGCCTTGCCCTCGTCTCCGTCGCGACGCAGATGTGGCAGGTTCTGCTGCTCTTCACCACGCTGATCGCCTTTGCCGACGTGTTCCTGGGCGTGGTCGTCGTCAATTACCTGTTGTCCCACTGGTTCGAGCGGCGGCGCGGCCTGGCCCTGTCCTTCGCGCAGATCGGCTCTTCGGCGGGCGCGATCATCTTTCCGCCGCTGACCGCCTATCTGACGGTCGCCGTGGGCTGGCGGTCGGTGTTCACTATCTATGGCGTGCTGGTGCTGGTGTTGATCCTGCCGATCCTGCGCTATGCGCGCATGCCCGCGACGATGCCGGCGGTGGAACGGCTGGAGGGCGACAGGGTGGCCGCCGTGCACGCCAGTGGCAAGCGGCACAGCTACGCCACCATCTGGCGCCATGCCCCCTTCTGGATCATCACTTTGTGCACCGGCACGATGATCGGCATCAACGGCGGCACGATGATCTCGCTGGTGCCCTATGCCAAGTCGATCGGCATGGATGTGGCCACGGGCGCCTATCTGGTCTCGATCATCGGCATCGCGGCGGTGAGCGGCAAGATCGTCTTCGGCATGGTGGCCGATCGTATCGACCTGCAATGGGCGATGCGGGGCGCGCTGCTGCTGGTCGTCGGCGGACAGGTGATGCTGGCCACCGCGACTCCCCTCGCGATGCAACTTGGGGCGATCCTGTTCGGCCTGTCGCTGGGCGGCATGATGCCCGTCTGGGGG
>Ga0207639_10000952_pt1 | contig 19622 bp, 19 predicted proteins | sample KBSCornC32_FD_184299 | JGI IMG/M metagenome (GOLD analysis project Ga0207639, IMG submission 184299) | Corn rhizosphere microbial communities from Kellogg Biological Station, Michigan, USA - KBS Corn C3-2 (SPAdes) (version 2) | ecosystem: Host-associated > Plants > Roots > Rhizosphere > Soil ...
CGCCGCCGTGCTGCGCCTGCGCGTCCCCGGCTGGGAGGACGCGTATGCCCGGCTCGGCTGGCGCATGCATCCGCGCATCGGTCGCGTGTACGCCAACGAGCGCGCACGCGCCGAACTCGGCTGGCGACCGCGCTACGATTTCGCGCACGTGCTCGCGCGCTCGCTCGCCGGCGAGGATCCGCGCAGCCCGCTCGCGCAGGCGATCGGCAGCAAGGGCTACCACGCCGGCACGTACGCGGACGGGCTTTACCCGGTCGAGGGTTGAGCGGTGCGGTCGACCCCGCGTGAGACAATCCGCGAATGACTACCACCACCATCGGCCCGCGCCGCATCGTCTGCCTCACCGAGGAACCGACCGAAGTGCTGTATGCGCTCGGCGAGCAGGAGCGCATCGTCGGCATTTCCGGCTTCACGGTGCGGCCGCCGCGCGCGCGCAAGGAGAAGCCGAAGGTATCCGCGTTCACGAGCGCTAAGATCGGCGAGATCCTCGCGCTCGAGCCCGATTTCGTCGTCGGCTTTTCCGACATCCAGGCCGACATCGCGCGCGAACTCGTTGCCGCCGGCGTCGAGGTGTGGATCAGCAACCACCGCAGCGTCGCCGGCATCCTCGACTACATCCGCCGCCTGGGTGCGCTCGTCGGCGCGCAGGCGCGCGCCGAGGCGTACGCGCGCGAGGCCGAGACGCACCTCGCGGCGATCGAGCGCGCGGCGGCGGCGTTGCCGCGGCGGCCGCGCGTCTACTTCGAGGAGTGGGACGAACCGCTGATCACGGGCATCCGCTGGGTCGCCGAGCTGGTGCGCAGCGCCGGCGGCGACGACGTGTTTCCCGAGCGCGCGGCGATGCCGCTCGCGCGCGACCGCATCCTCGCCGACGCAGGCGAGGTCGTGCGGCGCGCGCCCGACATCGTGTTCGGCTCGTGGTGCGGCAAGAAGTTCCGGCCGGAGCGCGTCGCCGCGCGGCCGGGCTGGTCGGCGATCCCCGCGGTGCGCGACGGCGAACTGCACGAGGTCAAGTCGCCGATCATCCTGCAGCCCGGCCCGGCGGCGCTGTTCGACGGTGTCGACGCCCTGCACGCGGTGATCGCACGGTGGGCGCTGGGGAAGGCGAAAGCCTGAAACACGAAGGACACGAAGGACACGAAGGAAAGCAGAGCGAAGAGATTTGAAGATTGAAACACGGAGCACACGGAGCACACGGAGGAAAAGCCTTTAATCGAAAGCTCTTCTTGCCTTGCTTTCTCCGTGTGCTCCGTGTGCTCCGTGTTTCAAGCTCTTTCCCTGATCTTGCTCTTCCTTCGTGTCCTTCGTGTCCTTCGTGTTTCAATCTTTTGGTTTGGTTTTGGCTCTGGGCTTATGCGGCTGCCTGCGCGAGGCGCTGGCCGAAGTCGACGAGCGGGGCGACGAGCAGCGCGAGCGCGAGCATGAAGGCGAGGATCGCGAGGGCGGGCGAAAAATCGAAACCACCGATGGCCGGGATGCGTTTGCGGATCGGGCGCAGCACCGGTTCGGTGAGCTGGAACAGCAGCGGCACCACCGGGTTCGTGCGTTCGACGCTGATGAAGCTGATCAGTGCGCGCACGAAGACGAGGCCGATGTACAGCACGAGCACGAGCTCGACGAGGTCGGCGAGCGCCATCACGGCGAGCCCGAGCAGGCCGAGGCCCTGGCCGTACATCGCGTAGAGCAGCGCGAGCTTGATCGCGCTGAGCAGCCACGCGAGCAGCGTCGCCGCGAGGTCGAGGTTGCGCCAGTTCGGGACGAGCCGGTGCAGCGGTATCAGCACCGGGTTGGTGAGCTTGTAGAGCGCCTGGCAGACCGGGTTGTAGAAGTTCGCGCGCACGAGCTGCAGCAGCACGCGGAACACCGCGAGCGCTACGAGCGTCACGAAGACGAAGTTGACGATGATCTGGCCGGCGTTGGCGAAGTAGCCCATCGATCTGTCCTACGCCGTCGCAGCGACGGCCGCCATGCGACATGCGGTCACGAGTATCGCTCCGAAAGGTCCCTGCCGCGCGTCGTCGCCGCGGCGATCGCGTCCGCGACGAGCGCGCGCAGGTTGCCGCTCGCGAACGCCTCGAGTGCGGCGGCGGTGGTGCCGCCGGGCGAGGTCACGCGCTCGCGCAGCACGGTCGGCGGTTCGCCGTCCTCGACCAGCATGCGGCCCGCCCCGAAGCAGGTCTGCGTCGCGAGCGCGCGCGCGGTCGCGCGCGGCATGCCCTGCGCGACCGCGGCGTCTTCGAGCGCCTCGACGAGCAGGAAGAAATAGGCAGGCCCCGAGCCGGACAGCGCGGTCACCGTGTCCATGAGCTCTTCGCGCTCGATCCACACGGTCGTGCCCGCGGCGCCGAGGATCGCCTGCGCCTGGGCGCGCTGCTCCGCGTTCGCATCGTCGTTGGCGATCATCCCGGTCGCGCCCGCGCCGATCAGTGCGGGCGTGTTCGGCATCGAGCGCACGATCGGCACGCCCGTGCCGAGCCAGGCGGCGAGCTGGCCGATGCGGATGCCGGCGGCGATCGAGATGACCAGCGGCCGCGCCGCTGCGACGGTCGGCGCGATCTCCGCGCAGACGTCCTTGAGCACCTGAGGCTTCACCGCGAGCACGAGTACGCCGGCGCCTTCGACGGCCGCGCGCGCGTGATCGTGCACCGCGACGCCGAAGTCGCGCGCGAGCGCGGTGCGCAGCTCGGCATTCGGTTCGGCCACCGTGATCGCCGTTGCGGGCGTGCCGCCGCGCACGAGCGCGCCGATCAGGCTCCGCGCCATGTTGCCGCCGCCGACGAAGGTGATGCGTTGCTCGCTCATGCGATTCCTCCCGGTCGACGGGCGAGGTTAGCCGAGTGCGCGCCGGGGTGGAACCGGCGCGGCTGGATCGGCGCCGCGCTCACGTCGCGCGCGCGCCGAACAGCAGGGTGCCGACGCGCACCATCGTCGCCCCGGCGGCGATCGCGAGCTCGAAGTCGTCGGACATGCCCATCGACAGCGTGTCGATCTCTGCGTGCTCCGCGCGCAGGGCGTCGAACAACGCGTGCATGCGAGCGAACGCGGCGCGGCGCCGCTCGCGCTCGGGCGCCGGCGCGGGGATCGCCATGAGGCCGCGCAGGCGCAGGCGCGGCTCGGCGGCGACGGCGGCCGCCAGCGCGCCGATCTCCTCGGGACGGCAGCCGGACTTGCTCGCCTCGTCGTCGACGTTGACCTGCACGAGCACGTTCAACGGCGCGCGCGCGGGCGGCCGATGCCGCGCGAGCGGCGCAACGAGCTTGAGGCGGTCCAGGCTTTGCAGCCAGTCGAAATGCTCCGCGGCCTCGCGGCACTTGTTCGACTGCAGCGGTCCGATCAGGTGCCACTCCAACGGCAGGTCCGCGAGATCGGCCTGCTTCGCGACCGCTTCCTGCACGTAGTTTTCGCCGAACGCGCGCTGGCCGCACGTGGCGAGTGCGCGGACAGCCGCGGCCGGCTGGGTCTTGGACACCGCGACCAGGGCGACGGCGGACGCGCCGGCGGCTTGTCGCGCCGCGGCAACGCGGGTCGTGACGGAAGCATAGGCTGTTTCGCAGAAATTCATCGCAAGGTCGCGCACGGACTGGTTTTCATCTGGCTATACTGCCGCAACCGGGCGCCCGGGAGGCGCCGACTGCCGTTCAGGGGAAACCGATGGATATTGCCGAGCTGCTGGCGTTTTCGGTCAAGAACAAGGCCTCCGATCTCCATCTCTCGGCCGGCCTGCCGCCGATGATCCGCGTCGACGGCGACGTGCGGCGCATCAACATCCCGGCGCTCGAGCACAAGCAGATCCACTCGCTGATCTACGACATCATGTCGGACAAGCAGCGGCGCGACTACGAAGAATTCCTCGAAGTCGACTTCTCGTTCGAGATCCCGAGCCTCGCGCGCTTCCGCGTCAACGCGTTCAACCAGAACCGCGGCGCGGGCGCGGTGTTCCGCACGATTCCGTCCGAGGTGCTCACGCTCGAGGATCTCGGCTGCCCGCGCATCTTCAAGGAACTCATCGCGCAGCCGCAGGGCCTGATCCTCGTGACCGGCCCGACCGGTTCGGGCAAGTCCACCACGCTCGCGGCGATGGTCGACCACGTCAACAAGAACGAATACGCGCACATCCTCTCGGTCGAGGATCCGATCGAATTCGTGCACACCTCGCAGAAGTGCCTGATCAACCAGCGCGAAGTGCATCGCGACACGCACGGCTTCAACGAAGCACTGCGCTCGGCGCTGCGAGAAGACCCCGACTACATCCTCGTCGGCGAGTTGCGAGACCTCGAGACCATTCGCCTCGCGCTGACCGCCGCCGAGACCGGCCATCTCGTGTTCGCGACGCTGCACACGAGCTCGGCCGCGAAGACGATCGACCGCGTCATCGACGTGTTCCCCGCCGGCGAGAAGCCGATGGTGCGTTCGATGCTGTCCGAATCGCTGCGCGCGGTGATCTCGCAGAGCCTGCTCAAGAAGGTCGGTGGCGGCCGCATCGCCGCGCACGAGATCATGGTCGGCATCCCGGCGATCCGCAACCTCATCCGCGAGGACAAGGTCGCGCAGATGTATTCGGCGATCCAGACCGGCAGCCAGTACGGCATGCAGACCCTCGACCAGTGCCTGCAGGACCTCGTCAAGCGCGGCATCGTCACGCGCCAGCAGGCGATGAGCTACGCGAAGAACAAGGACATCTTCAAGTAATCGCCGCGTTTCGCGGGGATGCAAGAAAGGCGGCCATGGGCCGCCTTTCTTGCGTTTGCACGGTCGGCCTGGTCGCGTTCGTGCGGAGAAGGCGATCGAGCCGCTACCTGGCGGTCGCGGTGACGCGCCACACGCTGCCGCCCTGGTCCTCCGAAACGACGAGCGAGCCGTCGCGGGCCACCGCGACGCCGGTCGGGCGACCCCAGACGTGCGCGTCGTCGGCGACGAAGCCGGTCATGAAGTCGTCGTATTCGCCGGTCGGTGCGCCGTTCGCGAAGCGCAGCCGCACGACCTTGTAGCCCGTGCGCGGCACGCGGTTCCACGAGCCGTGCAGCGTCACGAATGCGTCGCCGCGATATCCGGCCGGGAACATCGTGCCGTCGTAGAACGCGATGCCGAGCGGCGCTGAATGCGCCTGGATCAGCACGTCGGGCACGATCGCATCGGCCTTCAGGTCGCTGCGCCCGCCGCGCCAGCGCGGGTCCGCGTGCGCACCGATGTAGTACCACGGCCAACCGTAGAAACCGCCTTCGCGCACGCGCGTCGCATATTCGAACGGGAGGTCGTTGCCGAGGCCATCGCGCTCGTTGACGACGCACCACGGCGCCTTCGTCGCCGGTTGCACGGCCATGCCGGCGCAGTTGCGCAAGCCGGTCGCGTACAGGCGCGCGTCGCTGCCGTCGGGTGCGATCGTCCATACCGCGGCGCGGCGGTCCTCGTCGCCCCAGGCGGCGCCGCGCAGGCGCGTGCGTTCGAACGCGGCGACGTCTTCGGCGCTGCGTTCCGGCATGCCGGTTGCGACGTTCGAGGCCGAACCGACCGCGACGAGCAGGCGTCGCGCGTCGGGCGCGGCGAGGTCGCGCGTCGAATGGCCGCCGCCGGGAATGTCCTTGAGCACGACCGTGGGCGCCGCACTCGCGACCGTGTCGCCGTTCTTGTACGGGAAGCGCAGCACGCGTTCGGTCTGCGACAGGTAGATCGCCTCCGGTTCGGCGCCGGGCGGGAAGAACGCGATGCCGTAGACCTCCGCGAGGCCCTTGGCGAACACGACGGGCTTCGCGGGCAGCTTGCCGTCGGTACCAGGACGGAACACGAGCACGCGCCCGCCGCCGGTTTCGGCGAGGAACACGTCGCCGTTCGGCGCGACGCGCAAGGTGCGCGGTTCGTCGAGCCCTTCGGCGACGAGCTCGGCCGTGAAGCCCGCCGGCACGGACGGCACGCGCTCGCCGCGCTGTACGCGTTGGGCCGGGCTCGCACCGACCGTCGAACGCTCGGCGACGACGTCGGGCAGGTCGGTCGCACGCAGGTGGCGCCGCACGCCGGGCGCATCGTCACGCCAGCTGCCGAACGCCGTGGCGCCGTCGCGTACGGCGGCGGGATCGGCTGCGGCCACGGTGGTACAGAAGAAGCATCCGGCCATCACGGCGGGGGCGATGCGTGCACGCATGGCGGAGTACCTCGCTGGAGACGTCGGCATGACCGTAGCAGCCGCGCACCGCACGCGCCAGCCGCGGTACCGATGGGCACCGCGCTGGCGCGGAGCACGTCAGAACAGATGCGTGAAGATGTAGATGAGCACGAGCAGGCCGGCGGGCACGCCGAGCAACCATGCGATCACGTACTTGAACATGCGGTACCTCCATGGTCGGGTGCGCGCGGCCAGGGCGCCGCGCGCACGCGGGTCACTTCACCTTGAGCCCCGAGTCGTCGATCGCCTTGACGCCCTTCACCTGGCGGGCGGTCGCGACGGCCTTGTCGACCGCGGCCTGCGTCGGCAGCACGCCGATGAGGATGACCTTGCCGTCGACGGTCTTCACCGTGATCTCGGTGCTCTTCACGCCGTCGGTGGTCGCGAGTTCCGTCTTCACCTTGGTCGTGATCCAGGTATCGGTGATCGGCTGGTCGGACTTCATCGATTCGTCCGTGGCATGGGCACTCGTCGCGAGCACGGGGACGAACGTGGCGCCGCACGCGGCGACGAGCGCAGCGAGGGCGGATGTGGCGATCTGCTTCTTCATGGAATTCTCCGGTGGATGTCGCGCAGCCACCATGGGCAGCGTGTCCGGCACCGAAGCTGAACGCGTGCGCGCGTGCTTCAGCGTCGCGTTAGGCAACGCCGTGTGAACTGCCCGCGTGCCGCCGGGTGCACGTTCACATGCAGGGGAATTCCATGCGCATCGGTCTCGTTCTCGCGGGCGTCATCCTCGTCGCGCTCGGCGCGGCGGCGTTCACCGGCAATCTCGACTTCACGCACGACAAGCAGGTCGTGAAGATCGGCGACCTGTCCGCGTCGGTGAAGGAGGAGAAATCGGTGCCGCAGTGGCTCGGCGCGATCGGTGTCATCGCCGGCCTCGGCCTGCTCGCCGTCGGCGCCATGCGCAAGTAGCGCAACGCCGCCGACACGCACGGACGCGTGCCGGCGGCATCGGTGGGAGCGAGCACGCGATCGCCACGATGGACGGCGATCGCGCGATTGCATCGCGACTCAGGGAGGACCGTCGAATCCGTCGACGAAGATGAAGTCGGCCGGGTCGACGACGACGTTCATCGTGAATGCCTGTTCGACGAGGCAGGTGTTGGCGTCGGTCGCGCCGACACTGAAGTTGTATGTGCCGAGCGTCGTCGGGGTGCCGCTGAGCGTGCCGTCCGTCGCGAGCGTGAGGCCCGGCGGCAGCGTGCCGGTCGTCACGGCGTAGCTGATCGTGCCCGTGCCGCCGTTCGCCGAAATGTTCGTCGTGTACGGCACGAGTCCGTAGCCGTCGGGCAGCGTCGTGGTGGTGAACACGATCGCGTCGGGTTCGATCACTTCGTCGGACGGCGTGGAGACGAGGCCGTAGTTGTCGGTGACCTGGACCGAATAGGTGCCCGCCGAGAGGTTGCTCGCGGTCGCGTTGGTGTCGCCGTTCGACCATAGGTAGTCGAATGGCGGGAGGCCGCCGGTCGGCGTCACGGTGAGGCTGCCGTCGTTGCCGCCGTGGCAACTCACGTCGGTATGCGCCGTGATGGTGGCGGTCATCGGCGTGTCCGTCGTGATGAACGTGTAGATGTCGAGGATCTCCGCCGGCGTGAGCGCATGGCTGTAGATACGGTAGTCGGCCATCTTGCCGTTGAGGCCGACGTTGGTCCCGTAACCACCGATCTTGTACGGACCGATGCCGACGATGCTGACGGCACCCTGGGCCACGGTATTGACGAGTACAGCATCCTTGTACGCGAGCACCTGGTTGTTCGCCTGGTCGTAGACGAACGTCACCATGTGCGAACCGCCGTCGGCCGCGCCATTGACGAGCACGTCCGTGAGGCCGCCGCCACGCAGGATGTAGTTGCCCGCGCCGGCGACACCGTTGGTGAAGCAACGGAATGAATTCGCGTTGGCGTCGCCGAAGATGTAGTAGAGCGTGGTGCTCGCAGGCACGTCGGACGTGAAGAACGAGATCGTCCACGCGCCCGTGCCGAAGTTGGTCGCCCAGTTCGTGTTGAGGTAGTCGGTGCTGCTGGAGACCGTGCCGTTCGCGGTCAGCGCGTAGGCGATCGGCGTGAACGGGACATTCTGCGAATACGTGCTCCCGAGGATCGTGCCGGTCGCCGTTCCCGCAGGCGGCGCGGACGCATGGTTGGTGACCGTCGTGCCGGTTTCGTCGAAGGTGTAGTGCAGGACCTCGGGCACCGGCAGCGGCGCGGCAGCGAGCGGTGCCATCGCGAACAGCAGCGCAGCGCAGGCGAATGCGCGGATACCGGAAGATGCAGTCTGTTTCGGACCGTGCGCGCAGCCGGAATCGGCGGCGAGTGTGGTACGCACCGTGGCATATGTCATAGCGAGTCCCCCCTAGGATGGTCGCGGAGCCAGCATGCCCAAGCGGTCGCGGGTGCGCAACGAGTATTTTTCCCGAGCACTCGGCCGCCGGCGTGTTCAGGTTCGGGGCGGCCGTCCGGCTATCGCGGACGGTCGGCCTCAACGTCGTTCAGCTGACGAGCGTGCGGGTCGGCAGCGGCGTGACGTTGCCTCGCGGCTGCAGTTCGCCGGAACGCCGCTCGAGCCATTGCAGCAGCGGAGCCCAGTCTTCGCGGTGCGCGCGCGCCTGGCTGCCGTTGTCGTCGAACACGCTGAGGCCGGTCTCGGCGAGCCCGACATAGGTCTGCGAGTCGCGCACGCGGATCATCGCGGCCTGGGTCAGGCGATCGAGCGTCGCATCGAGCTGGCGCGCGGAATTCGTGCGCTCGCGCAGGCGGTTGGCGATCAGCGCGACGCGCAGGCGTCCGCTGCGCACCTCGGCGAGCTTGCGCACGGTATCGAGGAACGCGAGCGTCGCGCGCAGGTCGATCGGCGACGGCACGACCGGTACGAGTACGACGTCCGCGTGGCGCGCGAAGCGTTCGAACTCGTGTGCGCGCAGGCCGGCGGGCGTATCGATGAGCAGGACTTCGGTGGTCGCCGGGATGCGCAGCAGCCAGCCGGCGCTGAGGCCGTAGGTCGGGTCGTTGCTGGCGAGCGCGTGGATCGGCGGCAGGTGCGCCGCGCGCAAGCCGCACCAGGCGAGCGAGGAACCCTGCGGGTCGCAGTCGACGAGCGTCGTACGCTTGCCGCTGCGTGCATAGCAGCCGGCCAGGCTCGTGGTCAGCGTGGTCTTGCCACAGCCGCCCTTGCTGTTCGCGATCAGGATGCGAAACATGCCCCTTCCCCATACCGGGCCGATGGCCCTGGCTACCATCAACCTAGCGCATGATATGCGTGTGATTCGCGAAATTCATCGCGGATCGCGCGGAATTTACAGGAAAAATACTCCCCTGGACGCCTCGCCGTCCACGTTGCCGGTCGATGCCGCGGGTTCGGGGCCAGCGACCTGTCAGGTCGTTGTAAGCGGATACCGACTACAAGCAGCGCCGGCCCGCCAGGTCGCCTCAACCAATGGCACGTGCGGCCGCGTCTGTTATAACGTAACGTCATTTGCGGCGCGCGGCTTCGCCTGCGCCGCTTCACCCGAGCGAGTCCATCCCATGCGTGCAACCGTCCTGGCCGTGTGCGCGGCCCTGGCTTCCCCCGCGCTGTCCGCAGCGCCGGCGCATCCGGCCGCGAGCATGCAGCAGCAGCTCGAAGCGCTCGCGGCGCGTGTCGCGGCACTCGAGGCGAACGACCAGCGCCTGCGCGAACAGGCCGATGCCGCGAACGCGGCCGCCAGGGCGGCGCAGGACGAGCTCGCGGCACTGAAGGCTTCCGCGGCTGCCGCGCCGCTCGCGCAGGAGTCCGCGCCGCCGGTCGCGGCGAGCGCGCCGGCGTCCGGAAGCAGCGCGAACGCGTTCAATCCCGCGATCAGCGTGATCCTCAACGGCAGTTATTCGAGTCATTCGAGGAATCCCGACGACTACGTGCGCGCGGGCTTCCCCGTCGTCGACGGGGGCGGGCCGTCGCCGCGCGGCTTCTCGCTCGGCGAGAGCGAGATCTCGCTCGCGGCGAACATCGACGAGAAGTTCTACGGCCAGCTCACGCTCACCGCGGAAAACGAGCACGGCGAAGACCACGTCGGCGTGGAGGAAGCGTTCGTCGACACGACCGCGTTGCCGGAAGGTTTCAACCTGCGCCTCGGCCGCTTCTTCTCGAACATCGGCTATCTGAACAGCCACCACGCGCACACCGACAACTTCTTCGACCGGCCGTTGCCGTACCAGGCGTTCCTCGGCAGCCAGTACGGCGATGACGGCGCGCAGCTGCGCTGGCTCGCGCCGACCGACCTCTACCTCGAGGTCGGCGGCGAGATCTTCCGCGGCGAGAACTATCCGAGCGGCGGCGCCGAGCACAGCGGTGCGGGCGTGAAGACCGTGTTCGCGCACGCGGGTGGCGACGTCGGCACCGAGAATTCCTGGCTCGCCGGCGTGTCGATGCTGAAGTCGAGCGCGAAGGATGCCGAGGACGGCTTCAGCGGCGACAGCACGCTCTACATCGCCGACGCGACCTGGAAATGGGCGCCGCAGGGCAACTTCAAGGACGGCGGCGTGACCGTGCGCGGCGAATACTTCTCCGACCATCGCGACGGCGTGTGGAACGCGCCCGTCGACGACGGCACGCCGCTCGCCTGGCGCGGTGCGCGGCGTGGCGCGTACATCGAAGGCGTGTACCGCTTCAACCGCACATGGGACCTCGGCTACCGCGTCGACAAGCTGTGGGCCGATCGCCATGGTCCGTTCGCGAGCGAGTTCGACCCGTATCGCAACACGCTCGAACTGAGCTGGCACAACAGCGAGTTCAGCCTGCTGCGCCTGCAGTTCAGCCGCGATGAACCGAACGCCGACACGACCGACAACGCGCTGACGCTGCAGTACCAGGTCAGCCTCGGCGCGCACGGCGCGCACAAGTTCTAGACCATACATGTAGGAGCGGCTCCGGCCGCCATGCCCTGGCCTCGATGGACCCAACGATGAACAGACTCACCTCGCTGTGCATGCTGGCGCTCTGCGCCGTCGCGTTCGCCTCGCCGGCGCGCGCGAACCTCAAGGTATTTTCGTGCGAGCCCGAATGGGGCGCCTTGCTCGCCGAACTCGGCGGCGACAAGCTCGACGTCGACGTGGCGACCTCCGCGCTGCAGGACGTGCACGTGATCGAGGCGAAGCCAAGCCTGATCGCCAAGGTGCGTCGTGCCGATCTCGTCGTCTGCACCGGCGCGGATCTCGAGGTCGGCTGGCTGCCGCAGCTCGTGCGCCAGTCCGGCAATCCGAAGATCGCCTCCGGCGACGGCTCGTTCATGGCGGCCGACCAGATCACGACGCTCGAGAAGCCCTCGCAGCTCGACCGCGCGAACGGTGACGTGCATCCGGGCGGAAATCCGCATTTCCAGATGGACCCGCAGCGCGTGCTCGCGATCGCCAAGGCGCTGTCGGCGCGTCTCGCCAGGCTCGACGCCGGCAACGCGGCGACCTATCAGCAGCGACTCGCCGACTTCACCACGCGCTGGAGCGCGGCGATCCCGCGTTGGGAAGCGAAGGCGGCGCCGCTCAAGGGTCGCAACGTCGTCGTCCACCACAACAGCTGGATATACCTCACCACCTGGCTCGGCATGCACGAGATCGGCTCGCTCGAACCGAAGCCGGGCGTGCCGCCGACCAGCGCGCACCTCGCGACGCTCGTCGACACGACCAAGAGCCAGAACACGCTCGCGATCATCCGTGCCGCCTACCAGGACCCGAAGCCGGCCGACTGGCTGTCCGAGCGCACCGGCGTGCCCGCGGTGACGCTGCCGTTCACGGTCGGTGGCGACGCGCAGTCGAAGGACCTGTTCTCGTTCTACGACTCGACCCTCGACAAGCTGCTCGGAGCGATCAAGTGACGCTGAACTGGTCCGGCCTCGATCTCGCCATCCTCGGGCCCGCGTGCGCGGCGGGGCTAATCGTGCTGTCGACGCACGTGCCGCTCGGCAAGCAGGTGCTCTCGCGCGGCATCATCTTCATCGACCTCGCGATCGCGCAGATCGCCGGCCTCGGCGTGATCCTCGCGCAGTTCCTCGGCGTCGACGAGGCGAGCTGGGGCGTGCAGGTCGCCGCGGCGATCGCCGCGCTCGCGGGCGCGGGCCTGCTCGCGTGGACCGACCGGCGTTGGCCCGAATACCAGGAACCGCTGATCGGCACGCTGTTCGCGCTCGCCGCGACCGGCGGCCTGCTGCTGCTCGCGAACAATCCGCAGGGCGGCGAACACCTCAAGGACCTGCTCGTCGGGCAGATCCTCTGGGTCAGCTACGGCCAGCTCGTGCCGGCGCTGCTGCTGTCGGTCGCGCTGCTCGCGTTCATGGGCTGGCGTCGCGGCGAATTGCACGGCCTTTGGTTCTACGGGCTGTTCGCGCTCGCGATCACGGCCTCGGTGCAGCTCGTCGGCGTCTACCTCGTGTTCGCGAGCCTGATCATTCCCGCGCTCGCGACGGCCGGCATGCAGGGCAGGGGCCGCCTCGTCGCCGCCTACGCGGTCGGTGCGCTCGGTTACGCGAGCGGCCTCGTGCTGTCCGCCGTGCTCGACCTGCCGAGCGGCGCGCTCATCGTCTGGATGCTCGCCGCGTGCGGCCTGCTCGCGCAGCTCGTGCCGGCGGTGCGGCGCTCGCATCCGGCACATGGTGCCGCGTGACGAGCCGCATCCGTCACGCGCCGACGAGGTTCTTGAGCCCGATCACGAGATAGAGCAGGCCCTTCTGCACGCGCGATCGCGTGCAGAAGATGTGGACGTGCGGGTCGTTGCGGCGCGCGATCGCGCTGCCGTTGTGCACGAGCGTGAACGCGTGTGCGTTGCCGGTGATGCCGTTGGCAAGCGAGCCGGCGCGGCGCCGCGCTTCGGCGACGAGCTGATCGGGCGGCATCGCGTGTTCGTCGTCGATCAGCACGAAATGGTCGAGCGGAAAGCGGCGGCGATGGACTAGGCGCATCGAACACCCCGCTTCATGCCGGCGAGTTCGCGCCGGATGTTCTCGCGCGCCGCGCGTTCGTAGCGTGCGATGCCGTGCGGCGTGAGATAGATCGTCGGTCGTTCGAGCAGGCCGCGCAGGAACGCGGCGCGACCGTGCGCGAACATCCAGCCCGGTACGTGCGCGTACTCGTGCCGCACCGCCGCGGCGTAGGCGCGATAGGTCGCGTCGTGCGCGGCGAGGATCGCCAAGTCCGCGTCCAGCAGCGGCGCAACGGCGTCGCCGCCGCCGTGGCCGGCGGTCGCGCGAACGGCCTCGGCGACGAACGCCGCTTCCGTCGGCGCATAACCGCGTTCGAGCAGCAGGCTTAGCGCCAGCACGGCGCTGCGCTCCTCGTTGTCGCGCCGCCGCGGGTCGTACACGGCGTCGTGGAACCACGCGGCGAGCTGCAGACGATCGTCGCGGGCGTCGTCCTGCAGCCTCTCGAGCACGTCGCGCAGGTGTGCGCAGGTGTGGTAGGCCCGATGCGGTTCTGCGTAGCAGGCGAGCAGCCGTTCGCCTATCCCTTGCGCATCCGCGAGCCCTGCACGCACGGCGAGTCCGTTCCATTGTCGCAGCAACCACGGCGCGTTCATTTTATTTGGTCGTTAGCCCAATGAATGCAGGCTACTCCGCTTTCGGTCATACTGCAAGATAGATTGGTCGGTCAGCCAAATTTCATGGGACGCAAGCCGAACACGGAAACACGCCGCGGCCAGATCGTCGAAGCCCTGTTGCAGGAGATGGCGGCGGTCGGCTACGAGCGAGCGAGCACGAAGGCGATCGCCATGCGCGCGGGGCTCGCACCGGGGCTCGTGCACTACCATTTCAAGAGCAAGGAGGAGATCCTGCTCGACCTCATCGACCGGTTGATCGCCGATGCCGAGCTGCGCAGCACGCAGGCGGTCGAGGAGGTGGTCGGTGCGGACGCGAAACTCGCGGCCTACGTCGACGCGCGAGTGGGGTTCGGCCCACGCGCCGACGAGGGCCAGGTCCGCGCGTGGGCGATCGTGGTCGCCGAAGGCATGACGCAGGCGGCCGTCCGGGAGCGCCTGTCGCGCTGGCTCGCGGGCGACCAGGCGAAGCTGCGGCGTTGGTTCACCGCGTGCGGCGCCGAACAGCCGGCGCAACTCGCAGCGACGTTGCTCGCGACGATCCTCGGCAGCTTTTCATTGCGCGCGCTCGACGTATCGGGCATTCCGCAGGGTTATGCCCACGCCCAGCTGCTCGCCTGGCTGCGCGGAGCTGTTCCTGCGACACCCGCACGCCGGCGAGCGCCGTCCTCGGCGCGCTCGCCGGGCTGACGAGCGGTCTCGTCGCGGACGATCAGTGCGCCGCGTACAGCTTCATGACGTCGCGGCGCAGCGAAGCCTGGCTGTCGCCGCGGCTGTAGAACATGTGGCCACCTGGGTACTCGGCGACGCGCACGCGGTTCGGGTCGCCCATCACCGGCATCTGGTCGACGATGAGCACCGATGCCATGAACGGGCACGACAGATCGCCCCAGCCGTGCGCGATGAGCACCTGCAGCTTCGAGTCGATCGCGACCGACTGGCGCAGCTGCTGCACCGAGCCCTTGTCCATCTCCTCGCCGCGTTCCCACGCCTTGTTCACTTCGTAGCTCAGCGCGTTGTAGCGGCCGCCGTACTTCCAGCCGACCGTGTGCGTGATGAAGTCGACCATCGCGGTCGTCGTCGGCGCGATGATGCCGTCGAGGATCGGGTCATTGGTGCGTTGAGCGGGCGCGAACGGGAACGGATCCCACGCGGTCACGTTGGAGTCGTAACGGCTGCCGAGCTTGCCCTCGTCGCGGAACACCTCGCGCAGGAACGCCTGCGTCTCGAGGCGGCCACCGGAGCGGCGCACGAATTCGGCGTCGAGCCCCGACAGCTCCGTCACGCGCTTGACGATGCGCTCGACCGCATGCGGATCGCTGCGGCCCTTGAGCAGGTCGGTCACGTAGTCGCCGCGCGTGTAGGCGACGACGTCGGCCATCGCCGTGTCGGTGAGCTTGCCGTGCCGCTCGAGGTTCGCTGCGGCGATGCTCGGCAGGGTGAGCATCCACGGCAGCGGCGACAGGTCGCCGTTGTCGTCCGCGCCCGGATCGAGGTACGGCGACACGAGCACGAGGCCGTTCATCGCCACGCCGAGGCGCGTCTGCAGGAAGTGCGTGATGCGCGGGCCGCGGAAGCCGCCGTAGCTCTCGCCGACGAGGTACTTGCGCGACAGCAGGCGATCGTTCTTGACCAGCCAGTCGTAGACGATGCGCGAGAGGTACTCGATGTCGGCGCCGGTCGAGTAGAACTTCTTCTTCGCCTCGTCCTCGGGCACGCGCGCGCGGCTGAAGCCGGTGCCGACCGGGTCGATGAAGACGAGGTCGGTGAAGTCGAGCCAGCTGCCCGGATTGTCGCGCGGCGTGGCCGGATCGGACGGACTGTTGCCTTCGGCGCCGAACTGCACGCGCTTGGGGCCGAGTGCGCCGAGGTTGAGGTAGACCGACGACGCTCCCGGGCCACCGTTCAGCGCGAACGTCACGGGCCGATCCTTGCCCGGCACGGTGTAGGCGACGAACATGACGTCGGCGATCGTCTTGCCCTTCTCGTCGAGCACGGGCAGCGATCCGACCGTCGCGTCGTACGAGAGCGAGCGGCCGTCGATCGTGGTCTGCTGGTGCACCGTGCGGTCGGCCGGGAACGCGGGCAGCTTCGCGTAGTCGTCGCCCTTCGATTCCTTCCCGGCGTCCTTGCCACCGTCCTCGGCGGCGAATGCGAGCGGACTCGCGAACAGCAGGCAGGCAGCGAACAGCGTGGCCAGCGATGGCGTCTTCATGGGCGTCCCCGGCGGTCGGCATGACCGCAAACTGCCAGCGTAGGGCGCGGGGTGCGCGACGCGATGTGCCGGAAGTCGTGCACGGCGAGCGCGGAGCCTGCCGCCGCGCTCCCCTGGGGCGGTGCGTCGAAGCCGTCGGCGTGGATGCGGTCGTCGAGTATCTGCACCGCAGCCGGCAGCGTGGCGAGCGCGAGCGGCAGGTCGCCGGCGCCGATCGCGCCGTCCTCGTCCACGTCGAGGTAGAGCGAGAGCAATACGTCGTAGGCGCCAGCCGGCGTCGCGGCAGGCACGTCGAACGCGCGGGCGATCGCCTGGTCGCCGGGCGGCAGGCTCCGCGGAGCATCGTTCGAAGGGTCGTCGACGTAGCCGACGCCGCTGCGGTACAGGCTCGCGCCGACGAGCACGTGCGCGTGCGTCGCGCCCGCGGCGTTGCCGGCGGTCGCGGAGAGCTGCAAGGTCGCTCCGGGAGGGATCGCCGACGGCGTCGCCGCGACCGCGGACAGCGACAGCGGCGATGTCATCACCGCCGTGCGCTGGCCCGTGCCGGCGCCGCCCGCGTTGCCGTTGTCGTTGTAGTAGTGATCGACGATCCACGGCCAGCGCCGCTCGCTCGCGTCGATCGCCCAGCGCTGCGTGCCCCATTGCGACATGCCGCGACCATGGCCGAAGCAGCCGTGGCCCGCGCCGACCGCGTCGCCGAGGCACGGCCAACCGTTCGCCGGCGAGCCTGCGAACCCGTCGCCGCAGGAGAGATCGTTGTTGCTGCACGAGAGGCCGTCGCCGGGATCGTCCCAGCTGTTGTTCTCGGCCGAATACTCGGCGGACGCCGCTTCGCTGCCGCTGCGCGTGAGCAGGATGCCCGGCGTGCGCGCGACCGCGGCGTCGGTGCTCGCCGAGGTGCCCGCGTCGTTGACCTGGCAGCATGCACTCGAGCAGATGTCGAAGTTCGCGCTGATCGGGTGCGCCGCGCGCCATGCGCCGTAGCTGCGATAGGCGATGCTGCCGGCGCGCAGGCTCTGCGCGTTCCAGCTCGCGATCCATTCGCTGTCGAGGCCGCGCCGGACGTAGGTTTCGAGTGGCAGCACGCAGGTGTGCGCGCAACTTCCGGTGCAGCACGACTGCGTGCAGGCCGCGTCGGCGTAACCGACGCGGATCGTCGCCGGCGGCGCCAGCAGCGGCGCGAGCGCGCCGCCCGCTGGTGGTACCTCGGTGCGTGAAGGCGTCGAGGCGTCGGGCGTCGTGCCGCTGCTGCCGCTCGGGCGATCGCGCGCGCCGAGTTCGATCGTGCTGCGTGCAGCCGCATCGCCACCGAACGCGAGCAGCAGTCGCTGCACGCCTGCAATGCGCGCGAGGCCGTCGCGTTCGATGTCGGCGTAGCCGTCGGCGTGCGCACGTACCGTCGCGCGTTCCGTCGCCGCGGCGTTCGCGTCGACGGGATCGAGTTCGAGTTCGAAGTAGCCCGATGCATCGGTCGTCGCGAGCCGCCCTTCGACCTCGATGCGCGCACCGGCGAGCGCGCGGCCGTCGATCGCGGCGCGTGCGTAGCCTTGCAGCCAGCGTGCGTGCGGCATCGCTTCCGCGCGTCGCGCGAGCCGCGCATAGGCGACCGGCTCGTCGAGCGGATCGAGCAGGATCGTGGTCGGCGCGCCGCCGTCGCCGAGCACGGTGTCGATCGCGCGATGCGCAGTCGCTACGACGCGCAGGTGCGCGGGCAGGGCGATCGCGTGGCGGCGCAGGCGCCCGTCGAGGACGACCGCATCGTCGCCGCCGATCGCGTCGATGCGCGATGCGCGCGCCTCGAGCGGCGCGCCCGTCGACGCGTCGCGCACGGCGAGTTCGGCCGCATGCACCGGCAGCGCGCAGGCGAGCGCGAGCAGCACGATCCGGTACGGGTCGATCGGCATCATCGAGGGTTCCTCCCCACGGCTGTGCCTATTGGGCCTCGATCGCCTCCGGCAGGCAATCCGCCCATGGCACGGCCCCATGTAGGCCCTTCGCGCGACGGTCATGCGCACGACCCGCGGGTCCGGTAGCATCGCCGCAACGGCCGCGCCGGCTGCATCACGCGGTCATCCAGCAGACCAGGGGGTCGCCATGCATCGCACACTGTCCGTCGCCGCATTCGTCGTCGGCGCGTTCGCTTCCACCGTTTCCTTCGCCGCCGACACCGTCGATGGGCGCAGCGCCGCGAGTCGGCCCGCCGCGGCGTCAGCGAGTGCCCCGGCGGCGACGCCGCAGCCCGCCGCGCGCACCGACGTCGGCACGACGCCGCAGCCGAACGACACCGTCGTCGCCGACGACCAGATCGTGCAGGGCTCGCAGTGCGTCGGCCTCGATTGCGTCGACAATGAATCGTTCGGTTTCGACACGCTGCGCCTCAAGGAGAACAACACGCGCATCGTGTTCTTCGACACCTCGGTCGATCCGTTCCCGAACCACCACTGGCAGCTCACCGCGAACGACACCCAGACGGGCGGCAACAACCGCTTCTCGATCGAGGACCTCACCGCGGCGACGATCCCGTTCACGGTGCGCTCCGCGCCGAACGACTCGCTCTACATCGGCGACACCGGCGACATCGGCATCGGCACGGGCGCGCCGGCCTTCGACGTGCACATCCTCAAGACCGACACGCCCGGCGTCCGACTCGACCAGAGCAATGCGGGCGGCTTCACCGCGCAGACCTGGGACGTCGCCGGCAACGAGGCGAACTTCTTCGTGCGCGACGTGACCGGCGGCTCGCTGCTGCCGTTCCGCATCCGCCCGGGTGCGCCGACCTCGAGCCTCGACATTTCCGCGAGCGGCAACGTCGGCATCGGCACCGCGTCGCCCGCGGCGAAGCTCGACGTCGCCGGCGACATGCTCGTGCACGGCACGATCGCCCAGCTGTCGAGCCGTAGCGCGAAGGAGCACTTCGTGCCCGTCGACGGCGCGGGCGTGCTCGCGCGCCTCGCCGCATTGCCGATCAGCACGTGGAACTACATCGGTGCCGGCGACGGCGATCGCCACCTCGGTCCGGTCGCGGAGGATTTCCACGCCGCGTTCGGGCTCGGCGCGAGCGACCACTTCGTCGCGCCGACCGACGTCGCGGGCGTCGCGCTCGCGTCGGTCAAGGCGCTGCAGGACCAAGTGCGCGAGCGCGACGAGCGCATCGACCGGCTGGAGGCGCGCCTGCGCGAACTCGAGGATCTCATCCGCCACGACGCGCACTGAGGAGGCCGCCATGTCGCGCCTTTCCTTGTTCGCGCGCGCGGCGCTCGCTGCGCTGCCCGCGTTCGTCGCGCTGCCCGCACCTGCGAGCGTGCTCACTCTTTCGCGCCAGGACGATGCCACCGCGATCGTGCGCGACGCCGCCAGCGGCGACGTCACGAGCGGCGTACTCGCCGCGTCCCCGGATCGCCTGCTCGTGCCGCTCGGCGCGCTCGCGGCCGACGACGCGCACCACCTCCTGTACGTCGCGGTCGCGCCGGATCCCGCAGGCGCCATGCCGGGCGCGCCGGTCGCGATCGTGCCGATCGCCTACGGCGCTTCGCCGGTGCCGAGCGGAACGGTCGTCGCGCCGGACGGCATGACGGTCGCCGCGCTCGCGTTCGACGCGCCCGCCTCGCGCCTCGTGGGCCTGTTCGTCGACCCCGCAGGCATCGCACAGGCGCAGATATTCAGCGTCGCGACCCATGGCGGCACGGCGCT
>Ga0207639_10000953_pt1 | contig 19617 bp, 18 predicted proteins | sample KBSCornC32_FD_184299 | JGI IMG/M metagenome (GOLD analysis project Ga0207639, IMG submission 184299) | Corn rhizosphere microbial communities from Kellogg Biological Station, Michigan, USA - KBS Corn C3-2 (SPAdes) (version 2) | ecosystem: Host-associated > Plants > Roots > Rhizosphere > Soil ...
AGCTCCACGGCTGTGGCGGTTCGGCGGTTATCGGCGGTTGAGGTTGAGGACGCGGGGCGAGCGTCGGCCCATCGGGAGCCGACCTGGTCGGCTGCAGCACGTTGGGTGGAGGGGGCTTTGGGTTCGGGATCGGAATATAGATGATCGGCGGCTCGCGATGGTGCGTTGGCAACACCATTTTCGCGCTCATCACTGCGGCGATCAGGACGATGTGCCCGCAGATAACGAAAAGCATTGCGTTGGGGCTGGATTGACGCGCGCCGATGCGCGGTCGGTTGGCGGCATATGCAAGCATCTCGAACCTCCTCTCCCGGAGCGGCTCCGTGCAATCGCATGTTACAACATATCGTAACTTAGTTAAAGCAGCTTTGTTTCCGTTAGATTAAATCGAATCTTGCTAGCCGCGCGCCGCGGCTTCGAGACGGCGGAGAGCGCGATCCTTTCCCATCGCGGAGAGAAGCGGCGCCATTTCCGGTCCGCTCTCGCGCCCGGTCAGCGCAAGACGGAGCGGATGGAAGAGCTCCCGGCCCTTCTTTCCCGTGCTTTCTTTGACGGCGTTGGTGAGCGCGCGCCACGGTTCGTCGGACCAGTCGAGCTTCTCCACGGCAGCAGCGGCGTCTTTGACCACTAACAGCTCCTCGTGTGCGAGGTCCGGCGGATCGATCTCGCCATGAAGCACCGCGAGCCATGCCGGAAAGTCGCCGATCCGTTCGAGATTACCTCGCAATGCCAGCCAGTCCGCTTCCGTCGCTTCCCCGGGGAGGCGGTCAGCGACGGCCGCATAGTCCAGATGATGGACAAGCCGCGCGTTGACTAGCTCAACTTCGTGCGGATCGAAATGCGCGGGCGCCCGCCCGAAGGTCGAGAAATCGAAAGTCTCGGCGAGTCCATCCAGCGAGGCGATCGGCTCGACCGGCTGCGATGTGCCGATCCGCGCAAGCACATCGAGTAGCGCTATCGGCTCGACACCTTCATCGCGGAGATGCTCGGCACCGTAGGAGCCGAGCCGTTTGGATAGCTTCCCTTCGGCCGCAACCAGCAGCGCTTCGTGCGCGAAGTGGGGTGGGTCAGCTCCCAGTGCTTCGAACATCTGGATCTGGACGGCGCTGTTCGAGACGTGGTCCTCGCCGCGCACCACGTGGGTAATGCCGAGATCCACGTCGTCGATGACGCTTGGGAGCAGGTAGAGCCAGCTCCCGTCCTCGCGGCGGACGACGGGATCGCTCAGCAGCTTCGGATCGAACTTCTGCTCGCCGCGGATGAGGTCGGTCCAGGTGATCGGAGAATAATGATCGAGCCTGAACCGCCAGTGCGGGGCCCGGCCTTCGGGGACCGGTGCATCGGGGGGCTTTCGCTCATAGACCGGCGGAAGGCCTCTTCCGAGCAGGACCTTGCGGCGAAGCTCGAGCTCGTCGGGCGACTCGTAGCAGGCATAGACCCGCCCCGCCGCCTTCAGCTTGTCGAATTCACGCTCGTAAAGCGAGAAGCGCTCCGACTGGCGCACGAACTTGTCGGGCGTAAGGCCGAGCCATTCGAGATCGTCGCGGATCGCCTGGTCGAACTCGGCCGTCGAGCGCTCGCGGTCGGTATCATCGATCCGAAGGATGAAGGTTCCGCCGTTCTTCAGCGCGAAGAGGAAGTTGTGCAGCGCCGTGCGGATGTTGCCGACGTGCAGCCGGCCGGTCGGTGAGGGCGCAAAGCGGGTGACGACGGTCATGGGGTCGCACCTAGACGTTCGCTTGATGCTACGCCAGCAAGGCCGCCGTCCCTCCGGTCAGCCTCGCACTACATGATAAATGCTGTTGTTTCGCCAGATCTCATCGCAGTTCGAAACGGGGGTGCCCAGTATCTCGATGGCATTGTCCGATGCGATGGGAGCGATGCCCAACTGGCGCCCAAGCTCGTCCATTGCACCAGCTTGAGAATCGATGGTCTTCAGAAGCCAGCGCACCCTTATTCCCGCAGCTCGCAATTGGGACTTGTCGATTTCGTTCAGTCGTCCCGGTCCCAGGCTCAACAGACCGAACTTCGCCCATTCCTGCCTGGCTTCATAGATATTGTCGGCAATCCTGTGACTCGTCTCATTCGCGAGGAAGTAAATGTCGCTGCGGTCGGCCCCGTAGCGGTCGCGAAACGGCCGGGCGATATCGCTCGAAATGGGCTCCACCATATAATAGCCGCCGCCCGGCATGGCGATGTCACGTTCCAACAGCGGGCTCCGTCCCGATTCTGAAGCTTCCATCAAGGCATCCACGCGTTTGCGCAGGCAAGGGATCGCCACCCTCCAGGCTTCCGACGTCTGCCGGCTGCGCCCGAGCTCGAAATCGAGGCGTGAATGCTCCTCGCTCACCTGGCGCTGAGTCGCCCGGTCTCCGACCAAATTGGCGAGGCCTTGAGCAATAAGGACGCCGACGATGACGACGAGCAATTCGAAGATGAACAGGCGCGCGGTCCGTTGCAGCCGGTACCCGTGGAACAACGCGCCAGCCTTCGCCGAAGAATCGCGCACCGCCCTAAACATTGTCCTAAGCCCCCACCCAAACGAGAGGGCGCTTAGCACAACTAGTGCGGCGTCTTCACCTGCGGACCCGTGTGGAAGAAGTTGCTGATCGGGTAGCGGCGGTCTCGGCCGAAGTTGCGGGTTCCGATTTTCACCCCCGGCGGCGCCTGACGGCGCTTGTATTCGGCGCGCAGCATCTTGGTCTCGATATCGGCGACGAGGGCGACGTCCTCGCCGGTCGTATTGGCGACCTCGTTCACCGACCTCTCCTTGTCGACCAGCCCTTCGAGGATCCGGTCGAGCACCGAATAAGGGGGGAGGCTGTCCTCGTCCTTTTGGTCCGGCCGAAGCTCGGCACTCGGCGGCTTGGTGATAACGCGCGCGGGCATCACCGGGCCGTCGGGGCCGAGCGCGCCTTCGGGCTTGTTCGCATTCCGCCAGCGGGAGAGGGCGAAGACGGTCGTCTTGTAGGCGTCCTTCAGGACCGAATAGCCGCCGGCCATGTCGCCGTAGAGGGTGGCGTAGCCGACGCTCATCTCGCTCTTGTTGCCGGTCGTCAGAAGCATCTGCCCGCCGGAGTTCGACAGCGCCATCAGCGCGACCATTCGAAGCCGCGCCTGGACGTTCTCGGCGGCAAGGCCAGTGAGCTGTGGGAGCATCTCGCCAACACCGTCGATGCCTGGAGCGATTGAGACGACGTCATGACGGCAGCCGAGCAGCCGGGCGCATTCGCGCGCATCCTCGAGGCTTTCCTCGCTCGTATATTTGGACGGAAGCATGACGCCCCAGACCCTGTCGGGACCGAGTGCATCGACGGCGATCGCGGCGGAGAGAGCGCTGTCGATCCCGCCCGAGAGGCCAAGGATCACGCCGGGAAAGCCGTTGCGCTCCACATAATCGTGAAGCCCGACCATCATCGCCTTGTAGACGTCCTCCGGGAACGCATCGAGCGCGTGGCTCTCGCGAGTCGTGCAGCGCCAGCCTTCACCCGTCCGCTCCCAGTCGGTGATCAGCAGCGCCTCGTTCCAGTCGCAAAGCTGGACGACCCGCTCGCCGTCCGGGTGGACGATGAAGGACGATCCGTCGAAGACCAGCTCGTCCTGGCCGCCGACGCGGTTGAGGTAGGCGATAGGTAGCGAGGTCTCGAGCGCTCGCGACCGGACCAGGCGGTAGCGGTTCTCGTCCTTGTCGAGCTCGTACGGGCTGCCGTTCGGCACCAGCAGCATCTCCGCCCCCGCATCGGCGAGATGGGCGCAGACGATTTCCTGCCAGATATCCTCGCAGATCGGGACCCCGATCTTCACGCCCTTGAATTCCAGCGGCTCAGGCAGCGGTCCCGGCGTGAAGATTCGCTTCTCGTCGAAGGTGCCGTAGTTTGGCAGCTCCCGCTTCAGCGTCCGACCAACGACCCGGCCGCCGTCGGCGAGGATCATCGCATTGTAGACCGAGCCTCCCTCGACCATCGGTGTTCCGATCAGGATCGCGGGGCCGGGCTCCGTCGTCGCGGCAACAAGCTGGTCGGTGCATTCGTGGGCGCGCCGGACGAATTCCGGTTTCAGCACCAGGTCTTCGGGCGGATAGCCGATCAGCTGCAGCTCCGGGCAGAGCAAAAGGTCCGCGCCCATCGCCTTCCGTCGCATCTCGAGCATCGCCTTTGCGTTGCTTTCGAGGTCGCCGACGCGCTGGTTCATCTGCGCGAACGCAATCGTCAGGCGGTCGGTCATGCGTGCGATTTAGCGAGCGGACGCGCCGCGGCAACCTTTACGGACGGCGGCCTGCCTCGCTAAGAGCGGGCCGCTGCTGGGGAAAACCACATGAAATTGCTCGCCGGGAACAGCAACCTGCCGCTGGCCCGATCGATTTCCGACTATCTCGAGATGCCGCTGACCGACGCGAGCGTGCGCCGGTTCGCCGACGAGGAAGTGTTTGTCGAGATCAACGAGAACGTCCGTGGCGAGGACGTGTTCGTGATCCAGTCGACCAGCTATCCCGCGAACGACAACCTCATGGAGCTTTTGATCTGCATCGACGCGCTGAGGCGCGCGTCGGCGAAGCGGATCACCGCCGTGCTGCCCTATTTCGGCTATGCGCGGCAGGACCGGAAGCCGGGCCCGCGCACGCCGATTTCGGCGAAGCTGGTCGCAAACCTTATCACCACTGCCGGCGCGAACCGGGTTCTGTCGATCGACCTCCACGCGGGGCAGATCCAGGGCTTCTTCGATATCCCGACCGACAACCTGTTCGCCTCGCCGGTGATTGCGACCGACATTCACGCGCGCTTCGGCAACCGCGATCTTTTGGTGGTTTCGCCGGACGTCGGCGGCGTGGTCCGCGCCCGCGGTCTCGCCAAGCGCCTCAACAACGCCCCGCTGGCGATCGTCGACAAGCGCCGCGAGCGCGCCGGCGAATCGGAAGTGATGAACATCATCGGCGACGTCGGCGGACGGACCTGCATCCTGATCGACGATATCGTCGATTCGGCCGGAACCCTTTGCAACGCGGCTGCAGCCCTGAAGCAGGAAGGCGCGGTCGAGGTGTTCGCTTATTGCACCCACGGCGTCCTGTCGGGCGGCGCGGCGGCGCGAGTCTCCAAGTCGGAGCTCAGCGAGCTGGTGGTCACCGATTCCATCTTCACTGGCGAGCCGGACCCCAAGGGCAGCAAGATCCGTCGCCTCACCATTGCCCCGCTTCTCGGGGAGGCGATCAAGCGAATCTCCGACGAAGCCTCGGTCTCGAGCCTGTTCGACTGAGCAGTGTGCAATCTCTACCGGCTTGAGAAGAATCCCGACGCGATCCGGCGGCTGTTCGCGGAAGTGCAGATTCCGCTGACTTTTCCGGAGGGCATTCCGAACTTCGAGCCGCGCAACGTGCGGATTTCGGAGAAGGCGCCGATTGTCCGTTTCAACACGGATCAAGGTGTGGCCGAGCTCGTCGAGCGGCGCTGGTCGTGGCCCGCACCCAACGGAAAGCCGGTGTTCAACATGCGCTCCGACGGACGTGAGTTCGGCCGCGACCGCTGCCTGGTCATCGCCGACGGCTTCTACGAGTTCACCACGCCCGAAGACTCGAGGCAGAAACGCAAGGATTGCTGGTTGTTCGAACCGACCGAGGGCGAGCTTGCGATCGCCGGGATCATCCGCTCGACCCCCGATGTGGGCGAGGCGTTCACGATGCTGACCGTTCCGCCCGGTCCCGACATCTCTCCCTATCATAACCGCGGCGTCGCGCTTCTGACCCCACCGCAGTGGCGCGGCTGGCTCGACGGTTCGGCCAAATCCGTCGAGGCGCTTCAGCCGGCGGTCGGTGGCAGCCTGACGGTATCAAAGAATGCCTGACCTTTTTCGGGACCGCGGCGTTCGAGGCTCATGCCCACAGTCCTGATCACCGGAGCGAACCGTGGAATCGGCCTCGAGTTCTCTCGCCAATATGCGGCCGACGGATGGGACGTGATCGCCACAGCACGTCAGTCGAGCCCGGAGCTGGAGGCGCTCGGCGTCCGCGTCGAATCGCTCGACCTGTCCGACGCCGATACGGTCGCCGGCTTTGCCCAGAAAATCGAAGGCCCGCTGGACCTTTTCGTTGCCAACGCCGGGACCAGCCACCCGAAGGATACCGAGGGCGCTGACAATGCGCGCGAGTGGCAGGCCATGATGATGGTGAACGCCATCGCCCCCTATCAGCTCGGCCATTCGCTGCTCCCGAAGATGGCGGACGGCGGCAAGATGATCGCCATTTCCAGCGGCATGGGAAGCATCGGCGACACCGGCGGCGGCTGGGTTCCCTATCGGACCTCGAAAGCCGCCCTGAATATGGGCTGGAGCAACCTCGCTCTCGAAGCCAAATCTCGCGGCGTGACCTGCGTCCTGTTCAGTCCCGGCTGGGTGAAGACCCGAATGGGCGGCGGCGGAGCACAGATCACGGCGGAAGAGAGCGTCGCCGGCATGCGCTCGCTGATCGATCGGTTGACGGTCGGCGACACGGGCAAGTTCATGCGCCGGAACGGCTCTGAAATCCCGTGGTGACTGCGCCCCGGCGGAGGCCGGGGTCCAGGAGCGCGAGCGCTTCACAGCCAACGCCGCTAGCGCGGCGCCTGGGCCCCGGCCTTCGCCGGGGAACAACTTGCGCGAAACGCCATCGCCCTCTATAGGCGCGCGCTCTTCCAGACCTCTGGAACAATCAGAACGGCCCGGCCGAAAGGGCTGCCGTGGCGGTTCATAAGCTCGCTCCTGAAGGAGCAAAGGAGAGAAAATGCCCAAGCTGAAGACCAAGAGCGGCGTCAAAAAGCGCTTCAAGCTCACGGCGACGGGCAAGATCAAACACGGGGTCGCCGGCAAGCGCCACCGCCTGATCAGCCACAACGCCAAGTATATCCGCCAGAACCGCGGCACAGAGATTCTCGCCGACGCCGACACGGCGCGCGTGAAGGCCTGGGCCCCCTACGGTCTGAAGTAAGGAGGCCGCTAGATGGCACGCGTCAAACGGGGTGTAACCACCCGCGCCAAGCACAAGCGCATCCTCGACCAGGCGAAGGGCTATTACGGCCGCCGCAAGAACACCATCCGCATCGCCCGCCAGGCGGTCGAGAAGGCCGGCCAGTACGCCTACCGCGACCGCAAGGTGAAGAAGCGGAGCTTCCGCGCTTTGTGGATCCAGCGCATCAACGCCGCGGTCCGCGCGGAAGGGCTGACCTACGGCCAGTTCATCCACGCGCTGAACCTTGCCGGCATCACCCTCGACCGGAAGGTGCTCGCCGACATCGCGATGCACGAGGCCGAGGCGTTCAGCGCGATCATCGCCCAGGCGAAGAGCGCGCTGGAGAAGAAGGCGGCCTAAGCTTTCTTACGGCACGAACAAGGAAGGGCGTCGGGAGCGATCCCGGCGCCCTTTGTTTGTCCCGTACTCAGAAAAGGCGGAGGGTTGCCATCCTATCGACGCAACTGGATCCATTTGCAGAACGAGACCGCCATTCCGATTACGTCCAGCACGAAACTCAGCAACGCCGCACCAACGAAGGCTATCGCGAGACGTTGGCTTAAAGATTTTAGCGCCAGTGCTGCGACCAAACATACGCCGCAGAGAACGCTCAAGAGCCACGGCCATCTGTTGTAGACGTGGTCGAAGGGCGGAAAGCCCGTGCGAACTCGTGCGAGAAGCAAGCTCCCCAGCAGAGATGAACCGTGCAAGGCCAGTGGAGCTACGGCAACCAGCGGATAAACGTATAGCGGGGCATCCATTGAAGCGTGCTTACACCCATGCGACTTAATTCCTGCAATAGATCGCTAGAGTCGAGCCGTTCCGTCGAGCAGCTCGTAGGCCGGCAAAGTCAGGAACTCGACCAAGTCGTCGGCGACGATCATGTTGTGCATCAGGCGCGCGGCTTCGGCGATGTTGGGGACTTCGGCGAGCAGGCCGACTTCCTCGTCGAACCATTGCTCGAACAGGTCGAGCGTGAAGGCGCGACCATCGTGGAGTGGCGCTTCATACGTCAGCCATTGCCATAGCTGGGTGCGGCAGATTTCCGCCGTCGCCGCATCCTCCATCAGATTGTAGAGCGGCACCGCGCCCTTCCCGCCGAGCCAGGCGGCGAGATATTGGACTCCGACCCGGATGTTCGCGCGGGCGCCGCCTTCGGTGCGGACGCCGTCGTGAAGCTCCAGCATCTCGTCACGGCCGGGGATATGCTCCGGCATCTTCGACAGCTGGTTGGGGCCGTGCATCGCATCGAACGCCTGCATCGCCACCGGCACCAGATCCGGATGCGCGACCCAGGTGCCGTCGTGGCCGTTGGTCACCTCGCGAAGCTTGTCGGCGCGGACCTCCGCGAAGGCTTTCTCGTTCGCCGCCTCGTCGCCCTTGACCGGTATGAAGGCCGACATTCCGCCCATCGCGAACGCACCACGGCGATGGCAAGTCGCGACCAGCCGCAGCGAATAAGCCGCGAGGAAGGCCTTGTTCATGGTCATCTGGCTGCGATCCGGAGTGAGCCGGTCGGCGGACCGGCCACAGCGCTTGATCGCCGAGAAAATATAGTCCCAGCGTCCACAATTAAGGCCGACGATATTTTCGCGCAGCGCGTAGAGAATCTCGTCCATCTCGAACGCCGCCGGCAACGTTTCGATCAGCACCGTCGCCTTGATGGTCCCTCGCTCCAGCCGGAGCTTGTTCTCGGCGTAGCCGAACACGTCGCTCCACAGCGCCGCCTCGTGCCGGCTCTCGAGCTTGGGAAGGTAGAAATAGGGGCCCGAGCCCTTGCCGAGCGCCGGCCTCGCGTTGTGCCAGACATAGATCGCGAAATCGAAGAGCGCTCCGGCGACGACCTCGCCGCCGACCGTCACATGGTCCTCGGGCAAATGCCAGCCGCGCGGACGAACCATTAGCGCCGCAGGCATTGCCCCGACCGCATAATGCTTCCCGCTTTCGGGATCGGTGAAATCGAGCCGATCGTTCCAATAATCGCGCAGGTTCACCTGCCCCTGGACGAGTTCGTCCCACACGGGCGAGGTTGCATCTTCGAAGTCGGCCATGAACGCCTTGGCGCCGCTGTTGAGCGCGTTGATGAACATTTTGGCGTTGGTCGGTCCGGTAATCTCGACGCGGCGATCCTGAAGATCGGCGGGGATCGAACCGACAGTCCATTCCGATTCGCGGAGCTCGCGCGTCTCTTCCGGAAAGTCGGGCAGTTCGCCGGCGTCGAAACGCGCCTGGCGTTCCAGGCGATGGTCGAGCAGTTCGAGCCTTCGCCGGTCGAAGCGCTCGTGGAGCTCCGCGAGGAAATCGAGCGCGGATTCGGTCAGCACCTCGTCGGCGTTCGCCACGCCAGATGGCTCGGCGATGATTCGGGGGTGGTCGATGACAGGGTTCATCGCGCCGCCTTAGGGCGCGACCGGCTCCCGCTCCAGCGCCTTCCGATCCCACCCCGCCAGATCGGCTGCCGCAGCGTAGGCGCTCTCCGCAAACTCGCTCAATATTCGGGGCGGGTCCGTCGCGTCCCGCACATCGGTGTAAGAGAGCACATATTCGCCGTAGGTCGTGTCGAACCCGCCATGTGCCACCTTCTCCTCGCGATAGCCGTCGGGCTCCGGATAGATGTAGCTGTAGAAGAAGGGTTCGGCGGGCACGACCCCGCCCGCCCAGAAGCCGAGGCTCGTCACTTCGTGGCTGTAGGCCTCGCGCGCGATCCGGTCCGGAAGACCCGGCATCCCACCTGGGTGAGGAGGCGCGGTTCGACCCGAGAAAAGGCTGACGGCGAGGTCGAAGCTGCCCCACCAGAAATGGACCGGGCTCGCCTTTCCGATGAATCCGGCTCGGTGGCGTGCGAAAACGGGCACGATGGCCGCCAGCGCTCCGCGGAATCGCTCGGCCGAATCGCGGTCGTAATCGCGGGGCCGGTGATCGTCCGCGAAAGAAATTTCGCCCTCGATCTCGTTCGGAACGCCGTTGAAATCTGACGGGAGATCGTGCCGATCGAGGATGGCGATCAGGCGGTGGTGAAGCGCAGCGATGCTTCCGGCATTGAGCGGCACCTCCTCGCGCGAGCCGTCGCTGACCCACAGGACCATCGCGTGGCGACAGAGGTCGAGCGTCAGCGTGAAGGTGCGGTCTCCGCTCGCCGCCGTCGGCAAAGTCGCGAGGCCGCGCGCGTTCGGCTGGAGCGCGACGTGCCAGCCATGATTGGTCCACGGAGCATGCGCGACGCGAACCTTCCCCAGCATCTGCGCGGCGAGGTGGAGCACCGACAGGGTCTCGTGATCGCGCTCGACGCTCAGCTCCGGCCAGTCGCTCATGGCGCCTCCATTCTTATAGCGCTTTGCATTTTGCAGCGCGGCATTGCTAGAGGCGGCGACCATGTCCGACGCTATGCTCGACCGCATCGCCGCTGCCGCCGATCTGCAGGAACTCGATTCCGTGCGGGTGACGCTGCTCGGCAAGCAGGGGGAGATCACGGCGAAGCTTAAATCGCTCGGAACGATGGACGCCGATACCCGGACAGCGCAGGCGCCGAAAATTCATGCGCTCCGTGAAGCGGTCACCAATGCGATCGCGGATCGGAAGTCGGCGCTCGAGACGGCGGAGCTGGAGCGCAAGCTCGCGACCGAGACGATCGACCTCTCGCTTCCGGCGCCGGAAAGCATCTCGGGAACCGTTCACCCCGTCAGCCAGGTCATGGACGAGCTGGCCGAGATTTTCGCCGACCTCGGCTTCTCCGTCGCCGAAGGGCCGGAGATCGAGGACCAGTGGCATAACTTCACCGCGCTCAACATGGGCGAAAGCCATCCTGCCCGCGCGATGATGGACACCTTCTACCTCGAGCCGCGAAGCCCGGATGAGGAGCCGCGGGTTCTCCGCACCCACACTTCACCGGTGCAGATTCGCGCCGCGAAGGAGAAAGGCGCGCCTCTTTATGTGATTGCGCCGGGCCGCGTGTACCGCTCGGACAGCGACGCGACGCACACGCCGATGTTCCACCAGGTCGAAGGGCTGGTCATCGACAAGGGTATCACACTCGGCCACCTCAAATGGACTCTGGAGACCTTCCTCAAGGCCTTCTTCGAGCGTGACGATGTCGTCCTCCGAATGCGCCCGTCTTACTTCCCGTTCACCGAGCCGTCGGCGGAAGTCGATGTCGGCTGGTCGATCGAGAAGGGCCGCCGAGTCATCGGCGGGTCTGAGGGCTGGATGGAAGTCCTCGGAAGCGGGATGGTCCACCCCGTCGTCATGGAAAATTACGGACTCGATCCGGACGAGTGGCAAGGATTCGCTTTCGGCTGCGGGATCGACCGGCTGGCAATGCTCAAATACGGCATGGACGACCTGCGGGCCTTCTTCGACGGCGATATCCGCTGGCTCAAGCACTACGGCTTCAAGGCGCTCGACGTGCCGACGCTCTCGGGCGGGGTCGGCGCATGAAGTTCACCCTGAGTTGGCTCAAGGATTGGCTCGATACCGACGCGGATCCGACGACCATTGCCGACACGCTGACCAATCTCGGGCTGGAGGTGGAGGGCCTTTCCAATCCGGCGGAAGCGCTGGCGCCCTTTCGCGTCGCGAAGGTGCTGACTGCCGAAAAACATCCTCAGGCCGACAAGCTTCAAGTGCTGACGGTCGACGCCGGCACCGGGGAGAAAATCCAGGTTGTGTGCGGAGCGCCCAACGCTCGCGCCGGTATGGTCGGCGTGTTCGGCGCGCCCGGCACCTACATCCCCGGAAGCGACATCACCTTGAAGGTCGCGGCGATCCGGGGAGTCGAGAGCCGCGGCATGATGTGCTCGGCCCGCGAGCTACAGCTCGGCGAGGATCATAGCGGGATTATCGAGCTGCCCGACGACGCGCCGGTCGGCGCGCGCTACGCCGAATATGCGGGCCTCAACGATCCTGTCTTCGACGTTTTCATCACGCCGAACCGTCCCGACTGCATGGGCGTGGACGGGATCGCCCGCGATCTCGCCGCCAAGGGTCTCGGGCAGTTTCGCCATCGAAGCTACGAAGTCCTGGGCGGAAATTATTCCGACAGTCCGAAGGTTGTCGTCGAACCGGATTCCGGATGTTGGGTTTTCTGGCGCCGGCTGATCCGTGGAGTCCGCAATGGCCCAAGTCCGGAATGGCTCCAGCAGCGACTCAAGGCCGTCGGCCTTCGGCCGATCTCGGCGCTGGTCGACATCACCAACTTCTTCTCGATCGATCAGGCTCGGCCGCTGCACGTCTATGATGTCAAGAAACTGACCGGCGATATCGTCGTCCGCCGCGGCAAGCCGGGCGACAAGTTCCTGGCGCTCAACGACAAGGAATACGAGCCTACGTCCGACGATTGTGTGATCTCGGACGGGAGCGGGGCGATCGGGCTGGGCGGTGTAATCGGCGGCGAGAGCACGGGGGTCGATGAAGATACGACCGATGTGCTGCTGGAATGCGCCTGGTTCGACCCCGCGCGGATCGCAGCGACCGGCCAGCGCCACGGCATCGTCACGGACGCTCGTGCGCGATTCGAGCGCGGCGTGGACCCAATGAAGTTGACCAGCGCAATCGAGACCGCAGCCAAGATGATCGTCGACCTGTGCGGTGGCGAGGTCATGGAACCCACTATCAGTGGGCAGTTTCCGGCCGAGGGATATCCGAACAAGCTTCATCGATTGGTCCATCATCCAGAACGGACGGCTGAACTCGCGGGGATCGATCTGCCAGCAGCCGAGCAACTCTCGATCCTCGGCCGCTTGGGCTTCAATGCCGTCGATCCGCAGGACCCGGAAAGCTGGAACGATGAGAAGGCCCGGCTGGCCTTGAAGGCGAAGCTCGAAGCGGCCGGTCTGGAAGCTTGGATCGTGGCGATTCCCACATGGCGTCCCGACATCGCTGGACAGGCCGATCTCGTCGAGGAAATCGCGCGCATCCACGGCTATGATCGCTTGCCCGCAACGCCGCTTCCGCGAAAGGCTGGCGTTGCGCAGCCGACGGCCACCCGATCTCAGCTGGTCGAGCGGCGGGTCCGGCGAACCGCCGCTGCGCGCGGGCTCGATGAAGCTGTGACCTGGAGCTTCATTTCGGACGCTGAAGCGCAAGCGTTCGGTGGCGGGGACTGGCGCCTCGCCAACCCGATCAGCGAGGAAATGAAGGCCATGCGACCCTCGCTCCTGCCAGGGCTTATCGCGGCAGCCCGCCGTAACCTCGATCGCGGCGCGGCATCGGTTCGCCTGTTCGAGATCGGCCGCAGGTATCTCGCGGACTCCGAGCATCCGACGTTGGGTTTAATCCTCGCCGGCGAGCGCCACGCTCGCGGCTGGCAGTCGGGCAAGGCGCAAGCGTTCGATGCTTTCGACGCCAAAGCTGAAATCGTTGCGCTCCTCGATGCGGCTGGCGCGCCGGTCGGCAATCTCCAGGTCTTTCCCAACGCCGGCGCCACTTGGCATCCGGGCCGATCCGCGACGCTGAGGCTTGGACCGAAGACGATCGTTGCGGCGTTCGGCGAGCTTCATCCGGGATTGCAGAAGAGTTTCGACGCTCCTGTCGGTGCGGTGGCGGCCGAAATCTACCTCGACGCGATTCCGCCGAGCCGGTCCAGTGGACGCGCCCGCGCCGCTTATTCGCCGCCGACCCTTCAGGCGGTCACGCGCGACTTCGCCTTTATCGTTCCGGTCGACCTGACTGCCGAGAACCTGCTTCGCGCGATTCGCGGAGCGGACAAGGCCGCGATCACGAACGCTCGCCTGTTCGATCGCTTCGAAACCCCGGACGGTCTGTCGCTCGCCTTCGAGGTCACGCTTCAACCTGTGGAGAAGAGCTTCACCGACGAGCAGATTGGCCAGATTTCGAAGGCCATCGTCGCCGCGGTCGAAAAGTTAGGCGGCCGCCTGCGTTCCTAGCTCGAGCGCGTTGATCGCGGCATGGACCCGCGCTTCGATCTCCTTGCGCGGAAGCCCGGCAGCGATTTCATCCGCCACCTTCAGCGTCACGATGCCGGAGTGGTGCACGAAGCCGCGCCCCCAAAGCTCGCCGCTGTCTACCGCGACAGGCACGACCGGGAGCCCGAGGGCCCGGTAAAGAGCCGCGAAACCCGACTTCAATTCGGGCATCTCGCCAACGCGCACGCGCGTTCCTTCGGGGTAGATGATCACCGGCCGCCCGGTCGCGATCGCCTGCTGGCCTTCTTCGACGAGCGCGCGAAGTGCCTTGGCGCCTGCGGAGCGTTCGACCGGAATGACCCCGTACCGCCTGGTCAGGAAACCGAAGAGCGGAATATCGGCGAGCTCCTTCTTCATGACGATGATGGGCAGTCGCGAGAGGCGGACCATCTCGAGGGTTTCGAACATCGATTGGTGCTTGACGGCAATGAGGCGTGGCCCGGGGGGGATAATGCCCTCGACGCGCACGCTGATCCGAAGGATGTTACGCGCGAGCCAGTGGTGGAAGTCCACCCAGCTCAGCACCACCGCCAGCGTCGGCCTGCGTCCGAGGAGCGTAGCCGGAAGGCCCGCGATCACCCATAAGACGGTCGCCGGATAAAAAATCGCCGCGTAGAGCAGCGATCTCAGGACCGCCATCTAGAGGTCCACCCAGACGGCGATCCGGCGCAGCACATATTTATTGTACTCGCCGAACAATGTGAAAAAGGTCGGTTCGGTGCGGACAGCATCGGGCACGATCACATATTTGTCGCGGAGAACCCGCCGGAATTCATAGCGCGCGCGGCGCATGTGCCAGTCGCTCGTGATCAGCCTCAGCGAATGGAAGTTGTGGGCGGCCAGCCAGCGCCCGGCCTCTTCCGCATTGGATCGGGTGTCCACCGATTCGCTGCCGAGGTCGATGCAGCATTTGAGGAGCGGCGCACTTCCCGGAATGCGCTGCGCAAGATCGCGCTTCGTGACCGAGGGATCGGCACCGGCGACGAGCAGCCGCTTGGCCTTGCCCTGGCGAACGACGTCGATCGCATGCTCGATCCGGCCGCTCCCGCCCGTCAGGACGACAGCAGCGTCAGTCGTCTGGGCGTTCGCCGGGGCCGGCTTGCCAAGCGTGAATGCAAACAGGACGAAGCCAAGCGCGTACAGCAGAAGGAGAAGCGAAACGGCGCGGGAGATCATAAAGTCTCCCTCAGTGCAGCGAGCACGGTCACTCGGGCAACCCATGTGGCGAGCGCGGTCAGCGCGAAGGGCAGAAGAACCAGCAGGAGCATGTCCGCGCTGGCAAGGCTCGCACCGCCGGTTAGAGCGCCAGCGAAAGAAGCCCCGCTGGCCAGCAGGGCAATGACCATTGCGCCGGCGACAGCTCCGCCGAGGCTGCCCACCAGAGCATCGAGCGCGATCTTGCGCTGGAATAAATGGGTTAGCTGAAGATCGGTGGCGCCGATTCCGTGCATCACCTCGATCGTGAACCGGTGCGTGTCGAGCGCGCCGCGGGCGGCGAGCACGACGGCCGCGGCCGCGGCCGCTCCAAGAAGCAGGACAAGCCCGAAGGCGAGCCACTGGAGCTCGGTCATCGAGCGGAGCAGCGGTGCGACCCTGTCGCGATGAGCGCTGATCCTGGCGTTCGGAGCTATGGTCTGGACTCGCTTCTGAATCGTCGGGAGGTCCGCTCCCGCGCGAGTGTTGAAATTTACCAGGGCGGGGACCGGTAGGTCTGCGCTATCTGCCGCCGGCCCAAGCCAGCGTTTGAGCGTCTCGCGCATCTCGCTTTCCGGAACCGCTTCGACCGAAGCGACGCCGGGGGAGGACTTTAGCGCCGCGACAAGCGCGTCGAGATTCTGCCCCCCACCCGGCACTTCGACCGCATAGCGCGCCTGGATTGCGCTCGTGAGCGCTCCCGCCGTGTTGGCGAGCGCCAGCCCGGTCGCCGCGATGATGATGATCGAGAAGCTCATGATGGCGATGACCCAGGGCGTGGGTCCGCGGAACCGATCGGTCCCGAGAAGTCGCCGGTCCGCCGGCGAAGCGAAGAGCCAGCCGAGCATCAGCCGCGCCTCGGCGGTGGATTGCGGAGGAGGCCGGTCGGATCGACCACGCCTCCGTTCTCGAGCCTGACAAGCTCGGCCCCGGGCGTCGCATTGATCAGGCCAACGTCGTGAGTGGCAACCACGACCGTCGTCCCCAGCCGGTTGAGCGCGGTGAACAGGTGCAGCAGCCGCTGAGCCATTTCGGCATCGACGTTGCCCGTCGGTTCGTCGGCGACGAGCAGCTCGGGACGGTTGATCACCGCCCGGGCGATCGCAACGCGCTGCTGCTCGCCGCCCGATAGCGTGGGTGGGCGGGCGCTGGCCCGGTCAGCGAGGCCAACCCAGGCGAGCATTTCGCGCACGGGGCCTTCCACTTCTTCCTCGCTAGCCCCCGCGACACGCAATGGAAGCGCGACATTGTCGAAGGCCGACAGATTCCGGATCAGCCGGAAATCCTGAAAAACGACCCCGATCCGACGGCGGAACGGCGGCAGGGATTCGCGCGGCGCTTCGCTCAGCTCCTCCCCGAACAGGCGGATCCGTCCGCGCGTTGGACGCTGCGCAAGATAGAGAAGCTTGAGGAGCGATGTCTTTCCGGCTCCGGACGGCCCGGTGAGGAAATAGAAACTGCCCTCCGCAAGTCGGAAATCGAGATCGCGCAGGACTTCGGCGCCTGTTCCGTAGCGCAGGCCGACGCTGTCAAATTCCGCGATCGCCGGCAGCTTCTCTTCCCTCCCCGCTCAAACACGTCGGGCTCAGCGCCTTGCCAAGCCACTTTCATTCCTGTTTACCGTGCCCTGACCGTCCCGGAAGAGGGCTTTTGTAAGAATGATCCTCACCTGCCCCAGCTGCGGCACCCAATATGTGGTGAAGGACGGCGCAATTCCGCCGGGCGGTCGACAAGTTCGATGCGCTTCGTGCAAGCACAGCTGGCACCAGAATCCGGAAGAAGCCGCGGAAACCGAGGTCGAACCTGCGCCTGCGGACGAAGGATTCGTCGGACCCGAGGCCGGCCCGGTCGAAGTAGCGTCGATCGGGGAAACTCCGGCCGAGGAAGCTGCCGAAGCGGACGAAGACGAGAGTCTCGCCGAAGCGACCCTGATCGAGCCGCGGAGCGGGCCCGAAGCCGAAGAGCGGGCATATGAGGAAGCTGCGCTTGCGGACGAGGTGGAGGCCGAGGGCGAGGTCGCGCCTGAAGCTGAAGTGCCCGGCTCCACTTACCAAAATTCGCAGTTCGATATTACGAAGCACGATGAATTGCCGCCCGCGACAGACAGCGACTGGCAAGAACCGCCCCAGCCGGAAGCCCAGGAAGATGAATTTACCCCATTCCCCGCGCAGGATGAAATTGCGCCGAAGCGCCGAAGCCCGACCTTCACAATTGCCTTGATCGTCGTCCTCATCATCGCGATCGCGGCGGCTTTCTGGTTCCTTGCGCCGCCCGAACTCAAGGCGAGAATTGGGTTGGGTGGCACCGGCATGAGCCCGCTGGCGCTGGTGACGACGCACATGGACCGCCAGCGGTTGGAGAGCGGCAACGAGCTGCTGACCGTCACTGGCAGGGTGATCAATCCGACCACGAAGGAGCAGCGGGTTCCGCCACTCCAGGCTCAGCTCAAGACCAAGGCCGGAAAGATCGTCTACAGCTGGGTGATTCCGCCACCCGCGCCCTCGCTTCCTGCAGGAGCAAGTGCGCCCTTCAATAGCGCTGAGGTGAGCGTTCCGCCGGGCGGGGACGAATTGACCATCACCCTCGACTCACAGGCCGGATAAAACTCATTCGAATTCGATGAGCTTCGCCTTTCGGGGCGTTCCGTCCGCGGTGACCATGCTGTCGTGCGCCGGCGGCGCGTCGGCATTTTCGACCGAACCCAGCTTGAGTCGAACGCCGGAGACGATCCGGACTGTGGCGGTGGCCACTGCTTCCACGCGCGGCGTCCGTGCCTCGACGGGAGGCGTGTGGGCGACGATCGCTGCAGCGGCGGCAAGCACGAACATGGCGTGTGCGTAACGCCATTCGTTCATAAAGGTAAACGACCGTTAACGAATTGTACCGTTGTGGACCAAATTCCGCCCGCCGAGAGCGGCATTGCGCCCCCCGAGGGCCTTTGCTAGAGGCGCCGCCTTGCCAGTCGCGGCAGCCGTCGAGGCGCGCCGACAATTTCATGACGTGCGGTCGTGGCGGAACTGGTAGACGCGCAGCGTTGAGGTCGCTGTGGCCGAAAGGCCGTGGAAGTTCGAGTCTTCTCGACCGCACCATCAGACAGGCACTTAACGGAGAGACGAATTCGGCGCTTCGCCCGCTGCCTGGGCAATCTGCGCCTGCGCGACGGGTCGGATTGTCCCGACGCGGACCACCGATTTCTCCGGCGTGACCGACAAATGGAGCCCGAGGTCGATGGCGATCTTCGCCGCCGCCGCGGAGGTCTGCGCGACCCGCACGGTGTAATTGCCATAAGCGACCCGTTCGAACAGGAAGAATCCGTCATAATCGGTTCGGCATGTGCTCACGACTTTGCCCGAGGTGTCGACCAGTTCGAGATCGACACCTTCGAAGCCGAGGCCGCCGCTTTTCACGAGAGCGCCTTCGATATCTCCGCCTCCGACGAGGCCAATCTGGACTTCGGCGGGTACTCCTGGACGCGGAACCACGACTTGCAGCGCTTTCTTGGGCACCAGCATCGGGTCGGACAGGCTCGACAGATCGATTCCCACAGCGACCGATTTGAACGCGGTAAGCCCTCCGACGATGACCGAGCCGTTGCCGTCAGTCGGTCGGTCGGACTGGATCGTGCCGGTCGTTACGAGGGCACCTTTCTCGAAGGGCTCGGAGGGGTCGTGAACGCCATTGTCGTTGAGGTCGCGGTAGACGACGGCGTGGACCTCTCCCGCCTGGGCCAGCGGACGACGCGAGATCGCAAGACCATGCCTCGGGTCGAGCGAGAAGTTGAGGTTGACGCCGAGCGCGACCGAACCGTCAGTTGCGACTTCGCCGGTTAGCGCGACGGCCATCGTGTCAAAACGGTTGATATGGGAGATTCGCGCATTCGCCCGATGGCTGAACCCGTCGTAGATAACGCCGCCTTCCCAATCGACGTTGTCGCTGGCGGACCAATAGGCATCGAGCTCGGCCGATCGGAGCCGAACGGCTGGCGAGAAGTCGTAGTCCGCAGATCCACGAAGGCGAATGTCACCTACATAGCCACTTCCGATGAGCTCGAGCGTTGTTTCGCCAGGAGCGCTTCCTCCCGAGGCCGGATATTGTTTCTGGTAGTGGAGTCCGGCGCCGAGGTTGAAGCGCTGGATATTCGCGGAAAGCCGCGCAATCGCGTCCAGCGCTTTGGTTCCATCGGCGTGTTCGGTCAAATGAGCATCCGCGTGCGCCGGAAGCACTGTTCGGCCGATTTTCAGGGGTGCGTCGAGCCCGACTTCATAGTCGTGGATGGTCTGCACCTGCCCTCCTTGCAGATGAAAATCATTTGCAATTAGTGCTTGCGCGTTGACGTTCACCGGCCCGATTTTGCCCAAAATCTGGGCCCGCACGGCCTTGCCGCCGTTCGATTCGCGTGCCGCGCCGACCTCGATAAGGGCGAGGCCGACCGATCGGCGCACGCTACCCTCGACGAAGGTTACGCGCTGATCGTCGATGAGCATCTCACGCGCGAGCACGGCGACCGACGTTTTCTTGTCGATCCCGTGC
>Ga0207639_10000957_pt1 | contig 19589 bp, 19 predicted proteins | sample KBSCornC32_FD_184299 | JGI IMG/M metagenome (GOLD analysis project Ga0207639, IMG submission 184299) | Corn rhizosphere microbial communities from Kellogg Biological Station, Michigan, USA - KBS Corn C3-2 (SPAdes) (version 2) | ecosystem: Host-associated > Plants > Roots > Rhizosphere > Soil ...
GGAGTACGCCGGGTCTTGTCATTCAAACGCTGAGATAATCGCGAAAAGGTCGGCCGACAAGAGGCTTGCGCCGCCGACGAGGCCGCCATTGACCTCGGGAATGGCGAGAATGGCGTGTGCATTTGCGGGTTTGAGCGAGCCGCCATAGAGAATGGGGATTGCCCTGCCCTGCTCGCCGAAGCGCTCGACCAGCAGGCGGCGAATGGCGCCATGCATGCCGGCGATATCCGTTTCGGTCGGCGTGAGGCCTGTGCCGATGGCCCAGACTGGCTCATAAGCAACAACGACGGCTTCGCGCGCCGCGCTATCGGGAATCGAGCCTGCAAGCTGGCCGGCAACCACCGCCTCGGCCTGCCCGGCATCCCGCTCGGCGCGGGTTTCGCCGACGCAAATTATGGGAATGAGCCCGGCGCCGAGCGCCGCCACGGCCTTGGCATTGACCAGCTCGTCGGTCTCGCCGTGATCTGTCCGTCGCTCCGAGTGGCCGACGATGGCGTATCGGGCGCCTGCATCGGCCAGCATCGGGGCGCTGACATCGCCGGTATGGGCGCCGCCGGCATCGGGATGGCAGTCCTGGCCGCCGGTCAAAATGCTCGTCTTGCCGAGGCGGTCGCTCATTGCCATCAGCAGCGTCGCCGGCGGGCAGAGCGCGACGTCGGCCTTGGGGTGCGCCCCGGCCACAAGCGCCGCGAGCTTCTCGGCCTCTTCCAGCGCGACCTTGAGGCCATTCATCTTCCAGTTGCCCGCAATCAGCGGGGTGATCCTTGCCGCCACCTGTTCCTGCTCCGAAAATCCTGCCGCCGCGACCCTTGCACACGGCCGCGCTTTGCCCTACCCCCAGCCGCCAATGCCGGAATATCGCCTTGCTGGCGGCATAACGGCCTGTCTAATATCCGCCGCCCTCAGGGTAGCCAAGCCACCGGACCGCTCCGATGCTCGAACTTTTGCGTGCCTTCGCCAAAACCTGGATCGCCAAGATCCTGCTGGCGGTCCTTGTTGTCAGCTTCGGTGCCTTCGGCATCAACAACGTGATCACCGGGCTCGGCAGCAACACCGTTGCGCGCGTAGGCGACCAGGATATCACGATGCAGGATTTCCAGCGCGCCTATCAGGGGCAGCTGAATGCAGTGGCCCAGCAGCTCGGCAAAACGCCGACGGCGCAGGAAGCCATGTCGCTCGGCATTCCGGCGCAGGTGATCTCGCAGCTTGGCTTCTACGCGGCGGTTGACAAGTTCGCCGAAACGATGGGGCTCGGCGCCTCGCAGGCGCAGCTCAGCAAGATGCTGGCCCAGCAGCCGGCGTTCCAGAATGCGCTCGGCCAGTTCGACAAGCAGGCCTTCGAGCAGATGCTGCAGCAGCAGGGCTTTACCGACGCGCAGTTCCTCACTGAGCAGACCAAGGAAGCGCGGACTGCACAGATCCAGGAAGGGCTTTTCACCGACGCCGCCGTGCCGGACGCCGCCGTCGAGCTGATCAACCGCTACAACGGCGATACGCGGACGCTGAACTACTTCGTGCTCAACACGACGAACATTGCCGATATCCCCGATCCGACGGACGCCGACCTCACCGCCTATCTCAAGGACCACCAGGCCGACTACCGGACGCAGGAGACGCGGACGATCGACATCATGACGCTGTCGCCGCCGATCCTCGCCGCCGGCATCACCGTGCCCGACGATCAGGTCAAGGCCGAGTACGACAAGACCAAAGACAGCCTGGTCAAGACCGAGAAGCGCGACATCAAGCAGGTGACGCTGACCGACGACCAGGCTAAGGCGTTCGAGGCGGGCAAGACCGCCGGCAAGAGCTTTGACGATCTCGTCAAAGCCGCCAACCTCCAGGCGACAGACCTCGGCTCGCTGGCCAAGACGAGCATTGCGGATTCGGCGCTGGCCGACGCAGCCTTCGGCCTCAAGCAGGGCGATTTCAGCATTATTCCGGGGATCGGCGGCAAGCGCGCGGCGACCGTCACGTCGATCGAGCCCGGCGGCCAGCTCAGCTACGACGAAGCCAAGGGCGACATCGCCAAGCGCCTCGCTCTGACGCAGGCGACCAACGAAGCCGGCGACGACATCGACCAGATCGAGGACCTGCGCGCCGGCAAGCAGGCGCTCGGCGCCATCGCGCCGCGCTACAAGCTAAAGGTCGCGAGCGTCGTGCTGACGGCGGACGGCTCGGCGCTGTCGGCGGTACCCGACATCGCCGAAGCGGACCGCGCGAAGGTCGCGCAGGCCGTCTTCGGCGCCAAGGAAGGCGCGATCACTCCCTCGGTACAGCTCTCCAACAGCCAGAACGTCTGGTTCGACCTCAAGAAGGTCGATCCGGCGCGCGACCAGACGCTCGCCGAAGTCCGCGACAAGCTCGCAGCTGCCTGGACGAAGGAAAAGACCGACGCCGCGATGAAGGCCGAGGCCGAAAAGATCGTCGGCGAACTCAAGAGCGGCAAGAGCTTTGACGACGTTACCGTCGAGCTCAACCAGCTGCCCATCCTGTCGCAGCCGATCACCCGGCAGGGCGACAAGACCACCGCCGGCACGGGCAGCGTCCTCGATGCCGCCGTCGGCCAGGCCGCCTTCGATGGCGGGCCGACGCACTTCGGCTACGCGGTCAATGGCGACGGCGACTACGTCGTGTTCCAGGTGCAGGCGGTCAATCCGGCGAGCGCTGCGCCGGCTGCCCAGTTGAAGACCGCGGTAGTGAATTCGGTTCGGACGACCGCCTATAACGATTTTGCCAGCGGCCTTCGCCAGGACGCCGGCCTCAGGATTAATCAGGGAGCGCTCAACCAAGCCCTCGCGCTCGATCCGAATGGGAATTGATCGATGGCGGTGGACGGTTTTGACGCCTTTGCGGCGCGCTACGAGGCGGGCGCGTCGCAGATCGTGTTTCGGCGTGTCGTTGCCGACCTCGAAACGCCGATCGGCACCTATCTGAAGCTCGCCGAGGGCCGCAAGAACACGTTTCTGCTCGAGTCGGTGCAGGACGGCTCGACCAAGGGCCGCTACTCGATGATCGGGCTCCTGCCCGACATCCTGCTCAAGGTCGAACGCGGCAAGGCGAGTATCAACCGCCACGCGGGTATTGCACCCGATACGTTCGAGCCGCTCGACCAGGCGCCGCTCGAGGCGCTGCGGGCACTTGTGGCCGAAAGCCAGGTCGAGGTGCCTGAGGGGCTCCCCTCAACGGCTGCGGGCATCTACGGCTATCTCGGCTACGACATGGTGCGCCTCATGGAGGTGTTGCCGGACGAGAACCCCGACATGCTGGGGCTGCCCGAAGCCATCCTGATGCGCCCCTCGGTGCTCGCCATCTTCGACACGCTCAAGGACGAGCTCTACCTCACCGCCCCGGTCTATGTGCGCCACGGCGTATCGGCACGGCAGGCCTGGGAAGGCGCGCAGGCCCGGATCGACGACGCGACCGGGCGGCTGGGGCGCACCCTGCCCTATGTGGCTGACCTGCCCGATATCGAGGGCATCGCGGTCACTAGCAACACGACCAAGCCCGAGTACGCGGCGATGGTCGAGCGGGCCAAGGAATACATCCGGGCCGGCGACATCTTCCAGGTGGTGCTGAGCCAGCGCTTCGAGGCGGAATTCACGCTGCCGGCGACGGCGCTCTACCGAGCGCTGCGGCGTACCAATCCCTCGCCCTACATGTATTTCCTCGACTTCGGGAATTTTCAGGTCGCGGGATCGAGCCCCGAGATCCTGGTCAAGGTCGAAAAGGGGCAAGTCACCATCCGCCCCATCGCCGGCACCCGCAAGCGCGGTTCGACGCCGACCCGCGACAAGGAACTCGCTGACGAGCTTCTCAGCGATCCCAAGGAACTCGCCGAGCATCTGATGCTGCTCGACCTCGGCCGCAACGACGTCGGCCGCGTGGCCAAGATCGGTAGCGTCAAGGTTACGGACAAGTTCTTCCTCGAATACTATTCGCACGTCATGCATATCGTCTCGAACGTCGTGGGCGAGCTCGATCCGAAATACGACTTCGTGGATGCGCTGGCGGGCGGTTTCCCGGCCGGCACGGTTTCAGGCGCGCCAAAAGTGCGGGCGATGGAGATCATCGACGAGCTCGAGAAGGCACGGCGTGGCATCTATGGCGGGTGCGTCGGCTATTTCGGGGCCGATGGCACAATGGACACCTGCATCGTGCTCCGCACCGCGATCGTCCATGACGGGCACATCTACGTGCAGGCGGGGGCCGGCATCGTCGCCGACAGCAAGCCCGAGCTCGAGCAGCTCGAATGCGAGAACAAGGCGCGCGCTCTTTTCAGCGCCGCCGAAGAGGCGCTACGCTATGCTGGCGAGGCACGGGTGGGGCAATGACCTGCCTTGAAGTTGCGTCTCCTATAGGATACATATGAGTGGTCGAAGTCCGGCGTACGCCTGATTTTGACGCTTGGCTGCGCGGGCTCCGCGACCGTGCGGCGCGAGCCCGCATTCTGGTGCGTATCGACCGGTTGGCACTAGGCAATCCGGGCGATGTCCGGCCGGTAGGGGAAGGAGTGAGCGAACTTCGCATACCCTACGGCCCCGGGTACCGGGTCTATTTTGTGCGGCACGGCGAAATGCTGGTGATTTTGCTGTGCGGTGGCGACAAATCCACGCAGAACCGCGACATAGCCACCGCTTCGACTTTGGCTCGGCAAACAAAGGACTGACCTGTGGCGACCGACTCCCCCCGCTACGACAGCGCCGACTATCTGCAGACGCCGGAAGATATTGCTGCCTACCTCGAGGCGGCTTTCGAGGATGGCGACCCTGGCTTGATTGCGCACGCGCTGGGCGTGATCGCCCGGGCAGAGGGTATGACGGAGATTGCCCGCTGCACCGGCTTGACCCGCGCTAGCCTCTATAAGGCGCTCTCCGAGGATGGCCGGCCTGAGTTCGAGACGGTGCTCAAGGTACTGCGCGCCCTTGGTTTCAAGCTAACAGTGGCGGCGTGATGCCGGATCGTCTATGCCCCTCCCTCACGACGACGCCGTTTGGAGCGCGCGCCCTTTTCAGCGCCGCCGAAGAGGCGCTACGCTATGCTGGCGAGGCACGGGTGGGGCAATAGTGCACCGGTTCTGGTTCACCTTTTCTGGCGATCACCATATCTCTGCGCTCAATCTGGGCTGTGGCGTGACAGCTGCCGACCGAGCTCATGCAGAGCGGCTGCTCCGCGAAGTTGCCTTTCCGATTTACGGTGTGCGGAAGGTCGAGGCCGTCGTCGAGGATGTCGACATTCGGACCCTCGATGAAAAGCACGTGCGGCCGAATATGGGAGACCCATCACGGGAGGGCGTGTGGTGGCCGCAGCTAACCTGATTTCATTGTCGACGCTTCGATGGCGGCGCTGCGGCTGAGTTTGTCCGTCGCCTCCCCCTTCAGCGCAGGATTGCCAGATGCGCCTTCTCGTCATCGATAACTACGACAGCTTTACCTACAACCTCGTCCACTATGTCGGCGAGCTCGGCGCCGAGCCGATCGTCTACCGCAACAACAAGATCACGGTGGACGAGATCGAAAAACTCGCGCCGGAGGCGATCCTGCTCTCGCCGGGCCCCAAGACGCCCAACGAGGCCGGCATCTGCCTGGCGGTGATCGACCGCTTTTCGCCGACGACCCCGATCCTTGGCGTCTGTCTTGGCCATCAGGCGATCGGCCAGGCGATGGGTGGCGATGTTGTCCGCGCCCCGATGCTGATGCATGGCAAGACCAGCCGGATCAACCACACCGGCAAAGGCATTTTCCGCGGCCTCAATTCCGGTTTCGAAGCGACGCGCTACCACTCGCTGATCATCAAGCCCGAGACGCTGCCCAACGTGCTGGAAGTGACCGCCTCGACGGACGACGGCCTGATCATGGCGGTGCAGCATCGCGAGCGGCCGCTCCACGGCGTGCAGTTCCATCCCGAAAGCATCGCGTCGGAGAACGGCAAGGCGATCCTCCAGAATTTCCTCAACCTTTCCCGCGACTTCAACCTGCGGAAGGCCGCGTGATGGAGATCAAGGCAGCTCTGAGCAAGATTGCCGCAGGCAGGGACCTGACCGGCGAGGAGATGCGCGGCGTGATGAACACCATCATGTCGGGCGAGGCGACGCCGAGCCAGCTCGGCGCCTTCCTCATGGGCATGCGGGTCAAGGGCGAGACGGTGGTCGAGATCGCGGCAGCGGTGTCGATCATGCGCGAGAAGATGGTGGTGGTTGAAGCCCCGGAAGGCGCAATCGACATCGTCGGCACTGGCGGTGATGGCGCCGGGACGCTCAACATCTCGACGGCGAGTGCCATCGTCACGGCTTCGGCCGGCGTACCCGTTGCCAAGCATGGCAACCGGGCGCTGTCGTCGAAATCGGGCGCGGCCGAGTGCCTCCAGGCACTCGGTGTAAAGATCGACCTCGCGCCGGCGCAGATTTCGCGCTGCATCCGCGAGGCCGGTGTCGGTTTCATGTTCGCGCCAGCGCATCACCCGGCGATGAAGCATGTGGGTCCGACGCGCCAGGAACTCGGCACGCGCACGATGTTCAACCTCCTCGGGCCGCAATCCAACCCGGCGGGCGTGCGCCGCTACATGCTGGGCGTCTACGCCGAGGAATGGGTCGAGCCGGTCGCCGCCGCCCTCCTCGCCAACCGGGCCATCAAGGCCTGGGTCGTGCATGGCAGCGACGGGCTCGACGAAATCACCACGACCGGCCCGACGCACATGGCGCAGATCGAGAGCGGCAGCCTCACCACCGGCATGATTTCACCCGAGGATGCGGGCCTGCCGCGCGCGCGACCCGAAGACCTCAAGGGCGGCGATCCGGCGCACAATGCCGCGGCGCTCCGGGCCATGCTCGACGGTGTGAAAACGCCCTACCGCGACATCGTGCTGCTCAACACGGCGGCGGCGCTGATCGTCGCCGACAAGGTGGCCGACCTCAAAGCCGGCGTCGCGCTCGCGACCGAGCGGATCGATTCCGGCGCCGCCAAAGCGACGCTCGAAAAACTCATCGCCGTCAGCAACTCCTGACGGCGGGCGGAGGGCGAGGATGGAGGCGTGGACCGATTTCTTCGTCGCCGAAGTCGGGGCCGCGGCTGCCCTCGCCGGCCTCCTGGTGGTGGCGATCTCGATCAATATCGCCAAGATCATGGGCTTTCCGCTCTTGCCGGGGCGCGCCGCCCAGACCTTGATCATCATTGGCGGCGCGCTGCTGATCGCCAGTTTTGCTCTCTTTCCCCACCAACCGCTGGCGGTGTTCGGGGCTGAAAGTCTTGTGGTTGGCTTTGCCGTTGGCTCGTCGGGCGCATTTCAGCTCCGTGCCGCGAGGCACCAGCTCGCCGAGGGCAATCCCCTGACGTGGACGATGGTGCCGCTAGGCATGGTTGCTGTGTCGGCCCTGCCGGAAATCATCGGCGGCGCACTGCTGATTGCAGGCCAAGAGACGGGACTGTATTGGATCGGCACCGGGATCATCCTGAGTTTTGTGGCAACCCTGCAGAACGGCTGGGTGCTACTGATCGAGATTCTTCGCTAGGGCATGCAGATGAACGATTTTCTCCAACGCATCGAAACCTATAAGCGCGAAGAAATCGCCGCCGCGAAGGCACTGAGGCCCTGGGACGAGGTTGCCGCCATGGCACACGATGCGCCGCCGGTCCGGCGCTTCCTTTCGGCGCTCAAGTCCAGGCGGGCGCAGCAGAAATTTGCCCTCATCGCCGAGGTGAAGAAGGCGAGCCCCAGCAAGGGCCTCATCCGCGCTGACTTCAACCCGGCCGAGCTGGCGCGGGCCTACGAAACGGGCGGCGCGGCGTGTCTATCGGTCCTCACCGACAAGCCGAGTTTCCAGGGTGCTGCGAACTATCTGATCGAGGCGCGCGCTGCGACGCAGCTTCCGGTGCTGCGCAAGGATTTCATGTTCGAGACCTATCAGGTGGCGGAAGCCCGCGCCTGGGGGGCCGACTGCATCCTCATCATCCTTGCCGCCGTCGGCGACGATACGGCGCGCTACCTGCTCGACGCCGCGGCCGAGTGGCGCATGGACGCCCTTGTCGAGGTGCACGACCAGATCGAGCTCGACCGCGCTCTCGGCCTCAATGCCGAACTCATCGGCATCAACAACCGGAACCTCCGCACCTTCGAGACGACGCTCCAGACCTCGCTCACTCTCGCCGTGGGCGTGCCGTCCAACGTGCACCTCGTATCGGAAAGCGGCATTCGCTCACACGCCGATCTCGAAATGCTCGAGCGCGCCGGCATCGGCACTTTCCTCGTCGGCGAGAGCCTGATGCGGCAGGACGACGTGACCGCGGCGACGCAGGCGCTGCTGATGGGCCAGAAGGTCAGCGCATGAAGTCTCCCCTCACGCATCTCAATGAGCGAGGGGAAGCGCACATCGTCGACATCGGCAACAAGGCGGTTACGCATCGCCGAGCCGTCGCGCGCGCCTCGCTCGAGGCGCAGCCGGAGACCATCGCCGCGATCCTCGGCGGCACGCTCAAGAAGGGCGACGCCCTGGCCGTCGCCCGCATTGCCGGCATCATGGCGGCCAAGAAGACATCCGACCTTATCCCACTCTGCCACCCCATCGCGCTGACCAGCGTCGAGGTCGAGATCACGGCCGATGGCGAAGCACGGCTTCTCATCCACGCGACGGCCGAGACGACGGATCGCACCGGCGTCGAAATGGAGGCGCTGACCGCGGCCTCGGTCGCGGCTCTCACGCTCTACGACATGGCCAAGGCGATGGATCGCGGCATGCGCATCAGCGGCGTCGAGCTCGTCGAAAAGACCGGCGGCAAGTCCGGCGATTTCCGTCGCGAGGACACGGCGCGATGATCGCCGTCGAGGAGGCGCTGCAGCGGATTTTTGCGCATCTGGCGCCGCTCGTCGGCGAGACGGTGCCCCTTGCCGAAGCCGGCGGCCGTGTGCTTGCCGCGGCGCTTACGGCCGGGCACAGCCAGCCGCCGTTCGACGCGAGCGCCATGGATGGCTATGCGGTGCGCGCGGCCGATGTCGTGCCCGGGCGGCCGTTGCGGATGATCGGGACGGCGCAGGCCGGGCAGCGGTTCTCGGGCATGATGGGCGCCGGCCAGTGCGTGCGCATTTTCACCGGCGCGCCGCTGCCGATCGGCGCCGACACCGTGATCATGCAGGAGGATGCGGTCGCCGCTGGCGCCGAGATCCGGTTCGACGAGGTTCCGCCGGTCGGGCGGAGCGTGCGGCGGCGCGGCAGCGTGTTCGCCGAGGGACAGGCGTTGCTGCCGGCCGGAACCGCGCTGACGCCGGCGCGCGTGGCGCTCGCCGCCTCTGCCAACCGCCCCAACGTTGTCGTTGCCCGGCGGCCCCGCGTCGCGCTCCTTGCCACCGGCGACGAGCTGGTTGCGCCCGGCCGGCCGCTCGGGCCCGACCAGATCGCCGCCTCGAACAGTTTTGGCCTCAGACCGCTCCTCGCCCCGTTTGCCGCCGAGATCATCGACCTCGGCATCGTGCGAGACGACCTGCCGTCGCTGACCCGAGCGATCGAGGCGGCTTTTGCCGGCGGGGTCGATGTGCTGGTAACGACGGGCGGCGCCAGCGTCGGCGAACGCGACTATGTGCAGGAAGCGCTCGGGCGGCTGGGCGTCGAGCTCGACTTCTGGAAGCTCGCGATGCGGCCGGGCAAGCCGCTGATGTTCGGCACCAAGGGTTCGACGCTGGTCTTCGGCCTTCCCGGCAACCCGATCTCGGCTCTCGTCACGGCCACGGTGGTCGTGATCCCGGCGATCCGCAAGTTCGCCGGCGACGCGGAGCCCGAGGGGCGGCGGCTGCGGCTGGCGCTGGCTGCGGCCCTGCCCCCGAACGGCGTCCGCCGACACTACCTCAGGGGCCGGCTCGAGCCCGCGCCGGGTGGCACGCAGATCATGCCGCTCGAGGAGACCGACAGCGGGCATCTCGCTTCGTTCGCGGCCTCCGATGCACTCATCATCCAACCCGAGGACGACCCCGGCCAGCCGGCCGGCGCCGCGGTCGACGTTATTTTGCTCTGAGGTGTCCTCGGCCTCACGACTAACGCAATCTTTACCCCGCTGTTGCAGAACAGAACTGGAACATCTATAAGATCGTTCAGTCTTTGTTCCGATTCTGATCGGGGAGCCGAGCCGATGCTCACACGCAAGCAACACGAATTGCTGATGTTCATCCACGATCGAATGAAGGAGAGCGGCATCCCGCCCTCCTTCGATGAGATGAAGGACGCGCTCGACCTGAGGTCGAAGTCGGGCATCCATCGACTGATCACGGCGCTCGAGGAGCGCGGCTTCATCCGCCGCCTGCCCAACCGGGCGCGGGCGCTCGAGGTGATCAAGCTGCCGGACTCGATGAACCCCTCGCTCGGCGGCCGCCGCGCCCGCTTCGAGCCGAGTGTCATCGAAGGCAATCTCGGCCGCATCGCCGCACCGCCGCCACGGGCGCCGGCTTCGACCTCGCTGCCGGGCGCAGATGTTGGTCGGCCGGTGGCAATCCCTGTCATGGGCCGCATTGCGGCGGGCGTGCCGATCGAAGCGATCCAGACGCACAGCCATACCATCACGGTGCCGCCTGAAATGCTGGGCTCCGGGGAGCATTATGCTCTTGAGGTGCGCGGTGACTCGATGATCGACGCCGGCATCTTCGACGGCGATACGGTGCTGATCCGCAAGCAGGATTCGGCGCTCACCGGCGAGATCATCGTGGCGCTCGTCGACGACGAGGAGGCGACGCTCAAACGGCTGCGCAAGCGTGGCAACTCCGTCGCCCTCGAGGCGGCTAATCCCGCGTACGAGACGCGCATCTTCGGGCCAGACCGGGTGAAGGTCCAGGGCCGGCTCGTAGGGCTGCTCCGCAAGTACTGAGCGGTGGCCATAGCGGCCAAAGCCTGCCCTGTAGTGCTGCGCGGCAGCGGCAGCACGATCGAAATCCTGGTGTTCCGGCACCCGAAGGCCGGCACGCAACTCGTCAAGGGCAGCGTCGAGGCGGGCGAGTCCGCATCCGACGCAGCGCTCCGTGAACTGGTTGAGGAGTCAGGACTGGCTGGCCGGCTGGTCCGATCCCTCGGCTCGAGCGCTGCGATAGACCGCGGACAGCTCTGGCACTTTTTCCTCTGCGAGGCCGACGCCGCCGGCGACAGCTGGGTGCATCACGCGGCAGACGATGGCGGGTACGATTTCGCGTTCGGCTGGTGGCCGTTGGTGCGCGAACCGGACGCTGCCTCCTGGCACCCGATATTCGTCCGTGCTCTCGCCTACGTACGCTCGACGATCATCCCACCGGATAGCTGCTGACCTCGACGAGGTTTTGGTCCGGATCGCGGAAATAGACCGAGGTCATCTGGCCGCGAGCCCCGTTGCGTTCGACGGGCCCGACTTCGATAACGACACCCTCGCGCTTGAGACGTTCGATGACCTGCTCAATCGGCTGGTCGGTGATGAGGCAGAAGTCTCCTGCGCCAGAGGTTGGGCGAGCCGCCTTGGGCTCGAATGTCCGGTCGGTCTGATGCAGGTTGATCTTGTTGCTGCCGAACTTCAGGGCAACCGGCCGGCCCGCAATGCGCTCGCTGCCGATGCCGAGAACCCGCTGGTAAAAGTCGAGCGTCTCCTCGACTGAGCGGACGGTCAGAACGAAGTGATCGATTGCGGTGATCATGGCGCAATCCTCGACCGACGGATCTGTGGCAAGTCTTCGTCCACCCGTGCCCCCAATACGGCCGCGGCACCTCGAAGGTGCCGCGGTTTCAGTATCTAGGTTCGCATCGGGGAAAGCCGATGCCTCAGTGGTTATCGCGCGGGATGCCGGCGGTCTGTGCGATGCGCTGGTAGTTCACGGCCGGCTTCAGCACGGCGCCTTCGCCGAGCTGGTCGACGAGGCCCCGCTGGATCTCCTGCCACGGCGTCTGGTGCGGCGGATATTTGTAGCCGCCCTCGGCGTGGAGCTTGGCGCGGCGGCTTTCGATCTCCTCGTCAGAGATCAGGATGTCGGCCGAGCCGGTATTGAGGTCGATGCGGACGCGATCGCCGGTCTTGAGGATGGCGAGGTTGCCGCCGGCCGCTGCCTCGGGCGAGGCATTGAGGATCGACGGCGAGCCCGAGGTGCCCGACTGGCGGCCGTCGCCGATGCAGGGCAGCGAGGTGATGCCACGCTTGAGGAGATAATCGGGCGAACGCATGTTCACCACTTCGGCCGAGCCCGGATAGCCGATCGGACCGGCGCCGCGCATGAAGAGCACGGTGTGCTCGTCGATCTCGAGCGAGGGATCGTCGATGCGGTGGTGGTAGTCCTCGGGACCGTCGAACACCACGGCCTTGCCTTCGAAGGCATTGGGGCTCTTGGGGTCCGAGAGATACCGGTTGCGGAACTCCGGGCTGATGACGCTGGTCTTCATCACCGCGTTGTTGAAGAGGTTGCCCTTCAGCACGATGAAGCCGGCGTCGGTCTTCAGCGGATTGTCGAAGTGCCTGATGACCTTTTCGTCCTGGATGACGGTCTTGCGGCAGTTCTCGCCGATGGTCTTGCCATTGGCGGTCGGGGCGTTCTCGCGGATAAGGCCCTGCCCCATTAGCTCGTTGACGACCGCCGGCACACCGCCCGCGTGGTAGTAATCCTCGCCGAGATATTCGCCGGCCGGCTGGAGATTGACGAGCAGCGGCACCTTATGGCCGTACTTCTCGAAATCCTCGACCGTCAGCTCGACGCCGATGTGCTTGGCGATGGCGACGATGTGGATCGGCGCGTTGGTCGAGCCGCCGATCGCCGAATTGACGACGATGGCGTTGATGAAATTGTCCTTGGTCAGGATGTCGGAGGGCTTGAGGTCTTCCTTGACCATGTCGACGATGCGCAGGCCGGTGCGATACGACATTTCCTGCCGGTCACGGTAGGGCGCAGGGATGGCTGCCGACCCCGGAAGCTGCATGCCCAGCGCCTCGGCCAGCGAATTCATCGTGGTGGCGGTGCCCATGGTGTTGCAGTAGCCGGTCGAGGGCGCCGACGAGGCGACGAGGTCGATGAACTGCGGATAGTCGATCTCGCCCTTGGCCATCATTTCGCGGGCCTTCCAGACGATCGTGCCCGAACCCGTGCGCTCACCCTTGTGCCAGCCATTGAGCATCGGGCCGACCGAGAGCGCGATCGCCGGGATGTTCACCGTCGCCGCGCCCATCAGCATCGCGGGCGTGGTCTTGTCGCAGCCGATGGTCAGCACGACGCCGTCTAGCGGGTAGCCGTAGAGCACTTCGACGAGGCTCAGATAGGCGAGGTTGCGGTCGAGGCCGGCGGTCGGCCGCTTACCGGTTTCCTGGATGGGGTGCACCGGAAACTCGAGCGGGATGCCGCCGGCGTCCCGGATGCCTTCGCGCACGCGCTTGGCGAGCTCGATGTGATGGCGGTTGCAGGGAGAGAGGTCCGAGCCGGTCTGCGCGATGCCGATGATCGGCTTGCCCGACTGCAGTTCTTCGCGCGAAATGCCGAAATTGAGGTACCGCTCGAGATAGAGCGCGGTCATGTCCGGGTTGCCCGGATTGTCGAACCATGCGCGCGAGCGGAGTTTCTTGGCCGCGCCGTCGGCGCTGCCCTGCGAAGTACCCTGGTGTGTGGTCATTTTGCTCTTCCCATGCCGGCCGGACGACGCCCGCCGGCGAACCAATTCGTGCGACCTTATAAATCATCGTCGGGCGGCTTAGGAAATGCTTTTCCTCGTTGCGGCGACCCGCCTTTCGTCGCAGCCATTATCCGGGATTTCCTGCTGAAATCGCCTGCAATTGCACTGGCCGGCACCGGACGATCGCGCTAGGTACTCCGGCATTGATTGCGCCCAGGATACGGCGCGCCGGGGAGGACGACAGGTGAAGACGGAATGGGTCGCGGTCGATTGGGGTACCTCCAATCTGCGCGCCTGGGGCATCGACGCGGACGGCGAAACGACGTTTTCGGCGGCCTCCTCGCTTGGCATGGGCAAGCTGACGCCCGATGCCTTCCCGGGCGTGCTGCGCGACGTGCTGGCGCCGGAGCTTTCAGCCGACGCTCATGCGGACGTGCTCATCTGCGGCATGGCCGGGGCGCGGCAGGGCTGGATGGAAGCGCCCTATCTCGATGCGCCGGCCGACCTCGGCGGGCTTGCCTTCGGGGCGGTCAGCCCGCCGATGCCGGGCAGTCAGCTTCGGCCCCGCATTTTGCCCGGCGTTTGCCAGAAGCTTGCCGGCGCCGAGGACGTGATGCGCGGCGAGGAGACCCAGATCCTGGGGCTCAGCGCCATCCTTCCGGGATTTGGAGGCATCGCGGTCCTGCCCGGCACACACTCGAAATGGGTTGCGATCAACGGGCGCCGCATCGAGCGCTTTGCCACGGTAATGACCGGCGAGCTGTTCGAGGTGCTGCGCACCCATTCTGTGCTCCGGCTTTCGCTCAATGGCGATTTGAACGGCGAAGAACGCGACGCCGGCTTCGAGGCAGGGCTTGGCGCTGGCATCGAAGCGCCGGAAAAGCTCGCGGCGACGCTCTTCAAGGTTCGCACGGGTGCCCTTCTCTCCAATCGGCAGCCGGCCTGGTGCGCGGCTTTCCTCTCGGGCCTGCTGATCGGCGCCGAGATCGGCGGCCAGCGCGACTGGATCGAGGCGGATCGAGGCGAAATTCCGCTGGTCGGCAGCGCCCAGCTTTGTGCGCTCTATGCCCGCGGGCTCAAGCGGCTTGGCATCGAGAGCCGGGTCATCGATGCCACCGCGGCAACGCTGGCAGGGCTAAAGGCCGCGCGCCAAAACCTGTCCTAACCCCTACCACCTCCGGTTCATACAGGCTAAGTGTCCCGCGCCAATAACCCAGGAGCGCCCATGGCTGACCGGCACCTCATTGCGATTCTGAGGGGAATCACCACCGGCGAGGCGATTGGCGTCTGCGAGGCATTGGCCGACGCCGGTATCACCATGATCGAGGTGCCGCTCAATTCGCCCGATGCGCTGACCTCGATCGCGCTTGCCAGCCAGGCGCTCAGCAGTCGCGCGACGATCGGGGCCGGTACCGTGCTCAGCCGCAAGCAGGTCGATGCGGTGGCCGAAAGCGGCGGCAAGTTCGTCGTCTCGCCCGATACCAACAAGCAGGTGATCGAGCGCACCATCGAACACGGCATGCGCTCCTATCCGGGCGTGTTCTCGCCGACGGAAGCCTTCCGGGCAATCCGCACGGGCGCGACCGGCCTCAAGTTCTTCCCGGCCGAAGTCTTGGGACCCAAGGGAATCCGCGCGATGAAGGCGGTCCTGCCGCCCGAAATGCCGCTCTATGCGGTGGGCGGCGCCAACCCCGACAATTTCGCCGAGTTTTTCGCGGCCGGCTGCGTCGGCTTCGGTCTCGGCACCTACCTCTACAAACCCGGCATGAGCGTCGAAGAGACCCGGAGCCGGGCACGCACGGCCGTCGAGGCCTACGACAGGGAGAGCAGCAAATGAGCGTCACCGCCGATCTTTTCATCGACAGCAAGTCCCGGCTCGGCGAGGGCCCGTTCTGGCATCCGGCGCGCGCCCAGTTCTTCTGGTTCGATATTCTCGAAAAGACGCTCTTTGCGGCCGATACCGCCGGCAAGCTCGCCGCAAAATGGACGTTCCCAACCTTCCCCTCGGCGGCCGGCGTCGTCGATCGCGACACGCTGGTGATCGCCCGGGCCGGCGCGATCGAGAAGCTCGACCTCGCCAGCGGCAAGACGACGCCGCTCGTCGGCATCGAGACGGATTTGCCCGGCAACCGTACCAATGACGGGCGGGTGAACAAGGCGGGCGGGCTCTGGATCGGCACGATGGAGCACGAGGAGGACCTCTACTCGGGCTCCGTCTACCAGTACCGCAACGGGTCGCTGAAGAAGCTCTTCGGCGACATCCGGGTGCCGAACTCGACCTGCTTCTCTCCCGACGGCAAGACGGCCTATTTCACCGACACGCCGAACAAGATCATCATGAAGCGGCCGATCGACCCTTCGACCGGCGAGCCGTCCGGATACTGGAGTGTATTCGCCGACACGGCCGCCCAGCCAGGTGCGCCCGATGGCTCGGTTGTCGACGCTGAAGGCTTTCTCTGGAACGCCCGCTGGGGCGGCAATCGCGTCATCCGTTATGCGCCCGACGGGCGTGTCGATCGCGAAGTGATGCTGCCGGTGAGCCAGGTCACCTGCCCGTGCTTTGGTGGCGCCGACCTCACGACGCTCTACATCACCTCGGCCAGCAAGACGCTGAGCGCCGCGCAACTGGCCAAGGAGCCGCACGCCGGCAGTGTCTTCGCCATCGATGCCGGCATCGCCGGGCAGGCCGAAACCACCATCCGCGTCTAACCTCCAGCCTTACGGATATTCACGATGCGTCCCGCCCTCGGCGTCTGCTACTACCCCGAGCACTGGCCCGAGGACATCTGGGCGCGCGACGCCGCGCAGATGGCCGAGGTGGGCATCACCTATGTGCGCATCGGCGAGTTCGCCTGGTCCCGGCTCGAGCCGGCGCCCGGCGACCTCCGCTTCGGCTGGCTGGTCCGCGCCATGGATACGCTCGGCGCGCATGGCCTCAAGGTCATCGTTGGCACGCCGACGGCGACGCCGCCACGCTGGCTCGTCGAGCGGATGCCGGACATGCTGGCCGTCGACGCCAATGGCCGGCCGCGCGGCTTCGGTTCACGCCGGCACTACGATTTCTCGCACCTCGGCTATCGCAACGAGAGCGGCCGCATCACGGAACTCATCGCCGACCGCGTCGGCCAGCATCCGGCCCTCGCCGGCTGGCAGACCGACAATGAATATGGCTGCCATGCCACGACCTATTCCTACTCGGAATCGGCGCGTCGCGGCTTCCGCTACTGGCTGCGCCAGAAATACGGCACCATCGACCGGCTCAACGAGGCGTGGGGCAATGTCTTCTGGTCGATGGACTACAATACGTTCGAGCAGATCGAGTTGCCGAACCTGACAGTGACGGAGCCGAACCCGCCGGCCTCAATGGATTTCCGGCGGTTCTCCTCGGACCAGGTCGCCGCGTTCAACAAGGTGCAGTACGACATCCTCAAGCGCGCCCGGCCGGACCTGCCGGTGGCGCACAATTTCATGGCGCGCTTCACCGAGTTCGACCACTACGAGCTGGCCAAGAATCTCGATATCGCCGCCTGGGATTCTTACCCGATCGGCCACCTCGACGTCAGCCGCGAGCCGGCGGACGTCAAGGCGCAATACCTCAGGCAGGGCGAGCCGGACTCGCAGGGGCTGCAGCACGATATCTACCGCGCCGTCGGCCGCGGCCGGTGGTGGATCATGGAGCAGCAGCCGGGCCCGGTGAACTGGGCAAGCTACAATCCCGATCCTCTGCCGGGCATGGCGCGGCTATGGGCCTGGGAGGCCTTTGCGCACGGGGCCGAGGTCGTCTCCTACTTCCGCTGGCGGCAGGCGCCGTTCGCACAGGAGCAGATGCATGCCGGGCTTTTGCGGCCCGACAGCGTGCCGGCGCCGGCCTACGATGAAGCCAAGCAGGTCGCCGAGGAGATTGCCGCGACCGGCATCGCCGGCGAGGCGCACAAGGGTCGCGTCGCGATCGTCTACGACTACGAGAGCGAATGGGCCTGGCAGATCCAGCCGCAGGCCAAGGGGTTTACGCACTACGCGCATGTGAAGGCCGCCTATGCCGCCCTTCGCAAGCGGGGCGTCGACGTCGACATCCTCTCCCCGCACACGGAGAGCTTTGAGGGCTACGACATCGTCGTCATCCCGGCGCTGTTTGCGTGGAACGAGGCGCTCCGCACCGCAATCGCCAATTTCGAGGGGCGGCTGCTGATCGGGCCGCGCTCCGGCAGCAAGACCGAAGACTTCTCGATTCCGGCGGCCCTCGGCCCGGATCTGCCGCGCAACCTGCTCGACGTCAAAGTCGCTCGCGTGGACAGCACCGATCCGAGCCACCAGGTGCCGGTCAAGGGTGGCGGTACGGTCGGCCACTGGCGGGAGCGGCTCGATACGCGCGCCGAAGTGGTGATCAGCGACGAGGAAGATTTCCCGGTGCTGGTCGCGCAGGGGCGACTGTTCTACCTCGCTGCGAGTGGCGACCGGGCGCTGATGCAGCGCATCATCGACCGGCTGATCGAGGACGCAGGCACCCCCACCCTCAACCTGCCCGCAGGCGTTCGTTGCCGTAGCCGTGGCGGCTTCCGCATCTACTTCAACTACGGCACCGCGCCCGCGTCCCTCACCGCGGCGCCGGACGAGGCAGGCTATGTCGTTGGAGGCGCCGATATTCCGGCAGCCGGCGTCACTATCGCCCGGCTCGCCACGGCCGGTTGAGATCGGCAATCGCCGGCCGGACTTCGAACCGGCCGGCCGCGGCGTCCCAGCGCAACCACTGCACGCCGCCCTTCGCGAGATCGCGGGCATCGAGCAGCGTCGTTTCCGTCCGGCAGCTCGCCGGCGCGTAGAGCCGCGTGACCACAAGGTCGGCGTTGGCGCAATCGTCGGCCAGCGCCGCCTGGTTCTTACCCACGGCGACGGTGAAGCCGAGCGGGCTCTTGCTCACACAGCCGAGGCTGTCGCAGTTGGTCGTCGCCGGTGCGGCCGGCTGCAGCGCATCCTTGTAGGTCTGTCGCCATACCGTGACGGCAAAGCTATCCGGCTTACCGCCGACCAACTCGAGCCCAGCCGGTCCACGGATCGCAAGGGCTTGCGTCGTGTCCGAGACCAGCACGTCCGGCGGGTGATCGAGCGCGAAGAGGACGACCGCCGGTACAGCGAGCGCCGGGCCGAGCAGCCGCCAGCGATTGGTGAAGAACGAGAACCAGGCCAGCGCCAGGAGCCCGATGAACAGGGCGAGCGGCGTCAGCAGCGGGCTCGCGTTGAGCCCCTGGCTCCAGCCGGCGACGAGCGCCGCGACGTCCAGCATCCGGTCGATCGACCAGCCCATGATCCAGAGGAAAGGCCGCTCGAAGCCGAAGGGCATGACGAGGACCGACAGCATCGCCGCCGGCATCATGACGAAACCGACGAGCGGCAGCGCCATCAGGTTGCCGACGATGCCGAGCGGCGAGGTCTGCTGAAAATGGTAGATCGAAAACAGCGTCGTCGCGGCGCCGGCAATCAGGCTCGTCGTGGCGATACCAACGAAATGCGCGAAGACGTGACCCACCGGACCTCGCCCTTTCGGCTCCCGGCGCTGCAGGATTTCGTAGATCCCGACCAGCCCGATGACCGCGGCAAAGGAGAGCTGAAAGCTCGGACGGAAGACGTTGGCTGGATCGGTAATGACGGTCACGAGACCCGCAATCGCAACGTTACGCATCGTCAGCGCCCGCCTGCCGAAGAGCACCGCGCCGAAGACCAGCACGATCATCACCGTCGAGCGCAGCGCCGCGATGTCGCCGCCGGAGATGGCGTAATAGCCGAGCGAGGCGATGATGCCTCCGATCGCCGCGAGCTTTTTGACCGATACCCGCCGGGCCAGCGGCAGTATCAGCGCCAGACCCAGCCGCAGCACGAAGAAGACACCGCCGGCCACCAGCGTCAGGTGGAGGCCCGAAATCGACAGCACGTGCGCGAGGCCCGCGGTCGCCATCACCTGCCGGGAGGCGTCAGTGACGCCCGTCTGGTCGCCGGTGATCAGTGCTCGAGC
>Ga0207639_10000968_pt1 | contig 19502 bp, 14 predicted proteins | sample KBSCornC32_FD_184299 | JGI IMG/M metagenome (GOLD analysis project Ga0207639, IMG submission 184299) | Corn rhizosphere microbial communities from Kellogg Biological Station, Michigan, USA - KBS Corn C3-2 (SPAdes) (version 2) | ecosystem: Host-associated > Plants > Roots > Rhizosphere > Soil ...
ATTTGCCAGAGCCGTTCGGCCCCATGATGGCATGCACCTCACCCGCATTCACCGTGAGGCTCAGGCCTTTGATGATTTCCTTGCCACCAACGGAAGCGTGGAGGTTTTCGATCTCAAGCATTATCCAACGCTGCCTTCCAGGCTAATTCCAACCAGCTTCTGCGCCTCGACCGCGAACTCCATCGGCAATTGCTGAAGCACTTCCTTGCAAAATCCGTTGACGATCAGCGCTACCGCCTCTTCCTGCCCAATGCCACGCTGGAGGCAGTAGAACAGCTGGTCGTCAGCGATCTTCGACGTCGTCGCTTCGTGCTCGATACGCGCGGTTGGGTTACGGCTTTCGATGTATGGCACCGTATGTGCGCCACACTTGCCACCAATGAGCAGCGAGTCACATTGCGTATAGTTGCGCGCGCTCACCGCCTTTGGATGAACGCTGACCAGTCCGCGATAGGTGTTCTGCGCTTTGCCGGCGCTGATACCTTTGGAGATGATCCGCGAGCGCGTGTTTTTGCCAAGATGGATCATCTTGGTGCCCGTGTCGGCCTGCTGATAGTTGTTGGCGATGGCAATGGAATAGAACTCGCCGACCGAATTGTCGCCGCGCAGGATACAGCTCGGGTACTTCCAGGTGATCGCCGAACCGGTCTCGACTTGCGTCCAGCTGATCTTGGAGTCTCGACCGCGGCAATCGCCGCGTTTGGTGACGAAATTGTAGATTCCGCCCTTGCCCTCTTCGTCGCCGGGATACCAGTTCTGCACTGTCGAGTATTTGATCTCCGCGCCATCCAGCGCAACGAGTTCGACCACAGCGGCATGAAGCTGGTTCTCGTCACGCTTCGGTGCGGTGCAGCCTTCGAGGTAGCTGACGTAAGCGCCCTCATCCGCGATGATCAGCGTGCGCTCAAATTGACCCGTCTCCGATGCGTTGATGCGAAAATAGGTGGAAAGCTCCATTGGGCAGCGCACACCCTTCGGCACATAGACGAACGTGCCGTCGGAGAACACCGCAGAATTGAGCGTTGCAAAGAAATTGTCGGTCACAGGAACGACCGTGCCCAGATACTTCTTCACCAGATCGGGATAATTGCGGATTGCCTCCGAGATCGGGCAGAAGATCACGCCGACCTCGTTGAGCTTCTCCTTGAACGTCGTCGCGACCGAAACAGAGTCAAATACCGCATCGACCGCCACGCCGGCGAGCATCATCTGCTCGCTGAGCGGAATGCCGAGCTTGTTGTAAGTCTCAAGCAGTTTGGGATCGACTTCGTCCAGGCTCTGCTTCTGCGGCGTGTTCTTGGGAGCGGCGTAGTAGTAAGCGTTCTGGTAATCGATTTTCGGGTAATGCACGCGCGCCCAGTTTGGCTCGCGCATCTCGACCCAGCGGCGGAACGCACCGAGACGCCATTCCAGCATCCATTCCGGCTCACCCTTCTTCGCCGAAATGTAGCGCACTGTGTCTTCCGACAGCCCCTTGGGCGCACGTTCCATTTCGATGTCGGTGACGAAGCCATATTTGTACTTCTCCCCAAGCTGGGAGACTTTCTCGCGTGTTTCGACGGCGGCCATTATGCAGCCTCTCTACGCGTAACGAGACGTCCGATGGACGAAAGGGCCGCATCGACATCAGCCTCAGTCGAATTCCAGCCGAAAGAAATGCGCAGCGCGCAGCGCGCGATGTCGTCGCTCACACCCATCGCTTTCAAGACATGTGAAGGCTTCACCTTGCCGGACGAGCAAGCAGCGCCAGAACTAACCATCACGCCATCGAGATCGAGAGCCATGACCGATGTCTCCGCCAAGATACCGGGCAAAGCGAAGTTTGATGTGTTGGGCAGACGTTGTGTACTTTTTCCAAAGACCATGGCCGACGCCGGTAGGCTGGCCTCGAAGCGATCACGCAGCGCAGATGTCATCGACTTCCACGCCGCGGCAGCGGCACCAAAACCAGCAATGCCCGCGACATTTTCCGTGCCCGCACGGAGCCCCCGTTCCTGCCCGCCGCCAAGCAGTTGCGCTGCGAATGGCGCACCGTCGCGCACGATCAACGCACCGACGCCCTGCGGCCCGCCAATCTTGTGCGCGGAAAGCGAAACGTAACTCGCGTTGCCGTAATGTCCTGGCCTCTGGACTGCGTCGACAAATAGCAATCCATCGATCCCATCACCAGGCTGGATGACACCGGTCTCGTTGTTTGCTGCCTGCGCGGCTATCAACGCGCGACCCTTGCCTTCGTCCAGGCTGGTGGCAGCGAGATCAATCAAGCCATCAGCGGTCACCGGAACAGTTTCGAAACGCAGGCCCGGTGTGCGTTCCGCCAACGCGGCAGCAGTCTTCAACACGCTGTCATGCTCGATGGCGGAGACAAACAGCCGCGTGATGCGCTCACCGCTCTCTAATGCGCCTTCGACCGCGCCGCGCAATGCCAACGCATTCGCTTCCGTGCCGCCGCTGGTGAAGATCACATTGGTCGGTGCAACGCCCATCAATGCGGCAACTTGCTCCCGCGCCTCTTCAACGATCTTTCGTGCCGCGCGCCCTGCTCCGTGAATGGATGAGGGATTGCCGCCCACCGGCAACGCGTGCTCCATCGCGACCTTGGCTTCCGGCCGGAGCGGCGACGACGCGTTGTGATCAAGATAATGCATACTCAAAACTCAGGCAGCCGCGCGGCTGGTGTCCGTCTGATCGTTGCAAGGACGTGTACGTCCAAGAACGCGCTTCTCCACGACATCGGCCAATGACACAGACGACAGGAACACCTGTATCTGCCTGCCGAGTTCTTCCCAGAGATCGTGCGTGACACAACGGCTGCTGGTTCCCGTGCAGCCTTTAGGGCTACCGACCTTGCAGCGCGTGGCCGTCATCGGTTCATCGACCGCGATGATGATGTCCGCAATGCGAACTTCGCTGGCCGGGCGGCTCAGGCGGTAGCCGCCACCCGGGCCGCGCACGCTGCTCACCAATCCGCCGCGACGGAGCTTGGCAAACAGTTGCTCGAGGTAAGAGAGCGAAATTTCCTGCCGCGCAGCGATATCAGCCAGCGAAACAGGCTTCGCGCTGGCCTCGTGCCCAGCCAGATCGGCCATCGCCATAACCGCATAACGTCCTTTGGTGCTCAGCCGCATTGGCCCTAACTCCCGGTTGGCGCGCGTTTTCCTTGCTTTTCAGGGGGGGCTTCGGTGTAAAAGCAGCAGCCCGCGCGCAACGTTCTTTCCGACCGGATATAAAATTCCCAACTACGATGGTCAAGTATTGAGCAGGACCGTGACAGAAGAATATTATATCTATCTGATAAATAACAATATTTTTGCGCATTTCGCGGCGCGAAACACCCAATTCTCGCAAATGGCGAAAGCCGCGCGTTCCTTGCCTCTAACCGGAAGAATCTCCGCCCATGCCTGACATCATTCTGCCCGGCCCCGCGGGACGCATCGAAGCGCGCTATCAGCGCCAGAAAGCCGCCGGCGCACCGATGGCGCTCGTGCTCCACCCGCACCCGCAGTTCGGCGGAACGATGAACAATCCGCTGGTCTATGACCTGTTCCACATGTTCCACGGCCTGGGCTGCACCACAGTGCGCTTCAACTTCCGTGGCGTTGGCCGCAGCCAGGGTTCGTTTGATTCCGGTGCGGGCGAACTGTCCGATGCGGCCGCGATACTGGATTGGATGAACACGCTTTATCCGAACCCATCTCACGTCTGGGTCGCCGGTATTTCGTTCGGCGCATGGATCGGCATGCAATTGCTGATGCGCCGTCCGGAGATCACAGGTTTCGTGTCGATCGCACCGCCGGCGAGCATGTACGATTTCGCGTTCCTCGCGCCCTGTCCTTCATCCGGTCTCATCGTGCACGGTACCAAAGATCAGGTCGTGCCCGAGCCCGATGTGCAGAAGCTTGTCGACCGCCTGACCGCGCAAAAGGGTATCCGGATTACCTACAACAAGATTGAAGGCGCCAATCACTTCTTCGACAAACACGAAGCCGATGTTGTCGAAGTCGTGAAGGAATATGTCTCGCGCATGATGAGCTCGCCGCGCGTAGGGCGATAATCCCGTCCAGATAGGCTATTGTCTCTCGGACAGTCTTGAAACGGGGACCGGATGTCACTTTCGGATATTGCGTCCATCGGCAGCCTCGTCAGCGGGGTCGCCGTGCTCGTCTCGCTCATCTATTTGAGCCTGCAGATGAAGCAGAATACCAAACATACAAGAGCCCTCATACATCAGGGGCGCACGGAAGGAATTGCAGACTGGCTCAACGAGCTCGCATCGGATCCGACGCTTATGGAGATCTATCTGCGTGGGACCGCAGGCGACCAGACAATGAGCGATGTTGAGGCAGCCCGCTTCGTGGTCGTATCAACTGCGCGATTTTACTCCTTCGAAGATCAATTCTATCAGCACAGCGAAGGCTTGCTGAGCGAAGCCAGGTACGCGGGACTGGTGACAGCTGCGAAAGGGAGTCTGAGATACCCGGGATCGCGCACAACCTGGCTGTTGATGCGCGGCTCTTTTGAATCGGGCTTTCAGGGGTTTATGGACAACATCTTGAACGAAGTGCCCGCAGAACCTGCTGCCAGTTTCGGCGAAGCGTTCAAATCACTATCAGCCACCGAATTGCTCAAATTGAAGCCCTGACCAATTCAATTTTCCGACATTTGTTTCAAGCCTTGTGATACCGCCCTCCGGACATCGGCTGCGGCACACCTGTCGTTGTAGGCAGGCTGAGAGGCAAGCCTCTGCGCGAACGCGCCGCCAGATAAGCAAAGGCTTCTGCCTCGACAAAATCACCATGCCAGCCCGCATCTTCGGCTGACAACACCGGTGCGTTCACACGCGCACGCAGTTCATTCATCAGAGTCGGGTTGAGACGGCCACCACCCATGACAATCCAGGTTGTCGCTGGTTCGGGGAAATGTTCGCGCGCCTTGGCGATAGACGCGGCAGTGAAAGCGGTCAGCGTGGCCGCACCGTCTTCCGGGCTCAGATGCTCAACGGCATCTGTGGAGAAATCCATACGATCAAGAGATTTCGGCGGCACGCGCGCGAAGAATTTGCTGTCGAGCATTTTGGCCAGCGCTTGGTCATCGACTTTACCACGACGCGCGATCTCTCCGTCCTTGTCGACGGGTTTGCCGGTGTGCCGATGCGCCCAATCGTCAATCGGCGCATTGCCTGGTCCCGTATCGAAGGCAAGGATTGTATCGGCACCGACATAGGTAACATTCGCGACGCCGCCGATATTGATCATAGCAACAGGCGGCGTGAGATTCTTCGCCTCGCGGATCAACGCTGCATGATAAAGCGGCACGAGCGGCGCGCCCTGCCCACCAGCTTTCACATCCGCGCTTCGGAAATCGTTCACGACAGGAATGCCTGTCAATCGCGCGAGCAAGGCACCATCACCGATCTGCCAGGTCCAGCGTTGCTCCGGTTTGTGCAGGATCGTTTGTCCGTGGAAGCCGATCATCGATACGTCGGAGGCACGCAATCCTGCTTTCACAAGAAGCGTCGATACGGCATCCGCATGCGCTTCCGTCACCTGGCGCTCGGCTTCGCGGATCGATTGCGGGACCGGCGCCCCGGCAGCCACGCCTTGCGCGTCTGTGATTGCGGCACGCAGCATCGCGCGGGTTTTCGCATCGTAAGGAAGCGTGAGTGCCGGGCCGGGAATGGCGACAGCTTCGCCGTCGGTGTCCACCACCGCCGCGTCCACACCGTCGAGCGATGTGCCGCTCATCAATCCTATGACTTTAAGAATGTCCGCCATTCGTGTTACACACCCGGCCCTTTGTTACTTGGACACTAGCATGGCCGGCGCCCACAATTTCCGTTCCGAATTCCTCCGCACCTTTACGGAGCGCGGCGCCTATTACGATTGCTCCGCGCCGGAGGACCTCGACGCCCTTTTCGCAAAGGAGCGCGTCACGGCCTATATCGGATTCGACTGTACGGCTCCGTCGCTGCATGTGGGAAGCCTCGTCCAGCTGATGACCCTGCGACGCCTTCAGCAAGCAGGTCACCGCCCGATCCTGCTCATGGGCGGCGGGACGACAAAGGCTGGCGATCCGTCGGGCAAGGACGAGACGCGCCTGATCCTCACGCCTGAGAAGATCGAAGAGAATAAGAACGCGATCGTCGCGGGTGTGAGGCACCTGCTGAAGTTCGGTGACGGGCCGACGGACGCGATCCTGGTCGATAACGCCGAATGGCTCGACAAGCTTGAGTACATTCCGTTCCTGCGCGAGGTCGGAAAGCATTTCTCCGTCAATCGCATGATGACGATGGAGAGCGTAAAGCTTCGCCTTGAGCGCGAGCAACCGCTGTCATTCCTGGAGTTCAACTATTCCATCATGCAAGCTTACGATTTCGTGGAGCTTTACAAGCGCTACGGTTGCCGCCTGCAATCCTCGGGCTCGGATCAGTGGGGAAATGTGGTGAGCGGTATCGATCTCGGCCGCCGCATGGAGAACATCCAGCTTTTTGGACTGACGACACCTCTGATCACGACCGCTTCCGGCGCGAAGATGGGCAAGACCGCCGCAGGCGCGGTTTGGCTGAACAAGGATCAGCTGAGCGTCTACGACTATTGGCAGTTCTGGCGTAACACAGAGGATAAAGACGTCGGACGTTTCCTGCGCCTCTTCACCGATCTGCCGCTTGATGAAATCGCGCGACTTGAGGTGCTGAAAGGTTCCGAACTCAACGACGCGAAGAAGATTCTCGCGACAGAGGCAACTGCTTTGCTGCACGGTCGTGACGCAGCGAACGAGGTGTCAGAAACCGCGCGACGCACATTTGAGGAAGGCGCGCTCGCCGACGGTCTTCCGACCTTCACGCTCAAACTGCCTGACGGAATTCTGAATCTTGCGGTGGCGACCGGACTCGTGGCGTCGAACTCGGAGGCACGCAAGCTGATCACGAATAACGGCTTGCGTCTGAATGATGTTACAATCAGCGATCCCAAATTGCAGGTCGACGCAAGCGCGCTGACAGCAGACGGCGTGCTAAAACTATCAAGCGGCAAGAAGAAGCATGTGCTGGTGAAGGCCGCCTGAATCTATTGTGGTGGTGATGCCGGCGCAGGAGCCGGAGTTGGCTGAGGCGGTGGCGCGAGGTTCGAAGGTGCCTGCGCTGCTGTTGGCATCTTGCCTTCAAAAATTCGCCGGAAAATTCCAGGCGTCAGCACAGACAGCGGGTTGATGCTGAGGTCTGGCTGATCCGCATTGCCCTTGACCGAGTACGTCATGCCGAACACACCCTCGCCCGGCTTTGAAACCAGCACATTTCCGAGCACAGGGATCGAGCCGAGCACACTGTTGAGCCCGAACACCGGCACCATGGTGCCTTTCAGCGCCAAGACGTTCTTTGGACGATCAATGTAGCCGTCGGCAGTCAGGCCGATCGCAGGTCCGGTGGCCCGTGCGTCATGAATCGTTACGACGCCGTTCTTCGATGAAAACGGCACGTCGAGCTTATCGACAGCGATACCCTGTCCTTGCATCAGATTGATCAAACCACCCAGTGAGCCAGCCGTAAACAAGCGTGTGAGGAAGGGTTGGTTGAGAACCCTAAAGTCCTTCAGCGTGAGCTTGCCCTGATAGTCAGGCGCATTGGTGTCTTTGGCACCGTCAGCTTTTCCGGGAAGCGTGGCCGCCAAGTCGATCTTGCCGCCTTTTAGGCTGGTAAAACCGAGAAAGCCCTTTGCCAACAAGCCAGCATCGTTGGTCGACACCGCGAGCTTGCGGCCGGACTCGCTTGGCGTGATCTCTCCGGTGATCGTGGCGGTCTTCGACAACGATCCACTGAGCGACATCATCGACGGTCTGTCGCCGACGCCGCCCACCTCGAGCGAGAACGGTGCGACCGCCACACCTTCACGCAGCATCATGCGATCCAGATGCGCACTGACATGGAATGGCCCCTCAAGAGACATGTCGCCACCATTGCCGTGTCCGGCAAGGTGTGTCCCATCGAGCGAATGTCCGCGAACGGTGATGTTCACGCCGGAAACACCGCGCGTCAGGTTGAACGAGAAATCATTCGCCGCGCCGAAATGAACTGCGGGGAACGCCAACAGCGTCATGTGACCATCTTTGTCGAAGGCTGCGTTACCGCTCACAGACACACCAGGTCCGGAAATCAGCATGGACTCCGTTTTGATCGAACTCTCAGGGCCGAACGTTGCGGTCACATGCGCATTGGCGGGAAATCCGGCTGGCTTGTTCAGACCGATAAGGTCGAGATTCAAGATCGCGGGTGCGAGATCCATCGTCATATCGGCGTTGAGCAACGAGCCGCGATGCCCCGTAAGCGTCGCATTGACCGTTGTCGGCCCTTTGAGGAAATCCGCCGACGGGAAATTGAGTGCTTCGCGGCCTTCGGTATCTAGCGTGCCCTTAACGTCGATATGCGTCGTGATGGGATTGGTTGTCCGGAAGTCCTCGTCCCAGCCGAACGACAGCTTGGAGTCCGCAAGCATCGCCGTGCCGTCCGCATGCAATTTCGCATTGGTGATCGCGAAATTGACGGCGCCATCAGACAGCCGCGCGTGATCGCCAAGCACAATGGAAAACGCGCTGACAGATGATTTGATGTCGATGTTCACATCATCGACGCGCAAATCCTTTCTCAGCGGCATCTGGAACGACAGATCAAGGTTGGCCACGCCCTTGGTCTCTTTCTTGTCGATGCCGAACCGCGTCGGATAGTTCAGCGGCTTCATGTCGATCAGCGCCAAGACATCTGTCATCGAACCGCTGACATGCGCCGTGAAGGCGCCCGGCGATGCGGGAGTATTTATGTTGCTGATGACGACTTTGCCCTGCGAGACGGTAAGCGCACCGATCCGGCCAGACGCGATGTCAGCGCTGAAATTGTTTCCCGTAAGCGTTGCAACACCGCGCAGTTGCGTCAGATGCGTCAGGCCCTGAAGGTAGTTGGCATCCGCACCGCTCATCGGAACAGTGACCTTCAGTGCACCATCCGGCAAACCAGGCTCGTCCAGAATTCCGGCCGGCATATGGGCCTCAAAAGGCACAGCACCGAGAGAGCCTGCTGGCATATTCTTGTCGATCCAGACGCGGGCTCCCGAACCAACTCCATAAGGCCAGAACTTGAGCAGATCGCGAATGCCAAGAGGTGACATTTGCCCCTTCGCCTCGATGGCTGGGGATTTGCCGGAAACCAACGTCACCTTCGCATTCGCCTGAATGGACAGCGGCCCACCGGCGATCTCGACATGGTCGAGCACGACGTCTTTGGTTGCCGGCAGATAGCTTCCACGCACCGCCGCGATACGAAGCGAAACTGGGCCGGGCAGTACGCCTGGCATCGAGAGCGCAATCTTGTCGAGCGCCGTTTCGAAATTGACTTGCGACAGTGCTTTGTTCTGGTCGTAAATGAGCTCACCACGCGCCGTGAGATGCGCGGTGGCGCCCTTTGCCGACAACGTGGCATCGTCAATCAATATCCGACGCGTTACACTGTCATACCGTCCAACGATCTGGGCTTCGTCGATCTTGAGCGGGCCGTGTATCAATCCGGGTATCGCGATCGCGCCCGTGGCGCCGACACCGAAATCAGCGTTCAGAAGATGCACGCCTTGGAATGCGAACGACGCAGACATGTCCAGCACCAGTGGCACGTCCTTCACACTGGCAAAGCTCTTTCCGTCTTTGCCTAGCGCGCGCAGATCTAGGCCTTTCAGTGCGACAGAACCTTTAACAGGCCCCTTCCCGGACGGGATCGTGAACTCACCCGTGGCATGGGCCGGATGGCCTGAGATTTCGAGCGTGGCATCCAATGTGGCGTTTAGATCGTTGCCCGCCGTCGCGACACGGAAATTCGCATCGGGCGCCACCAGAAACAGACCCGTCGGTTCGTCATAAAATGCGAGGCGCGCATGGCGCACCGCGAAGGCCTGCAGCGAAGACTTCTTGTCGCTGCGCATCGTGATCGCATCGGTGATGCGGCTCAGGATGTCGTGCTGGTTCTTGTCTTTCTCGACCCCGAGGCGCAGTCCGCCCGTGGCAGTGCGCACCAAGGTGAGCTGAACGCCGACGAGCGTAATGCGCTGAACAACCGTGTGACCTTGAAAGAGAGGACCCGCCGCAAGATCGATGTCCGCTTTCGGTGCCTGTGCGATGATCCGGCCTTCCTCGTCGAAGACCCGCGCGCCAAGAATGACGAGATTGACCCTGCCCTCATCCCGCGACCACTCGATCGCGGCCTGATCGTACTGGAGTGTGATCCCCGGCAGCGCCTGAGCGATGGCATTCGATAGCGTGCTGCCGAGCGGCCCCAAAGAAACCGGTCCCACCAGCAACCGAATTGCCGCACCGACCACGAAGAACACGATCGCGGCCGCGATGCTGCCCGCTATCAGGGCGGCTCGGCTGATGTGATGGGCCTTGATGTAGCGGGTAAGAAACAATCCGGGTTCCGTTTTTTCTACGTTTTGACCGGGGGTTGAGCCCGGGCCGGGGTCCTATCGCCACCGATTAAGGCCGAAGCGGGGCCGCCAGCTTGGACCAACAATCCCGAACAGGGCCTGAACGGTCCCTCTTGTCTGGAATCTCATATGGCTTTATCGCCCGTGTTAACCGTACCCGCACGCACAATCGGAAGCCCAAATGGCCCTCGAACCCGGCGACAAGGCCCCCAGTTTCAAGCTCGCGACCGATGGCGGTGGCAACATTTCGCTTTCCAACCTCAAAGGACAGCCCTTTGTCCTGTATTTCTACCCGAAGGATGATACGGCCGGATGCACCAAAGAGGCGCAGGGGTTCTCCGAGAATCTGAAGAAATTCGAGCGCTTAGGCGTCAATGTTGTGGGTGTTTCTAAGGACAGCGTTGCCTCCCACGACCGGTTCAAGACCAAATACAAGCTGAAGCTGACTCTGGCCTCCGATCCCGAGATCGAAGCCGCCCAGGCTTACGGGGTGTGGGGCGAAAAGAGCCTCTATGGGCGCAAGTACATGGGCATGGAGCGAGCGACCTTCTTGATCGACGCCAAGGGCGTGATCCGCGAAATCTGGCGGAAAGTCCGGGTTCCGGGCCATGTGGAGGCCGTGCTCGCTGCGGCAAAATCGCTTTGAAAAGCCCTTCAATCCTGCGGCGGCTATTTGGCCCGAGGTTAACCTCACAGTCGTTTTTCTGGGCTAAGAGCTTGATCGGACGCCGACAATTGGGTGAAATGCGCCCAATAAGGGTGGGCGCCCAAGACGCCACAGAGGGAAGTTCAGTAATGACGGAATCGCTCGTGGAGCGCGCGTGGGCGTGGCTTCATGAAACCTTTCCCGAGCGTCAGATCTACATCCGCAGTGATGGGCGGGTGCAATTCTTCACCTTCGGTCCGTCCCTTCAGGCGACACTTGCCGGACTTACGCTGATCTTCCTTGGCTGGGTCGCGTTCTCCACAGTCAACGTCATCTTCAAAGATCGAATCATCGCCGCGAAGGACCATCGCTATCAGCAGATGCAGTCCGCGTATGAGAACCGCGTTGCCGATCTTCAGCTTTCCTATGACGAGATAAACGGCGCGCTGGTCTCCGCCGAAGACAAATTCAAATCAACTGCCGACGAACTTCAGACCAAGCAGGACACGATCCGTCGGTTCATCGATCGCAAGCGCCAGGTGGACGCCCTCGTCTCGAATCCGGACGCCACACTTCTCGGCCCGACTACTTCGGCCGGCGGCGGCGACTCCGATGCCGGCGCGAGCGACAGCATCAGCGGCGCCGGTCCGTCGTTCGATACCGATACATCCGACGACAACGTTTCCGGCGGCTCGACGCTCTCGGTCATGCCTCAGCCGGCGCAACCTCAACCACGGACGGCCAAGCCGAACCACGCAAGCTTGCTCGACCTCGGCGGTGCGGTTGGGCGCATTACTGGAATTCTGTTTGGCAATCACGCGCCCAAATCCGCCACAACAGACTCTTTCGCACGTCATCCCGCCCTAAGGATTTTGGCGGAGGAAACCGCCCGCGTGAGCAAGATCGGCCGTGATGAAACGATCCTGATGGCACAGGCCGAAAACGAGCTTGCCGGCGGCGTCGGCACGGTGCGTGGCGTGCTGCGCAATACGGGGATCGATCCGGATCAGTTCGCCCAGAAATACGAGGCTCTTCACGGTGTTGGTGGCCCGGACATCCCGCTGCAATCGGTCCATCTCGAAGGCATCAGCGACGTCGCGTTTCAGAACGCCTACCTGAAGGCCTCGGCCGTTCTGAACCAGATGGACGAACTGCTGGGCGCCATGCGCCACGTGCCGCTAACCGTGCCGGTCAGCGGCCATGAATTTGAGCGCACAAGCGGTTTCGGCGCGCGCGTTGACCCGTTCACTGGCCACTATGCTTTCCATCCTGGTGTCGATTTTGCCGGTCCTTGGGGTGCCCTCGTCCACGTCACAGCGCCGGGCACCGTTGTTTGGGCTGGAAACCGCGGCGGATACGGAAACATGGTTGAAATTGACCATGGTCTCGGAATTCACACCCGCTACGGCCATCTTTCAGCAATTCTTGTTCAAGTGGGTGCTAAGGTCTCCAAAGGCGCGCCGATCGGGAAACTCGGATCGACCGGCCGCAGCACGGGCCCGCATGTGCACTACGAAGTCTGGTACGACGACGTCGTAAGAAATCCGAGTAGATTTATCGAGGCTGGACGCCATGTTCTCTAGTAAGAGTAAAGACACCGCAGCGGCCCCCGCGCCGGTGGCACAATCCCCCGCGCAGCAGCAGAAGCGCACGATGCGCTCCTCAGCGCCATCCATCATCAGCGCCGATCTCGTCGTGCACGGCACGCTGAGTTCGAGCGGCGATATCCAGATCGACGGCAAGGTTGAAGGTAACGTCAATTCCGCCGGTCTCGTGATCGGCGACAAGGCATTCATACAGGGCGACGTGATGGCCGAAGACGTGACCGTCCGCGGCCGCGTCAAAGGCGCGATCCGCGCGCGCAAAGTTCTGCTCGCATCGACCTGCCACGTCGAGGGCGACATCCTGCACGAAGCGTTCGCTGTGGAGACGGGCGCGTTCTTCGAGGGCAATTGCCGTCATGCCGACAACCCGCTCGCCGATGACGGCCGTGGCCGTTCCACGGCGATGCAGAGCGCTCCGGCAGCTGCGCCTGCCGCCACTCCAATGGCGCCGCGTCCGGCAGACACCGCGCCGCGTCCCAGCGCTGCGACCTTCGCGCCGATCAAGACCGGCAGCTAAGCGCGACCAAATCGATTTGAGGAAAGCCCTGCTCTCGCGAGCGGGGCTTTTTCTATTCCAGGTCTTCGATCTTCTCGGCAGCCTTGCCACCAACCGACTGCGCCAGTGCCGCCGCCATGAAGGGATCGAGATCGCCATCGAGCACATCGTCCGGCGTGCGACTTTCGACGCCAGTGCGCAGATCCTTCACAAGCTGATAGGGCTGCAGAACGTATGAGCGAATCTGGTGGCCCCAACCGATATCGGTCTTCTCGCCGATAAACGCGCCGGTCTCGGCCTGTTTCTTTTCAAGCTCGATTTCATAGAGACGTGAACGCAGCATGTCCCAGCACACCGCGCGATTCTGATGCTGTGAGCGTTCCGTCTGGCACGCCACGGCAATACCCGTGGGAATATGCGTGATGCGCACAGCGCTTTCGGTCTTGTTAACATGCTGCCCGCCAGCGCCGGATGCGCGATAGACATCGACGCGCACGTCCTTTTCCGGGATATCGATTTCGATGTTCTGATCGACGACCGGATAGACCGTAACGCTCGAAAAACTCGTATGGCGGCGTGCGTTGGAATCGAACGGCGAAATGCGCACCAGACGATGAACGCCAGCCTCGCTTTTCAACCACCCGTACGCATTTTTGCCTTTGACAAGGAGCGTCGCCGACTTGAGGCCAGCGGCCTCGCCCTGACTTTCTTCGATCAGCTGCAGCTTGTAGCCATGCCGCTCCGCCCAGCGTGTGTACATGCGGAACAGCATTTCCGCCCAGTCCTGGCTCTCGGTGCCGCCTGCGCCAGCATGGACTTCGAGATAAGTATCGTTCCCGTCCGCTTCGCCCGAGAGCATCGATTCAAGACGCTGTGCATCGGCGCGCTTCGTCAGAGCCTCGATTGCCGTTTCTGCGTCGGCGACCATCGCGGAATCGTTTTCCGCTTCGGCGAGTTCGATCAGTCCCAGAGAGTCCGCGAGTTCGTTCTCAAGCGCACGCACAGCCGACATCGCCTCGTCGAGACGCTGACGCTCGCGCATCAGCTTCTGCGCTTCCTGCGGATTGTTCCAGATAGAGGCGTCTTCGGCCTTGGCGTTCAGCTCATCGAGACGGCGGACGGATTGATCCCAGTCAAAGATGCCTCCTCAGCAGGGCAATAGCCTGCTTGATCTCTTCGACATTGCGTTCGGTCTCGGGGCGCATGGAAATCTCGTGTGGACGGCGGTGATATAGGGATAGCAGGCACGATCGTCAAAGCATCGTCAGTAAAGCCCGCCCGTCCCCTCGCCTACGTCATTTGGCGTCGCGCCAGGCGCCGCGGACGTCTCGCCAAGGATTGAGCTGCCCGGTGCGTTTGGCTCGCCGGGCGCCGTGCCCGCCTTGAACGCTTCCATGACCATATTTGGATCGGACGCCCCGCTCGGCTGACCCGAGATCGCATTGGTCGGGATTAATTCGATGCCCGGTGGAACACGGAACGGCGTCGGCGGTACATCCGCGAGCGCGCCTTTCATGAAGTCGCGGAAGATTGGTGCCGCGGCCGTAGCGCCCTGCTCGTATTTGCCGAGTGTGCGCGGGTTGTCGAACCCGACGAACACACCGCAAGCAAGATCGGGCGAGAAGCCGACAAACCATGTGTCTTTGGCCTCGTTGGACGTACCCGTCTTCCCTGCCAGTGGCTTGCCGACGGCGAGAATTGAACGGCCAGTGCCGCGCTGGACGACGCCTTGCAACAAGGACACGATCTGGAACGCCGTCCGCGGATCGACGATCTGCTCGCGTGTGTCTTCGAGCAACGGCTCGGATTGCCCGTGCCATTGACCTACATTGCAGCCATCGCAGTTGCGCTGATCGTGGCGCCAAATCGTGTTGCCGTTGCGGTCCTGAATTCGGTCAACCAGCGACGCGCTGATCTTCTTTCCGCCGTTCACGAATTCCGAATAACCCGTCGTCATCCGGATCAGCGTCGTCTCATAAGAACCAAGCGCGTTTGCAAGATATGGCGGCAGGTGATCGTAGACGCCGAAGCGTTCCGGATACTCCACGACCTTGTCCATGCCGATTTCCTGCGCGAGCCGCGCGGTCGCGTTGTTCAGCGAAAGGGCGATGGCACGGCGCAGTGTCACTGGACCAAGGAATTTGTGTTCGAAGTTAGCGGGGTGCCAAAGACCCAAGCCAGCGCCCTGATCGACAACAACCGGACCGTCAACAACCTGACTGGTCGGCGTGAAGCCGTTGTCTAGCGCTGCCGCATACACAAACGGCTTGAACGACGAGCCCGGCTGCCGCATCGCCTGCATCGCGCGGTCGAACTGGCTCGAGGCGTAGCTGAAGCCGCCGGACATCGCCAACACGCGGCCGGTGTGCGGGTCCATGGCAACGATTGCGCCGTTCACCTGCGGTACCTGACGTAAGCCGTATTCGCCCTTGTCTCCCACTGCCTCGACGTAGATGACGTCGCCTTGCTTCAGAGCATCTTGCGGCTTACTCACACCCGGACCGAGATACATGCCGGGCATCTGCTTGCGCGCCCAAGTAAGCTCGCTGAACGGAATTGTCGCTTCTGTGCCACCGACAAGACCGATGCGGGTCGTATTTCCGTCAAAGCCCAGAACGGTTGCAATGCGCCACGTGTCGATACCGGACTGATTGGGTATCGCTGCGATCGCCGCCTTCCAGTTCGCGGCGTCGCCGATGTTGTTCGTCGCACCGCGCCAGCCATGGCGGCGGTCGTAACGCACCAGACCTGCGCGTAACGCGCTGACCGCGTAGTTCTGCAGCCGCGTATCGAGCGACGAGCGAACCTGCAGGCCGCCATCGTACAGACCGTGTTCGCCATACTTCGCATAGAGAAGACGGCGCACCTCTTCGACGTAGTAGTCCACGTCCTGCGCCTGGCTGCCAAGCGGACGGGTCTGCGTGGCCAGCGGCTCTTCGATAGCAGCCCTCGCCTGTGCATCGGTGATGTAGCCGTTATCGGCCATTTGACCGATAACCCAGTTGCGGCGCTCGACAGCGCGCTTCGCATTGCGAACCGGATCGAACGCGCTCGGCGCCTTTGGCAACGCCGCCAGGAACGCGACTTCGGCAATATCGAGATCGTCCAGCGATTTGCCGAAATAGTTCAGCGCGGCAGCGGCCACACCGTATGAATTCTCGCCGAGATAAATCTCGTTCAGATAAAGCTCGAGAATCTTCTCTTTCGAATATGTCGCGTCGATACGCACCGCGAGAATAGCTTCACGAATCTTGCGGGAGAATTTGACGTCGCTGTTAAGCAGGAAGTTCTTTGCGACCTGCTGCGTGATCGTCGAGGCGCCTTCAAGACGCTTGTGCTGAAGGACGTTGAATACGTCTTTCACTGCGGCACGCAGAATGCCGCCCGGATCGATGCCAGGATGACTGAAGAAGTTGCGGTCTTCCGCCGAGGTGAAAGCATCGACAACGCGCTTTGGCACGAACGCGATGGGTACAAAGATACGGCGCTCACGCGCGTATTCGCCGAGCAGCGTTCCGTCACCAGCGTAGACACGCGTCGTGACCGGTGGGGCGTAGTTCTGGAGAGCCTCGACGCTCGGCAGTTCGCGCGTAACGGACCAGAGATAGATGACAGCCGCCAGCGCCGCGACGACGGCGACCGCAGCGAGTGTCAGTCCCCCACGGAAGAAGGCCCGCGCCCAGCCACCGCGTTCGGGCGGACCTGCATCGTTGCCTCCGGCGTCCGGCACAAGCGAACCGGGCGGGTCCGACGCATCGCGTTCTGGGGTGTCGTTCATAGCGTTAGATTATGCCGCGATTGGTTACGCGCGTCACTCCGATACAGGGCCGGGCGGCGCCGGCGAGGCTACCATTCCGGAGGCAAAATGCCGCTCCACGGCGGCGGCAATAGCATTGGCGACGCCGTTCCGCCATTGGGCGGTGTTCATCTGGTCCGCATCGGACGAATTGGACAGATAGCCCAGCTCAATTAGCACCGACGGAACATCCGGCGCTTTAAGCACAACGAACGCCGCCGACCTATGCGGCTGCCTGGGAAGGATGTCTGTCGCGTGAGACAAAGAGCTTAAAGCCGTCGTGGCGAAGCGCGAGGACTTGTTCATCGTATCGCGCTGTTCGAGGTCAATCAGGATCGGCGCCACCGTCGAGTTCTCGCCACCGAGATCGACGCCGGCGATGATGTCGGACTGGTTTTCCTTGCGCGCCAGCGCTGCCGCTTCCTTATCCGAACCGGATTCCGACAAAGTGTAAATCGAGAGCCCAGAAACATCTGCGCCGGGATTGGAGTCAGCGTGCAGGGAAATGAACAGATCGGCTTTATGACTTCGTCCAATGTTCACCCGCTCTCGGAGCGGGATAAACACGTCGGTGTCACGGGTCATGTAGACGGTGTAATTCGGGTTCCGGCGAAGCGCTCGCGCGACCCTGAGCCCCTCGTCCAACACCAGATCGCGCTCCAACAGTCCATTCACGCCGTTCGTGCCGGAATCGATACCGCCGTGGCCAGGGTCGATGACGATTGTTTTGCGTACGCCGTTTTCCGGATGCGCTGATCCCGCGGGCGGTAGCGCGGCCACACGCTCGGCTGTCGCTTCCCTTGCTTTCAAATCTGCCGGCCAGCCGGACGCCTGATCGAACTTCGCCTGCGTGGTCGGAAACAGATCGATGACGACGCGATACCCGAGCCCGCCTTCCGGCGGGAGTACCAGCGCGTCGGACACCGCCACAGGCTGGCTGAGGTCGATCACGAAGCGCGAGTTCCCAGGGCGGAACAGACCGTAACGATAGCTCCGGATCGAGCCATGCCCAGTTGGACGCGGCGGGCCGTCGAGGTGCCATTGCACCGCGGGCATATCGATCACGACGCGATTTGGATTGTTGAGCGTAAAGGTCCGAAGGTTCAGAGGATCGGAAAGCTCGACGACAAACCTTGTGCGATCGGAATGCTCTCCGATCCGTGCACTTATTACGACGGGTTGCTGCGTCTGAGGAGATTTCGCAGCAGACGGGTTTTCATGGAGAACTTTGGCGAGGATATCGTCGACCGTTTGTGGGGGCTTGTTATCGCCTTGCCCGTAGGTTGCTCCCGCCCACGCACAAACGATCGCAATGACAGCAATGATGCGGGACCTCGGCATCGCGTACCCTTCCGAGCCTCAAGACTCGGCTACGAACCATCACCGATTCGTTAGCACACCGGCCGACTAAACACACCGGCCCGCGGTTTCACAGGCCTGAGCCGTCGAAGTTCAGATCGGCTTTGACACCGACATAGAAGAACCGCCCCAGCGGATCGACCGGCAATCCGTTCTGCCCGATCGATGGCCTCTGATAGAACAGATTGTCTATGCCAGCGTAGATATCCCACCCCTTCGCAACATCGACATCGACCTGGATGGACTGCACGAAGCGCGCCGGGATGTGAAGATACTTTCGGTCTACGATATCGGGCGCTGACGCGACGGTCTGCCGATCCCATGCAAGCACAGGATTATACCAGTCGATATTGTAATCGATGGTCACCGGATCCCACGTCCAGACGAAATCGACGTTCGCCTGCCACCGCGGTGCAGGGCCACCATCGACGCCGCCGTCAAAGGTGTTGGCATATTCGATTGGCGCCTCGCCTGGCAGTGGCGTAGTCGAAAGCACATCAAGCCGCGATGCGATAAGGTGGACGTCCAACGTTCCAACATCTTTCTTGAAGATATCGGCAAGATCTTGGTGATAGGTCAGGCTGAAATCGAGACCGTCAGTCTTGAATGACGCAACATTGATCTGCTGTGCCGTGACCTGAGTGATCTGCCCTTTCACAGGTGGATTGACCGTTCTAACCACCGCACTGCAGAACGGGTTGTTGATGGTCGATAAGTCCACACACTCGTCAGACACGCTTTGCGCGCTCGGCGCCTCGATCGCGTTGGCGATTGTCACATTGTAGAAATCGACCGAGAACGTCAGATCCTTAAGAAAGTCGGGCTGTATCACCACACCAAGCGTTAGCGTGCGCGCGGTCTCAGGAGACAAATGCGTGTTACCACCAACAATGTTGGGAATGCTTTGGTCGGCATTCAGGTCCGCATGGTCGGGATCGTACGGCACGCCGAGCGCAGCCATCAATGCGATGCAGTTCGGGCGGCGGAAGCTGGTCCCCTGATCGACATAAAGATGGTCGCAGGGATCGTTGACGAACGCGAAGCCGTGCTCGTCCGGCGCAAACAACTCGCCAATATTCGGCGCACGAACAGCGACCGCATCCGTGGCACGGAACTTGAGCCCCTCAATCGGCGAATAAACGCC
>Ga0207639_10000970_pt1 | contig 19495 bp, 18 predicted proteins | sample KBSCornC32_FD_184299 | JGI IMG/M metagenome (GOLD analysis project Ga0207639, IMG submission 184299) | Corn rhizosphere microbial communities from Kellogg Biological Station, Michigan, USA - KBS Corn C3-2 (SPAdes) (version 2) | ecosystem: Host-associated > Plants > Roots > Rhizosphere > Soil ...
AAGGTTGCTTCTTCCCGTTTTTATTTGTGTCTACTTCATAAACCAATCATCCCAAGACCTATTCAAATTTATTATTGTCACAAAGGCGCTAAGACGCTAAGTGTCCCATCGCTTTGTATTCCTTCGTGTATTCTAAGATTCCCAAACTGCCAAATATATCAGGCAGCTTGTGAATTCTAAGATTCCCAAACTGCCAAATATATCAGGCAGCTTGTGAATGGTTTTCGGTAAAAGGTGTTTGTCGTTTTACAACTGCAAACATCCGGTATAAGATTTTATTTCGAACGACATTAATGGTACTCATTTTCGATTTGCCATTTTGAGTTCGTTTTAAATAATATTCTTTTAGTTCTTTGTCATATTGGATAGCAGATTTTGCTGACAGATCAAGCAATGTTTTCATTTGTTTGTCAGCCAGGTGGCTGACTCTGGGTTTCATTCGAATGCTGGTACCTGAACTGTGATCAAAAGGAGCTGTTCCACAAAAGCAGGCAAATTTCCTGGCGTTAATAAACCGGGTGAAGTTGTGCGTTTTAATAATGACCGTTAATGCCAAAATTTTTCCAACTCCCTTGATGCTTTGCAGCAGCAGAAAATTTTGTTTTAATGCCGGTTGCTGGTTAATGACCATTTCTATTTCGGACATCAACTTTTGGATATGCTTATCAAAGTTTTTAATCAGTTGTCGTTGGGTTTGGATAACCAGATCTTTTTCAGTGATACCGATGTGCTTGTATTCTTTGAGAGCATTGATCAATGCAGCTCTATGCCTGACTAGCCTTTGGTACGTGGAATGCAATACCTGCAGGCGTTTCAAGCCATTGCTGACCGGCTGATCGACTGTGAGCCTGTCTCTCTTTTCATAGCCATACTCAGCAATCCTGGCGGCATCAAGCTTATCGGTTTTGCCACGAACAAGTCCGATTGATCTTTTGATTTCAAGAGCATTCACTTTACAAAAAGCAATTTGATGCTGATGTAAAAAACTTTCGAAGCAATAGCTGTAAAGCCCTGTGTGCTCCATAACTATCATCGTTTCAGAGGTATTGATGTTTAGCTTTTGTAACCATTGCATTAGGTCATTAAATCCATTAATCGAATTATCGATTTTAATGTAGGCCTTACTCAAATGGTAAACCAAATCAATACTCCTTTTGGAGAGGTCGGCTCCGATGATGTGCTGGACTTTCATAAATTTGTTTTTAGGACTTACAAAAAAAGTTGCCAAGCCTAAGACCTTTAATAGTCTCAAGGACTAAAATTCTAAATAGGCCTCTGGCAACCGTGGATGGAGGCGGGGACTAATACACGAAATAGGTCTACAGCCTATGTCTCCGTAAAGTTCACCCCGTCTCTTTCCACAAATATCTTAAAGCCTTTTCTGCTATCTCATTTCAAAGAACTCGTTACCGAATTAGTATTTAGTAATTCTAGGGAAACGGATTAAATCAATCTAAAGGTCTCTGTGGCAATACCTGCTGTGACACGTGGATACAGAATACTGAAACACGGACAACAGAAAGCCGCTTTGTTTCAATGGCATCATATAAAAATAATAAAGCCCTCGGGTTAGAGGGCTTTGTTTTTGATTAGGTCCCGCTCAAGAAAAATAGATAAGAAGATTAATGTTAATGGTTATACTTGGTTGTTTTACACTTTAATTAACGGCCATAAAATTTGTTGACAGCTTCCACCCTGTTGCTGACATGCAATTTTTCATAAACATGGTAAACGTGCTTACGAACGGTTTCCTGGCTGATGAATAAGGCCGCGGCAATTTCTTTATACATCAATCCACGGGAAAGCAGCTCAAGGATTTCTTTCTCCCTGTTTGAAAGAGTGGCGAGTTCGCTCTCGCTTGCTCCGGGAATTACCGTCTGTTTTTGAAAAGCGGCCACTACTTTTCTCGCTATCTGACTGCTCATAGGTGCTCCGCCCAGGTATAGTTCCCGAATGGCCTCAAGCAATTTGCCCGGAGCTGTTTTCTTCAAAATATATCCGCTGGCGCCGGCATTGAGTGCTTCAAATATTTTCTCATCTTCCTCGTACACTGTGCACATCATAAAATTGGTAGAAGGCATTACCGGTTTCAATTCTCTCACACAATCAATACCCGTTTCACCACCGCCGAGATTAATGTCCATTAAAACAACGTCCGGCTTTATCAACGGTAATTTGCGAATAGCCTCATCGGCGGTACTCATCGTACCCACACATTTGTATCCATCAGACATGGAAATGATTTCTTCCAGCGCAGCCCTCAGCTCATTATTATCATCAACAATGCAAACACTGATATCATTCATGAAACAAAGATGGTATTTAGCCTACAAACCGCCAATACCACTTTCAGGTAATAGGTGTTAGACAAATGCTAATTCCTGGAGCTTAGGCAGACACAAAAAGAATATATTTTTCCCTGAAAAACTCTTCCGGAAAGATCGCCGATATCTCCATTATATGAGGCCTGGTGCCACTTTCAGAGATTTCCTGGGCCAGGTCACCGCCCTTGAGGCAGATGAGGCCCGGAGGGAATTCCGGATTTGGGTTCCGATAGTTATCGGGATTGGATTTCGGATTTTTGAGAAGAGGTTTGGACCACTTCCAAAGATCCTTAAGTGGAGCAACGGCTCTTGAAACTGCGAAATCGAATTTGCGGTTCTTGATCTGTTCAGCTCTCGTATGTTGAGTGGTTACATTTTTCAAACTGATCGCTTTTGCTATGGCATCAACCACTTTCAGTTTTTTGGCAATACTGTCGACAAGGTGAAAATTCACATCTGGGAAAAAAATGGCAAGTGGAATTCCGGGAAACCCACCGCCGGTTCCGATGTCAATGATCTCCGATCCATCAGCAAAATCAAAAGCCGCGGCAATACTTAAGGAGTGCAGCACATGGTTCTCGTATAAACTTTCAATATCTTTTCTTGAAATGACATTGATCTTGCCATTCCAATCCTGGTATAAAGATCCAAGCGATTTGAATTGGCTCAATTGCTCATCAGTGAAGTCTGTGAAATATTTACGGATGATTTCTATCGGCTCCATATCGATGAGAACGTACAAGTGAGTGACACAACAGAAGTTCAAAAGAATTGGGAACGCTAGCTACATATACAAATTCTAGTTCCAGTTAATTCTCGGCTTTTTCCATAATGTCGGCGCAAAGATGATGTAATAAAAGAACATCCAGATATCGAAAAACAAGAACAGTGGCCATAGATCAGCTTCGTCGAGCTTTTTCATGGCTTTGAAAAATATAAACGCCTGTAACAACAATCGGACCCCGAAAACGATCAGTGCAAGTTTCCAACTGTAAAGAAAAATGCTGGCAATGAGTAATGGGTAAAATAAGAATTGTGATAAAGAATAGGTGGCCAGCAAAAATTTATTTCTTTTTTTATAGTACCTGGCAGTAGAGTAGTGCCTTGTTTTCTGGCGGTGCCAGTCGCCAAAACTTTGTTTCGGCTGACTCAAAGTGATCGCATCCTTGTCAATCACCACCGCCGTATTGTGTTTGTTAGCTACTTTATTGATGAAGAGATCATCATCGCCACCGGGGATGTGGTTAATGGAAGAGAAACCCTTGTTACGGAGGAACACATCTTTCTTGTAGGATAAGTTTCTGCCAACGCCCATGTAGGGTGTTCCAGCCAGGGCAAATGAAAGATATTGAAGCGCGGAATGAAATGTCTCAAAGCGAATTATTTTATTGAGTAAGCCGGGCCGCTTCTTGTAAGCGCCGTAACCGATCACGATCTCGGTGCCATTTACATATGCGTCCTGCATCTTCTGGATCCAGAATTCGCTTGCCGGTACGCAATCAGCATCGGTCAATAAGACAATTTCATGTTTTGCCTCTTTAATGCCGATGGACAATGGATATTTTTTCCCGGAGATCAGTTTTGCTTCCTGCTTGAGGTCTACGATCTGTAAAAGTTTGAATGTTTTCTGAAGTTCCTCCAGGATGTATTTAGAATCGTCGATCGAATTGTCGTTGACAACGATCACCTCATGTGTTGAAGGGTATTTTTGCACCAGTACTCCGGGAAGATAACGGGCAATATTTTCGTCTTCATCTTTGGCGCATATGATTACAGAAACAGGATGCTGCTGGCTTTGTTGCCTCTTCTTTTCGCGGTAAAAGGCAACGCGGCTGTAGAAAAAGCCATAATAAAAAACCTGGACAAATGCAGCAAAACAGAAAAGGTAGAAAATAACTTCCCACAGATGATCCCTCAATACTATCCAATTCATAAACAATGGTGGTTTGGCGGCTGATTAAGGTGCGAAAATAACCCACAATCGCCGATTAGCTGGAAAATGATTTCCAACGCTGTGAATAAAAGAATGGCTGCTCCGAAAGGAATCCTTTCAGTTGGTCACTGGTAGGTGGTAAGCACGTAAAACTGCTCTATTAGCTTACAATATTTTATAGTATTTTGGCAGCAAATCCAATGTTGTGAAAAAGCCAATCATCTTTTCCATCCTCTATTCTTTTGCCAATGCGTTAATGGCTCAAACGGCTTACTCTCCCGTTGACACGGCAGGCTTGGTGGCTCAAAAAGAAAATATCATTACTACCTCAACTATTATTAAAGTCGAAAACCTTGGGCCAAATATCAATACTCCATTGGCGGAATTAAGACCCACTGTATCTGCTGATGGAAATCTCTTGTTCTTTATTGTCGAAAACGACCCGATGAACACCAGCTATAATTCGATTTCCAACTCACAGGATATATGGTTTGCAGAAAGAGACAGTTTTGGACGCTGGGGTGAAGCGAGACATGCTGGTTATCCTTTGAACACTTATTTCTACAATGCGGTGTTTTGGGTATCTCCCGATAATAACAGGATCCTGATCAGGAATGCTTTTATTGAGGGAGATTATATGGGCAATGGAGTGAGCATGAGTTACCGGCAAAAAAACGGAAAATGGAGCAAGCCGAATGCATTAAGAATTAAAAATTACCAGAAGTATGATCATGGCCGTCAGTATGGTGCTACGATGGCTCATGACGGCAAAACCTTGTTGCTTTACCTGACACCAGAAAAAGGCGGATATAACAATGACATCTACGTTTGTTTTTTGCAGCCAGATAGCACATGGTCAGAACCTAAAACACTTGGAAAAAAAATTAACCTTCCCGATTACAATGAGATGACACCTTACCTGGCAGCGGACGGAGTGACATTATATTTTAGCAGCGACCGACCCGGCGGATTAGGTGACAATGATATCTGGATGAGCACGCGTCTTGATAGTACATGGCAAAAATGGAGCGATCCGGTTAATCTCGGCGCGCCCATTAACACACCCGATTGGGATGCATTCTTTACCTTGGATGCGGGCGGCGAATACGCTTATTTGACCAGCAGCCAGGAAGGTTATGGAGAAAGTGATATTGTAAGAGTGAAATTATTAGAAAAAGAAAAACCCAATCCTGTCGTATTGGTTGATGGAAATGTTTACAATAAAAAAACGAATCAGCCCCTGAGTGCCTCTTTGATCTATGAAACCTTACCGGACGGAACGGAAGCAGGTAATGGAGTTTCGAGTCCGGCCGACGGTTCGTTTAAAATCGTATTGCCCTACGATAAAAATTACCTGATTAGAGCATCTGCGGATAAATTCTTTGCTATTTCTGAAAATTTGAATTTGGATTCGCTTGTCAAAGCAGGATTCAAACAAATACACAAGGACCTATACCTCGTACCCATCGAGATCGGGCAGATCGTACGACTGAACAATGTATTCTTTGATTTTGACAAATGGGACCTTCGATCGGAGTCTTTTGTGGAATTGGATAGGGTAGTGAAGCTATTAAGAGAAAATCCAACTATTGAAATTGAAATGAGTGCACACACAGACAGCCATGGTACAGATGAATATAACTTCAAACTGAGTGACAACAGGGCAAGATCCTGTATGGAATATATTCTCTCAAAAGGAATAGAACCTGGCAGGATCACGTCACACGGTTATGGCGAATCTGTTCCTGTTGCACCTAATTCAAATCCTGATGGCAGCGATAACCCTGAGGGTAGACAATTAAACAGGAGAGTAGAGTTTAAGATATTGAAGAATTAGTGATCGAGTGATCGCGTGAACTTACAGTTCGTCAATTGAGCTCGTCATTATCCATCAAAGCAGTATAGCACCATGCCTATCTTTGCAGCCGTTCTATGGCTGATCTATTATTTCAATTACATACTACAGACAAAAATTCCAAAGCAAGAGCAGGGAAGATCTCGACTGATCACGGGGAAATTCATACGCCTATTTTCATGCCTGTTGGTACAGCCGGTAGCGTGAAGGCCGTTTCGCAACAACAATTGATCAACGACGTGAAGGCGCAAATCATCCTTGGTAACACCTATCATTTGTATTTGAGACCTGGCGTGGAAGAACTTGAACAGGCGCAAGGGCTGCATCGATTCATGAATTGGAATAAACCTATCTTGACTGATAGCGGAGGGTACCAGGTATTTTCGCTCGCTGCAAACAGGAAGATCAATGAAGAAGGCGTTACCTTCCAGAGTCATATCGATGGCAGCCGCCACATTTTCACTCCGGAAACCGTAATGGACATACAGCGGTCAATAGGTGCTGATATCATTATGGCGTTTGATGAATGTCCCCCATACCCCAGCGATCATTTTTATGCAAGAACAAGTATGGAATTGACGCATCGTTGGTTGGACATGTGCATTCAGCGACTGAACGAAACAGGGTCAAAATACGGATACAGTCAAAATCTTTTTCCAATTGTACAGGGTGGCACATATGCTGATCTTCGTAAGCAGTCGTGTGAATACGTCTCCTCAAAGAATTTAACAGGTAACGCCATTGGCGGTTTGAGTGTAGGCGAACCAGAAGAAATGATGTATGAATTCACAGAACTCTGTTGCGACAACTTGCCTGCTGATAAACCGCGTTATTTAATGGGTGTTGGAACGCCGTGGAATATTTTAGAATGCATTTCATTGGGCGTGGATATGTTTGACTGTGTAATGCCAACGCGTAACGGTCGCAATGCTATGCTGTTTACTTCGAAAGGAGTTATCAATATCGACAACAAAAAATGGGAAAAGGATTTTTCACCTATTGATGATGAAATCGATTCTGAGATCAGCCAGTATTACAGCAAAGCTTACCTGAGGCACCTTATTAGATCAAAAGAAATATTGGGCCTGACCATTGCCAGCGTCCATAATCTTGCATTTTATATCTGGTTAGTTACGCAGGCCCGGCAACACATCGTCGCGGGGGATTTTGCAAGTTGGAAAACTGAAATGACAGCGAGGCTAAAGGCCCGATTATAGATACTGAGCGCACCTCAAATTTTTCGCAGGCGTCCCGGCAAAGATTTTTTGAATGCATAAGACGCAACGCAGAAGTTGAACCCCATAGTTATTTCTTTGTGAATCCTTTTGCTTTTTATATGACTATTGTGGTTCTGCCTCATGGTCCTTTCACAACTCCTCAACAATTTTTCTTTTACTTTTGGGCCGTTCATGAAAAAAATAGATTGGTACATACTGAAAAAACTCTTTGTTACCTTTTTCTTCTGCATGTTTCTTTTTACGATCATAGCAGTCGCGGTTGATAGCAGTGAGAAGACCGATGATTTTGTAAAATCGGGGCTTACTACCACGCAGATCATCACTCAATATTATTTTGGTTTTATTCCTTATATCTGGGGTTTACTTTTTCCTTTGTTTGTTTTTATCGCCGTGATATTTTTCACAAGTCGCATGGCTGGGAGATCCGAAGTGGTTGCCATCCTTGCCAGCGGAACCAGTTATAATAGATTTCTGCGCCCCTACGTTGTAGGCGGATTTACACTGGCATTGATGTTATGGTTTGCGAGTCGCTACGTGATTCCGAAAGCGCAGGAGATACGAAGCAATTTTCAATCGACTTATATTGACAAGTATGGTGTGAAATCAAACCCTTTTCAATCTTCAACCATATACAAGCGAGCGGACCCGAACACTTATGTAGGCTTTCGTTACTATGATACGACGTCTAAATCGGCGAGTGGTTTTTATCTTGACCGGGTAAAAGATAATAAAGTTGTGTACAACCTTCGGGCGCAAACAATGAAGTGGGACACCGCCCGAAAAAATTGGAAGCTGACGAATGCAACCGAACGATATATCGATGGGCTCAAGGAAACAGTGCATACAAGACAGGAAATGCACTTGAACTTAAATATAAAGCCCGGGGATTTGCAAAATGACGAGTACATAAAAGATAAATTAACCACACCGGGCCTCCGCAACTTTATAAAAATGGAGGAGCTACGCGGCTCAGAAGGACTGAATGCCTTACGTGTCGAGTTATACCGTCGCACTGCCACACCATTTACCGTATTGCTATTAACGCTGATCGGCGTAGTGGTTTCAAGCCGGAGAATGAGAGGTGGAAGTGGGTTGCATCTTGCCATCGGTATCATCATCGCTGTGGTTTTTATTCTTTGTGATCGCTTTTCGACAGTGTTTTCTATAAAAGGAGACTTTCCTCCTTTTATTGCGGCCTGGCTTCCGAATGTGGTTTTCGGCGGCGTTGCTTATTTGTTGTATCGAATAGCGCCGAAATGATCAGGATATCCGCTGAACACCTTTCATGTGATTCTTATTAACTTTAGCGCCTCAATCAAATTTTCAAAAACAACAATCATGGGAGTATTGAAGGACAGGTTTAAAGCAAAGGCTGATGAGATGACGACTGAAATAAAAAGTTTGCTTAAGGAACATGGAACAAAAGTGATTGGCCAGGTACAGCTAACACAAATTTACCAGGGTATGCGTGGCATCACGGGACTCGTTTCGGAGACATCGTTACTTGATGCACAGGAGGGAATTCGCTTCCGTGGTTATTCTATTCCTGAATTGAGAGAAAAGTTGCCAAAAGCTCCGCAGGGAAACGAACCTCTTCCCGAAGGTTTGTTTTATTTAATGCTTGTTGGTGAGTTGCCAAAAGAATCGGATGTTACTCACGTCACAGAAACTTTGCAGCGAAGAAGCCATGTGCCAAATCACGTCTTTGCCGCCATTGATGCGCTACCATTGAGTACGCATCCCATGACCATGTTTGTCATAGGAGTAATGGCGTTGCAAACCGAAAGTTATTTTGCCAAAGCCTACGCAGAGGGCATTAATAAAAAAGATTATTGGCTTCCGACTTTCGATGATACCATTCTATTGATAGCAAGATTACCGAGGATCGCCGCTTATATTTACCGGCGCAAGTATAAAAATAATCAACACATCAATCCGAACGGTTTGCTTGACTGAGCAGGCAATTTTGCTCACATGCTGGGATATGAAGCCACGAGCTTTATGGAATTGATGCGTTTGTATATGACTATTCATGCTGACCATGAAGGAGGAAATGTCTCAGCCCACACTACACACCTCGTAGGCTCAGCACTTGGAGATCCCTATTTAAGTTATGCCGCAGGAATGAATGGGCTGGCGGGGCCCTTGCACGGATTGGCTAACCAGGAAGTGATCAAGTGGATATTTGAAATGAGGGACGAGTTGAAGACCGAACTGCCAACAAATGAACAAATCGGGGCTTACGTAAAGAAAACCCTGAATGAGGGAAAAGTTGTGCCTGGATATGGTCATGCCGTGCTCCGCGAAACCGATCCACGCTTTACAGCACAAATGGAATTTGCAAAAAAACACATCCCCAATGACCCGTTGGTAAAAACTGTTTGGAATATCTATGAAACCGTTCCACCTATTCTGCAATCGCTCGGAAAAATAAAAAACCCGTGGCCCAATGTGGACGCCCATAGCGGCGCACTGCTGGTCCATTATGGCATGGTTGAGTATGAATTTTATACGGTCTTGTTTGCCGTTAGCCGTTCGTTGGGTGTCCTCGCCAGTCTTTGCTGGGACAGGGCTCTTGGACTCCCGATCGAAAGACCCAAATCGGTAACCACCGACCTGGTAAAGAAATGGATCGAGGGAAAGGATGAAATTTGGGGTGATTGATCCCAATTGAGTTGCTGATCATATCTTCTCTGGTTTTGTACCTTTGTAGAATAATTTTCTCATGCCTCATATTCCTTTATTGTAAATATTTGGTATGATTATTTCCGGTTAAACTAAAATAATTATTCACCTTTAAATATTGCATTTATGACAACAGGAACCAAAGTACTTCTTGGAATTATCGGAGCTGCCGCTGCAGGCGTAGTAATTGGCTTATTAGTAGCTCCCGATAAAGGAAGCGAAACACGCAAGCGAATCGCAAAAACAACCGGCGATTGGGCTGACCAGGTAAGTGGTTATTTTAGAAACGGGCGCGAAGAATTTGAAAATCTTAAAGACAAAGCACGGAATATGAAATCCGCTGCTGAGCAAAGAGTTTCCAATCTGAAAGAAGATCTTGGCTAAAAGCAATAAAAGCAGGTTCTACAACCTGCTTTTATTTCAATTAATTTTATAGGTATGGAAGAAGAACAAACCAAAACCGAGGGAATAAAAGAAAGCGCCAGTGACCTGGTAGATCATGTTACTGACTTCATCGAGACGTATTACCAGTACATAGCAATCAACGTCGCTCAAAAGAGCGTGAATCTTGCGTCAGGCGCCATCAATTTTGTGGTACTTGTGTTTTTATGCTTGCTTGTCGTCTCGTTTATTGGGTTTGGTCTTGCCTGGTGGCTGGGTACTGTGATCGATAGTCGCGCCGGAGGGTTTTTTATTGTGGCAGCTTTTTATTTAATTATTATGGTAGCCATTATAGTAATGCGAAAAAAACTCATATTTCCTTTTTTGAGAAATCTTATTACACGCAAGATCTATGAGTAAACGTTTCACTTCATACAAAGATCTTTTAAAGGAAAAACAGCAATTGGAGGTTTTGTTGCAGGCGCAAAAACAAGTGATACGTTGTGATGTTGAAGAAATTAAATTGAAATTACAGCCTGTAAAAGAAGCCCTGGAGTTTGTCAAAAAGATAACGACAAGGGACAGGGGCAATTTGCTTCTCGACCTGGGGTCCGATATCGCCATTAATAGTCTGGTAAGAAATTTTATTTTATCGAGGGCGGGCTGGTTGACAAAACTGATAGTTCCCTTCTTTGTAAAAAATTATTCGTCTCACTTTCTTGCAGAGCAAAAAGATAAATGGCTCGAGAAATTAAGAAATTGGCTCGGCCATAAGAACGGTAAAGAAAATCACAGCGAAGAGGAAAAGAATTCGGAGGAAGGGACTAGTTCAAAGGACGAAAGATAAGTCCCTATTGCAGAACCTTCTCGATAGTTGCCAACGTTTTCTTAACATCAATTCCCTTTTCATAAACTGGTTTAAAAATATCTCCTTCCGTCTTTAGCCTTTCAAAAAGATTTTTTATTGTAAAATTTTGCGGGGACAAACCTTTCTTTACTTCTTCCCAAAAAAGAGGCGTAGAAACTGTTGCACCCGGCTTCGGTCGAGCCGAATAAACGCAAGCGATTGTTTGTCCTTTCCGGTTTTGGAGAAAATCTAGATAAACTTTCCTTCTTCTTTTTGATGGACTTCTTTCTACACTTGTAATGGCTGGTATTTCATGATGGACAATATTCACCAGGAGCTCGGCAAGTTGCCTGCTCTGGTCATAATTGTATTTTGCTCCCAATGGAATGCAGATATGCAAACCGGTGGCTCCTGAAGTTTTGCACCAGGAAGGTATTTTTAATTGATCAAGAACCTGTTTTACTGCCTGGGCGGTTTCAATCACTTTGTCAAATCCAATTTCATGCGGATCAAGGTCTATCAAACAATAATCGGGGTTATTGGGATTTTTAATCGTAGAATGCCATGGATTCATTTCAATACAACCAAGATTGGCCATGTAAATCAAACTTGCTTCATTCGTGCAAACAAAATAATGGACGTCTTCATCGGTCGATTCACTGAATTCTTTAAATGTTTGGGCCCAATCCGGAACTTTCCCTTCCACATTTTTTTGATAAAAACTCATTCCATTGATCCCATTCGGATGGCGATTCAATGATTGCGGCCTGTCCTTCATGTAAGGTAGCATGTACGGAGCGACCCGGTAATAGTAATTCAACAGATCTCTTTTTGTATAGTTTTCTTTTTTCCAGTAAACTTTATCGAGGTTTGTCAGCTTCAAGTCGTGGCCATTTAGTTTGACTATTTTGTTTTCTTCGTCTTTGTTTAACCAATCTTTTTCACTTTTTATTTTTTTGGGTGATGATCCTGTTTCTTTCTTATTATGTGGTCCTTCCTCTTTGCCGTCGGGAGTATGTACGTATGTGACGTCTGACGTTTGAGGTTTCCCCTTTGCATTTTTGATTTTTTGCGTCGCCATTTCTTTTTCTTGTTTTACTTCGGTAATTTTTTTGTCTATTCGTAACCCCAGGAAGATGGGCACCCTCATGATCCGTTCCTGTGTCCATTCCTGGAATTTTACTTCACAAACTAATTTCGGTTTTACCCAGGTAGCCGGCATATTGGTTTTTGGTCTTGTCGCAAAGGGGCATTTATCTGTTACCAGTGGTCGCAGTTTATCCCATGTTTCCTTTAATGTTTTTTGAGTGAAGCCAGATCCCGTGTGACCAGCATAGACCAATTTATCATTTTCATACACTCCTAATATTAACGCGCCAAAATATTGGCGACCATGTCTCGGGGCTGTAAATCCGCAGATGATCGCTTCCTGTTGCGCTGTTGTTTTTATTTTTAACCAATTTTTGCTTCGTGAGTCAAATTCATAACTGCTATTCTTATTCTTGGCGATGATTCCCTCAAGCCCCTGTTTTTTAGCGATCTCAAAAAATTCCTTTCCATTTTTTTCAACGTGGTCACTGTACCTGATGACATCATTTTCAGGAATGACCTCGCGAAGGATCTCCTTTCTCCCGGTAAGAGGCAACAAAGTAAGATCATAACCATCCAGCCATAGCAAGTCAAAAACATAATAGACCAGCTCACCCTGCGCATCCCTTTGCCAGTTTTGTAAATATTGAAATCGTGAAAAGCCATGTTCGTCCAGCGAAACGACCTCTCCGTCCACTATCACATTTCTTTCAAAATGTTTTAATGCCTCCGAAACAGGCAGATATTTTTCTTTGAACGAAATATTGTTTCTTGAATACAGATCTGTTTTACCGTTGATGACAGAACCAATGGCCCTGTATCCATCCCATTTTATTTCAAACACCCAATTGTCGTCATCAAATGGCTCATCAACCAATGTAGCAAGCATCGGTTTTATATGCTGCGGAGCTGCTGCCTTTCTTGCTTCGGGGTATTTACGGAGAAGAGTTTTTATTTCCGGAGCTTTTTTTTTTCGGCATGCTCTTCTGATTCGTCCAATAATTGAGGAGCTTTTTTTGCTTTCTGCGCTGGAGCCTTTTTTTTGATCTCGCCACCGGTGTCCTTTGCGATCTGGGCTAAGGAGCGTTTTGTTTTTACCGACTTGTCTTTTTTGGTAATGTCGCTGCTTGATGCTTCGTCATCCTTTTTCTTTATGAGGAGCCACGCGTTTTCGCCGCGACCTTTTATTTTTACCAGCGCGAAGGCGCCTTTCACTTTTTCACCATGTAATACAATTTTCAGATCACCTTTCTTTAACTCAGCTAGCAGAATTTTCTCCTGCTCTTTTGCCGGTTTATCGTCAAATCCCATTGCGTCATAGCTTCCTTCATCCCAAACCATCACGGTACCGGCACCATAATTTCCTGCGGGGATGGTTCCTTCAAATGTTCTGTAATCATAAGGATGATCTTCTACCATCATCGCGAGACGTTTGTCATCAGGATTCAATGATGGACCTTTGGGAACAGCCCAACTTTTCAAAACGCCTTCCATTTCAAGCCTGAAATCGTAGTGTAAGTTTGTCGCGTCGTGTTTTTGCACAACGAATTTTAAATTGCTCTTTGACGAGGATTTTTTTTTGCCTTCCGGCTCGGGGGTCTTCTTAAAACTTCTCTTCTTTTTGTACTGAGTTAAACTCATGCTGCCTTTGTTTCGAATTGTTATTAGTCGCACCGAAGGTACCTTCAGACTGGTTATTGTTCAACAAATGCTAACCGAAACGCGAACCGGTAACCGTATCAGGCGACTTTCTTTTTCCCTCCGTGCGTATTCAAACTTTCTTTCAATACGCTCATCAGATCTTTCACAGCAGCAGTTTTCTTTTCTACCGTAGGAGCAGCGATCTTCTTTCCTTTGGCCTTTGCTTCGATCAGCTTTTTCATTGTTTCGACATAAGTATCTTTAAAAGCTTCCGGTTTGAATTTCTCTGTCAACTGGTCGATCAACTTTATCGCAAGACCTATCTCCTGCTGGGTGATCTTTGCATTTACGGTATTCACTTCCGGGATTTCATTTATTTGTTCTTTGTAGCGCAATTGCTCAAGCAACAATACCTGGCCCGCCATTGGCTTGATGCTGAAAATATGTTCACGATTTCTTATTACGCACGTTGCGATCGCTACCTTGTTCACCTTTTCGAGAGCCTTTAGTAAAAGCGCATAAGCTTTGGCAGCTCCTTTGTCAGGAACCAGGTAATACGGTTTTTCAAAATAAATGGAATCGATCTCTCGTTCATTAACGAATTGAAGGATCTCTATCGTGTTCGTTTTCTCGGGGCTAGCCTTTTTGAAATCCTCATCAGTGATCACAACAAATTTGCCTTTCTCGATCTCATATCCTTTTACAATATCCTTCCATTCTACTTCCTTATTACTTGCAGTCGAAATTCGCGCATAACGGATCGGGGCCATGTCTTTTTTGGAAATCATGTTAAGATCCAGGGCTCGTTCAGCGGACGTACCGCTATAAAGTTTGACTGGAATATTGACCAATCCAAAACTTATCGCACCTGACCATATTGCTCTCATAATCTTAAAATTTAGCCGCTTAAGGTAAGTAATTTTTAAGCATTCTGCAAGTCAACTTACCTCAGAGATCCGGGGAAAGTAGGTAGTCGGTCTATAACCAGGTGTATGCGGAAATATCCATGACTGCAATAGACTGATAGCATTTTGCAACCGCGAAGATTTTCCACCGGTAATATTGTCGAAGTAATCGGCCCTGGTCATTTTTACTTTTATAAGAACCATTTCATTCGCATTGAATTGTTTTACTTCATCAATGTTTGTGGTAATTACAAATAACTCCTCAGGATCGCTTACGATATATCCATTTCCAATGACCTGCAGGGAATAATCAAGTCCTTTCCTAAAAAAATCAAGCTTCACTGGGAATTCTTTTTCAAATTCACTCAACTGTTGAGGTGGCTTTTGCATAAAGAACCAGATATATCCATATTCATCGACGTTTATGATCTTTACAATACTGGTTGGCAGTTTTAAGACAGCGTCGCTTTGGTTGAAAAATATAGCACTTCCTAAGTTTTTTATTTTTTCCCGTAGAAAAACTTGTACTGTATCCATAACTAAGTGTTTTGGTAGATTAAACACTGTCGTCATTCCAAAAGCAGTGCCATAAGAATTATTGTTCAAAACCAATAAAGACGGATCAGACATCTGGGAAAAAAAATCTACATGTAAAAAACAGAAAATAAGATTTGAAAAAGGTATACACCAGTCTGGAGATGAATTTTGAGTTCAGTCCATGATTGCAAGGAACCTGCATTGAAACAGTCTTATGAGGTCCTCTTGAACCTTAACATGCCAAGGTCCCTCTTACTCGGAACCAGGTTATCGATAAAACTTGTAACGGGCAGAATACAAGATTCCAGCAGATATGAAAACCTGCTGATTGGCTCTCCCTCTGCTCTGTTTCTCCGGTTAAAAAGTTTGCGGATCGTGCCGCAAAGAAGATAACTGGCCTGGATGGGTAGGAACCTACTTTCAAGAAGTGTGAATCCATTTTCTTTAAACAACTGGCTATAATAAGCTATAGGTCTTCCCAAATTGGTTTCATGCCCGGTAATGTTTTTTTCGATGCGTTCGAAAATTATAGCGTCTGAACTTGAAACTCTGCAGATGTTTTTAATTAGTTCTTTAAGCTGAACTTCATCAGTGTTATGTTGAAGTACAGTGGAAGTAAAAACAATGTCGAAATAATTATTGTCGAACGGCAATGAATAACCATCAATCTTTTGGACTTGCACTTTTTTATCCTGTAAAATTCTTTTTGATAGTTCAATCATCTTGTCGGACACATCTACGCCAACAATTTCCTTGCAGCCTTTCCTTGTAAGAAACTCAAGATTTCCACCCGGCCCGGAACCAACTTCAAGAATTTTTTTATTTGCGAAGTCAAGCGAATTGAAGAGTTTTAAAAATCGTTTTCGCTTATAGCGGTAATAAGGTTCGTCGTCGCCTGCAATAATGTTTATGTCATTTCGCGAACTGATTTTCTCAGCAACATCATTCCAGTATGTTTCCGGGTTGTAACTATCTTTTTTCATCGAAGGTCAATAACAAGCTTGAAGATAGTACTTGGCTTGAATGCGAAAGTCAAATAAATTAATTCTGGATTGAGGTCATCGTTTTGAGAATATCAGCTGCCCATGAATAGACATTATGCCCCATGATGACGCGGCGCATCTGTTTCATTTTATGATGCTGTGTTTCCTTTGGCATTTCCAATGCAGATTTTATGGCATCGGCGGTTTGTTCGATGTCGTAAGGATTGATGATCATTGCACCCAGTAACTCCTGCGATGCGCCGGCAAATTGGCTGAGAATAAGGACGCCGTCATTTTGATTGCGTGAGGCAATGAATTCTTTTGCCACGAGATTCATTCCGTCATGAAGTGAGCTGACCATACAGAGATTCGCCGATCTGTAAAACGGCATTATCTCTTCGTGGCTATGATGTTTTTTTAGAAACAGGATGGGTTGCCAGTTTCTTGCTTTGAATTTCCAGTTTATCCGGTTGGCCTCCTGTTCAACAGCACTTATTGTATCAGCGTAGGTTTTTAAGAGAGAACGGCTGGGTGCGCCGATCTGAACAAATGTAAACTGACCCATGTAGGCTGGATATTTTTCCAGGAACCGTTCGATGGCAAGAAACTTCTCGATCAGTCCTTTCGTATAATCAATACGGTCCACGCCAATACCAACATATTTTGCACTGAGACCATAGTGCTTCAGGAGTTCCGATGCGTCTTGCTTGGCTGATTCATGCCCGTTATCAAGATCTTTCAATGTGAAAGCAATACTGATCGGAAATGGCTTTACAAGAGTAAACTGGTTACCGATCTTTACCGAGAAATTTTCCCAGATCACTCTCGATTCAAGAGAATTATTCACCGTTTCCAAAAAGTTGTTGCAATGATATTGAGTGTGAAAGCCGATGAGGTCTGCACCAAGCATGCCACTTAGTAATTCTTTTTGCCATGGGCAAATACCAAATGACTCAGGATTGGGCCAGGGAATGTGCCAGAAAATTGCAACCTTGGCATCGGGCCTTCTATCTTTTATAAGTTTCGGCAGAAGTGCAAAATGATAATCCTGCACGAGTATAAAAGGATCTTCCTGGTTTTTGATCTCTTCCACCACTGCATTTGCATATAATTCATTTACCTCCTGGTAATACTCCCAATCTTCCTTTCTGAAAACAGGTCGTGTATGCGCAATATGGCACAGAGGCCAGAGACCTTCATTTGAAAAGCCATAATAATAATGATCTTCCTGCTCTTTGGTAAGCCAAACCCTGCGCAGCGTATACTTATGCTCATAAGGGGGTACCTGCACCTTATCGTTTTTATCAACCGTTTCCCTGTCAGCGTCACCACTACCCGAAGCGATCCATAACCCACCGCAGGCTTTTAATATTGGTTCCATTGCTGTAACCATCCCGCTTGCAGGAACAATGCACTTTATTTCTTTGCCTGCGTGCACATGCATATACGGTTCGCGGTTAGAAACGACCACCATCATTTTATTCTCTAGGATCTGTTTCATCTCTTCGTTCAAGCGTTCAGGGGTCCAGATCGCTTCAGCAGTTGTTCTTAGTCTTGCTTCTTCTTGTGCAATAGCTCTTGCCTCCTGCATAGCCTGCGCGATACCGGAGATCTCTTTGTATAATGGTGCGAGGAAATTGATTGGAGGGCGCTTGTGTATTTGCTCTACATTACCAAACCTTGCAGCTTTAACCCACTCCACGATCCTGTTCAGCGGTCTTAGAATACCCCACCTGATCACAAGCAACGTCACGATCGATATCACTAACGCCTGGATGAACCAGCGAATAAAATTTCCAAGCCAAATGCTTTTCAGTATGTTCTTAATGTATTCCGCATCGGAATAAAAGATCACCGCGAGTGACGGCTTATTTTCCCTTTTTACTATCCTCACATACTCGTAAGATCTTTTTCCACCCGACTGGAGCATGGTGCCCATAGAAGTATCGGCGGACACGGCTCTTGTTATATAATCCGACGAATGTTGAAGAAGAGCCTGCGTCGAGCCGTTGAGCGGTATGATGCTGTCCCCGTTGTAATAAATGGCAAGGCCAGTAAAACTGTACTGGCTGATGACGCTATCAGTGATCCCTTTCAGCGGAATACTGTCCCTGTCTTCTAAATGTCTGAAATAAGTTTTATAAAAATCTTCGGCCAAACGAACTGTCTTTGATTGCAGTTCATTATTTAATTTTTGTTTTTCGGAATAGATCTGGAATGCAGTGAAGACAAGGGCCACAATGCCCACAGCAACAATAATAGAAAGTATAAGCGCTAAATTTATTCTCATGGGCTTCCTGCGGGTGATTGACAAAATTCATTTTAGCGGTTCGGCGTGGATGGCAAAGATATTTGTTATTGCCTGTTATTGCCGACTAAAATTTCTCCTGGTTACTACCACCAAATTTGTGGACGATCTCAAAATAAACCTTCTGGAATGGGCGCTTTATCCGAACGATATTGAAATTATCTATATGCTGTAACACACAGAACGCGCTATTTCCTAGTTATAACGTCTAGAAGGAGATTTTGTTTTCTGGGAGAAATATAGGTCCCGAAGCCTCGGGAGAAGCCTCGGAGGAACAGATAAACTTCCCGATGTAATCGGGATGCACAATGCACGGAATAAAAAAGTTTCCTTACAGAACTGTTGTGGAGAATATCGGAGTCGAACCGACGACCTCTTGCATGCCATGCAAGCGCTCTAGCCAGCTGAGCTAATTCCCCGGGGCAGCAAAACTAATGGATTCAGATCAAAAGGTAAAAGCATCTCGTATCACTTTTTCTGGTCGTAAGGAATGTAATTTTGCCAACGCCACGGCGTGTACTTGTCTCCGATCGCTACCTCAAGTAATTCTTTGAAGATACTCTCGCCGTTGTCGCTGTTTGTCATAATTAAGATCCCCATTTGTTTGTCGGGAAACATTATTGCATAGTGCTGAAACCCGTCTCCGTGACCTTCTTTAAAGGCGCCAAAGCCGTAAGGTGTTTGGAGAATTCCCCATCCCAGGCCATAGCTAAGCTCTATTTTATCATTATCGGAATTTGTTGTGTCCAGCCACACCTGCTCTTCAAAC
>Ga0207639_10000972_pt1 | contig 19480 bp, 15 predicted proteins | sample KBSCornC32_FD_184299 | JGI IMG/M metagenome (GOLD analysis project Ga0207639, IMG submission 184299) | Corn rhizosphere microbial communities from Kellogg Biological Station, Michigan, USA - KBS Corn C3-2 (SPAdes) (version 2) | ecosystem: Host-associated > Plants > Roots > Rhizosphere > Soil ...
CGGCCGCGCCACTGGTCGGCATGGACCGTGCAATGCCCTTGAGGCCCGTCGCATAGCCGGGTGCCAGATGCGCATTGGCCGCCAGCACGGCGAGCGAATCCGAAGGCGTGACGTAGCAATGTCGCCCGATGATCAGGTTGCGGTCACCGTCGCCATCCGAAGCCGCGCCGAAATCCGGTGCGTCCGGCCCCATCATCCGGTCGTACAATTCCCTGGCGTGAACCAGATTGGGATCGGGATGATGATGGCCGAAGTCGGGAAGGGGGGTTGCGTTGCGCACCGTGCCCGCTGGCGCGCCGAGCCGCTTCTCGAAAATCTCGACCGCATAGGGGCCCGTCACCGCGCTCATCGAGTCGAAGGAGAGGGTGAAGCCTTCCGCAATCATTGCCCGGATCGCGCCAAAGTCGAACAGCTTTTCCATCAGATCGGCATAGCTGGCGACCGGATCGACCACCTCGACCGTCATGCCGCCCAGGGTGGCGATGCCCAACGTATCGATGTCGACATCGTTCGCCTCCCATATCCGATAGCTGTCTATGGCAAGCGTTCGGGCATGAATGGCGTCGGTCACCTTTTCAGGCGCTGGGCCGCCGTTCGAGACATTATATTTGATCCCGAAATCCTCGTCCGGCCCGCCGGGATTATGGCTGGCCGACAGCACCAATCCGCCAAAGGCGCCCGACGAGCGGATCAGATGCGACGCCGCCGGGGTCGAAAGGATGCCGCCGCGTCCCACCAGCACCCGGCCGAACCCGTTGGCCGCAGCCATCTTCAGGACGATCTGGATGACTTCCCGATTGAGGTAGCGGCCATCGCCGCCGACGACCAGAGCGTGGCCTTCGAAACCTTCCAGGCTATCGAACACCGACTGGACGAAATTTTCCGCATAATGAGGCTGCTGGAAAATCCGCACTTTCTTGCGCAGGCCGGATGTGCCCGGCTTCTGATCGCTGAAAGGCTTCGTCGCGATGGTCTGTATCACCCGGATCCCCTTGGAGAGTGGAAAGTCAGGCTTACTCTATGGCGCGGGAGTGCGACATTCCGCAATCCACTCCGGCCATTTTACCGCGAGGGCGGGGCGGGCGGGCGCGCATCGCTGCCATTCGCCGCTCTGGCTGGGGACTGCGGAAGGGCAGGGCGGCGCCTAATCCGCCAATCGCAGCGCGACTTCATTCATGAACCGCGCATCGTCTCCCTGCGCCAGCCACGCCGCTTCGGCCCCGATCGCGCCGAGCATGTCGGCCAGTGCATCCATTTCGCTCTTGTGATAGTTGCCTAGCACATAGCCGTGCACCCGGTCCTTGTGACCCGGATGGCCAATGCCGATCCGCACGCGCCGAAACTCCGCCCCGATATGCGCGTCGGTCGAGCGCAGGCCATTGTGTCCCGCATTGCCGCCGCCGCGCTTCACCTTGACCTTCATCGGCGCAAGATCGAGTTCGTCGTGAAAGACGGTCACATCCTGCGGCGCCAGCTTGTAGAAGCGCATCGCCTCGCCCACCGATCGCCCGCTCTCGTTCATGAAGGTCGCGGGTTTCAGCAGGATGATCTTCTCCGATCCGATGCGTCCTTCCTGCACCCAGCCCTGGAACTGCTTCTTCGGCGGCGAAAACCGATGCATGTCCGCGATCAGGTCGATCGCCATGAAACCGACATTGTGCCGGTTCATCGCATATTGGGTGCCAGGATTGCCGAGGCCCACCCAGATCTGCATCGCCTGTCTTCTCCCAAGAAAAATCCCGCCCGCCGGTTAGGCGAGCGGGATCGTGATTTCCAGCCCGGAAAGGCTTGGCCGTAAAGCGATCAGGCGCCTTCGGCGGGGGTTTCGTTGTCGCCTTCGGCGCTCTTGAGAGCCGATGGCGCAACGATGGTCGCGACGGTGAAGTCGGTCTCGTCATGCGCGGCCTTGGCGCCCTTGGGCAGCTTCACGGCGCTGATGTGGATCGATTCGCCCACGTCGAGACCGGTCAGGTCGACAACGACATCATCGGGAATTTCGGCCGCATCGACGATCAGTTCGATCTCATGCGCGACGATGTTGAGCACGCCGCCCCGCTTCAGGCCCGGCGAAGCCTCTTCATTCTTGAAGATGACCGGCACATTGACGTGAACGGTGGCATGTTCCGAAACGCGCAGGAAGTCGGCGTGCAGCGGACGGTCGGTCACGGGATGGAACGCAACGTCCTTCGGCAGGGTGCGGACGGACTTGCCGCCGACCTCGACCATGACGACCGAATTGAAGAAGTGGCCGGTGCCGAGCAGCTTGTTGAGGAGCTTTTCCTCGACATGGATCGACTGCGGTTCTTCATTGTTACCATAGATGACGGCGGGTACGCGGCCCTCACGGCGGAGAGCGCGGGAGGCTCCCTTGCCTGCCCGATCGCGTGCCTCTGCCGACAGCGTAAGCTGCTCGCTCATTGCGTGTCTCCAAAAGCAAATTGATGTAGGTGCCCGCCACGCCTCCAGGGATGACCATGCCGGGACCGCGGCCCAATAGCAGAAACATGTGGGAAAGCAAGGGCCGGCACTACTGCACCCGCGTCACCCTGTACCCATCGGCCTGCAACAGGCCGACCAGATTGTCCTTGCCTGCTAGATGCCCCGCGCCCACGGCGATGAAGGGGCGGCCCTTTAATGTGGCTACCGACTTCACCCAGCTGCGGTTGCGATCGACGAGCACGGCTTGTTCGACCACCGGATCGGGTTCCTCGCTCAGCCTGTCGACCTTCGCCAGCGCCGGCACATCACCCATGATCCAGGCATGGAGGATGCGGTCGAAGAGCGGCCGCATCTCCTTCGCCTCCCGAACCGTGTCGACCAGCAGCCGCTGCTGCGCATCAGCAGGGAGCGTGTCGAAGGCCCGGAATTGCCGCTCGACCGTCTCCAGCCCGCTTATCGGCTTGCCCGCTCCTTCGAACGCCGCAATCAGCACCGGCTCCACGCCATGATCCTGGCTGACATGCAGGGACTGCTGCGCCGCTGCCGACAGAAGCATAGCCGCCGCCCAATTTTCATAGGCCGAGAGGGTCTGGGTGCTGGTGCCGCCATCTTTGACGATTGTCTCCAGCGTGGCCCGGTCCTGTTCCGGAACGCGGTTCTCCAACAGTGGCAGTCCCTGGCTCCGTCCCATCTTCTCGAACTGCGCCAGGGTTCGCGCCCGATCGCGTATCTCGGCTGATTCCAGCACCAGCCTGTCAGCCTGTCCGATGGCGTCCCGGATCCGCTGCGTCTGCCATTCGACACCCGCGGGGAGCACATGGATGGTGCCGAACAGCCAGCCGTCGATGCCGTTGCCCTCCACCCGCCAAAGCGCAGGCCCTCCGCCCAGCGGCGGGGCAGCGGGATTTTTCCCACATGCCGACAACAGGCACAGGGTGGCCAGCCCCAGCCAGCACGCCAGAACGCGGATCATCCTATTGCGTCACCCGCGCCGAAGCGACTCCCAGCGCTTTCAACTGCTCCTGCACGCTGCCCTTGCCCGCCAGATGTCCGGCGCCCACGGCAATGAAGACCGTGCCGGGCTGATCGAGCCGCTGCCTGATCCACCTGGCCCAATTGGCATTGCGCTGAATCAACAGCACGCGGGCCAGTTCCGGCGTCGCCTCCAGCGATTCGTTCATTTCTGCCGCCAGCTTGTCCGGCTCCCCGCCCTGCCAGTGCGCGACAAGGCTGGCGAATTCCCGGTCCATGTCCGGCAGGCCCTCGACGGTGGCTGTCAGGAACTTGACCTGTTGTTCCATCGGCAGGCCGGCGAAATAGCCCAGTTGCTGCTCCACCGTTTCCAGCGCGCTGACCTTCTTGCCGGACGCTTTGGCCGCCGCCGTCAGCACCTTTTCCGCACCTAGATCAGATTTATAGCCCAGCGCTTCCAGCGGTTTGACCGAAAGGGCCATGCCGGCCATCCAGGGATTGAACATCTCGAACGCCTGCCAGGGAAGCCCGTTCGTGCTCATTGCGGCCTGATAACTGGCGCGATCCGCGGTGCCCAGTCGATCCGACAGCTTCACGCCATCCCGCGCCAGCGCAGCACCGGCCATGGTGGACGCCAGCCCATTGGGATCTTCCGGCTCGACGATCTCCAGGACCAGTTCGTCCGATCGATCGAAGGCGGATTTGACGCCGCCCTTGAACCAGTCGACGCCCGGCTTCATTACATGAACGGTACCGAACAGATAGATGGTTGTGTCGGCATCTTTAACCTCCCACAAGGCCGGCGTCACATAAGTGGAGCGCGCCGGGGCATCGCGGGCCGAGACGGGCTGTTCGAGCGCGCATCCGCCAAGCAGCATCATGGCGGGCGCCAGCCAACGGAAAGAGAGCCATTTCATCGGAGTTGCGGGTCCGTTTCCTGAAGGGTTTTTACTTCCATGCGTGCCGCCGCCCGCCAGGGCAAGCGGATTTACGGTTAAGGCCGCCCTCTTTTCCTTGACCCTGCGTCCTTGCTGCGCCAAGGCGCGCCGCAATCAAACCGTCATTTTTATAGCCATGATTTCTGGGGACCGCCGGTGGCGACAAGCAAAGCGCTTTCCTTTCAGGACCTGATCCTGACCCTGCACGCCTATTGGGGACGGCAGGGCTGCGTGATCCTGCAACCCTATGACATGGAAGTGGGCGCGGGGACTTTTCACCCGGCGACCACGCTGCGCAGCCTTGGCCCCGATGCATGGAACGCCGCCTATGTCCAGCCCAGCCGGCGCCCGACCGACGGCCGCTATGGCGAGAACCCCAACCGGCTCCAGCATTATTACCAGTATCAGGTGATCATGAAGCCGAGCCCGGCCAACCTTCAGGAACTCTATCTGGGATCGCTGGCGGAAATCGGCATCGATCCGCTGGTCCACGACATCCGCTTTGTCGAGGATGATTGGGAAAGCCCCACCTTGGGCGCCTGGGGTCTTGGCTGGGAGGTGTGGTGCGACGGCATGGAAGTCACCCAGTTCACCTATTTCCAGCAGATGGGCGGTTTCGACTGCAAGCCGGTGGCGGGCGAGCTGACCTATGGTCTTGAACGTCTGGCCATGTACATTCAGGGCGTCGACAGCGTGTACGACCTGCGCTTCAACGACGCGGGCGTCACCTATGGCGACGTGTTCCTCGCCAATGAGCAGCAGATGTCGAAATGGAATTTCGAGATCGCCGATACGGAAAAGCTGTTCCGCTGGTTCAAGGATGCAGAGGCCGAGTGCAAGGCGTCGCTGGAGGCTGGCGTTCCGCTCGCCGCCTATGACCAGGCGATCAAGGCGAGCCACGTCTTCAACCTGCTTCAGGCGCGCGGCGTCATCTCGGTGCAGGAACGCGCCAGCTATATCGGCCGCGTGCGCGATCTTGCGAAGGGCGCCTGCGAAAAGTGGATGGAAGTGAACGGGTGGGCCGCGTGATGACCGATTTCCTGCTCGAACTGCGTTGCGAGGAAATTCCGGCGCGGATGCAGTTGAAGGCGTCGGACGACCTCGCCCGCCTCTTCACCGAGGAACTGGCGAAGGCCGGGTTGAAGCCCGAAGGCATCGACAGCTTCGTCACGCCGCGCCGCCTTGCGCTGATCGCCCGCAACCTGCCGCTGGAAACGGCGGCTGTCAGCGAGGAGTTCAAAGGCCCGCGCACCGCTGCTCCGGCACAGGCGCTGGAAGGTTTCCTCCGCAAGACCGGCCTGACCCAGGACCAGCTTGAGGACCGCGACGGCGTGTGGTTCGCAACCGTCAACAAAGCCGGCCGCGCAACAGCAGAGGTGCTGGCCGAAGCGATTCCCACCATCATCCGCGGCTTTCCCTGGCCCAAGTCCATGCGCTGGGGCACCGCCTCGCAGACCACCGAAAGCCTGCGCTGGGTCCGCCCGCTGCAAGGCATCGTCGCGATCCTTGGCGAGGACCTTGTGGATATCGAGATAGAAGGCGTCCGCAGCGGCTACGCCACGCTCGGCCATCGCTTCCATCATCCTGGTGAGATCACCATAGGCAGCGCGCATGACTATGTCGAAAAGCTGCGCGCCTGCCATGTGATCGTCAGCCACCAGGAACGCCAGTTGATCATCGAGGCAAAGGCCGCCGAAGCCGCTGCCGCTCATGGCTATAGCGTGATCGAGGACAAAGGCCTCGTTGCCGAAAATGCAGGGCTCACCGAATGGCCGGTGCCGCTGCTGGGCGATTTCGACGCGGCTTTCCTTGAGGTTCCACCTGAAGTCATTCAGCTAACCCTTCGTATCAACCAGAAATATTTTGTCCTGCGTGATGCCTCGGGCCAGCTCGCGCCTGCCTTCATCTGCACCGCCAATATCGAGGCGAAGGATGGCGGCGCGGCGATCATCGCGGGTAATCGCAAGGTCCTTGCCGCGCGTCTGTCCGATGCACGCTTCTTCTGGGACCAGGATCGCAAGACGAAGCTGGAGGATCACGCCAGGAAGCTGGAACGCATCACCTTTCACGAAAAGCTCGGCACTGTGGCCGACAAGGTGGAACGGGTCGCAAAGCTTGCCCGCTGGCTGGTGGAAGAGGGGATCGTCAAGGGCGCGGACGCCGATCTGGCCGAGCAGGCGGCGCGCCTTGCAAAAGCAGACCTTGTCACCGAGATGGTGGGCGAATTCCCTGAACTGCAGGGTGTGATGGGCGGCTATTACGCGCGGGCCGAAGGGTTGCCTGATGCGGTGGCGGATGCCATCCGCGATCATTACAAGCCGATCGGGCAGGGTGATGAAGTCCCCTGTGCGGCTACAACGGTCGCGGTTTCCCTTGCCGACAAGCTGGATACGCTGGTCGCCTTCTTCGCGGCCGGCATGTTCCCGACGGGGTCGAAGGATCCTTTCGCCCTGCGCCGCTCGGCGCTCGCGATTCTCAGCCTGCTGACGGAAAACGGCCTGCGCATGCCGCTGGCATCTGCCATCTCCTACAGCTTCGATCTCATTCGCCGCTCCTTTCTGAACACGCAGTTGATGACCGAACTTTCCAAGCTTCGGGGCAAGGACATTGCGGGGAATCAAGAGCATCTGGACCGCCTGATGGTCAGCATCATGGCCGGTTTCAATCCAGATCGGGCCTGGACGGATATGGAACGTGACGCGGCGACGGCACTTGTCGGAGAACTGCTCGACTTTTTCGCCGATCGCCTTAAGGTGCAGCAGCGCGAGGCCGGCGTCCGTCATGATCTGATCGATGCGGTGTTTGCCCTGGGCGGCGAGGATGACCTTGTCCGCCTGCTGGCCCGCGTTACCGCTCTCCAATCGTTGGTTGCCACTGATGACGGCACCAATTTGCTCGCGGGATATAAGCGCGCCGCGAATATCCTGAAAAAGGAAGGCGTCAAAACCGCCGCTAAGGTCGAACTCACCTATGTCCCCGAGCAGGCGGAGGCGGGCCTGATCGCCGCGCTTGATATCGCCGAACCGCGTGCCACGGTCGCGGTCAGGGCTGAGGATTTCGAAGGGGCCATGGCCGCACTTGCAACATTGCGAGCGCCAATCGACGCATTTTTTGAGGCGGTCACGGTCAATGACGCCGATCCGGCCAAGCGCTCTGCGCGCCTGGCGCTGCTTGCAAGAGTGCGCGAGGCGGTTCATGCGGTCGCGGACTTTTCGAAAATTACGGGCTGAAACCGAAAGATACCCGGACAACCGGGAAAATCAGTGAAGTAAGAGAGCAATTATCGTAAAAGCAGGTGCGTTTGTCGCCTGCTTGTTGTTTAAATTTTGTTGCATCGCACAAATACACGGCAATCAGTGCAGGAGAGCCGCGATTATGTTGACAATGGAAGAGGCCAGCATGAGCACGACCGCTACCCGTTATGTTTATCGTTTCGGCGGTGGCGTCGATGACGGCGGCAAAGGTGACAAGAACCTTCTTGGTGGCAAGGGCGCAAATCTGGACGGCATGGCCGCCATTGGCCTGCCGGTGCCTCCAGGCTTCACCATCACGACCGAAATGTGCACCCGCTATTATCAGGACGGCGGCGTCTATCCTGAAAGCCTGAAGGCCGAAGTCGCCAACGGAATTGCGCATATCGAGGGCATCACCGGCAAGAAATTTGGCGACAAGGCCGACCCGCTGCTCGTGTCCGTCCGCTCCGGCGCGCGCATTTCGATGCCCGGCATGATGGACACGGTGCTGAACCTTGGTCTCAATGATGAAACCGTGCTTGGTCTGGCTGCTACCTCGGGCGACGAGCGGTTCGCCTGGGACAGCTACCGACGGTTCATCCAGATGTATTCCGACGTGGTCCTGGAACTCGACCATGGCGCCTTCGAAGAGGCGCTGGAGATCGCCAAGGAAGACCAGGGATACACGCTCGACACCGAAATGACCGCCGACGATTGGAAGGCGCTCGTTACGGAATATAAGGGGCTTGTTTCAAAGCTTTGGAACAAGCCTTTCCCGCAGGATGTCAATGACCAGCTATGGGGCGCGATTAGCGCCGTGTTCGGATCGTGGCAGGCTGATCGCGCCAAGGTCTATCGCCGCCTGAACTCGATCCCGCATGATTGGGGCACCGCCGTCAATGTGCAGGCGATGGTGTTCGGCAATATGGGCGATAGCTCGGCCACCGGCGTTGCCTTCACCCGCGACCCGGCCACTGGTGAGAATGCTTATTATGGCGAATATCTGATCAACGCCCAGGGCGAGGACGTGGTGGCGGGCATCCGCACGCCGCAATATCTCACCAAGCAGGCGCGCGAACGGGCAGGGGCCAAGCCGCTGTCGATGGAAGAGGCGATGCCGGAAACCTATGCCGAGCTGGCTCGGGTGTTCCATATCCTCGAAACCCATTATCGCGACATGCAGGACATCGAATTCACGGTGCAGCAGGGCAAGCTCTGGATGCTCCAGACCCGGTCGGGCAAGCGCACTGCCAAGGCTGCGCTCAAGATCGCGGTGGACATGGCGAGTGAGGGCCTGATCACGGAGGAAGAAGCCGTGGCCCGCGTTGATCCCGCCGCGCTCGACCAGCTCCTGCACCCGACGCTCGACCCCAAGGCGCCTCGCGATGTGCTGACCAAGGGCCTGCCTGCTTCTCCGGGCGCGGCTTCGGGCGCGATCGTGTTTGACGCCGATACCGCCGAGCGCCGGAATGAACTGGGTGATTCCGTCATCCTCGTCCGCGTCGAAACCAGCCCTGAGGACATTCATGGCATGCATGCGGCCAAGGGCATCCTGACCGCGCGCGGCGGCATGACCAGCCACGCCGCCGTGGTCGCGCGCGGCATGGGCCGTCCCTGCGTCTCCGGTGCGGGCAGCCTGTCGATCGACAATGCCGCCAGGACTTTGCGCATCGATGGCCGGACGCTGAAGGAAGGCGACATCCTCACCATCGATGGTTCGACAGGCGAAGTGATGGCCGGTGAGGTCCCGACCGTGCAGCCCGAACTGGCGGGCGATTTCGGCACGCTGATGGGCTGGGCCGACAAGGTTCGTCGCCTCAAGGTCCGCGCGAATGCCGAAACTCCGCTGGATTGTCAGACAGCCCGGGATTTTGGCGCGGAAGGCGTCGGTCTCTGCCGCACCGAGCATATGTTCTTCGACGCCGCCCGCATCACCGCGGTCCGCGAGATGATCCTCGCCGACACGGAAAAGGGACGCCGGATTGCGCTGGAAAAGCTGTTGCCGGAACAGCGCGACGATTTCGCGCAGATTTTCATGGTGATGGCCGGTCTGCCCGTTACCATCCGCCTGCTCGACCCGCCGTTGCATGAATTCCTGCCGCATGGCGAAGCCGAGTTCGAGGAAGTGGCGAAGGCGGCTGGCGTGGGTGTGGAAGCGCTGAAACGCCGTGCCGCAGAATTGCATGAATTCAACCCGATGCTGGGCCATCGTGGTTGCCGTCTGGGCGTCACCTATCCCGAAATTTATGAGATGCAGGCCCGCGCCATCTTCGAAGCCGCGCTGATCATCAAGCAGCGTAGCGGCGACGCCCCGATCCCGGAGATCATGATCCCGCTCGTGGCCACGAAGAAGGAACTGGAATTGATGAAGGCGATCGTCGACAGCGTCGCCAAGCAGGTTTTCGAGGAACAGGGCGCCAGCGTCGAATATCTGGTCGGCACCATGATCGAGCTGCCCCGCGCTGCACTCAAGGCCGGCGAGATCGCTGAAGTCGGCGAATTCTTCTCCTTCGGCACCAACGACCTGACGCAGACCACGATCGGCATCAGCCGCGATGACGCCGGGCGTTTCCTGACGCAATATGTCGACAAGGGCATATTCGCCCGCGACCCCTTCGTCAGTATCGACGTGGAGGGCGTGGGCGAATTGATCGAGCTTGCCGCCGAGCGCGGCCGCGCCACCCGCGACGGCATCAAGCTTGGCATCTGTGGCGAACATGGCGGCGATCCGGCGTCTATCGCCTTTTGCGAAAAGACGGGTCTCGATTACGTATCGGCCTCGCCTTATCGTGTGCCGATTGCCCGCCTTGCTGCCGCTCAGGCAGCGCTGGCGAACCGGAAGTGACAGGGAAGGGGGCGGTTTTCCGCCCCCTTTCCTTTTAAACTGGCGTGGCGCGATGATCATGGTCCCGTGCACGGCCATGTTCGGTGCGTCCATCTAATAATCGGGCCTGTTCCCGCCATTCCTCACGGGAAATAACGCCGGGTTTGAGGCCGAGGCGTGTTTCCAGCGCGGCTTCTTGCTCTGCGCTGATTGCCGCGATCTGGTCATAGCGGTGGTAGCCGGCTTTATTGAGCGCGATTTCGTCCTGGGGCGTAATGCCGCTTATGCGGCTGAAATCGTCCCGGTCATGCGCGCGCTCGATGGTACCAACGGCAGTGCTTCCATGAACAGGAACGGATTGCCGTTCCAGTTCCGCAATTCTCTGCTGCGCAGCGGTCAGCCGTACATCCCGGTCCTTGGCGGTCTGGGCATGGGCAAGCTGTTCATCGCGCCACCAGCGCTTGTACTTGCCACGCCCGCTCATGATAAGGCCCAGCAGGAGCCCGATCAGCAGCGCAATCGCCAGCAGCGCGATTTCGTTGGGGGTAAAGGTCATTTCAGCATCCTTTCCTGCCCGTCGAACGACCGGCACCGAACAAGGTTGCGGTTGGACATCTCCAATCGGGCAGCCTGTCAAAAAAGTGCAAAAAGAGCTTGCCCAAATGTCTGGTCGCTTCTATCTGCGCCACTCCAACGCACCCGTAGCTCAGCTGGATAGAGCATCAGACTACGAATCTGAGGGTCGGACGTTCGAATCGTTCCGGGTGCGCCATTTCCCTTGAAATCATCATTACCGCTGGCATCCGGCATGAGTTCGCCGGCACTATGCGTGCTCTGCTGCGACATCATTTTTTTAATTGGGGACGGGCGCGTTTTGGGGTTGCCAGACTGTCCGGCCCCTTCTATCTGCCCATCCACAACGCACCCGTAGCTCAGCTGGATAGAGCATCAGACTACGAATCTGAGGGTCGGACGTTCGAATCGTTCCGGGTGCGCCATTTCCCTTGAAACGTTAAAGCAGGCGCATTCCCGTCAGGCGTTTGCGATCCGGATCAGGCCTTCCAAGTCGGCATGATCTTCCAACTGCATTGCAATCTGGTCCAGGGCATCATTTACAGATGCCTGATAATCGCCGGACGCAGCCTTGTGACCCAATCGCGCGAGAAAGGCGGAGCGCAGCGCGGTGCTGGCGAACAGGCCGTGGATATAGCTCCCCATCACCGTGCCATCGCCGTTTGATGCGCCGTCCGGACGATCGCCTTCCAGCAGCGCGAACGGGTGCAAGCAATCGGGGCCGTCGGTGCGTCCGACATGCATCTCATAGCCAGAAAAGGCCTGCCCCAGCGCGACTCCGTTCGTTCTTTCCAATATCTTGATCGCTGTGAGCCGGGTTTCCACGTTCAGCAGGCCAAGCCCTTCGACGCTGCCGGGCGATCCCTCGATCCCGTCCGGGTCTTCAATCCTGCGGCCCAGCATCTGGTAACCCCCGCAAATCCCCAATATCGGTCGCCCGCGCCGATGATGGGCGCGAATGTCGATGTCCCATCCCTGATCGCGAACCGCCTGCAGATCGGCGATCGTCGCCTTGGAACCCGGCAGGATGATGAGCGTGGCCTCAGCCGGAATGGGCTGTCCCGGCGGCACCATCATGACCTCCACCCCCGGCTCCAATTTCAGGGGATCCAGATCGTCGAAGTTGGCGATCCGCGGCAGGATGGGGCAAGCGATCAGCAGCTTTTCGTCCAGCGCTCCCCGCCGGCGTTCGAGCACCACCGCATCCTCGCTGGGCAGGCGGCTGGCCTCGCCAAGCCAGGGAATGACGCCAAAGCCCTGCCAGCCGGTCAAATGCTCGATATGGCGATAGCCATCCTCGAACAGCGCCGGATCGCCCCGGAACTTGTTTATCAGAAAACCTCGGATCATAGCCGCATCGGCGGGATCGATCACGGCCTTGGTTCCGGCGATGGCGGCGATCACGCCGCCGCGGTCGATGTCCCCGACCAGGATCACCGGCACATCTGCTGCCCGGGCGAAGCCCATATTGGCGATGTCGCCCGCCCGCAGGTTCACTTCAGCCGGTGATCCGGCGCCCTCCACGACGACGACGTCGCATTGCGCCTGCAACCGATGATAGCTGGCGAGCACGGCCTCCAGCAATTCTCCGCGCGCCGACCGGAAATTCCCGCTGCCGAGCTTGCCGCGAACCTGGCCGTGGACGACAAGCTGCGACGTCCGGTCGGCCTGAGGCTTCAACAGTACCGGGTTCATGTCCGTATGCGGCTCGACGCCCGCGGCCATGGCCTGAAGCGCCTGCGCGCGCCCGATCTCTCCGCCATCACTGGTGACGGCAGCATTGTTGGACATGTTTTGCGGCTTGAAAGGCCGGACGCTATATCCACGCCGAACCAGTGCCCGGCAAAGGCCGGCCACCAGCAAGGATTTGCCGACGTCCGAGCCTGTTCCCTGAAGCATGATTGCAGCCATGGAGCCGCTCCTGCATGGAGCAGGCGGCAGATACAAGTCTACAGAGAGTTAAAGGGCGCTGCGTCGCAGTTCTACCGCATCCAATATCATGCCGCCGGCCATGAACACGCTGCCGGTGCAGGCCAGGGCAAGCAGATGTCCACCCGTGCCCGGATATTGCTGCATATAGACGAATCCGCGCTCGGTCGCGCCCAGGGCCAGGGCGTAGATCACCAGAAACGCCTCGAACTTCGTCTTGATCGTGAAGAGGCGCTTGATCCGTTCCATTTGGTCCCACCCGGCCTGCTTGCCGTCAGGGAACTAGATCGCCCGAAAGTTGCAAATGGTCAACAAGGGTTAACCATGATTGTTCGATGCGGGCGATCAAACGGGTATCGACCAGGTCGTCGGGCGCAATGGCTTCGGGCCAGTAATTTCGGACGATGTCGGCAATGCCGTCCAGCTTTGCCTCATCGACCAGGAAGCGGGGATCGATATTCGCCGGATCGGCCACCACGCGCAGGCGAAGGCAGGCGGGACCGCCGCCATTGGCCATGGACTGCCGCACGTCGACGGGTACGAGCCTGCGGATCGGACCGTTGCCCGCCACCATCTGTTCCAGCCATGTCCAGATGGCCGGCATGTCCCGCGCCTCGGTCGGCAGGATCAGCGCCATGCCCGCTCCGGGCGAAGACGAGCCGCCGTCATCGGGCAGGGTCACGAGCTGCGCATTGAAGATATAGCTGCGGATTGCGTCGGAGAGGCTTATGGCACTGGCTGGAACCTCCACAATTTCAACCGACGGCAGCTTGGCGCGGAGATCGGCGTAGAAACGCTCCTTGTCGGCAAAGGCGTGCTCATGGGTGAAAAGCACGCGCTCGTTGGCGACGGCGACGACATCATTGTGGAACGCGCCCGCCGCGATCGCTTCTTCTGACTGCATGACGAACAGGGTGCGATCCGGATCCAGCCGATGCACCCGGGCGACAGCCTTGCTTGCCTCTATATGCTGGCGAGCGGGAAAGGGGCCGCCCGATTGGCCATAGACGAATATTTCCACTCCCGCTTCGCCATGGCGGTTACACAGGCGCATATGATTGGCCGCGCCCTCGTCGCCAAAGGGGGCGGGGACGGGGCCATGGACGGCAAAGGCCCGGCGGTCGGAAAAGACGAGTCGCAACTGAGCGAGCGTTTGCGGCCATTCATGGCTGCGATGTGGCATGGTGACGAGATTGGCGACGGTCAGATGCGTGCGCCCATCCGCCGTATCGGGAGCGGGTGAGACGGTCGCGGCATTGGCCGCCCACATGGAGGATGCCGACATCGCGGCCGCCCGGATATGCGCCTCCGCATTGCCGACATCAGTCCCCAGCGCCGACAGCCAGGCGCCATCCGGGCGCCATTGGGGCAGGAATAGGCCCTGCGTCAGTCCAAGCCGCAGGTTGGACCGCATCTTTTCTATGCCCTGCAACGCCGCCGCCCTGGGATAGGAGATCGCTCCCGCATTGCGCGCCGACGCTAGATTGCCTGGGCTGAGGCCGGCATAATTGTGGCTGGGACCGACCAGGCCGTCGAAATTGATCTCTCTTGCCCTCATGCCCGTTCCGCCATGGTGAATGACTGGCCCGGCTCCAGCCCCAGCAGTTCCGCAGACGCCCGGTCGAGCGAGATGCCGCCATCGTCGCACTCCATCACGAAGGCGTAGGTGCAGCGGAAATCCGCGAGCCGTCCGGTGGTCACCAGCATCTTTTCTCCGCCCTTCTCATGCACGGCCCCCAATCGCGCATCAGAGGCGTGGGCTATGGTGCGCAGCGCGTTGATCTGCCCCACCATCGTCGGGCCGCCATCGAATATGTCGACATAACCCGGATTGGTGAAACCTTCCGTCTCCAGCATGCGCATGGCCGCGCGGCCATTGGGATGGGGCATACCGATGACGCCGCGGGCACTGTCGGTCAGCATGGCGGTGTAGATCGGCGTCTTGGGCATCAGGTCGGCAATGAACTGGTTACCGTTCACTGCATTGAACTCGTCCGCTTCCTGAAAGCTCATGCCGAAAAAGCGACCCGCGAGACCATCCCAGAAGGGGGAACCGCCCGCCTCGTCGATGACCCCCCGCAGTTCCGCGATGATCCGTTCCCCAAAGCGCGCCCGATGGTTGCGGATATAGAGATAGCGGCTGCGCGCCAGCAGCAGGCCAAGGCCCTCGGCGCGCTCGCGGGGGTGCAGGAAGAGGCCGCCAACCTCCGTCGACCCTTCCAGATCGGTGACGAGCGAGAGCATTTCCGCCCTGAAGGTGCGCGACAGTTCCCGGCTGTGTTGGGTCAAAACGCCCAGCCGATAGGAATAGAAGGGCCAGCTTTGCCCTACCTTGCTGAAAATCTGGCAAGTGCCGCGGACCTGCCCCGTCTGGCCGTTTTCCAGCACCATGACGATCAGTTCGTCCTCAACCCCCTCGCTTTGCCGGGCCAGCGCCTGTTCCGTACGCTCCAGCTTCGCGACCAGCGACTTCCGGTCCGGCGGCAGATTGGTGAAGCCGCCGCCGGTCAGCTTCGCCATTTCATAGAGGGTCTGCAGATCGTCGGCGCGCGCCGTACGCATGAAAAAACTCACGCTTTCACCCCCGTCGTGAAATGTCCTTGCGCAATGCGAAGCAACGTCAGCGCCGATAATTGCGCCCGTTCGGCCAGGCTGTCGACGATCAGATATTCCTTATCGCTGTGAATATCGCCGCCGCGTACACCCATGGTGTCGACCACGGGCACGCCGCAGGCCGCAATATTATTCCCATCGCACACCCCGCCGGTATCGCGCCAGGCAATGGAAATACCCAGATCGGCACCGCATTGCCGGACCAGTCCGAAAAGGGCTTCCGCTTGCGTATCCATCGGCTTGGGCGGCCGGCCGAAGCCGCCATGCAGGTGGAGCATGACTTCGTGCTCCCGCGCGATCATCGCCATGACGTCTTTCATCAGCAGGTCGGCAGCCTGTTGGTCCGCGAAGGTCTTTGGCCGGAAATTGACGTGCAGAACCGCATGATCGGGCACGACATTATTGGGACTGCCACCCTCGATCCGTGCGGGATTGCAGGAAAAGCCGGCACCGCTCGCCGCCTTCAGCCGCAGCGCCAGGTCGGCCGCGGCGACGATGGCGTTGCGGCCCTCCTGTGGATTGCGGCCAGCGTGCGCGCTGCGCCCGGTGATGACAATGGCAAAATTGCCGCTACCGGCGCGTGCCCCCGCCAGCGTGCCGTCAGGCAATGCCGGTTCATAGGTGAGGGCGGCGAGCTTGCCCGTTGCAACCTGCTGCAACAACGCCGCCGATGAAGGGCTGCCGACCTCCTCATCGCTGTTGATGATGACGTCATAGCCCAACTGCATTACATCCGGTGCGGTTTCCACGGCACGCAAGGCTGCCAGCATGACGGCCAGCCCGCCCTTCATATCCGCCACGCCCGGTCCATTCAGCGTGACCGGATCGATCCATCGCAACGCCTGAAAGCTGTGGTCGGCGGGAAACACCGTATCCATATGGCCGGTGAGCAGGATCTGCACCGGGGCTTCAGGCCTGACCGACAGGCGCAGGTGGCTGCCATGCGCGACCATGGCCAGAGCGCCGTCGGGCCGGACTGTCTCCACCGGCGCTGGATCGACAAGGGAAATGGCGCCAGGAAGGCTGGCAAAGGCGTCGGCGAGCATGGTTGCCATGGCGGCAAGCCCGGGAAGATTGCGCGACCCGCTGTTTACCGCCGCCCATTTTTCAGTCTGGGCGAGCATGGGCGCATCTGCCGCGCTTTCCATGACGCTCTGTTCGAACGACGAAAGACCTCTCATCCTGCGAACCCTATCAGAGCGGAGGGCGCCCCTCCACCCCGCTTCTAAAAGTCGTAGGTAAGGGTCAGGCGGCTCATCGTGTCGGAATCCCGAGCCGACAGCAGCGTTTCCGATTCATATTGCACATTGTAGGAAAAGGCGGCCGACCAGCGTGTTCCGACCTTCGTCACCAGCGAAGTCAGCGAATTGAGCGTGTAGACGTCACTTTCCGCATAGCCGGACGCTGTCTGCTTGAATGTCAGCACCGGCGTCAGTCGCCAGGCGACATCCATCGATGCACGGGCGCCCAACTTGGTTTCCCGTTCACCTTCCACATATCTTGCATGCCGAATCGACGGGCCGGCATCCAGCGCCAGATCGACCGGATCGCTGACAATCAGCTTGTAACCGATACCGGCCGACGCGGTGTATCGCGCGTCATAGCCGATCGACGTGTCCCGTTCGAATTGAGTCAAGCCATAGGCAAAGCCCCTGGGATCGAACTCATAACGCGGCTCATAGCTGGCGGTGTAGCGTTCGCGCGACGTAATCCCGTTGGCGCGACGGTAATCGACGCTGGCGGCCAGCTTGTGCGACCACTGGATTCCGTTGCGTTTGACTGCGGCACTGGCGCTGATGCCGATCTCTCTTGTGGAGCCGGTGGAACGGAATCCGCCCGCTTCGAACTTGCCGGTCCACAAATCGGTAAAGCGCGCTTCTCGGATCACGGCTTCGTGCGTGGCCTTGATCCGCGCCTTCCAACTGTTGACCATTCGCTGGATTTCGTCGGCGGAACCGGGGTTGGTCTGCTTGGCGATCTTGGCGACGGTCGCGATCTCGGTCTCATTGCCGTTGGCAATCGCGGCTTCCATCATTTCCCGGACCGACGGCGGCAGAAGCACGGGATAATCGGCCAGCGCCGGCGTGGAGAGGAGGAGAGGGAGAGGGGCCAGCCAATAACGCATGCGCCCCTTCATACCGAGACGGCAGAGGATTTTAATCCCTGTTTTCAGATCAGATCCCTGAATTCCTGAAGAATATCCCGATACAGCTTGCGCTTGAAGGGAACGATCAGGTCCGGCAGGCTGTCCGGATCGGTCCATTTCCATTCGCGAAATTCCGGATGCGCCGTCTGGATATCGATATCCTCGTCCGAACCCAGGAAGCGGGCGAGAAACCAATATTGCCGCTGGCCACGATATTTGCCGCCCCACAGTTTGCCGACCAATTCGGGCGGAAGGTCATAAAAATGCTCTTCGCGCGCCTTGGCTATGATCTCGACATGATCGCGGACGATGCCGGTTTCTTCGTTCAGTTCGCGAAGGGCAGCGGTCTTCATGTCTTCACCGTCATCGATGCCACCCTGCGGCATCTGCCAGGCCTCCACCGCATTGTCGATTCGCTGGCCGACGAACACCTTGCCCTCCATGTTGACGAGCATGATACCCACACATGGCCGATAGGCGAGTTCTGATTCATTTGGCATCGACGCCATCATAGTCCCTGGTCGTTAATCCCGAAAAGCCGGATCCGGCTCGTTGATTGTGCAGTGCAAGAATAGGCGGCAAGCGGCCGCACGTCCATGCCGGAAAAAACCCGACGCGGCGATTTGTGCTTTGCTTCGCTTCAAATGGGCGAGGGCTTGGAACAGCAGGCGGGTCATGGCATGGCCGCGTGCATGTCAGATCCCGTCATCCTCTGGTTTCGCCAGGACCTGCGTCTTGCCGATCAGGCCGCACTGGCGGCCGCCGTGCGCGATGGGCCGGTGATTCCCGTCTATGTGCTGGACGATCACGCGCCGCGCCAATGGAAAATGGGCGGCGCATCGCGCTGGTGGCTGCATCACAGCCTGGAAAGCCTGGACAATGATCTTCGGGAAAAGGGATCGCGCCTGATCCTGAGGCAGGGCAGAAGCATCGACCAGATTATCCAGATTGCCGTAGAAACAGGCGCCCGCCGTGTCCACGCACTGCATCATTATGAGCCTTGGTGGCGCAATGCGGAGAAGGCGATCGCCAAAGAGCTGGACCTCTGCCTGCATGACGGTGCATTGCTGCTTCCGCCCGGCGCTGTGCGGACCGGCATGGGGACCAGTTACCGCATCTACACGCCGTTTGCCCGCGCCGTGATGGAGCATATGCCGCCGGCCGGGCCGGTTCGGGCACCTTCGCGGATCGATGGGCCACGACATTGGCCCCAGGGTGATTCGCTGGAGCAGTGGGCGCTTCTACCCACGAAGCCTGACTGGGCTGCCGCCTTTTCGCAGGATTGGACGCCGGGGGAGGCTGGCGCGCGGGCCAATGTCGCCGCATTCCTGGATGAGGTGGCGCAATATGACCATGCCAGAAACCTGCCGTCGCGGGAGGGAAGTTCGCGCCTGTCGCCTCATCTTCATTTCGGGGAAGTCTCACCCGCCCATGTCTGGCACCGAGTTGCCGAAGCGCCCGGCGATGCGACGACTTTCCTCAAGGAACTGATCTGGCGCGACTATGCCCATAACCAGATCTGGGCCATGCCCACCTATGGTTCGGAAAATGCGAGGCCAGCTTTCAATCACCTGCCCTGGCGCGATCTCCGCGAGGCGGGAGGCGACTTCAGCGCCTGGAAGACCGGGCGCGCCGGCTATCCCATCGTCGATGCGGGCATGCGGCAGCTTTGGGCCACCGGCTGGATGCATAATCGCGTCCGCATGATCACGGCCAGCTTTCTGATCAAGCATCTGCTGATCGACTGGCGGCATGGCGCGCTCTGGTTCTGGGACACGCTGGTCGATGCGAGCTACGCCAACAACAGCGTCAA
>Ga0207639_10000978_pt1 | contig 19433 bp, 19 predicted proteins | sample KBSCornC32_FD_184299 | JGI IMG/M metagenome (GOLD analysis project Ga0207639, IMG submission 184299) | Corn rhizosphere microbial communities from Kellogg Biological Station, Michigan, USA - KBS Corn C3-2 (SPAdes) (version 2) | ecosystem: Host-associated > Plants > Roots > Rhizosphere > Soil ...
GAAATTTTTTCGAGCTCCTGGGCGTGCTCTGCTACATCGTGGCGCTGGCGCAAATGGCGATTGCCGATGTCATCGCGCTCGGCCAGCTCGCACCGATGATCCTGCTGATTGGGGTTGCCATCGTGTTTCGCGACCGCATCGGCTGGATGCGCTCCGTTCTCATCGCGCTCGGCTTTATCGGCGCGATCTGCGTGGCGCAGCCGGGCTCGAACGGCATTTCACCTTTCGCAATCCTGGGCCTGCTGACGGCGGTGGGCACGGCGCTGCGCGATTTGATCGGGCGCAAGGTCAGCGAGGAGATCCCGACGCTGGTCGTCGCCTATGGCACGCTGTTGCTGGTGATGGTGGGAGCGGGGACGGCGTCGGCGCTGTTCGAGCACATGGTGATGCCGGGCCTCCAGCATCTGGGCTATCTTGCCTGCTCAGGGCTGCTGCTCAGCCTCGGGCATTTCTTCATCTTCCGCAGCTATCGCACCGGCGCCACGTCGGCTGTGGCGCCGTTCTACTATGCCTTCGCCATATGGGGCGTGGTCGTGGGGCTGATCGTATTCCGGAGCGTCCCCAATGCGCTGGCGCTGTTCGGCATCGGGCTGATCATTGTCAGCGGTGTGGCGGTGGTGCTGGTCGATGTGTGGCGGCGCGAGCCGGTGCCGGCCGAGACGCCCATCGCGTGAGTGGGGTTGGGTCGCTCGCGTCGCAGGTGTAAAGCGGGACCATGACCAGTCTCTCCGTCAATCTCAATGCCGTCGCGCATCTGCGCAATCGCCGCAATCTGCCCTGGCCGAGCGTGCCGGAAATGGCGCGGCTGGCGCTCGGCGCGGGCGCGGGCGGGATCACTGTTCATCCGCGGCCCGATGAGCGGCACATCCGCAAGACCGACGTGTTCGAGCTGGTCGACCTGATCCGCGACGAATGGCCAGATCGCGAGCTCAATGTCGAAGGCTACCCGACCGAGCCGTTCCTCAAGCTCTGCGAGGTGGCGCTGCCCGATCAGGTGACGCTGGTGCCGGACGATGCGAGCCAGTCCACATCCGATCATGGTTGGGACATTCCTGTGCATGGCCCGATGCTGGCCCAGACCATCGAGCGGCTGCAAAACAGCAAAATCCGCGTGTCGCTCTTCATCGATGCCGATCCCGATGTGCCGGCGCTCGCGGCGGAGGTCGGTGCGGACCGAGTCGAGTTCTACACAGGGCCCTATGGCGATCCGCATGGCGAGACGACGTCCGAGCTTGCGCGGCTGGTCGCCACCGCCGCGGCGTGCCGCAAGGCCGGCCTTCGCGCGGCGCGCGGCGGGGCTGGGCTCGGCATGAACGCCGGGCACGATCTGACGCTCGACAACCTTCCGGCGCTGATCAAAGCGATTCCGGATATCGACGAGTGCTCGATCGGCCATGCGTTGACTGCCGATGCGCTGAAATTCGGGTTCCCCGAAGCGGTCCGGCGGTACATCCGCGCGCTGCACCCGGCCTGATTTCTCGCCACACGAATAGTTGTTCATCATCGTGGCGACGGGTTTTTGCCGGCCGCATTGTCTCCGCGCCTCCCGATACTGGCGGACCGCCTGAGCGCACAAAAATGTACCTGAGCGACAAGGACTTGCTCCACGTCGCTTCATGTCCCTGCGTGCGTCAAAAGTGCCTACTTGCAGGAATCCGCCGCAGGCACATATTTGCTGTCAGTTACGATTTGTGACTGGAGAGAAAAAAGTGACCAAGCCCAGGATTGCCGTGATCATCGGCAGCATTCGCCCCAACCGGCAGGGCGACAAGCCCGCCAAATGGATTTTCGAGCAGGCGCAGGCCTATGGCGCGTTCGAAGTCGAACTCGTCGACCTAAAGGATTACCCGCTGCCGCTGTTCGACGCTCCGGCGTCCGACGCCTGGGTGCCGACCACTAACGAGGTGGCCAAGAAATGGCAGGCCAAGCTCAATGAGTTCGACGGCTACATTATCGTGACGGCTGAATACAACCGCTCGGTTCCGGGCGCGCTCAAGAACGCGATCGACTGGGCCTACAAGCCGTTCAACAAGAAGGCCGTGGCCTATATGAGCTATGGCTCGGTGGGCGGGGCGCGGGCCGTCGAGCATCTGCGCAACATCATGGTCGAGCTGCAGGCCGCGTCCGTGCGACATGGCTTGCACATCGGCGGCTCGGATTTCGGGCCGATCGTCCAGGGCAAGAAGACCTGGGAAGAGGTCCTCGCCAACCAGGTGCCGTTTACCAAGGAGCTGTTCGACAACCTCCTGTGGTGGACCAATGCCACCAAGAATGCCCGCGAGGCGGATCAGGTGGCGGCCAAGGCCGCATAGTTTCCAAGGGGTTTCTCCTTCCCCGAAAGGGCCGCTCCGGCGGCCCTTTTCGTTGCCGCGACGCAGCGCAGCACCCGCCATAGGCGTTTACCGGTCAACCGTTTTTATCGGGAACCCTATGCGTGGGGTGCGGTTGAATGTGGCGGGGCACGGGTGTAGACCCCGCCCGCCTCATTACGGGGCTATGAAGGCTATATTGACGCAAACTGCCGCGTCCGGCGCCCCGGTGTCCGGCGACGTTGCCACCGCTCCTGCGGGTCACGCCAAGCATCTTCCCATTCTCGTTCTCGGGGCATTCGGCGTCGTCTACGGCGATATCGGCACGAGCCCGATCTACGCGTTCCGCCAGGCGTTCGCCTCACGCGGCGATGGCGGCACGATCGCGGGCGACGTGGTCGGCCTGCTGTCGCTGATTGTCTGGGCGCTGACGATCACGGTCTCGATCAAATACGTCTTCTTCGTCACGCGCGCCGACAACAAGGGCGAAGGCGGCACGCTGTCGCTGATGTCGCTCGTACGCTCCACCTTTTCGGCAAAAGCCTCGCGCTGGATCGTGGCGATGGGGGTGATCGGGGCGGCGCTGTTCTTCGGTGATGCGATCATCACCCCAGCCATCTCGGTGCTCTCGGCCGTCGAGGGCCTCGAAGTCGTGCAGCCGACGCTCGCCAACTGGGTCGTGCCGGTGACGCTTGTGGTGATCTTCGCTCTGTTCTTCCTGCAGCGCTTCGGCACCGCCCGGGTGTCGGCGATCTTCGGGCCGGTGATGGTGGTGTGGTTCCTGACGCTGGGAATCATCGGCATCGTCCACATCATCCCCAATCCCGAAGTGCTGTGGGCGATCAATCCCGCCAATGGCATCCTGTTCCTCGCGCGGCACATCGACACCGGCTTCATCGTGGTGGGCGCAGTGTTCCTCGCGGTGACGGGCGCCGAGGCGCTCTATGCCGATCTGGGCCATTTCGGCCGCAGGCCCATCGTCATCGCCTGGTTCGGGCTGGTATTCCCGAGCCTGCTGCTCAATTATTTCGGCCAAGGCGCCTATATCATCGCCAATGGCGAGGCCGCCGCGGACAATCCGTTCTTCACCATGCAGCCCGACTGGTTCCAGCTGCCTTTCGTGATCCTCACGACCGCTGCCACAGTGATCGCCAGCCAGGCCGTGATCTCGGGAATGTTCAGCTTATCGCAGCAGGCAACGGCGCTCGGCTTCCTGCCGCGCCTCACTGTGCGCCACACCTCCGAGACGCAGAGCGGGCAGATCTATGTCCCGCAGATCAGCGGTATTCTCTATGTGCTGGTGACGCTGCTCGTCCTCGCCTTCGGCAGCTCGGCGGCGCTGAGCTCCGCCTATGGCATTGCGGTAAGCGGCGTGATGCTGGGGACCGGCGTGTTCCTCGGGCTCGTGATGTGGCGCAAGTGGAACTGGCCGCCACTCGCGATCGCGGTGACTTTGACGCCGTTCCTGGTGGTCGATATCGGGTTCTTCGTCTCCAATCTCGTCAAGATCCTGGAAGGCGGGTGGGTCCCGGTGCTGGTCGCCGCGATGGCGGCGGGCATCATGACCGTCTGGATTCAGGGCCGTCACCGGCTCACGGAAAAGACCCGCCGCGACGAGGTCCCGCTCGAGTTCCTGGTCGAAAATCTCGCCAAGAAGAAACCGACCATCGTGCCGGGGACGGCCGTGTTTCTCACCTCCGACATCGAGGGCGCGCCGACGGCGCTGCTGCACAGCCTCAAGCACTACAAGGTGCTGCATGAGCACAATGTGATCCTGACCATCCGCACGGCCGAGACGCCGCGCGTCCCGGACGAGGAGAAGGTCAAGATCGATGCCTACAACGACCTCTTCTACCGGGTGGTCGTGACGTTCGGATACATCGAGACGCCCAACATCCCGAAGGCGCTGGCGCTGGCGCGCAAACTCGGCTGGAAGTTCGACATCATGTCGACCTCGTTCTTCCTGAGCCGTCGCTCACTGAAGCCGTCGGCCAAGGGATGGTCGGTGTGGCTCGACCGCATCTTTATCGCGCTCAGCAAGAACGCGACGGACGCGACGGAATACTTCCACATCCCGACCGGGCGCGTGGTCGAGATCGGCACGCAGGTTCTGCTCTAGGGTTTTAGGCCTTCGGCATGTCCGGGCAGACCGCCGGGACCGGCGAGGGCGCGTAATGCTCCTCGCTGACGCCGCCCTTGAGATTGAGCGACAGCACCAGCTCGTCGGCGGTCAGCGTCACGATGTCGGCTTTGATCTCGGCGCCGTCCTCGGTCCAGCTCAGCGACTTCGGAGTCTTCATCTGCCAGGGCGACATGCGATGCGTCTCCCAGCAGGAATCCTGCACGAGGGTGCCGTCCGAGAGGAAAATCTTGATGACGCCGGGAAGGGCGGACTCGTCGCCGGTCTTGACCCAGACGCGATTGGTCAGGTCGGCCGGGGCCGCCTTGTCCTCATCGTCGGAGGATTGCTCGGCGGTGGTGGTCTCGTCAGCCCAGGTTTGATGGATCGGGGCGCCCACACCCCACAGGGTCAAGAGCGCAAGCAGGGCGGCTTTGCTGGTCAATGATCTCTCCCCCGACGGTCTGAATCGCAGGTGGGGTTGCCCGCCCGCACTTGCAAGTGTCACCGCGCAATCGCGGCAACAAACAGGCAGCCGCGATCACGCCTCGGGGAGCGGGCTATTTCGGCAATGCGGCGGCAATGAACTGGTAGGAATTGCCATCTTCCATGTAGGCGACGGCGACGTCGTTGAAGCCAATCTCGATCCTTGTGCCCTTGCCGATGGTGATCGGCGGATCGACCGCGAGATGCGGCTTGCCGTCCAATAGAACCTCGCCGGGCAAGGCATCGACATCGGCGCCGGTGTCGTTGTCGACCCGAATGATGAATTTGGTCGGGTCGAGCCCGGTCGGTGAGGTGTCGCCGGTCAGTTTCTCGACGACCGAGTCGACCTTGCGCAGCACGTTGAGGCTCATCGCGATATTTCCGTCGCTGTCCGGCTGCACATTAAGCGCCAGCAGATTCGCGTACGGGATCTTGGACGTCGGCGTCGCGATCTGGATGGCTGTCGTCGCCTCGATGTAGTCGTCGCCGTTGATGTCGACGCAGCTCGGGGCGCCCTCGATCGGCGTGAGGGTCTTCAGCTTTTCGACAAGCGCATCGAGTCCGCTCTTGCAGTCATCCTCGTTCGATTGCGGAATGCGCAGCGTTGCGGGCGTTGCGATCGAGTTGCCGGACGCCAGCACCTTCTGCACATCCGAGAGATGGATCGTCGATTCAACTTGTGCCGAGCAGGCGGCGAGCAGCGGCAGAGCCAGCAGGGTCGCGGCGGATTTGATCTTCATGGAGCCCTCCATTCGATGGCTCCTTGTTGCAGCTCAATACTGAACCGGGAATGACCGCGGCATGACCAAGCCGCGGTCTATTTGAGGCGTCCCAGCGTGCGATCCTTGCCGCGAATGCGGTCACGGGCCTGGATGGGCCAGAGGTCGTAGACCGCGCCATCGAGGGCGCGCTGCGCGTGGATGGGCCAGTTGGGATCTTCGAGTGCCGTCCTTGCGAACGCCACGAGATCGGCCTCGCCGCGCTCGAGAATGGCCTCCGCGTCCTGCGGTGTATCGATGAGCCCGACCGCCACCGTCTTGGCACCCGTCTCGCGCACTGCCTTTGCCAGCGGTACCTGATAGAGCGGGCCCGCCTTGATGTTCTGCCCATCGAAGCCGCCCGACGAGACGTGGATCACGTCGGCGCCGCGCGCCACCAGTTCGCGCGACAGGATTGTAGAGTCTTCGACGTCCCATCCGCCCACGCCATCGACGCCGGAAATCCGGACGAACAGCGGCTTGGATTTGGGCCATGCGGCGCGCACCGCCTCGGTGACCTCGAGCGCAAAGCGCATGCGGTTCTCAAGGCTGCCGCCATAGCGATCGGTGCGTACGTTCGAGGCGGTCGAGAGGAACTGGTTGATCAGGTAGCCATGCGCGGCGTGGATTTCGACCACATCGAATCCCGCCTTGTCGGCGCGGACGGCCGCATCGGCGAAGGCCTTCACGGTGGCCGCGATGTCCGCCTCGGTCATGGCGCGCGGCACCTGATATTCGGGATTGGCCGGCGCATGCGATATGGCGCTCGGTGCGATTGGCAGCCAATGCTCGAAGGCCACGCCCGGCTTCTCGGCTTCCGTCTCGTCGAACCCATTCCGCCAGGCGATCGGCGTCGAGGCTTTGCGGCCGGCATGCGCCAGCTGGATGCCTGCCGCGGCGTGCTCGGTGTGGAGGAAGTCGACGATATGTTTGAGGCCGGGAATATGGGCGTCGTCCCAGATGCCGACGTCGCCATAGGAGATGCGGCCCTCGGCGGTGACGCCGGTCGCTTCCATGATCACCAGCCCGAATCCGCCCTGCGCAAAGCGGCCGAGGTGGACGAAATGCCAGTCATTCACGAAGCCATGCTGCGAGGAATACTGGCACATGGGGGCAACGACAGTGCGATTGCGGAGCGTCAGCTCGCGCAGGATGAGCGGAGAAAAAAGAAGGGACATCTGTCTGCTGCAACAGGAGGAGGGACGCTCACCGTCGCGCTTTATCCGATCATCGGCAAGTGACGATGTTCCACCAAATGCCCCTGTTTGTGGGAACCTTTTCCAATTCTCACGTGTCCGTGCGCTTGAGGAAGAAGCGCGCGCCAGCGTCATTGATGTGAGTGGGGCAGGCGGGACGTTGGTCGGAGATCATGCGTCTCAATTTCATATGCGGCCGACCAGCCGCCTTTGCGGAGACCCAAGATGAGACCGATCCCCTTTGCCCTTCTGGCGATGGCTTTACTCAATACGACCGTGCTCGCGCAGGACGCGGGAAAGGTGCTCACCGGCAAGGATGCCTTCGGCAGCTGGAAGAACGACGCGCCTGGCGTGACCCGGAAGCTGACGATCAACGACCTCGAGGCGCCCTTCGTGTCCAAGAGCGTGTCGAACACCGCCCAGCCGGTGCCGATGAAAGATGGACAGCTGCCGAAAGTCCCGACCGGCTACAAGGTCGAACTCGTGGCCAAGGGTATCGACAGCCCGCGAGCGATTCGGTTCGCACCCAATGGCGATCTCTTCGTTGCCAATTCCGACGACGGCAATGTGCTTGTCTATCGCTTCGAGGGCGAAAAGCCGACGCCGGTCAAGCAATCAGTCTTCGCCGAAAAGCTCAATCAGCCCTATGGAATCGCGTTTTATCCGGCCGACAATCCGCAATGGGTCTATATCGCCGAGAGCGACGGGCTGAAGCGTTATCCTTACAAGGACGGCGAAATGGAAGCGCCCAAGGGCAACGGTCCCGCTGGGGGAGCACAGACTATCCTCGACGGCATTCCGAGCGAACACCACTGGACGCGTGACGTGGTGTTCTCGCCCGATGGCAAGACCATGTACTTCTCGGTCGGCTCGGGCAGCAATGTCGGCGACGGCACGATGAACAAGACGCCCGAAGGCGGCCTCGACAAATGGATTGCCAGCCAGCCGCTGGGTGCCGCCTGGGGTAACGAGGCCGGCCGCGCCGCCGTGTGGTCCTACACGCCTGACGGCAAGGACGGAAAGATCTTCGCCACGGGCTTGCGCAACTGTGCCGGCATGACGCTGCAGCCCGCAACCGGCAACGTCTGGTGCGTGGTCAACGAGCGCGACGAGCTCGGCGACAACATTCCGTTCGAATACGCCACGGCCGTGAAGCAGGGGGCGTTCTATGGCTGGCCCTGGTTCTACAATGGCGATCATCCCGACCCGCGCTGGAAGGAGACGCCGCGCGACGACCTCAAGGGCAAGGTGACCGTCGGTGACGTGCTGTTCCAGGCGCATTCCGCGCCGCTCAACATCGCGTTCGAAACCGGCGACGGACTGGGGGCCGATGCCAGGGGTGATGCGTTCGTCGCCATGCACGGCTCCTGGAACCGCAACACCCGCACCGGCTACAAGATCGTGCAGCTCGATTTCGACGCGAGCGGCAAGCCGACGGGCACGTACACCGATTTCGTCACCGGCTTCGTGCTCAACGACGACGATGTATGGGGCCGGCCGGTCGGCGTGGCGTTCGACAAGGCGGGCAATTTGTTCTTCTCCGAGGACGGCAGCGGCACGATCTGGAAGGTCAGCAAGCAGTAGCGTCTCGGGCGAGGGGCAGGCGCCGCGCCGGCCCCTTGCGACGAGCGCCGCGATGACGCGAATGTGTGTATTGGTGGCGGTCATTGCCGGATGAAACTGGCGCGGCCGGGTTTGGCCCTGCGGAGGGATTGGACATGCACCGATTTGCGACACTGGCTCTCGCGGGCCTGCTGGCCCTGGGCGCTCAAGGCGGCATGGCGCAGAACCGGCCACCAACGACGCCGATCATGGGTGCGGTGGCGACCGTTACCGACACCCAGCTCGATCTGACCAAGGCCGACGGCACCACGGCGGCGATCAAGCTCACCGACAAGACGCGCCTCACCTATGTGAGCGCGCTCAAGATCGAGGACATCCAGCCCAACTCCTATGTCGGGGTCGGCGCGATGACGGGTGCGGACGGCACGAGCACCGCCGTCGAGGTCACCGTGTTCCCCGAGTCTGCACGCGGCGTCGCCGAGGGCTTCGGCCCCTGGAACCAGGGGGCGGGTTCCACGATGACCAACGGCACCGTCTCACAGGTGGTGGCAAGCAGTGGCCATACGCTCACCGTCACCTACAAGGGCGGCCAGCAGCAGATCGTGGTGCCCGACGGCACGCCTGTCACGACTTTTGCACTGGCGGACAAATCGGCGCTGGTTGCGGGGGCACAAGTGCTGGTGCGGGCAACGAAGGCCGATGACGGGTCGCTGACCGCCGTCTTCGTCAGCATCGGCAAGGATGGCTACGTGCCGAAGGGATAGGCCGGGCGATCCGGCCTATCCGAAGCAGGTCACTTGCCCGTGAAGGCCTTATCGAGATCGGCAATGACGATCTTGCGCATCTTGAGCATCGCCTGATTGGCCCGCTCGGCGGCAGCGCGATCGGGGCTGGCCTGATATTCCATCAGCTTGCGCGGGATGACCTGCCAGCTGACGCCGTACTTGTCCTTAAGCCAGCCGCACATGGATGGCTCGCCGCCATTGGCGATCAGCGCGTTCCAGTAGCGATCGACCTCCTCCTGAGTATCGACGCTCAGGAAGAACGACACGGACTCGTTGAACTTGAAGTCCTGCACGCCGCCATTGAGCGCGTAGAAGCGCTGGCCCTGCAGCTCGAAGATACCCATGAAGTCGCTCTCCATCTCGACTTTGACGTCGGGGAAGATCGATTTGTAATAGGCGATCGGCTCGGTCACCGACGTGGTGAACCAGAGGAAGGGCGTGATGGTGGCTTTTGGCATTTCGTGTTTCCTTGATGCTGGATCGTGATGATTAGGCGGCCTTGTGGCGGGATCGCGCTCAATGCGGATTTCAGTGGCGCACGGGATATCTGAGGTGCAGAGCGCGACGCCCTTGAGTGACGACGGGATCCTCGAGCATTAGCGGCTGCGGCAGCGTCGAGAAGTAGGGAATGCCCTTGCCCAGCAGCACCGGCGCCACACTGATGCAGATCTCGTCGACCAGCCCGAGCGCGATCGCCTGCTGCAGGATATTGGCGCTGGAGATAATGACGTTCTTGTTGCCGGCGATCCTGCGGGCTCGGGCGACCGCCTCCTCCACGCTGTTGACGAAAGTCGTGCGCGGCCATTTCTTTGCGGCGTCGGCGAGCGGCTCGTGGGTCACAACCACGACCGGCGTGCCGATCGGGTGGTTGTCGCCCCAGCCCTTGGTGATGTCGAAGAGGCGGCGTCCGGCGATCAGTGCACCGGCATTTCCTATCAGGTCGCGCATCATTTCGGCGCTGGCCTGATCGAGCTTGAAGTTGATGTCCGGGCTTGCGGTCGACATCGGGACGTCACCCGCGCCGTACCAGTCGAAGATGTGGTCGACGCCGTCGGTGGGGGTCGCGATGTAGCCGTCGAGCGACATTGTCATGTGGGTGAGGATTTTCTGGGGCATGATCGTCTTCCTTGGAGGTCGGGCTTAGCGCGACAAGCCGGTGAACACCCACCCGCCGAGGGCGGTCGAGGGCAGAGCGAGGACGGCGATCGAGATGCCGTACCACTGGTGACCGAGGCCCCACATGACCAGAACGCCGAGCACCGCGGGGAGGATGCCGATGACGCCCAGGATGGTTGCCAGCCGAACCGGGTGCGAGGGCGCGAGCCATGCGGTGATGGCGCCACCGATGATCGTGAACAGCGTCCGGTAGGCGAGGGCGACGGCCAACTCACCGTCGGTGCCGGCGGTACCGTCATTGGGATAGTAGTTGAGCGCGTGGAGGATGGCGTCGGCGGCCGATGAGAGGACGAACACCGCGCCGAAGCCGGCGACGAGCGCCCAGGTAGTGCGCAAACGTGGATGAGAGGTGTTGGTCGTTTCGAGAGCGATGGTCATTTGAAGTCTCCGTGTTGAGGGTGAGTTTATCCGATCTCCGCGAAGGCATTTCGCGAAGCTCATGGTCGATTTGTTGGGTCGTCGTTTTAGTTCTTGCGAAGCTCGGCGAGGGCGGCGTCGAGCCGCTTGAAGCCGATCTCCATGCCCTCTGCCATTGGCGAGGCGGCTGCTGCCGCGCGGGCTTCGGCCGAGGCAAAGGTGATGGTCATGGTTGCGGTCGTGACGCCGGCCGTCTCGGTGAGGGTCAGGACGTTGGTTGTGCCGCCCTGCGTCCAGTCGTCGTCGTAATATTCGGTCTGCTCGATGCGCTCGGGTGCAACGATCGCGGTGTAGATGCCCTGGCTCGCGAGTTCATAGCCGTTGGGGGAGTGCTGGCCGATGCGGTACTTGCCGCCGACGCGGAAGTCGATGTCGCAGACGAAGGTCGTCCAGTCGGGCATGCCGTACCAGCGGCGCAGCAGCTCGGGCTTGGAGTAGCAGAGGAAAACGAGGTCGCGCGGCGCGTCGAACTCGCGCACGACCACGATCTGCCGATCGCCGGGCGTAGTGATGGTGAGTGGCTTAGGCATCCTTCTTTCCCTTCTTGCTGGCCGGTTCGGGTTTGTTGACGGGCGTCTGGAGCGAAGCCAGAAGGCTGTCGAGCAGGGCGTAGCTTTGCTCCCAGAAGCGGCGATATTTCTCGAGCCAGTCGACGGCGTCTTTCATGGGGGCGGCCTCGATGCGGACCGGACGGCGCGTGCCGTCGGCGGAGCGGGTGACGAGGCCCGCGCGCTCGAGCATCTTCAGATGCTTGCTGATCGCGGGCTGGCTGATGGCAAAGGGCTCGGCAAGCTCGTTGACCGAGGCTTCGCCCTCCATCAGCCGGGCAAGGATCGCCCGGCGGGTGGGATCGGCGAGGGCACTGAAGACGGCGTCGAGCTGATCGGGGGTCATTGGATAACCGAAGTGTTATAGAACAATACGGTTATGGACTGACGACGCGTATCTGTCAAGCGGGCTGCGGAGCCCCTCAGTTCGCTGCCGAGGAAGACTGGTTATTCAGGCTGTTGAGGTAGTTGATGGCGCTCAGATGGCCCTGGTTAGCGGCCAGCCGGTATAGCTGCAGCGCCTTGGCATTGTCCTGCGGCACGCCGGAGCCCTGCTCGTAGAGATAGCCCAGCCAGTACTGGCCATAGAGGTTGCCCTGGTCGGCGGAGAGCTGGAACTGCTGTGCCGCCTTGGTGTCGTCGTTGTCGTAGTAGTGGTTGAAGTTGCCGAGCGCGAACTGGCACATCGAATTGCCGAGCCCGGCACAGAGCTGGAATTGCTGGCGCGCGAGATCGTTGTCGGCTGTCCGCAGATAGCCGCGCTCGTAAAGCATGCCGAGCATCCTCAGCCCGACAGCGTTGGTCGTGTCGTCGGCGAGTCGCTCCATTTCGGCGTCCATGCGATTGGACGGTACTTCATTGGTGGCCAGGGCGTAGGACGCCAGATAGAGCGCAACATCGTCGCCCTTGATGCTCGCCGTCTCGTAAAGCTGCGCCGCGTGATCCACGTCGGCGCTGGTCCCCTGGCCCAGCTCGTACATGATCGCCAGGCGGCGCATGGCTTCGGGATAGCCCGCGTCGGCCGCTGCCGAAAATAAGCCCATGGCGCGATTGAAATCACGATCGACGCCGACGCCGCGCTGGAACAGCGTTCCAAGCGCCAGCTTGCCGTCGGGGCTGCCCTGATCCGAGGCGAGTCGGTAAAGCTCCGCTGCAGCCGCGTTGTCGACGCCCTTGTCGAAACCGGCTTCGAGCACGTAGCCCTCCGCGACCTGGCCAAGCGCGTCGCCGGCATCGCTCGCCGTCTTGCAATAGCGGCGGAGGTCGTCGGCCGTCGTGCCGTCGGGAAGGGCGCCGCGATCGATCCAGACGAAGCAGAGCTTTGCGGCGGCGCGCGCGAGGCCCATGTCGGCGGCCGTACGGTAGTAATTGGCGGCTCGTCGCGAGTCCTTGTCGAAGACGATGCCGCGCTCGTACATCGCGCCCATGGCGAGATTGGCCGTCGCACTCTTGGCCTCGACGCCGCGATTGCCGAAGGTCTTGGCGTCCTCGCCGGCCGAAGGGCTGGCCGAGGGCGAGGCGGCGTATTCGGCACGGGCGAGCGCGACGAGCCCGAGATAATTGGGATCGCTCGGGAAGCCGGCCATCGCCTTGTCGCAATCCTCGATCGTCGGCCGGTCGATCTTGGGCAAGCCGCTGACCGGGTCGAGGACGAGCGAATTCGACCAGGTCGTGCAACGCGCCGCGGCATCCTTGACCGCCTGCGGCACGAACATGTGGCTCATCATGCCGGACGTCGCGAAATAGGTGCCGCCGCCGATCAGCACGATCACCAAAGCAAGGAGCACGAGCGGCAGTGGGCGCAGGAAGAACGGGCGAGGCCGTACCGTCTTCTCGACCGGCACGGTTTCCGTCCTTGCGGGAGCAGGGGCGGCGGTCGTGGCTCTTGCTGGCGCTGGGGCCGGCGGAGCGACTGACGCAGGGGTCGAGTGCGCTTCCGTGATCGGTACCGCGTGGCCCGCTCCGCGCTCCTTGCGCTCGATGCGGGCGATGCGGATTTCCGCCAATTCGGCAAAGCGCGCGTTGGGGCCGAAGCGCTTGAGGTAGGCGCGATATTCGTCGGCGCTGGGGTCGGACGAGGCGGAAATGGCCGCCCAGATCTCGGCCTCGCTGATACCTTCGGCGAGCTTGGCCTCGGCCTGCGTCGGCGTAAGGCTCGGCCCGCGCGCCCCGCCGACGCGCTCGCGCACGGCCTTCATCAATTCGCTGAAGCCGGAATGGGTCGGCTCGCCCGTCCAGCCCTGGAGCGGCGTGACGTGGAGACCACGGAACAGCAGCGGCAGGCCATCGAGCGGCAGGTCGTCGATCACCGCCGGCAGCACCTTGCGCTGCATGCGGGCCGATTCCGCCTCGGCCTTTACCCAGTCCGAATGCACCGATTTGCGTGACCACAGGACAATCACGGCGCGGGAGGCCGCCAGCACTTCGGCGATTTCGTCCTCGAATCGCTCGCCGGCGAGAAGCGCCGCGTCCCACCAGACGTCGTAGCCCTCTTCGGTCAGGCGCGACGCGAGGTTGGCGGCAATGCTCCGCTCCTCCTGCTTATAGGAAATGAAAATATCCGGCATTCGCGCCCCACCAGAGGTTACGAGTTTAAGCAATTGTGCCGCCACGTCGAGTGGTCGGTGGAAGGCTGGAAATTGTTCGTCTTTTGTTCTATGCTGGGCTCTCGACGGGAGAGACAAATGGCCCAGCGCGGCGGGCATGCCGATCTGCCTCTGCACCACGGCAAGGTGCCCGAATGGCTTGCCGGGCGGATGGCGAAGCTGGGCGCGATCATCGCCGAAGCGATCGTCCAGGATTACGGGCGCGACGAATTCCTAAGCCGGCTGGCCAATCCGTTCTGGTTCCAGTCGTTCGGCGCGGTGATGGGAATGGACTGGCATTCGAGCGGCATCACCACCTCCGTTATCGGCGCCCTGAAGCGCGGGCTGCTGCCGCTCGAAAAAGAGCTCGGCCTCCATGTCTGCGGCGGTCGGGGCCGGCACTCGCGCAAGACGCCGCAGGAGCTCATCGATATCGGCCATCGCGTCGGCTTTGACGGCGACGCGATGGCGAAAGCATCGCGGCTCGTTGCCAAGGTCGACAGCGCCGCGGTGCAGGACGGGTTCGAGCTTTATCTCCACGGCTTCATCGTCGCCGACGACGGCAAGTGGGTCGTCGTCCAGCAGGGGATGAAGGACGAGACCGGCACCGCGCGCCGCTATCACTGGCAGAGCGCCGGTCTCAAGAGCTTCATCGAAGCTCCGCACAGCGCCATCGAGGGCGAGGGGCAGGGCAACATCATCAACCTCACCGATGTCCGGGCGGAGCGATCGCGCGCCAGCAGCGTCGAGATGCTCGGTTCGCTCGGGCCCGATAAGCTCGTGGCGGAAATCGGCAGGATCGAGGGCCGCGACGTCGCGCCGCCCGAGCCCGAGGCGCAAGGATCGCTGCCGTTCCTCGTGATGCCCGCCCATCACGACATCCGGCCCAAGGACGTGATCCTCCGCCGGCTTCATGCCTCGCTCGCCGCGGCGGCCGACAAGGGGCCGTCCGACTTTGCCGAGTTGCTGCTGGTTCCAGGTGTCGGCGCGCGCACGGTCAAGTCGCTGGCGATGGTCGCCGAGGTGATCCACGGCGCGCCGCATCGGTTCGCCGACCCCGCGCGCTTTGCAATGGCGCATGGCGGCAAGGACGGCGAGCCGTTCCCGGTGCCGCTGAAGGTCTACGACGAGACGATCCGCGTGCTCAAATATGCGGTGGTCAAGGCGCGCATCGGCGCCAGCGAAGAACGCGCCGCGATCGAGCGGCTCGACCGGCAGGCGCGAGTCATCGAAGGTAAGGTATCTGGACCATCGTTCTACGGCTACGTCGCTGAAGAGCGCCGGCGCAGCAGGGAATATGGCGGGCGCACGGTGATGGACGATGCCCGCGAGAAGGGCCTGCCGCTCCCCGCCTGGGCTGAAGCTGCGGAAAAGCGCCAGGCGGGGCGCTCATGAGTCAGCCGGTGGTGTCAGGCGCCTCCCGGCGCGCCCGCTGCTCGTTCTCGAACAACCGCCCCGCGATGAGCTTCAGCAGGTAGAAGCCGAAGCGCGGATTCATGAAATAGAGCTGCTTGAGGTTGTAGTACGTCACGACGCCGATCTCGCTGTCCTCCGTCGCCTCGAGCGTGGCGGTGCGCCGGTTGCCCGGCGAAAGAAAGCCCAGCTCGCCGATCATGTCGCCCGGTCCGAATGCGATGTTCCGGTCGCGAAGCTGCAGCCGGCCGCGATGAATCACGTAGAGCTCATGGGCGGAGTCGCCCGCGTGGAACAGGACTCCACCTGCCGCAACCCTTATGGGTGTCGAAAACGAGTCGAGCCAGGAGATATCGAACTCGTCGCCGTTCGATGCCTCCACCTGCCGGAGCAGGCGAATGATCTGGTAGAGCCTCAGGCAATTGAGCGGGAGCACGATGAACTCCGTCGCCAGCATCGGCCAGGAGTCGATCAGCAGACCGTACGCGATGAAGGCGATCGAGCTGCCGATCCCCGCGATTCGGAGCGGGATGATCGTCCGCATTGAGTAGCTCAGTGCGGTCAGCAGCGTGCCCACATAGCCGATGAACTCGATCCACGACAAAGTCATCTTCGCGCCCCCAGACCCCGAAGAAGACTAGACGGGCGTTGTACGTTTTGTCGCGCCCAAAGCGCCGCTTGTGGAGTGGAGCGCGTTGAAAACGTTCGTCCCGCGCGTTACGGTCAAGTCTCGGAGAAAAAGCGAATGAAGAACATTGTCGTCACGGGCGGCAGCGGCAAGCTTGGCCGCGTCGCCGTCCGCCATTTGATGGAGCACGGTTACAAGGTTGTTTCCATCGACCTCAGCACGCCGCCCGGCATTTCCAATCCGCCCAAGGCCACCGATCCGGTGTTCTCGCGCGTCGACATCACCGATTTCGGCCAGGTCATGGGCGCGCTGTCGGGCCTCAACGACCGCGTAACAGAGCGCGTAGACGGCATCGTGCATCTGGGCGCTATCGCGGCGCCGGGCCTTGCGGCCGACAACACGATCTTTGAGGTCAACACGCTCTCGACCTACTACATCTTCGAGGCCGCCAAGCGCCTCGGCATCCGCAATGTGGTCTGGGCTTCGAGCGAGACCGTCTACGGGATTCCCTATTCGAGCGGCCCGGCCTACGTGCCGGTCGACGAGGAGATCGACCTGCCGCAAAGCTCATACTCGCTGAGCAAGCTCATGGGCGAGAAGATGGCCGAGCAATATGCGCTCTGGGATCCCGAGGCCAAGATCATCGGCCTCCGCTTTTCCAATGTGCAGGAGCCGCAGGACTACGCGAATTTCGAGGGCTACCAGTCAAGCGGCCACGCGCGGAAATTCAACCTCTGGACCTATATTGATGCGCGCGACGGCGCCCAGGCCATCCGCCTCGCGCTCGAAGCCAACCTCAAGGGCGCCCACGTGTTCGGCATCGCCAACACGAACTCGCTCATGCGCAAGAGCAATGATGCGCTGCTCGACGAGGTCTTCCCCGGCACCAGGCGCAAGCGCGCGCTCAAGCCGAATGAGAGCCTGATCTCGATCGAGAAGGCGCAGAGGATGCTCGGCTACAAGCCGGAGTTCGACTGGAAAGGCTGAGCGTCGCGCCGGTGACCGCTCCGCGCGTCGCGATCAAGACGGCGATCGCCGTCATCGGCGCCGGGCAGGCGGGGCTCAGCTCCGCCTATCATCTCATGCGCCTCGGCCTCGCGCCGGGGCGCAGCTTCACCGTCCTCGACCAGAACGAGAAGGCGGGCGGTGCCTGGCAATATCGCTGGCCCTCGCTGACGCTCAGCACCGTCAACCGCATCCACGATTTGCCGGGCCTGAGCTTTGCCGAGGCGGTGCCCGATTTGGGCGCGAACGTAGAAGCCGCGGACGCGGTGCCGCGCTATTTCGCAGAGTATGAGCGCCGCTTCGGGCTGCCGGTCTATCGGCCGGTCAAGGTCGTGCTCGTCACGCGCCGCGGCGAAGGCTTTCGCATCGAGACCGATCGGCAGAATTTTTCGGCGCGCGGCATCATCAATGCGACGGGGACATGGGAAACGCCGTTCATCCCCGACTATCCCGGGCGCGAGCTGTTCACGGGACTGCAGCTCCACACGCATGATTATCGTGACGCCGAAGCCTTCCGCGGCAAGCATGTGCTCATCGTCGGCGGCGGCATCTCGGCCATCCAGCTGCTCGACGAAATTTCGAAGGTCACCACCACCAGCTGGGTCACCCGCACCCCGCCACGCTGGCGCGAGGGTCCCTTCGACCAGGAGGCCGGCCGCGCGGCAGTGAAGCTCGTCGAGGAGCGGGTGCGTGCCGGTCTGCCGCCGCGCGCTGTGGTTTCCGTAACGGGACTGCCGGTCAACGAGCGGGTCCAGGCGATGCGAGCCCGCGGTGCGCTCAACCGCCAGCCCATGTTCGAGACGATCACGCCGACCGGCGTGCGCTGGGCCGATGGGCGCGAGCTCGCGGTCGATGTGATCCTCTGGTGCACCGGCTTTCGTTCTTCGCTCGATCATCTCGCGCCGCTTCTTCTGCGCGAGCCGGGTGGGGGGATCACGATGACCGGACGGCTCGCCACCGAGGTCGCGAGAGAGCCGCGGGTCCATCTCGTCGGCTACGGCCCATCGGCGTCGACCGTCGGCGCCAATCGCGCGGGCGCCGCGGCAGCTGCCGAACTGATGCACACGCTGGCGCTGCCCTAGCATTTGCCGAGCGGGCCGGGAGGCTCTAGAACCTCACCGCCCCGCTCGCGTCTCCCACGGACCTTCCATGCCCTTTTTCGACCTCGAAGCCTCCGAGCTTCCGAACTACCGCAGCCGCGTCACCGCCCCCGACGATTTCGACAGCTTCTGGACGGCGACCCTGGCCGAAGCCCGATCCCATTCGCTCGATGCCGAGTTCGCCCCGTTCGATGCGGGGCTCGCTGCGTTCGACGTGTTCGACGTGAGCTATGCCGGCTATGGCGGCCACAAAGTGCGCGGCTGGTACATCGCGCCCAAGGGCATTCCCACTGCCGGCGGTGCGGTGGTCAAGTTCATCGGCTACAACGGCGGCCGCGGCTTTCCGCACGAGCATCTGCTCTGGCCATCGACGGGCCGCCCCGTGCTGGTCATGGACACGCGCGGGCAGGGCAGTGGCTGGTCGCGCGGCGACACCGCCGATCCGGTCGGATCCGATCCGGCGCAAGCCGGCTTCATGACCCGCGGAATCGCGAACCCGCAGAGCTATTTCTATCGCCGTGTGTTCACCGACGGTGTGCGCGCGGTCGAAGCCATCCGTTCGCGCGACGACATCGATCCGGCGCGGATCGCCGTGGCCGGCGGCAGCCAGGGCGGCGGCATTTCGCTCGCGGTGGCCGGGCTCGTGCCCACCGTCAAAGCGTGCATGCCCGACGTGCCGTTCCTTTCCGACTTCCCGCGCGCCATCGGCCTTGCGTCGCGCGATCCCTATGGCGAAATCTCCCGCTATCTGTCGGTGCAGCGCGACAAGGTTGAAACGGCGCTCCAGACGCTGCGCTATTTCGACACCGTCAGCTTCGGCCCCCGCGCCAAGGCGCACGCGCTGTTCTCGGTGGCGGTCATGGACACGATCTGCCCGCCCTCGACGGTCTACGGCGCCTACAACGCATACGCCGGCGCCTCCAAAAAGATCATCAGCTACACCTACAACGACCACGAAGGCGGCGGCGCCTTCCAGGAACGCGCCCAGGTCGAGTGGCTGAAGGGCGTGCTGTAGCGATCCAGCGGGTGTCGTCGAGTCCCGCAATTGGGTTCCTCTCCTGCGACGCAGTCGCGGGGGAATTCGAGCCGACCCGCAGGGGCAAATCGTTCCAGTGGAGCGATTTGAGGTGAGAAAGGACCACGCGTAGCGTGGTGGAGGGGGCGGCCACAGGCACCGAGTCCAACCCCGCCCCCTTCCGTCTCTATCGCGCCACCTTCGCCCGCTTCGCGGGGGGAAGGACCCGGCTGCACGCTTCGCGAGAGCGCACAGATGCTGCCGCCTTCTCCCTCCCCCCGAGTGGGGAGGGTAGCGCAGCTTAGGCGATAGCCTTAGCGAAGCTGGGTG
>Ga0207639_10000979_pt1 | contig 19418 bp, 18 predicted proteins | sample KBSCornC32_FD_184299 | JGI IMG/M metagenome (GOLD analysis project Ga0207639, IMG submission 184299) | Corn rhizosphere microbial communities from Kellogg Biological Station, Michigan, USA - KBS Corn C3-2 (SPAdes) (version 2) | ecosystem: Host-associated > Plants > Roots > Rhizosphere > Soil ...
ACCGAGTCGACCGGAATCTTGTTGGCCACGGCCGCGTCGCGCACCGCTTGTTCGCTCGGACCCTCGTAGACGCAGAACGTCTTGGTCTTGTCGGCGTTCGCATACGAAGTGACCCAGGTCACGCCGAACTTGGCGTTGGTCGCGTTGACGCTCTGCTTGGCCTGGGCATCGAGACCGTCGAGGGCGCCTTTCGGAAAAGTGCGCTCGATCATGTAGCGATGCGTGGCGGATGACGGGGCGGTATCGGCGGCGCAGACGGCGCCAGTCAACATCAGACTCACGGCGATGGCGAGAATTTTCATGGCAGGTTCCTCTGGTTGAACGCGCTTAGGGTTTCGGCGGCAAGCACCGATGCAGGCGATCGCAGGCTGTTGAATTGCCCCCTTCACCCGACGCCACTAGTATCCGCTTCGGGCCGGCGCGGAACTTCGCCGACACTCTCCAGTTCTTGATCGAAACTCTTTGATCGAAACTCCATGGACGCGCTTTCCGACGTACTCAAATCCGTGCACATGGACGGCGCCGTTTTCCTCAACGCGGAATTCACCGCGCCGTGGTGCGTGCGCGGCGAGTCGGGCTGGGCGATCTATCGCGACCGCGTCGCGCCGGCCGAGCACATGGTGTTCTTCCACTTCATCATGCAGGGGTGCTGCAAGCTGCGCCTGCGCGACACCGGCGAGATGGTGGAAGCGGGCGCCGGCGATCTCGTGCTGTTCCCGCAGGACGATCGCCACCTGATGGGCAGCGACTTGCACATCGCCGCACTCGGCGACGAAGGCACCGGCGCTGCCGAGGTGACCGACGATCCGCAATTCATCCAGATCCGCTATGGCGGCGGTGGCGATGCGACGCGCTTCGTCTGCGGCTACCTGCTCTGCAGCCGCAGCATGTGCCGGCCGCTATTCGAGGCACTGCCGCGCATGCTGCGCATTCCGATCGGCGACGGCCACGCCGCGGCGCTGCTGCGCGAACTGCTGCAGGCCGGCGTGCGCGAGTCCTTGCACGCAAGTCCAGGCACCGCATCGACCCTGGCCAAGCTCGCCGAACTCATGCTCGTGGAGGCGATGCGCCGCTACGTCGAAAGCCTGCCGCCCGAGGGCCGCGGCTGGCTCGCCGGGCTACGCGACGTGCACGTCGGCCGCGCGCTCGCGCTGATGCACGCCGACCCGGCCAAGCCGTGGACCGTGGAAGAACTCGCGCGCGCCTCGGCGCTGTCGCGTTCGGCCCTGGCCGAGCGCTTCGCCGCGCTGGTCGGCGAGCCGCCGATGCAATACCTCATGCGCTGGCGATTGGCGCTGGCCGCGCAACGGCTGCGTTCGGGCAACGAGGCGATCACACGCATCGCCGAACACAGCGGCTACGAATCCGAAGCGGCGTTCAACCGCGCGTTCAAGCGCGAATTCGGCGTGCCGCCAGCCGTATGGCGCAGGTCGGGAATGGGATCTGAGCCGCTTGCGAAAGCCGAAGGCTGATAGGCAGGGCGTTCCATCGTTTGCCCGATGGAACGCTCCAACCGCAACTCTGCGTCAGCCGCCCTTCGACTGCATCGACGTCTTCTGTACCTTCCACTTGCCGCCTTCCTTGACCATCTGCGCCGTACCGGTCGATTTGCCACCGCCCTGTTCAACGCCTTCGAGGGTCAGCTCGGCGTGATCGCCGAAGTCTTGGCCACCAGTAACTGTGAGGCTCTTCGGCGCAAATGCCTTCATCATTTCGAGCATCGCCGGAAATTGCGCATCCTTTCGCTGCGCTTGCATCTGGTCGGCCTGCTGCTTCGACACGGTCGCGAGCATCGCGTCGACGTCGCCCTTCTGCATCGCCGCGAGATTGGCCTGCAGCACCTTGCCGGCCTCGCCGCCGCCGGCGGGTATCGGCTTGCCGCCCTGCGCGGCCGCAGCGGCGGGTGCCGCTGACGATGTCGCCGCGGTGCCGGGCTTGGCGTAGGCGAGATCGAAACCGAAATCGCAGGACAGATCGTCGCTGGCCTTGCCCTTGAGGGTATAGTGGCCGGCCACGCCCTTGGCGTCGTTGCGCGAAAGCTTGAGATCGCCGAACGCGGTGCCCGATTGCGAGATATTGGCGCCGGGCGGCAGGTAGGCGTAGATCGCGGTCACGCCGCCCTCGCCGAGCGTAATGCGCACCTGGCCGCCGTCGTCGGCTTTCCAGACCTGCTCGCGTACCGCGTCTTCCGGATCCTTCGCCGCGGCGATCTTGCCGGGGTCGAGCTTGAGCGAGGCGAGCGCGACCGTGGTTTCCTTCTTGTTCGGCTCGAAGTGATCGGGGCGCTGATAGACCACCCCGTCGACGAGGGTCAGTTTCTTGTCCTTGTAGGTGCAGGTGCCGGTGCCGGTGGCAAAGGTGGTGATCGGCAACAGCAGGCAGGTCAGGGCAATAGCGGAGAGCGTGAACCTGGACATGGCGGAATCCTCTGGATGATGGATCAGACCGAAACAGGAACGCCCGGCGATGCTACTCCCGGATGCCCGCCTGCAGGCGAGCACCCACCCGGGCTCGCCCTTTCATACGGGAAATCCCGCTCCGCCGGCTCACGCACGAAACTTTTATGGGTTCCCAAGGTAAAGTAGCTGTATGTATCTGGAGTTCTACGGCCTCAAAGAGGCCCCGTTTTCGATCACCCCTGATCCGCGCTACGTCTTTCTGTCGGAGCGCCACCGGGATGCGCTCGCGCACCTGTTGTACGGCATCGGCAAGGGCGGCAGCGGCGGCTTCGTGCAGCTCACCGGCGAGGTCGGTACGGGCAAGACCACGCTATGCCGGCTATTGCTCGAACAGCTGCCGGAGAACACGCGTGTCGCGCTCGTGCTCAATCCGAAACTGTCGCCGCTCGAACTACTCGAATCGATCTGCGATGAACTCAAGATCGACACCACCGATCGCAAGGGCAGCCTCAAGGCGCTCGTCGATGCGCTCAACGCCTACCTGCTCGACGCCTACGCGCAGGGCCTGCGCGTGGTGCTGATCGTCGACGAGGCGCAGAACCTGTCGACCGAATCGCTCGAGCAGGTGCGCCTGCTGACCAACCTCGAAACGCCGACGCAGAAGCTGCTGCAGATCATCCTGCTCGGCCAGCCCGAACTGCGCGACAAGCTCAACGACCCGGAGCTGCGCCAGCTCGCCCAGCGCATCACCGCGCGCTATCACCTGACGCCGCTCGACCGCGACGAGACCGAAGCCTACGTGCGCCATCGCCTCGCGATCGCCGGCGCGCTGCGCTCGCCGTTCTCGCGCCTCGGCCTGCGCGCGCTGTACAAGCGTTCCGGCGGCGTGCCGCGCCTGATCAACGTCATCGGCGACCGCGCGCTCATGGCCGGCTACGCGCGCGAGCAGAACTCGATCGGCGAGCGCCTGGTCGATCGCGCGGCCGACGAAACCTTGCCTGGCACGACGCGCTATCGCCTGCGCCACTACGGTCCGTGGGCCGCCGCGGCCTGCGCGGTGATCGCGCTCGGCGCAGCCGCGTATTTCTACCAGCTGCAACAGCCGGCACCGGTGCCGACCGCCGTTGCCACTCCGCCGCCCGCCGCAGCGGCTGCCGCGAGCGCAACCGCGACGACGACGGCGGCCGCGGCCGAACCGGCGAAGCCGCAGGAAAATCCGGCCGAGAAGAAACTCGCCAAACTCGCCGAGAATGCCTCCGACTCCGAGCTGACCGCGTGGACTCAACTGCTCGCGCGCTGGCAGGCGACGTCGGCCGAGACCTCGGTACGCGACGCGGCACGTTGCCGTGCCGTGGTCTTTCCCGGCATGAACTGCCTGCGCGGACATGGCGCGATCACGCAGCTGGCGCGCTTCGACCGGCCGCTGATCCTGCCGGTCAAGTGGCAGAACGCGAGTGCATATGCACTGCTGCAGGGCGTGGCCGGAGACCAGGTGCAGCTCAATCTCGGCGGCGAGAGTTTCCGCGTCGGCAAGGATGATCTCGCCAGCGTGTGGGATGGCGAATTCATCGCGTTGTGGCGTCTGCCGGCAGATGTACCGGCGCGGTTGCACAACGGCGACGCCGGCCCGGGCGTGGCCTGGATCAAGGCCCAGCTCGCGCATATGGATGGCGGTGCCGCCGACGCCGGCCCGGCGTTCTTCGACGACGCCCTCGCCGAACGTGTGCGCAAGCTGCAGATCGCCTACGGCATCAAGCCCGACGGCATCGTCGGCCCGGAGACGCTGTTCGCGTTGTCTGCGCTCGATCCGGCCGGCCCGCACCTGACTCGCAGCGTGCAGTGAGCGCGCCGCATTTGTACAGAAAGATAAAAATATACCCGTTGACAAGTCCATGTCGCTGATCCTCGAAGCCCTGAAGAAGTCCGAACAGCAGCGCCGGCTCGGCGAGATGCCGAATCTCGGCACGCCAGTCACGGCGACACGGCGGCGGCGCAGCCCGCTGCCGTGGCTGGCCGTGGCGGTCGTGCTCGCGCTCGGCGCCGCCGGCAGCTGGCGCTACCTGCGCCAGCACGCGGCGCAAGCACCGGCCACAGCGCCGGGCGAATCGGCTTCGGTCAAAGCGACGACGAAAGCGGCGACCGAGCCCAGCATCACGAACGCGCCGCGGCCGCTGCCACCGAAGCCGAGCTCGCCGCCGACACAAACCGCGCAGGCGACGATTCCGGCGCTGCCGCCAAGAAAGGAATCGACAAGCCCCGTACCCGCGCCAGCACCCGCCCGCGCACCGGCTCCTTCGCCTGCGCCGGTGGCCACGCCCGTGCCGGCACCGCCGCCTGCCCCCGTTGCTGCGCCAGCGCCGGCAGCACAGACCCCGGCTCCGGCGGTCCTCGCGCCACCTGCGCCTGCCGCAAACGATGTGCCCACGATCGATGAAATGCCCCCCGACGTGCGCAACGCTTTGCCCGCACTGCCAATCACGATGCAGGTCTACTCGCCCGATCCGAAGCGCCGCTTCGCCATCATCGAGGGAACGCGCGTGACCGAGGGCGAGAACGTGCGCGGCGTGACGCTGGTGGAGATTCGCCCGAGCGGGCTCGTGCTCGAATTCCACGGCCGGCGCATGCTGATGCCGCGGCCCGGTTCCTGAGCGCCGTGTTCGTCACCGTCGACCGAAAGCGGCCATCGCCCCTGCCCTGGGCCACGCTCGCGATCCTCGCGGCCTGCATCGCGCTGTTTCTCTGGCTCGTGCTCGCAGCGGACGCGACGCGCTGGCAGTTCCTGCGCCAGTGGGGCACCGTACCGACGCGCTTGTTCGACGCCAACGCACCGGCGTTGCAGCAGCTCGTGGAACTGCGCTGGCTGCGTCTGTTCACCGCGCTGTTCATCCATGCCGGCTGGCTGCACCTGGTCGGCAACCTGCTGTTCCTCTTGATCTTCGGCGTACCCGCGGAGCGCGCGCTCGGGCCGTGGCGCTTCCTGCTCCTGTTCCTGCTCGGCGGCGCCTTCGCCAACCTGCTCGCGGCACTGATTCTTTCGAGCACGAGCACGCCGATCGTCGGCTCGAGCGGCGCGGTGTCGGCGATCATCGGCGCCTACCTCGGCCTGTTTCCGCGTGCGCGCCTCGGACTCGTGCTGCCGCTGGGCATGTTCCTCGAATTCGTGCGCATCCCGGCGCCGCTGCTGATCGGCTTCTGGGCGTTGCTGCAGGTCGCCTTCACGTTCGTCGGTCCGGCGTTCGGCCCGGTCGCGTGGTGGACGCATATCGCCGGCTTCGCCGCGGGCCTGCTGTTCGCACTCGTGTCCAAGCCGGCGATCGCGCGCCGCCTGCGTTCGTAGTCCGCGGGCACGTGCCGCAGCGCCGGCGAGTCGAAATCAGGTGCGTAGCGTGAACGGCGTGAATTGCGTGTCGCGATCGTAGTAGTCCTCGTGCTCCGCACGCTTGAGCGCGGCCACGACGCGGTAGGTCAGCGGCGTCGCGAGTATTTCCCAGACCACCTTCATCACGTAGTTCGACACCATCACCGTGATCACGAGCTGGGTTTCCCAGACGCCGAGGAACGCGGCCGGATAGAACACGAGGCAGTCGACGCCCTCGCCCATGATCGTCGAGCCGATGATGCGCGACCACAGCGCGTTGCCGTTCGTCCACAATTTCATTTTTGCCAAAGTATACGAATTGACGAACTCGCCGAGGAAGAACGCGGTGATCGAGGCGAACACGATGCGCGGGGTCTGGCCGAAGATCGATTCGTAGGCCTCCTGGCCGTGCCAGCCCGCGGCCGGCGGCAGCTTGACGACGACGGTGGCCATGATCGAGGCGAACACGAGTGCAGTGAGTCCGGACCAGATCACGCGGCGCGCGCGCGCGTAGCCGTAGACTTCGGTGAGGATGTCGCCGAACACGTAGGAGATCGGGAAGAACAGCACGCCGGCGCCGAAAGTAAACTCGCCGATGACCGGCAGATGCACGCTGGCGACCTTGGCCGGGCCGATCAGGTTCGAGCAGAGCAGGACGCAGACGAAGGCGCCAAGGATGAAGTCGTAATAGCGGTAGGTGCGCGGCGCAGGAGCGGGTGCGGACATGGCGGGCGGGTCGGATCGGCGATGCCCGCTAGCATGCCGGCTCGGGAAGTTTTCCGCCAGCCGTAAGGTTTTGCGACGCAACCTTGTCTATTGAGCACCGGTGCGCGCTGCGGCTGCGGCGCCCGCCAAGACGGAGATTCCCGCGTGAAACGTGTACTGCTTTGCCTATTCCTCGCCGGCCTGTCCGCCGCTGCATTCGCACAGAGCGATGCGATCGCGTGGCAGGGCAAGACGGCGAATGGCGATACGATCCATTTCGATCCGCAGCGGCTGAAGCGCCCGGCGATCCTGCTGTTCTGGGCGACCTGGTGTCCGTACTGCGAGGCCTTGATGCCTTATGTGCAGCACGTCCAGGATGCGGCGGGCAAGGACCGGCTCGACGTGTACGCGATCGACATCAAGGAAGACGGCGATCCGGTCAAGACCCTGCGCGAGCGCAAGCTCGGCTTCACCCTCATCCTCGACGGCGATGCGATCGCCGACCAATACGCAGTGAAAGGCACGCCGGGACTGTTCCTCGTCGACGCGAGCGGAAAAGTCATCTATCACCGCAGCGGCGGCGACGCACCGGAAAAAGTCGAGGCGGCGCTGCGCGAAAAACTGCACTTGCCGGCATCCGCACACTGAAGCGGCGACGAATGCGGCAGTCGCGCCGCAGTTAGTGCGCCACGAACAACGGCACGTCGCTGTACTGGAACAGGTGCCGCGTCGCACCACCGAGCACGAGTTCGGCGATACGCGAGTGGCCCCAGGCGCCCATGACGATCAGGTCCGACTGCGCCGCGTGTGCCGCATCGAGGATGCCTGCGCCGTAGCCGCTGGTCACGGTGAACGGGCGGAACTCCGCGGTGACGCCGTGGCGCGCGAGGTACGCCGCGAGGTCGAGCGCAGGCAGATGACGCGCACCGACCAGGCTCGCCTGCTCGGCGCCGTCGAGCACGACCACCTGCTTTGCCAAGCGTAGCAGCGGCAGCGCGCCATGGATCGCGCGCGCGGCTTCGCGGCTGTGGTTCCAGGCGACGAGCATGCGCTCGCCGACGCTGGCCGGCTTCGCCGTTTCCGGCACGACGACGACCGGAACGCCGGCGCCGAACACGGCGCGCGAGACGAGACCCCAGCCGATCGGCGCGTCGGCATTCAATTGCGGCCGTTCGGCGACGACCAGATCGCACCAGCGCGCGGCATGGCAGATCGCCTCGACCGGCTCGCCCTGCGCAACCAGCCAGTCGCCTGCGACGCCGGCCGCGCCGAGTCGTTGCGCCCAGCTTTCGCGCTGCGCAAGCGCGGTGTGGTAGAGATCGTCGGCCTCCTGCACCTGGAACACGACTGTTTCCAGCGTGGAATAGGCGACTGTGCCGAGCGCGGCGACGTGGAGGCCGCTGACGTATGCATCGAGCCGGCGTGCGAGCGCCAGCGCCACGGTGGCGGCGAGCGAATCGCCTTCGTAACTACGCACGTGAACGAGAATGTCGAAGCGAGCCATATGCACCCTCCGTTTCTGTCCGATGGCGTTAGCTTACGCTTATCGAATGGGACGGTCTCGCCGCGCCTCGAGTTCAACGGATGGGATCATCCGGCGGTTTCACGGCCAATTCCGCATTTACGTTTTCGTTCAGTTTGACGGGGTATGATCGGGGCTCCCTAAGCAGAAGGAGTTGGCCATGCGTACACGCAATTTTATCGGACTTGCCCTGATTGCCGTCGCATCAACGGGAATGTACGCCGCGCGTGCCGAAGCTGCAGGCAAGATCGATTGCGAAATGCGCTTCAATCTGTCCGGCTGGGCGGCGATCTACAAGCACGCTGAAGGCAGCGGCACGATCACCTGCAATGACGGCCGCAGCTTCAACGTGCACATCACCGCGGTTGGCGGCGGCCTCACCGCCGGCAAGTACAAGGTCGAAAACGGCAAGGGCAAGTTCGCCGAGGTGTCGAGCGTCGACCAGCTGTTCGGCAGCTACGCCCAGGGCGAAGCCAACGCCGGAGTGGTCAAGTCAGGCACTGCGCAAATACTGACCAAGGGCACCTCGTCGCTGGCCCTGTCCGGCGCCGGTGAGGGCGTGGACATCGGTATTTCGTTCGGCAAGTTCACGATCACGCGCGCGAAGTGACTCGCTTAGCGAGTCATCCTCGCGAAAGCGGGGATCCAGCGGCTTAGTCAACACAATTTTCTTCGCCATGCCGCCGCGCTATGCTGGTCGGCATGGCGAAGATACTCACGATCGAGGACGATGCGCTGACCGCGCGCGAGATCGTCACCGAGCTTGCCAACAACGGCAACGAAGTCGAAAGCGTCGGCAACGGCCGCGAGGGTCTCGAGCGCGCGTTGACCGGCGCCTATGACGCGATCACTCTCGATCGCATGCTGCCCGAGGTCGACGGCCTCACCCTGGTCACCGAACTGCGCCGCGCCGGCATCGACACGCCGGTGCTGATGATCAGCGCGCTGTCCGACGTCGACGCACGCGTGCGCGGCTTGCGCGCTGGCGGCGACGATTATCTGACCAAACCCTTCGCCCCCGACGAAATGGCCGCGCGCGTCGAAGTGCTGCTGCGCCGGCGGCGCGCGGCGGCGCCGGAAACCCACCTCGCCGTCGACGACCTCGATCTCGACCTGATGACACGCAGCGCGAAGCGCCGCGGTGCGGAACTCGAACTGCTGCCGATCGAATTCCGCTTGCTCGAGTTCCTCATGCGCAATTCCGGGCAGGTTCTCACCCGCTCGATGATCTTCGAGAGCGTCTGGGGCTACACGTTCGATCCCGGCACGAACGTGATCGACGTGCACATTGCACGCCTGCGCCGCAAGGTCGATCCCGATGGTTTGCCGCCGCTGATCCATACCGTGCGCGGCCGCGGCTACTGCATCGGCGGCACGATTTGACCGCGCCCATGACCCGACTTGACACCCCGTCGATTGCTCCGCTCAGCGAACGCTGGCGTTCGGGCACGGCGCGTCTGATCCTGATTTACGGCGGCTTCTTCCTCGCCTGGAGCGTGCTCCTGGTCGCGCTGATCAACTGGCAGATCAGCAGTTATCTCGAGCACATTGTCGACGACATCCTCGAACAACGCGTGGCCTACCTTTCCGGCGTGGAGCGCGAGCAGCTGCCCGCAGCGCTGGCGATGACCGCGGCGACCGACCGGCGCGGGGTGATGAGTTTCGGCGTATTCGATGCGGCCGGCCGCTACGTCGCCGGCAACATCGATCGACTCCCGCCGGAGCTGCCCGTGGACGGTGCGCTGCATCGGCTCGCCAATGGCATCGTGCGCATCGACGGTGTGCACACCGGAGCCAGCCGCGGCGTCGCAGTGCGCATCGCGGACGGATCGAGCATCGTGCTCACGCGCACGACCGACGCAGCCGACCGGGTCGGCGCGATCATCCGCAACGGTTTCATCTGGGCACTGTCCTTGACCCTGATTCCGGGCCTGCTCGGCGGCTTCCTGCTTGCGCGCGGCTCGCTCAAGCGCGTGCGCGACATCGAGACCGCGGTCGCGCCGATCATGCGCGGCGACCTCGGCGTGCGCCTGCCGATCTCTGAGCGGCGCGACGAGGTCGACATGCTCGCGAACATCGTCAACCGCATGCTCGATCGCCTCGAAACCCTGCTCGGCGAGGTCAAGGGCGTGTCCGACAGCATCGCCCACGACCTGCGCACTCCGCTGACGCGCCTGCGCGCGCAGCTCTACCGTCTGCAGCGCGAGATTCCGCCCGACGACGCGCACGCGGCGACGATCGAGCGCTGCATTACCGACACCGACAACCTGCTCAATCGTTTTCGCGCGCTGCTGCGCATCTCCGAACTCGAGGACCTGCAACGCCGCGCCGGCTTCGGCGAGGTCGACCTGCGCGAGAAGCTCGCGCGCGTGCACGAGCTCTATTCGCCGCTGGCCGAGGACAAGCGCATCGCCTTCGCACTCGAACTTCCGGCGCTCCTCGCCAGCGTGCGCGCCGACGGCGGCCTGCTGTTCGAGGCGACTTCCAACCTTGTCGACAACGCGCTCAAGTTCACCCCCGACGGCGGCCGCGTCGTGCTGCGCGCAGTCGATGAAAAGATCGGGCCGCGCATCGACGTAATCGACAGCGGCCCCGGCGTTCCCGCGGCCGAGCGCGATGCCGTGCTGCATCGTTTCTACCGGACCAAGACCTGTCGCAAGGAGCACGAATGCGAAGCGCCCGGCTTCGGCCTCGGCCTGTCGATCGTCTCGGCCATCGTCAAGCTGCACGACTACCGCTTCGAGATCGCCGACGCCGAGGGCGGAACCGGCACACGCATGACCATCTATTGCTCGTCTAACGCGGGCTGAGGGTGACGTCCGCGGCAGATGAAGAAAATTTCATCGATGTCGCCACGAGTAAAAGCCGTTACCGGCACTACATTTTTGCGCATTGCGCAGGCAGCGCCCGTCGCTGCTTAAACAATTCTTCATATCCGCGACGATGAAAATTTGTGGCGCGGCAGCATAATTGCCTCGGCAAGTTTTTCGTCTCGCGGAATTTCCATGCAAGGTCTCGTTCGCATCGCGCTCGCGCGCCCGTACACGTTCGTCGTGTTGGCGCTGCTGATCCTCATCATCGGCCCGCTCGCGGCGATGCGCACGCCGACCGATATTTTTCCGAACATCGACATCCCGGTGATCGGCGTGGCCTGGCAGTACACCGGCCTGCCGCCAGACCAGATGGCCGGACGCATGACGACACCGTTCGAGCGTGCGCTGACGACGACGGTGAACGACATCGAGCATATCGAGGCCAATTCGTTCACCGGCTTCGGCATCGTCAAGATCTACTTTCATCCCAACGCCAATATCGCCACGGCGAACGCACAGGTCACCGCGATCGCGCAGACGATGATCAAGAACATGCCGCAGGGCGCGCAACCGCCGCTGATCGTGAACTACAGCGCCGCCACGGTGCCGATCATGCAACTCGCCCTGTCCGGCAAAGGGCTTACGGAGCAGAACCTCGCCGATATGGCGATGAACTCTCTGCGCACGCGCCTGGTCACCGTGCCGGGTTCGGCGATTCCGTACCCGTTCGGCGGCAAGGCGCGCCAAGTGCAGATCGATCTCGATGCCGCCGCGCTGCAGGCGCGCGGCTTGACCGGCCAGGACGTCGCCAATGCCCTCGCCGCGCAGAACGTATTGACGCCGGTCGGCACGCAGAAGATCGGCAACTTCGAATATGCGGTCAACCTCAACAACGCGCCGTCCGACTTGAAGGACCTGGCCGACCTGCCGATCAAGGAGGTCAACGGCGCAATGGTCTACGTGCGCGATGTGGCGAACGTGCGCGACGGCAACGCCGTGCAGACCAACATCGTCCACGTCGATGGCGGCCGGTCGGTATTGATGAGCGTGCTCAAGAGCGGCGCGACGTCGACGCTGGCGATCGTCGACGGCATCAAGTCGATGCTCGAGGAGATCAAGCCCTCGCTGCCGGACGCACTCGTCGTCAAGGCGATCGGCGATCAGTCGATTTTCGTACGCAACGCGATCGGCGGCGTGATCAAGGAAGGCGTGATCGCGGCCGCGCTGACCAGCCTGATGATTCTGCTGTTCCTCGGCAGCTGGCGTTCGACCGTGATCGTCGCGATTTCGATCCCGCTGTCGGTCACCGGCGCGGTAATGATTCTTTCCGCGCTCGGCGAGACGCTCAACATCATGACGCTCGGCGGCCTCGCCCTCGCCGTCGGCATCCTCGTCGACGAGGCGACGGTGACGATCGAAAACATCAACTGGCACCTCGAACACGGCAAGGACGTGCGCACGGCGATTCTCGACGGTGCGCAGCAGATCGTCGTGCCGGCCTTCGTCTCGATGCTGTGCATTTGCATCGTCTTCATCCCGATGTTCTTCCTGCAAGGCATCGCACGCTACCTGTTCGTGCCGATGGCCGAGGCGGTCATGGCCGCGATGGTCTGCTCGTTCCTGCTCTCGCGCACCCTCGTGCCGACCATGGCGAACTATCTCCTGCGCGCGCACGCCGCGCACACCGACGAACACGGCACCACCCCGCCGCTGCCGCCGTCGCGCAATCCGCTGGTACGTTTCCAGCGCGGCTTCGAGGCACGATTCGAGCGCATGCGCGCCGGCTATCACGATCTTCTCGGGCTCGCCCTCGCGCAGCGCAAGCTCTTCGTCAGCGGCTTCCTCGCTGCGATCGTGGTCTCGTTCCTGCTCGTGCCGTTTCTCGGCCGCAACTTCTTTCCGTTCGTCGACGCCGGTCAGATTCTCATCCACGTCCGCGCACCAGTGGGCACGCGCGTGGAGGAAACCGCTGCGCGTTTCGCCGACGCCGAACGCGCGATCCGCGAGATCATTCCGGCCAACGAAGTCGAGACGATCGCCGACAACCTCGGCGCGCCGTTCCTGTCCGCGATCAACACGATCTACAACAACACCGGCACGATCGGCGAACAGGACGGCGACATCCAGGTCTCGCTCGCCGAAGGCCATGCGCCGACCGCCGGCTACATGCGTCGCCTGCGCGAGGAACTGCCGCGGCGTTTCCCCGGCATGACTTTTTCGTTCCTGCCCGCCGACATCGTCAGCCAGATCCTCAACTTCGGCGCGCCCGCGCCGATCGACCTGCAGGTTCGCGGCAACAATCTCGCCGAGAATTTCACTTACGCGAACAAGCTGCTCGCGCAGATCAAGCGTATCCCCGGCGTCGCCGACGCGCGCATCCAGCAGACCGGCAGCGCACCGGCGCTCAAGGTCGACGTCGACCGCACGCGTGCGCAATACGCGGGTGTGACCACGAAAGACGTGACGAGCAGCCTCGTCGTCAACCTCGCCGGCTCGAGCCAGGTCGCGCCGACGTTCTGGCTCAATCCGGCCAACGGCGTCACCTATCCGATCGTGATGCAGACGCCGCAGTACAAGCTCGACTCGCTCGAAGCATTGCGCAACGTCTCGATCAACGCACCGGGCGGCGGTACCACCGTGCTCGGCGGCATTGCCGACATTAGCCGCACCCAGGTCAACGGCGTGTTCAGCGAGTACGACATCCGCCCGCTCGTGCAGATCTACGCGACCACGCAGGATCGCGACCTCGGTGGCGTCGCTGCCGACATCCAGAAGATCATCGACGCAAACGCGAAGGAGCTGCCCAAGGGCGGAAACGTGGTCCTGCTCGGCCAGGTGAAGACGATGAACAGCGCATTCTCGGGCCTGCTATTCGGCCTCGTCGGCGCGATCGCGCTGATCTACTTCCTCATCGTGATCAACTTCCAGTCGTGGAGCGATCCGTTCGTCATCATCACCGCGCTGCCCGCGGCATTGGCCGGCATCGTCTGGATGCTGTTCGCCACACACACCACGCTATCCGTGCCTGCATTGACCGGCGCGATCATGTGCATGGGCGTGGCGACGGCGAACAGCGTGCTCGTGATTTCGTTCGCGCGCGAAAAGCTCGATGAACTCGGCGACGCCACCGCGGCCGCGCTCGAGGCCGGTTTCGTGCGCTTGCGCCCGGTGCTGATGACGGCACTCGCGATGGTCATCGGCATGCTGCCGATGGCGCTCGGTCTCGGTGAAGGTGGCGAGCAGAATGCGCCGCTCGGTCGTGCCGTGATCGGCGGCCTCGTCTTCGCCACGGTCGCCACGCTGTTCTTTGTCCCGGTCGTGTTCAGCATCATCCATCGGCGCCACGGCGACAAGCCGGCGCCGCAAGTTTCGTTCGGAGAGTCCCATGTCGCAGCCTGACCCTGTTTCCCGCAAGCGCGGCTCATATCGCGGCCTGCGCCTGGCGGGCGTCGTCGCCGTCGTGATCGCCGTCGTGGTCGTCGCGCACGGGCTCATCGTGCGCGCTGCGGAATCCTCACGCCTGCGCGACTGGACCGATGCGCAGGCGCTGCCTACCGTTGCGGTCAATCCCCCTGCGAACAGCGCGAATGCATCCGGCCTGGAACTGCCCGGCCGACTGGAGGCGTTCAAGCGCGCGCCAATCTACGCGCGCGTGCCAGGCTACGTGAAGGACTGGAAATATGACATCGGCGCGAAGGTGAAGGCCGGCGACTTACTTGCAGAAGTCGAAACGCCCGATCTCGACCAGCAACTCGCGCAGGCGCGCGCCGACCTCGCCACCGCGCAGGCCAACGCGAACCTCTCGCGTATCACGGCGCAGCGCTGGCAGGCGCTCGGCAAGACCAGCCTCGTCGCCAAGCAGGATGTCGACGAGAAGACCGGCGATCTCGCCGCCAAACAGGCGGCCGCGAACTCGGCGCAGGCCAATGTCGCGCGTCTCGTCGCAATGAAAGGGTTTGCCCGCATCACCGCACCGTTCGATGGCATCGTCACCGCGCGCAACACCGACATCGGCGCGCTGGTCAACGCCGGCAGTTCCGCCGGTTCGGAACTGTTCGTCGTGTCCGACACGCAACGCCTGCGCGTCAACCTCGCCGTGCCGCAGAACTATGCACCGAGCGTACCGCCGGGCACGAAGGCGACGCTGAGCGTGCCGGAATATCCGAACAAAACGTACACGGCCGAAGTCGAAGCGTCTTCGCAGGCGATCAGCGCGGCGTCGGGCACGACGCAGATGCAATTGCTCGTCGACAATCCAGACGGCGAACTGCTGCCCGGCGGCTACGCCAGCGTGCGCCTCGACCTCAAGGCCCACGCCAAGGTACTCAGCGTGCCGGCGAGCGCGCTGATCGTCAATGCGAATGGTCTCACCGTCGCCACCGTCGGCGCCGACGACAAGATCGTGGTCAAGCCGGTGACGCTTGCACGCGACCTCGGCAAGACAGTCGAAATCTCCTCGGGTCTCGCTGCCGACGATCGCGTCGTCGAGAATCCGCCCGACGGCGTCGTCAGCGGCACGCAGGTGCGCATCGCCGGCACGCAGCCCAAGGGGCAAGTCGCCGCGGCGAAAAAAGGCAAGAACTCGAAAGGCTGAGCAACGCGGAATCCGGCGCTGCGCTTGACTGCGCGCGCCGCGTCACCATCTTGCTACGATGACCGGCAAACGCGTTCCTTTTTCCGTCCTCGATCTCGCCCCGATCTGCGCCGGCTCAACTGCGGCGCAATCGCTGGCCAACACGCTCGACCTCGCGCAGCACGCCGAACGTTGGGGCTACCATCGCTACTGGCTCGCCGAGCACCACAACATGCCCGGCATTGCCAGCGCTGCGACCTCGGTCGTCATCGGCCACGTTGCCGCAGGCACGCGCACGATCCGCGTCGGCGCCGGCGGCATCATGCTGCCGAACCACGCACCGCTTGTCGTCGCCGAACAGTTCGGCACGCTCGCAACGCTGTATCCCGACCGCATCGATCTCGGCCTCGGCCGCGCGCCCGGCACCGATCAGCGCACGATGATCGCGCTGCGTCGCCACCTCGCCGGCGACGTCGATCGCTTCCCGCAGGACGTACTCGAGCTGCAGGCATATTTCGCCACGCCCGAATCCGGCGGCGCACCCGTGCGCGCGATTCCGGGCGAAGGCACGCAGGTGCCGATCTGGATCCTCGGATCGAGCCTGTACGGCGCGCAACTCGCCGCCGCACTCGGCCTGCCGTTCGCGTTCGCCTCGCACTTCGCGCCAGCCGAACTGGACAACGCGCTCGCGCTTTACCGGCACCGATTCAAGCCGTCGGCAACGCTGGCGCAACCGCATGCGATGGCCGCGCTCAATGTGTTCGCCGCCGACAGCGACGCCGAGGCGCGGCGCCTGTTCACGAGCCTGCAGCAAGCATTCCTCAACCTGCGCCGAGGCATGCCGGGACAGTTGCCCGTGCCCGTCGACGACATCGGTGCGCTCGCATCGCCGCCGGAGCGGACGATGCTCGAATACGCGCTGTCGTGCTCCATCGTCGGCGCCGCGGATACGGTGCGCAAAGGGGTCGCCGATTTCCTCGCGCGTACGCAGGCGAACGAACTCATCGTCACCGCGATGATCCACGATCACGCCGCGCGCCTGCGCTCGTTCGAAATTCTCGCCGAGATCGTCGCGGCATAATCGTCGTCGGCTATTTTTCAAACGCGACGTGCGTTAAGGTCGCGCGATGAACGCAATGATTGATGTCCTCAGCGCCGACCGCGAGGAAATCGCGAACACATTGACCCATGGCCTCGGCATCGTGCTCGCCGTCGTCGGCACCGCCATACTGCTGCTCGCCGCACAGGCGAGCGTCGTGCCGTATGCGCTGAGCGCCTGTACCGTGTACGGCGCGACGATGATCGTGCTCTACCTCGCATCCACGCTGTACCACGGGGCCGGCATCCCGCACGCAACCGGTTCCGCACCACCGCGCCCGCGTCTGCGCGCATTCGACCACATCGCGATCTTCCTGCTGATCGCCGGCACGTACACGCCCTACGTGCTGATTACGCTGCGCGGCGCCTGGGGCTGGAGCCTGTTCGCGATCGTCTGGTCGCTCGCCGCGGTCGGCACGGTGTTCGAGCTGACCTCATTGCGTCATTATCGTGGCGCGATGGTCGCGCTCTACATCGGCATGGGCTGGGTCGGCCTCGTCGCGATCAAGCCGCTGCTCGCCGCACTCGCGCCGACGGGCCTGTGGCTGCTGTTCGGCGGCGGCGTGGCCTACACGCTCGGCGTGGTGTTCTACAAGATGAAGTCGCTGCGTTACCACCACGCGATCTGGCATCTGTTCGTTCTCGCCGGCAGCGTGCTGCAGTATTTTTCGATCCTGCTCTACGTGATACCTGATGTGATTCCGCCACGCGCATGAGTGCGCTCGTCACTCATCGAGGCGGCTGTCATTGCGGCGCCGTGCGCTTCGAGGTCGACGCGCCCGCGCGCATCGCCGCGCTCGACTGCAATTGCTCGATCTGCCGCATGAGCGGCTACATCCATTTGATCGTACCGGCCACGCGCTTTCGCCTGCTTGCCGGCGCCGGCGCGCTGACCGAATACACATTCAACACCGGCACCGCGAAGCACCGCTTCTGCCGCATCTGCGGGATCAAGTCGTTCTATATCCCGCGCTCGCATCCTGACGGCGTCGACGTCAACGTGCATTGCCTCAATGCGGCGACGATCGAATCGGTCGACGTGCAGCCATTCGACGATGCCGATCGCGATGCGGCTACCGCGGCGATCAAGCACTTGTCGCGCTGAAGAGCATTTCCGCGTTAAAGATCGCTCGGTTAGCCGAACACGAATGCAAGTGCAAACACGCCGAGCATGGTGAAGCACAGCGCGATCTTCGCGAGCGTGCCGAACAACAGGCCGAGCCAGGTGCTGACGCCCACATGCGCCGCGCGGCCCAGCCGGCTGCCGACCAACAACTCGCCCGCGACCGCGCCGAGGAACGGCCCAAAAATCAAACCCGGCAAAGCAAAGAACAGACCGACGACGGTGCCGATCATTGCTCCCCAGATCGCGTGTGGACTGGCGCCGACACGCTTCGCTCCGAGCAGACCGGCGACGAAATCGATCGCCAGCGCGAGCAGCGACAACACGCCGAGTACGACTAGGGTGAACGTACCGACGTGCTGGAAGTGATCGGCCCAGGCCGCGAGCAGCATGCCGGCGAACACGAGCGGCACGCCGGGTAGCGCGGGCACGACGGTGCCGGCGAGACCGACGAGGATCAAGACCGCACTAAGGACGAAATACAACGCCTGTTCGGTCGGCATGCAGCGATGCTCAGCGCGAACCCGGCGAGCCCGGCGGAGGTACGGCGCTGTCCTTGTCGAACGCGTCGCGGTATTCCGGCTTGATCGCATCGACGAACAACTTCACCGGCACTTCAACCTGTTGCGCGCCATCGGCTTCGACGGCCACCTGGCCCGGTGCGAAGATCAGGGTGATGCCGATTGCCTTGCCGTCGACGCCGTCGACGAGGAACGCGGCGAAGTTCTCGGCCTCGGGCTCGGTGCCCTTGTCGACCAGCACATGCATCGCCTTCATGCGCGCGGTGAGCTCGACCTGCGGCAGATTCTGGTTGTACAGGCGCGCCTCGTATTCGGCGTAGAGGCGGCGGCGCGATTCATCGCTGAAGGCCTTCAGTGCGGCCGCCGGGTCGAGGAACAGATCGCCGAGGGTGACGATGCGGCCGCTGGGCAGATGCTGGTTGAAAGTCGCCCGCAATGGGGTCGGGGTACCGTCGCCGACATCGGCCTGACCCTGCGCGAGCGCGCTGGCGAAGGCGACGGTTTGCGTGGCGACGGTGAAGTCGAGATCGAGCTTGCCGGGCCGCTCGGCGCGCTCGGCTTCGGGTTTCAGCTTCTTGATGCGCGCGGCGAGTTCGGCCTGCTGCGCCTGCGTGTAGGCGTGCATCGCTGCTTCGAGCGGGGCGAGTTCGCTGCGCATGGACGGATAGCGCGCGGCGACCTCGATGCCGTCGGCACCCGCGGCCTCGACCTTGTCGGTGATCCGGGGAATCGACGGCGAAGGCGGCGCAACCGGCGCGGCAGGAGGCGGGGCTTCGCCGCAAGCGGCGCAAGCGAGCGCGACAAGCACGGGCAACCAGCGCGGGCTTCGCGGCAGCGCGCGAAAGTTCGAGGTGAACATCATGGATGAGGAAAGTATACGAACGGCAAGGCAGTGTAGTCGTTGCCGCCGCGCCGTTCCAAGTGCCCGCAGCGAATTCCTTGAAGCGAAGGAATTTTTAACGTCAAAGCAAGGTTTTAGGCCGCATAGCATCGGACGCGCGAGGCCTCACTGGCGATTTTTGGTCTTCTCATCGCCCGTTTTCAACGGCAGGATTGGACCAATGGTTCGTGCGCAAAGGGGCAGACGATGAAAAACCAGCATGCGTTGCTGCTCCTTCTGGCTTCAGTACTTGGCTTGCCAGTTGCGGTTGCAGCCGACACGCAAGTACTCGAGGTGAAGTGGCCCGACACGCAGGCAGCAAGATTGGCCAAAGGCTGGCTCGATGTTTGTCAAACGCCAACATTCGAACGGCAGAAAACCTGGACGGTGGCGAATGCGTCAGCCGAAGTCGTCAAGCAATTCGAC
>Ga0207639_10000988_pt1 | contig 19371 bp, 17 predicted proteins | sample KBSCornC32_FD_184299 | JGI IMG/M metagenome (GOLD analysis project Ga0207639, IMG submission 184299) | Corn rhizosphere microbial communities from Kellogg Biological Station, Michigan, USA - KBS Corn C3-2 (SPAdes) (version 2) | ecosystem: Host-associated > Plants > Roots > Rhizosphere > Soil ...
ATGAACGGCCGGCCGCCGGTCCGCCGGGCCTGCCGTTCATGAGCCCGATGGGTGAGCCCTTCCAGGGACGCGCCGGTGGAGAATCAGGTCTGGCCGTCTGGTTTCAACAGGCCGATCTCAACCATGACGGCGCAATCACTCGCGACGAGATGATTGCGGACGCGCAGCGCTTTTTCGAGACTCTCGACACGAATCATGACGGCGAAATCGATCCCGATGAAACGATGCACTACGAGCAGGTCATCGCGCCCCAGGTCCGCACCGGCTTCATCCTCGCATCCCAGAATTCCGGCGAAACCAGCGGCAATCAGGGTCGCCGCAGCCGGGGATACAGGGACTTCGCGGGCGCGTTCGGTGGAAATGACGAAGCGAGAGCGGGCCGCTTCGGCCTGCTGCAAATCCCCGAGCCGATTACCTCGGCTGACACCGACTTCAACCGCGGAGTGTCGGCGCTGGAATTCAAGAATGCCGCCGTGCAGCGCTTCGGACGTCTCGACGTCGACCATACGGGCCGCTTAACGCTGTCGGAACTGCAACGGATTCAGGGCGCGGCGAAATCTGCCTTCAAGCGCGAGGTGAACAAGGCCGCGGCGAGCGAAGCGCCACCGATGGATCCGGAAGGGGACACCGAAGCCACCCAGATGCCGCACTAACTCCCCGAAGGCCGGCGGTCACCGTCCCATCCAGTTCCGGGCACTGGGAGGGATTCGGACCGCCAAGCTCGGCATGTCGGCGGTCAGGATGATCTGGCATGCGAGCCGCGACGTCCGTGTTGCGTGAGCCGCCAAGTCGAGCAGGTCTTCCTCCTCCTCGCTCGCTCGGGGAAGTTTCTCGAAGTCCTCCGCATCCACGATCACGTGGCAGGTCGAGCAAGCCATGACGCCTTCGCAAGCGCCCTCGAGCGGCTCGCGCGCGGCCCAGGCGACATCCAGCAGCCGCTGACCCGGCTCCGCTTCAACTTCCTTGTCGAGAGTTCCGTCAGCCTTGAAGAACCGCACCAGGGTCACGCGTCGAGCTTCTCCTGCGCCTTGGCGTGAGCGGTAATCCGGTGGCAGGCGTCGACCAAGTCTTTCTGGGTCGTGTACCGTCCGAAACCGATCCGGATCGAGGAGCGCGACTGGCGGTAGTCGAGACCGAGCGCTTTGAGGACATGGCTCGGCCGTCCCGATCCGCTCGCGCAAGCGGAGCCTAGCGAAAAGGCGACATCACGCAGGTCTGCAATCAATCTTGCACCGTCAACATGCTCACGACGAATGTTGAGATTGCCCGGATAGCGATGGGTAATGCTTCCGTTGATCGTCCAGCCCGGTCCGAGCGCATGAATAGCCGCCTTCGACAGCTTCTCGACATGGTCGTAATCGCGGGTCTGGCGCTCGTCGGCGAGCTTCGCGGCGGCGCCGAAGCCTACGCAAAGCGCGGGCGAGAGCGTTCCGGAACGAAGACCCTTCTCCTGGCCGCCGCCGTGGATCAGCGGGGCTGGCTCCCGCCCCTTGCGCATCCACAATGCTCCGATGCCCTTCGGTCCATGGATCTTGTGGGCCGAGACCGCGACAAAATCCGGCCCTTTGCAAATTTCCATGCGACCGAACGCCTGGACTGCGTCGCACAGCATCAAAGCGCCTGCGTCGTGGGCCATCGAAGCGATCTCGCTGATCGGCTGGGTCACGCCGATCTCGTTGTTCACCTGCATGACCGCGACGAGGAGCACGCGCTTGTCGAGCTCGCGGGCGAGCAGGTCCAGATCGAGCCGACCGTCGCGCTGGACCGGGAGGATGGTGAGGTCGACGCCACGCCCCGCGAGCCACTCGCAGGTGTCGAGCACCGCGGCATGCTCGGTCGCGACGGTGATGATGCGGTTGCGGCCGCCCCTGCCGTCAGCTGCATTCTCGACCGTACCCTTGAGCGCCCAATTCAGCGCTTCGGTCGCGCTTCCGGTAAAGGCGACACTTCCGCCATTGAGGCCAATCGCCTCTTCGACGCGCTTGCGCGCGACTTCGATCGCAGCTTCCGCCTCGTTGCCCCATCGAGAGGGGGAATGCGGGTTGGCGAATTTCTCCTCGATCCAGGGCGCCATCGCCTTCGCCACCTCGGGCGCCACGGGCGTGGTCGCCTGATAATCGAGATAGATCATGCCGCCTTCGCAGAAACGCGACTCGCGATCTGCTGCCATTCGGACAGGAAGGTATCGACCTCCGCTTCGGTCGTACCCGAACCGAAACTCAGCCTCAGGAATCCAGTTGCGACGTCGGCGGGCACGTTCATCGCCTCGAGCACATCGCTCTTCTTCATTTTGCCGGAGGAGCAGGCGCTCCCGGCTGAAACCGCGATTCCAGCGAGATCGCACTGCACGAGCAACGACGCGCTCGACGCTCCAGGCAGCGAAATCGCGCCGATCGTCGGAATTCGCGGGCTATCCTCGGCGATAATGGTCGCGCCAGTCGCCTTCACCCCATCTTCGAGACGACGGCGGAGGCTTGCCAGACGCTCCATGTCGTAGGGGCGGGCGGCGAGCGCGGCCGCGAAAGCAGCAGCACCTGGCGCGTCCTGGGTGCCGCGCCTGTAGCCCTTCTCCTGGCCCCCGACCGCTTCGAGCGTCGAAAGATCGCGCACCAGCAGAACGCCGACTCCTGGCGGTCCGCCGAGCTTGTGACCACAGGCCGCAATGAAATCCGCATCCGGCAATGGCAGCTTGCCCGCGCTCTGCGCGCAGTCGACGAGGAGCAGCGAACCAGCTTCACGAATCCTTGGCGCCAGCCGATCGAGCGGCTGGATGACGCCAGTCTCATTGTTGACCTGCTGGATCGCGATCAGCGCCGGGCCCTCCGCCAGCACCACATCCAGTGCATCCTCATCGATCAAGCCGCCGGGATGGACCGCGATGACCCGCGACTGCGACCCCATGGCATGCGGCACGATCGGATGCTCGGTCGCGCCATGAGCGCGCCCCGCAAACTTCGCGCGCTTTCCCGCGATCTCGATGGATTCGCTGGCGCCGCTGGTGAAGATGACGTCATGACGCCACCCAAGCACTTCGCCGATGGTCGTCCGCGCCTGCTCGAGCACAGCCCGCGCCGCCCGCCCCTCGCCATGCGGAGAGTTGGGGTTCGCCCAGCATTCCAGCGCCGCGGCCATCGCTTCGCGGGCGGCAGGAAGGACCGGCGTCGTCGCCGCATGGTCGAGGTAGATGCGCTGCTTCATTTTGCTTGGATATCTGCGGATTGCCAGTTGAACCGGCGTCCCTATATAGCAGCCAACGCCGCGGTGCACCCGTCGGCGAAGACATTCCGACACCGAGCCAAAACCGCCCATGCCCGAAGTCATCTTTCCCGGCCCCGAGGGACGTCTCGAAGGCCGTTTCCATCCCGGCACCCGCCCGCGCGCGCCCGTCGCGCTGATCCTGCATTCGCACCCGCAGGCGGGCGGGACGATGAACAACAAGATCGTCCAGCTACTCTACCAGACCTTCGTCAAGCGCGGCTTCGCGACGCTTCGATTCAACTTCCGCGGCGTGGGCAAGAGCCAGGGCGTGTTCGATAACGGCATCGGCGAGCTTTCGGATGCCGCCTCGGCGCTCGACTGGGTCCAGTCGATCCACCCCGAAGCGGAAACGACTTGGGTCGCCGGGGTCAGCTTCGGCGCCTGGATCGGAATGCAGCTGCTCATGCGCCGACCGGAGATCCGAGGCTTCATCTCGATCGCACCGCCGGCGAACATGTACGATTTCAGCTTCCTCGCTCCCTGCCCCTCGTCGGGAATCATCATCCAGGGCGAGGCCGACGAGGTCGTGACCCCGAGCGCGGTGCAGAAGCTCGTCGACAAGCTCCGCACGCAGCGGCACATCACGATCCACCATGATCTGATTCCCGGTGCGAACCATTTCTTCGCGAACGAGCTCGACCAGATGATGAAGTCGGTCGATGATTATCTCGACATGCGGCTCGCTACCGACCCCGTGAAGCCGGCTATACCGTCCAGATCATCACGTTCATGACGATCACCCCTGCAGCGATGATCATCAGGATGCCTTTCGTCCGGTTGTAACGCACGCGCAGGAGCCTGATCCCACCGATCAGGAGGAGGATGGCCGCGACCATCGCCACGGCCATCGCAAGCGCCGAAAAATTCTGCATTTATGCCCCCGGTTTCACCAAGACTTAACCAAGACGGGTGCAGATTGCGAGCGTGGCGAACAGCGAGCAGCAAATGCGTCTCGAAGAGGCGTTCGAGCGGATCGAGGAAACGATCCTGCCGTGCATCGCAATGATGCTCGAAACGCTGATCGACGCCTCCGAATCGGTCGCCCCCGACGAGCGCCGTTTCCTTGCGGCCGAGCTCAAGACACTCGCAGCGGAGCTCGAGGAGCTGACCAAGGCCGTCGAGCGCTCCAGCCCTGCTCACGTCGAGCCGGGCGAATATCAGACCCGCAACGTCGCCTAAAGCTCGCTTGCGATGATCCGCGCGTGAAGCGCGGGGTCGATATTCCCTCCTGATACGACCACCACCGTATCCTCGAGCGGCCCAAGCTTGCCCGAAAGCAGCGCGGCCAGCGCCACCGCGGCGCCGGGTTCGACGACGAGCTGATGCCGCGTCCACGCGAAGCGCACCGCTTCGGCGACCTCCGCATCGCTGACCGAGGCGGCCTTTGCTCCTCGACCGCCCAGGATGCCGAAGGTGATTGGCGATACGCGTGGGGTCATGATGGCATCGCAGAAAGTGCTTGGCGCATCCGCCTCGACCGGAACGATCTCGCCGATCTCCAGCGATCTTCCCATGTCATCCCAACGTTCAGGCTCGACGATGACCATCTCGGCATCAGGCACCGCCAGGGCGATCCCCGAAGCAAGCCCGCCGCCCCCGCACGGCACCACGATCCGCCCCGGCGAACGCCCCAGCTGCTCGACGATCTCCAGCCCCGCCGTTCCCTGGCCCGCGACGATCGCCGGATCGTCGAAGCTGGGAACAACCGTTGCGCCGGTTTCCTCGGAAATCCGGGCAGCAATCGCCTCCCGGCTCTCGCTCCTTCGATCGTAGAAGACGATTTCCGCTCCTTCGCCGCGTGTCCCGTCCACTTTCACCTGCGGAGCGTCCGAGGGCATCACGATCACCGCGCGGATGCCAAGCCGCCGGGCCGCGATCGCCACCCCCCGCGCATGATTGCCCGACGAGAAGGCGACCACGCCCTTCTCCCGCTCCTCCGGAGAGAGCTGAAGGAGTCGGTTCGTCGCACCTCTTAGCTTGAATGCCCCGCCGGTTTGCAGGCATTCGCACTTCAGCCATACCTGCATGCCGTCAATTTCGGTTTCGATCAGCGGCGTTTGCTTCACGAGACCCCGGATTCGGTCCGCCGCGGCGACCACGTCCTGATGATCGACCAACGGCGTTTCAGCTAAGCGGTTGATATTTCACCCTTTCGATTAGTCGTTGCAGATCAGCGACATACGGCAGCGAAATCTTAAGTTTGAGGCTGAAGAATCTTTACAGCCGTAGGTCGTAAACATATATCGCGCCCCGCTGCCCCATGGGACTTCCAACCGCAAGGCAGCTCTTTTGGATGAACGTGCCTGTTGGAGGTCCCTTGAGTTGCACAAGCCAAATCGCGCGCTGGGGCTAGCCGCCGCCCCAACCGGTAGCCGGGGGGCTGCCGCTATCGCCAAGCTCCGACCGGTTGAACCGGTGACTTTGCTGCGTCCGCACGCCGCGCGTCGGGCCGCACGCTTCTTCGTGGAGAAATTCCCTGGCCGCTCGCTTTACGCGGTCAAGGCGAACCCTTCACCGGATCTGCTCAAGATCCTGTGGGACGCGGGCGTAACGCATTACGACGTCGCCTCGATCGGCGAGGTCCGCTTCGTCCACGAGACGCTGCCCGAAGCGGTGCTCTGCTTCATGCACCCGGTGAAGGCCGAGGAAGCGATTGCCGAGGCCTATTTCGATCACGGCGTCAGGACCTTCAGCCTCGATACGCTGGAAGAGCTCGACAAGATTGTCCGCGCGACCTCGACTGACGGCGTCGCTGCGACCGACCTCAACCTGCTCGTCCGCATCCGCGTTAGCTCCGAACATGCGAAGCTGAGCCTCGCGTCAAAGTTCGGCGCGGATCCGCGCGACGTGAGCGCCTTGCTCATGGCCGCCCGCCAAGCAGCCGACGCCCTCGGCATCTGCTTCCACGTCGGTAGCCAGGCGATGACTCCCGCCGCGTTCGCGGAAGCGATGGCGCGCGTCCGAACGGCGATCGTCGAGGCGGCGGTCACGGTGGACATCGTCGATGTCGGCGGAGGCTTCCCTTCTTCCTACCCGGGAATGGAGCCGCCACCGCTCGAGACCTTTTTCTCGGTCATCCACCAGGCGTTCGAATCGCTTCCGATCAGCTATTCCGCGGAGCTGTGGTGCGAGCCGGGCCGTGCGCTCTGCGCCGAATATGCGAGCGTCCTCGTCCGCGTCGAGAAGCGCCGCGGCGACGAGCTTTACATCAACGACGGCGCTTACGGCGCTTTGTTCGACGCCGCGCACATCGGCTGGCGCTACCCCGTACGCCTGATCCGCGATCAGCGTTCGCACGTGAGGCCCATGAAGTTCAGCTTCTACGGCCCGACCTGCGACGACCTCGACCGCATGGCCGGTCCGTTCGAGCTTCCCGGCGATGTCGGAGCTGGCGACTATATCGAGATCGGCATGCTCGGAGCCTATGGATGCGCGATGCGCACCCAGTTCAACGGCTTCGGCGTGACTCAATCGGCCATCGTCGATGATGAGCCGATGGCAAGTCTCTACGGAGCCGCCGCGCCAAAGCGCTCGAACGTCGTGAAGCTCTGATCGCGCATTGACGTCATCCCCGCGCAGGCGGGGATCCCGCTTTTTCTTTCTTGACCATGCGAGTAGCGGGATTCCCGCTTTCGCGGGAATGACGAGGATTGATCGACATGGAAACCGATACGCTGAACAAGGTGCAGGACGCCGACCGGATCAACGACACCCGCAAGGCGGAGCTGCTGTCGACGCCGATCGAGCATATCGACATCACCAGGTTCGACGCGCGGCCGATCGTCGACGCGATGGGCCACATGAGCTTCACCAGCCGCGACCTCGCGCGGGCGACGAAGATCTACAACACCATGCTCGAGGACAAGGAGTGCTCGATCATCCTGGTGATCGCGGGCTCGACCTCGGCCGGCGGCTGCATGGATCTCTATGCCGAGCTGGTGAAGTCCAACATGGTCGATGCGATCGTCGCCACCGGCGCCTCGATCGTCGACATGGATTTTTTCGAAGCGCTTGGCCACAAACATTACCAAGCCAATGAAATCCCTGACGATGATACGCTGCGCTCGCTCTACATCGACCGCATCTACGACACCTATATCGATGAGCAGCAGCTTCAGGATTGCGATCACACGATCGGCAAGATCGCCGACAGCCTCGAGCCGCGCGCCTACTCGAGCCGGGCCTTCATCCGCGAGATGGGCAAGTGGCTGAGCGAGGGCAACGCCAAGAAGCAGGGCAGTCTCGTCCAGCTCGCCTACGAGCATGACGTGCCGATCTTCTGCCCGGCGTTCGTCGACAGCTCGGCGGGCTTCGGCCTCGTGAAGCACCAGGTCGACGCGATGAAGCGCGGCGGCCATTACATGGTGCTCGACGCCATCGCCGACTTCCGCGAGCTCACCGACATCAAGATCAAGGCGGGCACCACCGGCCTGCTGATGATTGGCGGCGGCGTTCCCAAGAACTTCACGCAAGACACTGTGGTTTGCGCGGAAATTCTCGGTCACGACGATGTCGAGGTCCACAAGTACGCCGTGCAGATCACCGTCGCCGACGTCCGCGACGGCGCCTGCTCCTCCTCGACGCTTCAGGAAGCAGCGAGCTGGGGCAAGGTCTCGACCGCGATGGAGCAGATGGTGTTCGCCGAGGCGACCAGCGTCCTCCCGCTCCTCGCCAGCGACGCCTGGCATCGCGGCGCCTGGCGCAACCGCGACAAGCGGCGCTTCGCCAAGCTCTTCGACTAGACTGTGGCGAGCCGGGGAGTTTCGGCTCTCCCCGCCTTTCTGCCGGTCTCTTCGAGCATGAAGATGCCGATGACTCCGATCCCAATCGCGACGGTCATGTAGAAGGCGGGCGCGATCGGGCTTCCGGTCTTGTTGATCAGCAATTGCTCGATGAATTGCGCGCTTCCGCCGAAGATCGCGATCGACACCGCATAGACGGTGCCGAGCGCGCCCGCCCTGATCCGCGCCGGAAGCGATTCCGTGAACAAGGTCACCGAAGCCGGTGTCAGAAGTCCCATCAGCAGCGCGAGCAAGGCCGTCATCGAATAAAGCGCCGCCGCATTCCGATACTGAGCCATGAGCAGGAAGGCCGGGATTGCAGCCAGGAACAGCAACAGGGACGCGACTAAGGCCACCGGCTTCCGGCCGTGACGGTCCGCGAGCCAGCCCGAGACAAGATTAAATGACGTCATCACCACCCCGAGAATGACCGTCGATCCGAACGCGGTCCTGGCGTCGATGCCGAGCGCGTGCTGGGCAAAGGTCGTGATGTAATTGACCGTGTAAGTCCCGATAGTCGCTCCCGCGAGCAGCAACATGCCGGCGACGGCGATCCATTTGATGCCTTGCCGAGGGCGCACCTCAATTGCCTCTTTGGCGTGCACCAATGTCTCACCAAGGCTTCGCCGGATCATGATGGTGAATGGGACGATCATCGCGCCCACCAGGAACGCCGCGCGCCAGCCCCATTCGGTGAGCGCCGCGGGACTCAGCATCGAAGAAAGCAGTAATCCGATCGCCCCGGCCATCAGGATCGAGAAATTCTGCGTGGCGAATTGAAGCGAGACATAGAAACCGCGCCGATTGGGTGGCGCCGCCTCGACCAGGAACGCCGTGTTCGGCCCAACCTCACCCCCGAGCGCAAAGCCTTGCAACATCCGGAAAAGCACGGCGATGACGGGCGCCGCCATCCCGATCATCGCATAGGATGGAGTCAGCGACAGGCCGACGATCGCGATTCCCATCAAAGTGAAGGTGAGGATCATCGCCGGCTTGCGGCCGCGGCGGTCGGCAAAGCGCCCAATCATGAATCCGCCAAGTGGCCGGGTTATAAACCCGACGCCGAACGTCGCGAGCGAGAAGAGCAGCTTGGTATCGTCGCTGCGCCCGGGGAACAGCGCCTCGCCGATCTGCACCGCGAAGAAGCTGTAAGTCAGGAAATCGTAGAATTCGAGCGCGTTGCCGGCCGAAACCGCCGCGATCTGCTTCTTGCTCAGGGTTGGTCGCTCGGCGTCTTGCATGGCCGTTCCCCCGTGTCGGGCGAACCTCCCACATCCGCGGCGGGCTGTCGAATCAGCATTGTCCCGATCAATCCGGCCAGGACCGCCGCCACCATGTACCATGCGGGAGCGACCGGGGTGCCGGTCCAGCGGATCAGGAGTTTCTCGACCAGCTGTGTCGTCCCGCCGAAAAGTGCGATCGCCAAGGCGTAGATGAGTCCCAAGGCGCCAGCCCGAGAGCGCGCCGGCAACGCCTGGATGAAGAGAATGATCGCGGCCGACGATCCGAAGATATGCAGGATCGTCAGAAGCCCGGTCGCGCCCATCAAGACTTCCGCCGTTCTCGAGGCGTTCAACACGTAGAAACTGGGCACCGCGAGCAAAACGAGCGCGATCCACGGACCGATCAGCACGCGCCTCGCTCCATAGCGATCGACGAGCCAGCCGGTGGCAAGATCGCACACCGCGCTGACGAGTCCCAGGACAACGGTCGCCCCAAACGCCGAGCTGACCGCCATGTGCAGCGTATCCTGCGCATAGGTCGTGAGGTAAGCGAGCGTGTAATTGCTGATCGTCCCCGCGCCGAGGATCAGCATCCCGGCTGCGGCCGCAATCAGCAGGAAGCGCCGGCTCCCGGGCGGCGCCGGCTGCTTCGCTTCTTCCGGAAGCGTTTCCTCGAGCGTCCGCCGAAGCGCGAGCCCGAACGGAACGATCGATGCGCCGATCAGGAAGGCGATCCGCCAGCCCCAGGCATCGAGCATCGCAGCGCTCATCAATGAAGAGAGCGCAAACCCTACGAGGCCGGCGACGAGAACCGCGGCGTCGGACGTTGCAAGGTGGATCGAGAGATAGAGGCTTCGCCGGTGGCGTGGCGCCGCCTCGAGCAGGAACGCGGCATTCGGCCCGACCTCTCCGCCAAGCCCAAAGCCCTGGATCAGCCGGAACAGCACGGCGAAGATCGACGCGGCCACCCCGATGGACTGGTATGACGGCGTGAGCGCCAGCCCGACCACGCCGATCCCCATCAGCGTGAACGAGAGGATCATCGCTGGCTTTCGTCCCCGCCGGTCCGCCATCCTGCCGATGATGAGCCCGCCAAGCGGCCGGCTGACAAATCCCACCCCGAAAGTGGCGAGCGACAGAATCAGGGATTCCGAGGCATCGCCCGGAAATAGCGTCCGCCCGATCTGGATTGCGAAGAAGCTGTAAGTGACGAAATCGTAGAATTCGAGTGCGTTACCGGAGGCAACGGCGGCGATCTGCAACGCACTGAGGCGCTGCCTTGGGCGTTCCTCTGCCGGCATACCCCTCCTGCTTCGCGTGAGGTGCTCCTATGCCCCGTGGCTCAAGTCAACTGCTTGAACGGCGCGTCATTCTGCCGCAGCCTGAGTCCAAGTCAGGGGGGAGACTTCCAAATGCCCATAAGTCCGCTGCTCGGCCCGATCGTCGCGCTCGTCGCCTGGACGCTTGTCATCCAGATATGGATGTACGCGACCCGCCTCCCGGCGATGCGCAAGGCCGGCATCAGCTTCAAAGGCCGGGTGGGGACCTGCGGCGGCGCGCTCGAGGGCAAGATCCCCGACGAGGTCAACTGGAAAGCCCACAACTACAATCACCTGCTCGAACAACCGACCATCTTCTATGCGATTGTCGTCGCGCTGATCCTCATGGGCTTCGACGTCCACGTGAACGTCTACCTGGCCTGGGCCTACGTGGGCTTCCGGGTACTCCACAGCCTCGTGCAGGCGACCGTCAACGTCGTGATCTACCGCTTCTGGCTATTCATCCTCGGAAGCCTGTGCCTGATCGGACTCACCGTTCACGCGGCGGTCTTCCTCATCCACCACGGGTGAAGCAGGCAGCAAGCTCGACATGGGTCGACCAGCGGAACTGGCCGACCGGCCAAACCCATTCGAGCGCATAGCCGCCATCGGCAAGCGTCCTGGCATCACGTCCGAAGGTCGCCGGGTTGCAGCTGACATAGGCGATCCGCTTCACCGCCGAGCCTGCAAGCGCTTTCACCTGCTCGGCCGCTCCGGCGCGCGGTGGATCGAGGATCACTGCATCGAAACGCGAAAGCTCGGCGGCATCGAGCGGACGGCGGTAGAGGTCGCGATGCTCGACGTTCGCCCGGACACGACCGAGCGCGGCGGCCGCGTCGCGTGAGGCCTCCGCCGCGTATGAGGCGCGAGTAGCGACTGCGAAGGTGCCGAGACCTGCAAACAGGTCGGCGATCGATCTCGCACCATTCACCGCCTCGCGGACGCAATCGACCAGCGCCGCTTCACCATCCACCGTGGCCTGGAGAAAGGAACCGACGGGGAAGTTCACGGGAACGCTGGACAGCGTGACCGTCGCCGGTTCCGGCTCGTAGATTGTCTCCGGTCCAAGTCCGCCGTCGACGCTCAGCCGTGCTAGCCCGTGCCTGGCTGCGAACGACGTCAATCCTTCAATCGCCGCCAGCCCGTCCGCCTCCACGCCGCGAAGCAGCAAGTCCGCTCCTTGATCGATCAGCGTCAGTTGAACCTCAGCGGTGCGCGTCGGCTGCAGCAATCCGGCAAGCAGCGTCCGCAACGGTGCGACCAACGCAAAAAGCTCGGGCCGCAGGATATGGCATTCTTGCATGTCGACAATGCGGTTCGACTTCTCCTCGTTGAACCCGATCACTGCGCCCTTGCCCACCTTCAGTGCGCGCAACGTGGCCCGCCTCCGGCTGTTCGGCGGCGACAGATGCGGATCGCGAACTGTCGTCGAGAGATCGTGCTGTGCCAGCGCGGTCTCGACGCGCGACACGAGATAGCCGCGATAAGCTTCATCGTCGGCGTGCTGGAGCTGGCACCCGCCGCACTCCGGAAAATGACGGCACGGCGGGTCCTGGTGATTCGGCCCGGGCGCCAGCGCGCCGTCATCCAGCAACGCATCGCCCGGAACTCCGAAGGCGACGTGGCGCCCGCTTGACGTTACGCCGTCGCCGCGCGCCGCAATCCGGACGATCAGCTCTCCGGTTGGCGGTGTTCGCGCTTGCGTATCAGCTTCCCCCGAGCTCATTGGCGAGCGCGTCCGCGTGATAAACCTTGCGGAGGGCTTCGCTGACGGCAGCAGTCGACACGGCCACGGCCCGGTTCAGCGCCGGATCGTAGCCATAGTCGCCACCCAGGCTGTGGATATTGCCGTCGAAGATCGCGCCGATCACCTCACCCTTCGCGTTGATCAGCGGCGAGCCTGAATTGCCGCCGATGATGTCGTTCGTCGTCGAAATATCGAAGACGGTGTTCGGATTGAGGCTGCTCATGGCGGCGACCCAGCGGGCATCGAGATCGAACGGCGGTTTGCCGGTCGCGCGCTCACCGAGGCCCTTGAAATAGGTGAAGGGCGGGACCGTCGTCCCGTTGTAGGTCCAGCCGTCGATTTTTCCGTACGACAGTCTCAGCGTGAAGGTGGCGTCCGGGTAGACCTTGTCACCGTAGGCGGCGAAGCGCGCCTTGGCGATCTTCTCCGAGGCCCCTGCGATGGGGCCGATCACCCGGTTGTTCCACTCGGTCCTGAGCTTGCGCGCCTCGGGATCGATCCTCAGCACATATTGGATCATCGGGTCGCTCGAGGCCCGAACCGCCGCCTCGCCCCCGTCCCACAGCGCCTTTCGCACCGCCGGGTCGCCGAGCTTCGACTTGGCGAGCGCCGCGGAGAGATCCTCCGGACTGTCCCGGCCAAGCAGCAGGTGCGTGTATTGATTGTCGGCCGTCAGATACTCGCGCGACTTCGACAGCCAGAATTCGAGCAACTGCTGTTCGAGCGCCGGCTCGACCGGCTTGGCGTCGAGCACTTCCTTTTCGAGCAGGGGCAGCTGGCTGTCGGCATAGCCCGGAAGACGCTCGGCGGACGGTTTCTGCCGCTCCGCCGCGGCGCGGACCAGGTCCCGGGCATAGCCGAACAGGTCCGATCCGCTCGGCCCCGCTTCGACGAATCGATACGGCAGGTAAAGCGCTCGATAGTCGTTCTGAGCGCTCGCGATCGTTGCCCAGGGGTCGCCGAAATCGCTTCCCAGGGGGAGTGTGGCCGCCTTGGCCTGGAGCGCCACTTCGTCCGCCCGCTTCTTCGTCATCAGGTCCCCGCCGTTGAGCGCGAACAGGCGTCCGAAATAAACCTTGTAGGAATTCTCGAGGCCGAACAGCAGGTCCTGAGCGATCCGCTTGTTCTCGGCCGATTCCTCGCTGAACCTGATCAGGCGTCCGCGAAGCTCGGAGAACTGGACGAGTGTCATCGGGATTTGCAGATCGCGCTGCGTCTCGAGCTGCGGAACGGTAAGCTGGCGGTCGGTGCCGCCCGGGTTGCCGGCGACAAACACCGGCTCGCCGGCAGTTGGAGCCGACGCGTTCCACTTCAAATGGTCCGGTGTCGCGACCGGCTTTCCGCCCTCGTAGAGGCGGACGAAGGCGCTATCGAGGTCGTAGCGCGGAAAGTTGAAATTGTCCGGATCGCCGCCGAAGAAGGCCGCCTGAACGCCGGGCGAGAAAACCAGGCGGACGTCCGAATATTTGCGGTATTTGTACAGCTTGTACTGACCGCCGTGGTAGAGTTCGACAACCTGGCAGCGGAACTTGAGGTCGTCGCCGCAGCCCTGTTTCTCGATAGTCGAGGAAGCCGCTGTCCGCGCCTTTACGAGTGCTTCTCCAGAAAGCCCCGTGCCCGCGCCCTGCATCTGCGGAGTGACGTCCATGATCGCCGTCAGGATTTCCGCCTGCATTCCGGCGCACTTGCGCTCCTCGTCACGGTCCTTCGCGACATAGCCGTTGGTGAAATAGTCGTGGGTCTTGTCGGAGATGTCCTGCGCGCATCCGGCGACGCAGTGATTGTTGGTGAGAACCAGCGCCGTCCCGGTGACTACGGACGACGAACATCCCGTCGACAACCGCGCCGATGCGCCGCGCACGTGATCCAGCCACGCCTGATCGATGTGCGTCCCGTACTTCGCGTTGACCGCGGCGATGGGAAAATTGTCGAACGTCCACATTCCCTCGTCCGCGCGCGCCGGCGACGAGAGCAGGACAAGCGCCGAACAACCGAGCAGCGCCATCAGATTCTCACGCTTCATACCGAAGACCCTCCCTTGGCGATTTCCTTGCCGCTCACTGCTGGCGAGAGCAAGCCTCGGCGAGGGCATCGGGGATCGCATCCGCAAGATTGTCGGCGATCATCTCCGGACCGGCGATACGGGCCGCCTCCCCCTGCAGCCACACGCCCGCGCACGCCGCCTCGAAAGCCGGTAAGCCGCGAGACCGCATCGCGGCGATGACGCCGGCCAGGACGTCCCCGGTCCCAGCGCTGGCGAGCCACGCTGGAGCCGGCGGACGAAACCCGAGCCGGCCGTCTGGCGACGCCACGAGCGTGTCAGCTCCCTTGTAAACGACAACGGCTCCCGAGCGGCGCGCCGCTTCTAGTGCTCGCTCCGACTTGTCGCCCTCGATCTCTCCAAACAGCCGCCGGAATTCGCCATCGTGAGGCGTGATGATCGCATCCTGCCCTTTCAGCCGCTCGGGCTCGCCCAGATGCGTGATCGCATCGGCATCGATCACCTTCGACGCCTTGGACGTCAGAGCGAGGGTCAGCACCTGCGGAATGTCCCCCATCCCCGGCCCGACCAGCAGACAGCCAATGCGCTCGTCATTCACTTCAGCCGTGTCGGTCTGCACCACGGCCGACGGAAGTCCTTCGATAGGCCTGGACGTGCTGACCCGAACGTAGCCGGCGCCGCCAAGCGCCGCAGCCTTGGCCGCAAGCGCAATCGCCCCCGGCATCTTGCCCGCAAGCGCGTGAACCAATCCGCGGTCGTATTTGTGTCCGCCAGGATCGAGCGGCGGCAACTGGGGCGCAGCAATCTCGCGCCAATCGCTCTCCGCCTCGATACCGATATCGGCGAGCACGACCCGTCCGCACTTGTGCATCGCGGGATGGAGCAGGTGAGCGGGCTTCAACGCGCCAAACGCGACCGTCAGGTCGAAGTGGGGAACCTCGCTCAACTGGACGCCGCTGTCGCTTTCCACGCCGCTCGGCACATCGCCCGCAACCTTTACGATCGCCCGATTGCACAAGCGCGCGAGTTGTTCAGAAACAGCCTGTTCGAGTCCATGCTTCAAGCCCGTTCCGAAGAGACAATCGATCACTAGCGGCGACGCTTCGGTCGATTCTGACAAGGTCTCAACCTCGCCGGACCATTCGCCACGCGCCGATTTCGCCGCTTCGCTCTTCGGTTCGGCGAGCGCTGTGATGCGGACGGGAATCCCTCGCGCCGCGAGGTGCCGGGCGGCGACATAGCCATCGCCGCCGTTGTTGCCCGGCCCGCACAGCACCAGCGATGGTGTTGGCCCGGCAAATCGGTAGGCGGCTTCGGCAAGCGCCGCCCCGGCCTGTTCCATCAGCTCTTCGACGGTGGCGCCGCCATCGATCGCCCGTTGCTCGGCGGCGCGCATTTTCTCGGCGGTGAGGATCGGTCGGCCCGTCATGGCGGCCGCCCTAGCGCAGGAAGGTCGCCAGACGCCACCATTCGCGCGGAACTGCATCCGCAGCCGCATCGCGGGCCTCCTCGCTCTCGAACAGCGCGAAGCAGGTCGCTCCCGACCCCGACATGCGAACGAACTCGGCTCCAGTCTGGGTTCCAAGCCATGCGAGCACCGAACCGATCTGCGGAACCAGCGCGATCGCGGGAGCTTCGAGATCGTTCCGACCGTCGCGCCAGTCGTCCAGCGGTCCACGATCTTGCCCGTCCCACCCGGCGAAAACCGCAGCAGTGGAAAGTGGTACACGCGGGTTCACGAGAAGGACCGGTTTGCCTGAAAGACCGGAAAGCTCGACCGGCTCCAGCTTATCACCAGCGCCCTCACCACGCGCGGGAAGGCTGAGCAGGCACGCGGGCACGTCGCTCCCCAGCCGCGGAGCAACCTCCTGAGCATGCTTCGGATCAATCCGCCACAATGACGTCAGCAGCCGTAGGACGGCGGCCGCATCCGCTGACCCGCCACCGAGACCAGATGCGACGGGCAAATTCTTTTCCAGGGCCAGTGCCGCGCACTTGCTCCCGGCTGCTGCTCCAGCGAGCTCGCGAGCGGCTCGAAGCGCGAGGTTGTCGGATTCAACACCGATTTCGCTCGCGAACGGGCCCGTCACCTGCAGTGAAAGCTCGTCATATGGCTCGGCGCTCAATCGATCGCCATCCGTGCAAAACGCAAACACTGTCTCGATCGAATGCCGCCCGTCGGGCAGCTTGCCTCTCACATGAAGCGCAAGGTTGAGTTTCGCCGGAGCGATCTCGCGCGTTGCGGTCAAGGCGCCGCGTTCGCCGTCGTCAGGCCGGACGAGAGCTTGGCCTTCACCCGCGTCGCGATGTCATCCTCCGCCGTGACCAGCGCAGCGTTCCATGCAAACCGCGCCTCGTAACGCCGCCCGGACTTGTACAGCGCGTCGCCCAGATGCTCCTGGATCTCCGCCTGGTCGGGGTCCTTCTCGGCCGCCTGCTGCAGTGTGGCGATGGCCTCGTCGACCTTGCCTCGCTTGAACTGCGCCCAGCCAAGCGAATCCGTGATCGACGCATCGTCGGGCGCGAGCTCGCTCGCCTTACGGATCATCGCTTCGGCCGCGTCCATATTCTCGCCCCGCTCGAGCTGCGCATAGCCGAGGAAATTGAGCAGCAGCGGCTGGTCGGGCGCCAGGGCAAGACCCTGCTGGAGCGCGGCCTTCGCCTCTGGCCAGCGGTTCGATTCTTCGAGGGCATTCGCTTGCAACAGCAGCATCGACCAGGCTTCGGTCTTCGACCCCTGCGCCGTGGCGAGCGCAATCGCGCGGCCATAGGCATTTGCGGCCTGGTCGTGCCGACCCATCGCTTCGAGCACGTCGCCAAGCCGCGAATAAGCGCTCACCCCCGCGAGTGGGTCGTTGGCCGCGGCCAACGCCAACGCGTAAGCTTCGTTGTAGCGCTTGTGATCGGTCAGGAGCCGAACCTGCACGTCGCGGACGTCGGAGATCAGCGCGTCGTTCTGCGGAACCGTTCCGAGCAATGCGAGCGCCTCGTCCGTCCGGTCCTGAGCATCGAGCAATAACGCCAGCAACGCCGTGGCGCTGCTGTTCCCCGGATCGGCGTAGCGCGCCACCTGGACGAGCCCAATGGGCGGCGCGGCGCCGCGCATTCGGGATACTTCGGCCGCGAGCCCGGTGAGAACCTCGCCGAGCGCCTTTGCGCTCGTGTCGATCCCCTCGCCGCTCGGCCGGCCGGAGAGGATTCGTTGCCTGGCGGCCGCGGTGTCGTTGCTCACGCCCTGAACCATCGCCGCAGCGCGGGCCTTGTCTCCCGCCGCAAGAAAGCCGTCGGCGAGCGCGAACCTGACCCGCGATTCCCGGCCGCCCGCGGCTGCGATCGCCTTCTGGGCGAATGGCTCTGCATCGGCGGTCCGGCGGAACTTCAAGAGGATCAGCGCCTGCTCTTCCGCGCGAATCGGATTGAGCAGGCCCTGCGCGGGAATCTGATCAAGCGTCGCCAGCGCCTTCGCCTGGTCGCCTCGCTCGGCAAAGTCCCAGGCGGTCAGGAGCGGGGTCAGGAAGCTAAGGTCACCATTCCTTCCGCCTGCATTCAGCCACGGCAGCGCGCGATCGAGCCGGCGTTGCTTGACCGCATCGGCGACGAGCAGCAGCCGTGCATCTGTCGATAATTTGTCGGCTGGCATCTTCGCGGCCAGCCCGACCGCGAGGTCCATTTGCCCGGCGCCGATCGCCTCGCTGAGCGCCTGCTCGGCGAACTGGGTCTGCCCTGGCTCCGCATCGGCAAGCATCGCCAGCAGCTCGGCGGCCCGCGCATGGTCACCGTTCATCGCCGCGGCGCGGGCCTGGACGTAGGTCAGCAGCGGATCGCCGGTTGAAAGCCGCGCGGCAGCTGCCGGAATGGGAACGAAAAGCAAGGCCGCGAGGGCGACTCCGCCTAGCCACTTACATGTTCGGGTAATTGGGGCCTCCGCCGCCTTCGGGAGTGACCCAGTTGATATTCTGGGTCGGGTCCTTGATGTCGCAGGTCTTGCAGTGGACGCAATTCTGGGCGTTGATCTGGAGTCTGGGTTCACCGTTCTCGCCGTCGACAAATTCATAGACGCCTGCCGGGCAGTAACGCTGCTCGGGACCGGCATAGACCGGCAGGTTGATGGCCGTGGGTATGTCCGCGTCCTTGAGCGTCAGATGAACCGGCTGATCTTCCTCGTGGTTGGTGTTGGACACGAACACCGATCCGAGCCGATCGAAGGTCAGCACTCCGTCGGGCTTGGGATAGTCGATCGCATTCGCCTGCTCCTTTCGCCGGAGCGACGCGTGATCGGGCCGCAGCTTCAGGGTCCACGGAACCCCGATCCTGAGCTGGTTCAGCCACAGGTCGAGCCCGGCATAAAACGTTCCCATCACGCCGCCCCAATGCGCGACCGCGGGTTGGGCATTGCGGACCATGTTCAGCTCCTGCGCAACCCAGCTCTTGTGAAGCGCCGGCGGATAAGCTTCGAGGACGTCGTTCGACCGCTCCGACGAGATCGCTTCGAAGGCGGCCTCGGCCGCGATCATCGCCGACTTCATCGCCGTATGGGTGCCCTTGATCCGCGGCACGTTCACGAAGCCCGCCGAGCAGCCGATCAGCGCTCCGCCCGGGAAGACGAGGCGCGGAATCGCCTGGTAGCCGCCCTCATTGATCGCCCTCGCGCCGTAGGACACGCGGCGGCCACCCTCGATCTCCGCGCGGATTGCCGGATGGGTCTTCCAGCGCTGCATTTCCTCGAACGGCGACAGGTACGGGTTCGCATAATCCAGCGACACGACGAAACCGAGCGCGACCTGGTTATTCTCCTGGTGGTAGAGGAACCCGCCGCCCCACGCGTCGTCGAGCGGCCAGCCCTGCGTGTGGATCACTCGGCCGGGTTTATGCTTCTCGGCAGGAATATCCCACAATTCCTTGATACCGATACCGAAAACCTGCGGCCCACAGTCGTCGCGAAGCCCGAAAACTTCGGTCAGTCGCTTTGTCAGTGAACCCCGCGCGCCCTCCGCGAAGAAGGTGTAGCGCGCATGAAGCTCCATCCCCGGCTGATAGTCGG
>Ga0207639_10000993_pt1 | contig 19322 bp, 21 predicted proteins | sample KBSCornC32_FD_184299 | JGI IMG/M metagenome (GOLD analysis project Ga0207639, IMG submission 184299) | Corn rhizosphere microbial communities from Kellogg Biological Station, Michigan, USA - KBS Corn C3-2 (SPAdes) (version 2) | ecosystem: Host-associated > Plants > Roots > Rhizosphere > Soil ...
AATGATTACCTGTCACAGTTACGTCGATCTTGTCTGGCTTCTTCTCAGCGGTGAAAAACTTGCCGCCATAGATCACCGCACCGACAATGAGTGCGACGATGATGATCAAGGCAACTGCCCAAACAGCATTCGAACCCGTGTTTTCGCCATCAGCCATACAAAATCCCTTCCTCCTTGAATGTGTCGATTACATCAACCGAGGCGGGAGCAATGGGTACGGCAGGTTACAAATTATGCGTCATGGGCGAGTTTCTGATAGCTTATTGCTATGGCTGAAGAATCAGGATCTGTGAAAATGATCGGCAGGCTGGGGAGTCTCAGCATGGGCGTCGGGTTTATTTTGTTTCTCTCGGGGCTATTTGTGTTTCCGAGAGGGTTTATGTTGCTCGGTATTGCACTTTTGGTGCTCGCGGTAATTCTGTTCTGGATGGAAGAGGCTGGAGCAAGAAGGGCCCGCGCCCAAGCGGCGAATTCTCGGTAGACGCGTCAGACGAAAAAAAAGCCGCGGTCGATGACCGCGGCTTTCCCCCTTGATAGTCCCCTTGAATTTGCCGGCGAAAAGCGCCCCTCGGGCGACGCCGGAGCCCCCTTGAAAAACTTAAAAGACCGGGCACTTATAGCTGGCGAAGCTGTTCATGCCGTCGTCATTTGCCATCTCAGCCCGGATATCATCGAGTGACCCGCTGAATGGCGGCTCGACCGCCGGAGCCTCGGCATCGAAATGAACACGCTTTTTAGCGCGAACTCCCGGCGTGCTCGAGCTGAACCTAAGGAAATCGTTCCGGATGATGTCCGAAGTATTGCTGGTATAGATATTCATCATGGTCCCTGGTCCTCGAATGTTGCCCTCCTGTGAGGACATAAGGCGATCGCCTATTGGTCGATGTATCTAAGATAGCCTGCTAGCGGATGTAGGAAAATCGGGAAATCTGGTCATTTCACTAGGGGAAATCCCTAATCAGCGGTCCTGTCGCTGAGGGTGCTTGCACATCGAAAAAGGCCTCGCGGTAGCGAGGCCTTTTTCCGTGCTATCAACTGGACTGCTATTTTCGCCCGTTTGGTCTAGTCTGACTTCCAAACGTGCAAGAGCCTGGAACCACCACCTGCGCGGTCGGTAATGTCAGCGGCTGAAGATTATTCTTCGTCAGCAGCGTGTTAAAGGTTGGCAGGTCTGAGGTAAGCACCGTCTTCCAAGCCGCGGCCGTACCTGTGAATTCTCTACAACCAGATTCCCACGTGTGGATCTCGGCCGGTGTGGGCGGCATGTCGATACCGTTTTGCGAGAGCGGACCGAGAACGGTATAGAACAGGTTGTTGATCCCGCTGAATGGGAGAACGCTGCCGGCCGTCCTTGCCGGACCACCGAAACCGCCTCCACCGCGTCCTGCAACGGGGCCGCCAAGAGTCGCGAGCTTCGTTGCAAGCGCCGTTGCAGCCGTAGCAACCTCGGCCGGTGGCGAACCGGCGGTTAGCCTCGCGAGTTGAGCACGGACGTCGGCGACCTGATCGTTGGCAGCGTAGCTCTCCGTCATTCCCGATGCCGAGAGTAGGGCAAGCTTCAACTGAGCCCGCAGGTCGTTCATCATTGCCGGACTCTCGCCGATGCGAGGATCGTTGTGGACCACGACCGTCTGCGTATAAGTTGCTCCATCGACTGTGAGCTTTATCGTGTACGTTCCCGGCACGACCAGCGGCCCGTGAGGTCCAGGGGTTACCGAATCTGGCGCGGCGTTCATCTGGTTGTTGATGTCCGGATTGAGTCCGAGCGGATCATCATAACGCAGATTCCAGTTGATCCGATTTGTGCCGATGTCGGTCGTGAGAGCGCGTTCGCGCGGGTCCTTTAGCCAATAATCGGGATAAGGCGGCTTATCGAACTTGGGTGGAATGACGCTCGTGATAGTGCGAACGTGAGCACCCGCGGCGTCGAGGATCTCCATCCTAATATTATTTGGCTTTCTGCTGAGGTGATAGTAGATGATCGCGCCAAATGGCGGATTCTCCGCGTGCGGCATCTCCGGGTTCATGGGCTGGTCAAAGTTGCCGTTCTCCCTCGAGCGGATCGCGTCACCGGGCTTAAAGAGGTAGGCTGGTGCTGCCTCGATCGCCTGGGTTCTTGCCGCGACCTCACGCAGCGGGCTCATGTCGTCGAGGATCCAAAATCCGCGGCCATACGTGCAGATCACGAGGTCATTCATGTTGTTATTCGTATGAAAGACCATGTCGCGGATCGACGTGCTGGGCAGGTTTTGCCGAAGCGTTTGCCAATGATTGCCGTCATCGAATGACACGTAAACCGTGGTTTCGGTGCCGACGAATAGCAGACCTTTTTGTTTCGGGTCCTCGCGCAGGACGTGGACTTGACTGCCTGTGCGTTCATCGACAGGCAGACCGTTGACGATCCTCGTCCACGTCTTACCGCCGTCATGCGTGCGAAAGATGTAATGCTGCTCTGGCGTGCCTGCAGGCGGGCCTCCACGTCCAAAGCCAGGATTACCGACGACGTACGCTGTGTTGACGTCGTTGTGACCGGCCTCAACCGTCACCCAGTTAATGTTTTGCGGGACGTCGGGGAAGTTCGTGACGTTATTCCACGTCTTGCCGCCGTCCATGGTGTTATAGACCTGGCCAGTCGTGCTGCCAGACCAGACGACGCCTTTCCGCACGGTCGAGATCGAGAAGTCCGAGATCGTACCGCGCGGACCTGCCGGAGTTTGAGGCGTGGGCCTTGGTGTCGGCGATGCTGACGGAGGCGGAGCTTTGGTCGGCGCGGGCACGGGCCTTGGTTCGCGCTCTCTCTCCGCAGGCGCAGGTCGTACGCCGCACGGCTGCATCGGAGCACCCTTCGGCGTTGTGAGGTCAGGGCTGAATGGCGTCCAGCTCTCGGCTCCGTCGCGCGTCACGATGATGCAGTTGTAGCCGACGTACATCGCCTTTGGCTCGAACGCGACGTCAAAGCGCTTCCAAAAATCACGGCCTTCAACATATAGATCTCGATCGGTACCGAAATTTGGAGCAACGTTGCCCCATTGGCCTGTCTCGACATCGATCTTTTCCATGCCGTTACCTTGTCCGAGGCCGTAGCCGACGCCGTAGATGGTCGTTGGCTTTAGCGGGTCGGGCACGGCCGTTCCGAATTCCGACGACTGCAGCGGATACCAATCCAGAATAGTGAGCTGCCCGAGATCGCCGCGGCTGCGGGTCATCACTGCACCGGTGTCCTGCTGCGAGCCCATCACCCAATACGGATATCGCGTGTCTGTTGCGACTTTATATAGCTGCGCGATCGGTATTTGGTAATAGCCGCTCCATGTCTTGCCGCCGTCGAGCGTGACCGCGGGTCCCTGATCAAAGCCGAACAACATTCGGTCGCCTCTCGTCGGATCGATCCAGATATCATGCGGGTCCTCGCCTCCGGGAGCGCCCTTGTACATGTTGAACGTCTTGCCGCCGTCCTTTGATTGTGTGACGTAGGTCGTGACGACGTATAGAATGTCCGGATTTTGCGCATCGACCCATACGCCCGAGCTGTAGCCGCCCTGGCCGTTGCCGACGCGGTTATCGCCGATGGCCATGTGCTGCCATGTTTCGCCCTGATCGTCCGAACGGTACAGTCCCGATGGCCCTGCACCGGCGGGCGGATTGCCGATCACATAAATTCGCTTGCCATCGGTGTGAGCCGCAACGGCCACGCTGATTCGGCCGGTATAATTCGGCAGTGATTCGATCTTCTTCCAGGTCTTGCCTTCGTCGGTTGATTTGAAAAGCGCCGTGCCATTCGGGCCCTGCTGCTGGCCGCCGCCGAACCCGCCGCCAAATCCTCCGCCCGTTCCCTGAGACGCCGCAAAGATGACCTTTGGCTTGTCGAACGCCGATTCGACGTCGCGCGTGCCATTGGCATTGTCCGGTTTGAGCGTGTTTTCCCACGTCCTGCCGCCGTCGATCGTGCGGTAGATGCCGCGGCCGGCGTGCGTCGCGTCGCCTTGTGTCGAGACGATCACGATATTAGGATCTTTAGGATCGATGACGATCTTGTTGATCTTGGTCGTCTCCTCGAGACCGATGTGCATGAATGTCTTGCCCGCGTCGACCGACTTATACATTCCGTCGCCTGATGGGCCGCCGACCGAATCGCCGGTTCCGACATACAGAATGTTAGGGTCCGATGGCGCGACCTGCACGGCACCGATGCTGTCCACGTTCTTGAACTGATCGAATATCTGTTCCCACGTGACGCCGCCGCTGGTCGTTTTCCAAAGACCGCCGATCGGAGCTCCGACGTAAAACACGCCCTCCTGGCCAAATCCGACGGCTCCCGAGACAGCCGAGATGCGGCCGCCGTGGAATGGTCCGATATTCCGCCATTGAAGACCGGAGTACATCTCCGTCGGGACGACGTTTTGAGACACGACCGCCGAGGCGATCAGCACAATGGCGAGCAAAGCTGCGCCAAGCAACATGCTAAATTTACGTTTCATTTTAGGAATGGCCCTCGAGTGAGACCTGCACCGGACGTCTCGGGAATAATTCTGTGCAATCAAATTAACACAGCATACGGTCAAATCTAAACGAGGTTTCAGTCGCCGGTCATTTTTCGCGAAGCTTTTGCCAGATCATTCCCGTTGCGAGCAGCAGGATGAGGAACAGCCCGAGGAGGATACGATCGAGGATATTTGCGGTCATTGTCAGCTCGCCGTTCGCGATGTTGACCTTGTCGCTGCCGGTCAAAATTCCGAGGCCGAATGATCCGACGAGCGCTAATGCAGTCAGAACGGTCAGCCCGCCGACGATGTTAAAAGCAGTCTGCACGCGCAGTATTTTTGCACGGCTCAGGCCATGCACGAGGGTGAAATAATTTTTAATTTCCTACTTAACCGGTAAATCAGCAGGGGAGAGTGATGCTATCTACCCACGGCGATAGTGGCGGCGAACGTAGCGACGTACATGGCGACGCTCGCGGCGCTCGTAACGGCGATGGCGCCGGATGATGCGGCGCTCACGACGGACCATTCGCCTGTACCGGCGACGGCGCTGCATGCGGGTTTGTACGGAACCCGTGGCAGAAGTGAGGACCGACACGCTCGTTCGGTTATCCGTCGGGGACGAAATTTCCGCCGGCAAAGCGATCTCTGCCGAGACGGACAAAAGAACAAGGACGAGAGCAAGTTTTTTCATAGATTTGAGTAGCCTCCGGAGATAAAGGCTACTCATCAGATCGGACAGTAACTGTAATCTGCTCTACCAAACTGCGTCCGTGTCAGCTCAACGATCACGCTGAAGCACAGCCTCACACGAGAGATCTCATATCTTTAAAAATATATTTAGAAATGTGATCGCACTGTGGATGGTGCTAATATTGTGGCCTCACGAGAAATTAAGTCTTTAGCAGCGGCCTCGTTCAGAGGCCTGAGGAGGAAAAATGGCGTTTGTAATGAGATTGGCGGGTCAGGGTTTTACGTCGGAGAAGTACGACGAGGTCGTGCGGCGTCTCGAAGCCGCGGGCGAGGGAATGCCGGCGGGAAGATTATTCCACGTCTGCTTTGGCGATACGGAGAATCTTCGCGTCAGTGATATCTGGGATACGCGTGAGAATTTTGAACGTTTTTTTGGCGTCGTTGGCGGGATCATGGAGGACATCGGATTGCCTGCCGGTGAGCCGGAATTTTTCGAGGTACACAACTACATTTTTGGCGACGAGGCCGTGGCCGCGGCGGCATAGATCTCAAATCCACGGTTTGCAAAATAAGAAAAGGCCGCGTCGTGTGACGCGGCCTTTTTATCTCACCCCGACGAGCCTTCAGCCTCTGCCGTTAGCCCTTGTATTCGAGTGTGAATTTATATTCATCCTGGAATTGCCAATGACGCGGTTTGCATTTGGCGGCGTAATATTCGTCGCGTTCGACGGCATCCGCGGCGGCGTTGTTGAATTGCTGTTCATCAGATAGCCGGTGTCGTTATGGGTGTTAGGCATGTGAGCGGCGTTGGAGTTCATTGTGTTGACGAGGCTGTTGGCGCCGTTCGAGACCGAATTATTCATGTTCGACGAACCGCCGCACCCCGCAAGCATCGCCGCACCGAGGAGAATTGCCGATGTAACTTTCATAGTTCCTCCTCTAGCAGTAAATGTGCTCGCCGTGATACTTGTTGCGCCAGTCGTTCTCGAGGTATTTGGCGTCCTCGTCGTCACGCGGTTTGACGCCAATGACGGCTCCGCCATTCTTGACGTCCTCCTCGTAAAGACGAGCGTGCTCCTCGGGAATGCCGTACCCGATCAGCAGCCCGATCAGCCCGCCGGTGGCTCCGCCCGCACCGGCTCCGGCAAGCGCAGCCGCTATCGGTCCCCAGACGATCAGGCCCAATCCGGGCAGGACCAGATTTGTGCCGATCGCTGCGATCCCGGCTACGACAGCGCCGAGCGCTCCGCCGATGATGCCGCCGGCCGTCGCGCCCTCGGGCGCTTTGCTGCCGAGCTCCAGCGGCTCGGACTTGCCATACCATTTGTTGCGCGTCTCGTCCGACATCAAAACATTGATCTCCTCATCCGAGTACCCGCGGTCCCGCAGACTCTGGTACGCGCCTTCCGACGAGGCCCTGTCTCTAAAACTGCCGGTCAGCCACGGCCTTTGATCTCTTTCTGTACTTGTTGCAGTTGCCATAACGGTCCTCCGATCGAATTAACTGAGTTATGAGCCCCATAGGCTCGTGAGTCAGATGTTATTGGTTTGTCAGCACAACTAATGTCCGCAGGCAGACGCTGAAAGAGCGAGAGGAAATTCTCTTGCGTCGGATTGGATTTGTAGTCCGAGCGAGGCGATGTAAACTTCATAAGACATGCACAACGAATGCTCCGACATAAAAGCTGAGGCGCATGCGGCCGGCGACAAGCATTATGAGGCGATGACCGGTTACGCGATCGCTCCCACACCCGAACGCCGAACGCGCGCGCTGAATTTCGCGCTTCGATATCGTCAGGCCCTCAATTGGCTCATCGACTGCTATCGTCGACTGAGACCTAAAAAAGCCGCTTCGCCCGAGCTCGCCTCGGCTGCTGAATACAAACATTTGGTCGAACACGACATCGAGGTCCTCAGGTCAAAGCCCATCACGGACGCCAAATCATAGTCGCTCCTTTGACGGGTTCGCCGTTGCGTTATGTAGACGTAAAGGCCATACTCAAAAGGAATTGAGCCTCGCTAACTCTTTTTTCAGCCACGCCGAATACGTCGGACCGGTTCTGAATCAACAGCCGAAATAGCCGACAACGGCGACCAGTTCAACGCCCTGACAGCCAACATCTCAAATGCCGCCCCAATGCATGAGGCCGCTATCACCAGGCCGCGAGCGACCTCACTCAGTTAAAAGTAAAAAGGAAAAATAATGTCAACGAAACTTTACGTAGGAAATCTTTCATTCGATACGACCACTCAGGACCTCGAGCAGATGTTCGGCGAGTCGGGCACCGTAACGTCAACCAATATCATCGAGGACCGCGAGACGGGCCGCTCACGCGGCTTTGCGTTTGTCGAGATGTCGAGCGCCGAGGAGGCCAAAGCGGCGATCGCGGCACTTGACGGCAAAGAGGTCGGCGGCCGCAGCCTAAAGGTCAACGAGGCCAAGCCCCGTGAGAACAGCGGTGGCGGTGGTTACGGCGGCGGCGGTGGTGGAAATCGCGGTGGCGGCGGTTATGGCGGCGGCGGTGGAAATCGCGGCGGCTCGCGCTGGTAAGCAGATAAATCAGCACACAAGTGAAAAGGCCGCGGGCAATGCTCGCGGCCTTTTTCGTAATCTTCGTTATTGGCATTTCACACGGCGTTACAGTGCGGACACTTGCCGACGACATAGATCGCCTTTGGCTGCCGCATCGCCGAGTACTCATCCAAATGCGCCGCACAGATGTTGTGGTGAGAACGGCTAAACGGCATGCGTACGCTGCCATTGCTGGTCATGTTCTTTGCAAACTGAAGCGGCGCCTCGATATGAAACCGAGCAACGATAGCGCAGTCATTCCAGTCGCAAATTAATGTCTCGGTCGCCATGGGATATTTCCTTGTACTAGTTTGACCTTACTCCTTTTATTGCTTTTTCACTACGCGTGCTCGGCGTACCCAGATTTTTGCACGGGTATACTGTGGCCGACTACACTCAACATGGCGGGAATTTGTACTCGCGATTACGAGGAGGAGCCCGGGAAAGACTTGAACGGCCTATAGCTCCCACGCCCGCCGAGCCTCGATCTATTCCGGGACGCGCGCTGCCGAGGACAGGCTGCTGATTGTCACGAGAATGAAGGCGGTTAGCTGAATGGCGAATCGCACATTGTGTATGAGCCACCAACGGCGGGTCACGTCGTACCAGTCTGCGGGCGGAGCGGCGGCATTCCACGATGCGATCTGGTTAAGGAGCGGTATGTTGCCAAAGAAGGTGAGTAACACGCCCGCGACACATATCGCCGCAGCCGCGAATAACATGTAGTTCACCCGTCGCGCCTTTCGCGACAGGATCGCACAGGCTATGCAGCAGACCGCGGTCAGGATCTGAACCGCGAACAGCGGCGTGCCGATGACCTTGATCGCATACTGGAGCTTTTCAACGTAAAAGGTCGCGGCATTGCCAGCCGGATTATAGTCCCACCACACCAAATACTGGCCGCCCGCGATGAGCCCAGCGAAAAGCACGGCCGCAAACAAAAAGATCCTTCGTATCATTCATTCTCCTGATAGAGTCTCGGATGTGGGTAGGCGAAAGTGTGACGGAATAATGTCACAGACCTTTGGATTTGTCTACAACCACGAACTCACGTCGTTCATCGGCGAGGCCATCTGCGCTGTGGTATGCCAAATTACGGAGCGCGGGCGCCGGCTTGCCTAGGATCAAAAGTGTAGTTGTCCGTTCAAAATACCTCTCCTCCCGGAGACTACAGGAGGTAAATATGAACATAAAAAAGCTGGCGATCATTAGTTTTCTCGGGCTTGTAACGATGCTGAGTGGAGCGTACGTGACCAAGGCCCAGACCGTTGTTTTCGAGCCCGGCCGCTATCGGATCAATTACCGCGGCTATCGCACGGACGAGCGGGGAGCGCGACTCCTGCAGCAGGCCGTCAACAGAGGCTATGCCGACGGCTATCAGGCGGGTAGGGATGACCGCAGTAGTCATCGTCGGCTAAACTGGCGCCGTAACCAGATGTACAGGTTGGCCAACAATGGCTATGAGAATTACGTTGGCCAGTCCTACTACCGCTACTACTATCAGCAGGGATTCCAACGCGGTTACCAGGACGGCTACTACAGCCGCAACAGATACGGCGACGGAACTCAAATACTGGGCAATGTACTAGGCCAGATCTTCCGCGCGATACGGGATTAAGTTTACGCGCGAGTAGACTCGTTAGGAGAATGGCGGTCGTCGGGCCGCTTTTCTTTGTTCAGAGTGGAGCAGCGTACGCGCCCTGCCACTTGGCAAATGCACTCAGGCGGATCTAACGCAGGGTGATGAGCGTGAGAATCGCAACATCGCAGGCCGATCCCGTCAGTTCAGGTCAGTTTGTTTCGGAGTTGTCAGGTTGCCGACGCAGGCGCGAGGTCTCTTGAATAGAGAGGATAAAGGCGCAGGTGCCGACGACGCCGAGGGCCCAGAGCGTCCAGAGGAAGAAGAATCCGCCGCTCGATCTCGTGACCTCCTGAATGCCCGTCCCACGCAAGTGAACGACCGGCATCCCAAAGGCGAAGACCGATATCAGCAGCATAATGATGTGGCCCGACAACCTGCGCCGCAGCACGAGCGTCCCATAGAGTAGCAACCCCGCGACTGCAATACCGATCAGATTCCACGGGCTGACCGTATCAAACCGATGCACCGTGTCGTCCGTCACGTGCAAACCCAACAGCACGAGCAGGACCAGCGACAAAACCGTCAACAAAAGGTTGCGATCCATTTTGAATGTTCTCCTTCCCCCTACTTACGTCCCGGCCGCCGTGCAAAGTTCCATCATTCACGAGTTCGTCGAGTCTCAACAGTTACGAGGAGATAATGTGTGTCGAGAAATCTCTTTTTGCCGTGGGTACTTACCGCCGCCGGCATTCCTAACGTTGTCAGTGCCCGGTACAAGGTTGGAATGTGTATTCGACCAGTTTTGTTACCGTGACGGGTTCGCCGTTGACGATGGCTGGTTCGAATGTGATATGTTTCGCCGCCTCTATGGCGCGTTCGTTGAGTCCGAAGGGAGCTTGCTTAATAGGGCTAATCGGCCCGATCTGACCGGTTTTGAGGAAAGTCACTCGGAGCATCACGCTTCCGGAAAAATCGGCGTTGCAGGCTTCTTCAGTGTAGCGAGCGGCGGGTTTTGACAAGATCCTGATCGCCTGCGCTGAACTTGCAGGTGGTCGTGCGGGATTTTCAACGCGAATACCGTTACCCCGACCCGTGCCGATCCCATTTCCGGTTCCGCTGCCGGTGGCTGGAGCGAGAACGCGAACTGACTGCGAAATGATGTCGACGCAATCGGGACTGAATGGGCCGATCACAAGTGCTACCGTTACGTGATCTTTCTGAAAAACTTTCCGGGTATCGATGATCACAGTCGGCGTGCCTTGGCCGTCGCTAATGAAGCCTTCCGGCTCGACGGCCCAATTGTATTGGAGCTTTGAGTGGTCAAAGTCGCCGGTCACGACCGCGTGAAACGTCACCTTGTCGCCACGCGTCACTGACTCTGCCGAGGCTTTTATTTCCATACCCGGGCAAACCACCTTCTGCCCCTGTCCCATTAGCGACACCACACCCAACGCGCCGATTACTGCAAAGATCATGATACGAAGCATGGCTTCTATGTTATCCGAGGTGTCAATGTAAGTTATCAAAGAGCCGAGTGACAAATACGGTCAAATACGCGACGCTTTTTGTCACTCTTGCGGCAGGTAGTTGTCGAACGTGCCCAAAAAAAGGGGTGGTGCGCGAGTGGCACGCGAGTTGTTTGGCGATGCTCAAGCCCCAGGAGTGGGCGAGCTCTACACACATTACCCAGACAGGAGACCTCCCCGAAATGAAAACGCAGCGTGGTTTTTCACTAATCGAACTTCTCATTGTGGTCGTGATCATCGGTATTATCGCGGCGATAGCGATCCCAAATCTGCTGGCCTCGCGCCGGGCGGCAAACGAGGGCAGCGCGATTTCGTCACTTCGTACTTATCACGGGGCGCAGGCGACTTACGCGTCGACCTACGGCAACGGGAACTATGCGGGGCCGACAACGTCAATGACCACACAGGCATTTTCCGACCTCGCGAGTGTCAACCTGCTCGACGACGTACTCGGCACCGGCCAAAAGAACGGATACAACTTCATTGGCGGTCGCACCGCTTCGACATCGACGAGCCCCGCTCAGTTCACAGGTTACGCCCTTATGATCGTGCCATTCGGAGTAACCGCAACGGGCACGCGTGTCTTTAGCGTGCTGACCGACGGAGTGTTGTACTCAGGAGCCTATGGGGACATCGTCACCACCATAAGCGGCGGGAACATCACATCGACCGGCGGAGCCCCCCTTTAAACCTGGCCCTACCCACACATCCCTCGCGGCAACTTGTCCTCACGCCCGCAATTCAAAAAGGCCCCGCATCGCGGGGCCTTTTTTCGTTTGCGCGGGAGACGCTTTAGGAATTGGCGGCGATACTACAAACCTGAGACTCGTGGGGCAAGGCAAAGTGTGACGGAACAGTGGCCACAGGTCTTTGGATTTAACAATTCATCCTCCGCCATCATCCTTCCGTCCGCCGCTCCCGCAGCCATCTTCTTATGCAAAATCAACCGAACTATTATTGCCGCAAGAAGGTGGTAAATGCTAAAGTTTTCGCGCATCTTAAATGAGGCTGCTCTTCTCCATTGCTATAGCGATATGTCTTGCAAGTGGCTTTGTCGCGCAGACAAAACAGGATAATCAGCCGATCTCTGCCGGGGTTGTTAACGCCAAGGCATTGTCGCTTCCGCAGCCGGACTATCCGGCCAATGTCCCCAGACTCGGCGGGACGATCCAGGTACAGGTGCTGATCGACGAGACCGGTAAGGTAATGTCTGCCAAAGCCGTCAGCGGACTTGAGAATGTTTCGCTGCGCGACGCTGCAAAGGCGGCGGCTCTAAAAGCGACGTTCTCACCCACGCTTCTCAAGGGCAAACCTGTAAGGGTCACTGGCGTCATCACGTACAACTTCGCTGTCGACAAGAGCGACGAAGACAAGTTGGAAGTTATGAGTTTGGCCGCATTTCTTGTTGTCGTTGGCTCATCGGCGTCGGACCTGCCCACGCTAAAGGACATGATGGCCGAGGACGATCCTTTCAAAGATGACTTTGCCGAATTTCCGCGCTTCGGTGCCGACTTAAAACCTTTGCTGTTGCTTCAGCAGCTTACCTTAGACAATCGGCTGGAACTTATCGTCCGCGTGATCTCGTCGATCCGCTCCCGTTTGAACCCATCCGACAAATGGCAGTTTGAGGTAGGCAAAAACCTCGGCGAAATACTCGGGCCGATAATGAACCAGGCCGCATCCCAAGGCGTTCATTTTGATCTGACCACGATCGATGACGTCCACATAAAATTGAACCTCAACAATCTCCGCGACCTGACCCAAAACCCACCGACCGACTTTCCGGACGAGGTCCTAAGAAAACTAAAGACCCTATCCGCGCTCGGGGCCAGGGCAAGCCTGAAAAACACGAAAGATTTTGAGGAGCTCTATACAGACCTCGACCAGCTCGCCGACCTCATCCCCTGACCGTCCTGAGGATCACGGCGGTCGTTGAATACGTCTACAACAAAAAAAGAGCCGCTCCCGCAGCCCTTTTGCCCACTAATCTTCGGGTGGCCAGCTTTCGTGTTGGAGAAGGTCGGGGCGGTAGAGTTTCGTCGATGCGATCACCGTAAAACTTCTTGAGAAGGACTCCGCAATAGGGACAGTTGAAGAAACGTGAATCGCTGATAATTGTTGCCGGGTCGGGCGAGGTGATTTCTATCTGAATGCCTTTATCGACCGCTCGAAATTGCAACGTAAAAGCTGGCCCACCTAGGTGATCGCGGTGTACCAGAAACGCGGGGCCCCTATAACCGGCGTTCTCGTAGTTGCTCTTGAAATGAGAGCAGCACCAATCTCTCTTTCTTAACCACATTCACCGATTATCGCAGAACGTCCCAATTGTGCACTGTGCATTGTGCGTTCTGGATTGAATACGCCTACAACAAAAAAGAGCCGAGCCCGCAGCCCTTTTCCTCTTCCTGTCGCCGAAGGTGACAAACAATATAGCCCAGGGAGCATCCCTGGGTCAGCGATCACGAATCGATCCGTCCCTGTAGGGACGAACATCCTTCCGCCATTCTGCACTGTGCATTATGCATTCTGAATTGACTACGTCCAAAACAAAAAAGAGCCACTCCCGCAGCCCTTTCTTAGATCGTAATATCTTCGTCTGCCGCCGATCATTGCTCGACCTCGATTGTTCCTCGTTCACGCGGCAATGGCAAGAAGGTCAATCTCCTGTTCGTATACCCAAGCGTCCTGCTTCGTTGGCTGTTGTCGTTCCAGATATCTCAAGTAAATCTCATCGACCAACTCCTGCTCCCGTTGCGCCCAAGGCCCGACTATGACATTGCCGGGTCTCACCGAATGGTATACATCCAGAGACGGTTTGACATAATCGAATTGTTTAGCCTCGCCAAATGCGTGTGCTCGGAGGACTGCCACCTGGGGTCGTAGGCCGGGATCCTCTACTTCATCGGTGAGAATTGTGATGGCATCCGACGGACCTCCCATCTTTATTTTTGCGATCGCTAAGGCGCTTCTAAACCGATCCCTGCCGCCGCGGCCAGGATTCTCCCACCAACCGCGCTCAAAAACGTGCAACGCTTCCGAAATCCGACCTAATCTGAATAAGCTCATCCCCCTCATCAGATAACCCTCCCAGTCGTTGACATAAAAGGAATCCTTCTCACGGGTCAATTGGAGGACCTGGTCATAACGACCCATAAGGAAGAGGATAGTGCAGTATCCCCCATTGACAGCTCCGTCGAAAGGCAGCTCGCGGACTAACGGCTCTAGCTCGTTATAAGCCTCGTCAATTCTACCAAGTAGCTTAAGCGTCTGCGCATGCCCTAACTTCCCGTACTGGTCATCCGGGAACTTCTGGCGGTGCCGGATATACGCCTCAAGAGCCTCTTCGTAGCGGCCTAATGTGCTCAACGTACTTGCATAGCCCGTGCTCGCGACCGGGTCGTAGGGAAACTGCTTTGCTGTACTCGCGTATAGAGCGAGGGCCTCATTGCCTCTGCCCAAAACCTTCAGGATGTCGGCGCGAGTGTTTCGCAACGCGCGATTGTGATTACCGATCTGCCCAAGTTTTGTATGTTCTTTCAAAGCATCCAGCGGACGTCCGATAAACTTCAAGAGCGATAGGTATCCTGTTTGAGCGAATAGATCCCACCGATTATTGGTCGATAGGTCTCGATATATCTCGAGAGCCTCGTCTACTCTGCCAAGTAGCCGAAGTACGTCGGCATACGACCCAATCGATACTAAATCACGTGGGAAGTCTTTCAGAATATTTTGGTATTCGGTTAGCGCATCCTCCAAACGTCCCATGGATTTCAGGGTGTCCGCATAGCCGTTTCGCGGAACAGCATCGTCCGGGTATGCGATACAGACGGCCCGGTAAGCCTCCAAGGCGGCATCGAAGTACCCACGAGATTTCAACAGGGCCGCATAACCGGACGCGATAGTAGGAGCGCCGGGAAAGTCGCGGTTAAGGGACTCATATTCCTGAATGGCCTCGTCGTACCGTCTTAGTCGCCTTAAAATAGTAGCTAGGCCATGTCTGACATACGGTTGCTGCGGATAATCGCGCGATAAAGATTTGAAGTGAACCAAAGCCTCTTCGAGTCGTCCCACTTCAGCTAGAGTTTCGGCGTACCCTTGTCTTGCTATCATGGCCGGATTGTGGTTGCTTGTCTCACGGTTGAAGTCCCTGTTGGTGCTCATTTGAATGGCCGACTCATACGCCTTCAACGCATCTTCGTATTCTCCGTTGTCATACAATGCCTCGCCATAGTGAGCCCAAGCTCGAGCGTCAGAATCTCTGAATTCCGTGCTCCGCTTAGCGAGCTGGAGCTGAGTTTCATGCAAGTGGAGGATCTTGGCATTCTCCGCGAGGTGGCACAATGACATGACGGCGAATCGGGTCTCGCCCGTTCCCGCAGTAACCTGATAATCGACAAGTTCATCAATGATCTTCTGTGCCTGAGCCACATCCCCACGCGTCCAGAGATCGATAATGAAGTCCTTCTGGCTCTCTACATTTTTGAGTACCTTTTCGCGGTCTACGCTCCGTCGCTGTCTTTCTACAGATGAATGCGAATCGAACTCGGAGTCCTTTTCTATCTCCGAGTTCATTCTCCTATGCCGCCTATAGGACTGAAACAGCCCTGATACCAGCGTCCGATAATTCGGAAACTGCTGGATTTCTGGCGTTAGAAGTAAGTTCATCTGCTCTAATCCGAGTTTTTCAGGGACATCAAGATTTGTGACAAGGGACTTGTAGATCCCGCTGTGTACTAGAAAAGACCGAAGGCTGCTTTGTTCTTCCTCGTCAGTGAACCCGGGTCCCAGCCTCCGCCACGCGTTGTAGACATGTGCTATGTTCGGCTGAAATTCGACCAATTCCCGCAGCCAGGCGGAAAGCGTATCTAGGTGAACTTGCCGGCAGATGCTGAGAGCTGAATCCATATCGGACCCCTCGGGCAAAGGGCTTGCGTAGAAGATATTCTTCAGGTGTTCTGCAACGTCCTGAATTGCCAAAAGCTCGTTCAGCGATTCCGCTATTTCGGCCTTGGAATCACGAACTTCATTATCAAGCAGAAGCAGCGCGAGATCTAGAGCACATGACTTTTCATAATCGCGCTCCAAAACCTGAGGAAGTTCATCGATTGTCGAAATCTGTACGGCCCGAACATCAGAACTCTCACGAAAAATCTCACGAAGATTCACGGGTTTCCGAACCCCGGCCGGATCGACATTCAACGAGACGAGCCATGGACCGCCGTTATGAAAAGCGACTGCACTTTGACTTTCTCCAGAAACTAAGGCTCGCATCACAAGACTTTCACTCCGTATTTTTTTGCTCGCTCGGAAAATCCACTCACAAGTGCTCGTTCGTACTTCTTCAATCGCCTTCGCGCAATGCCGATTTCCTCCAAACTACGCATTGTAATCGGACCGTAAATGTGCACCTCAATGAATTTGTCATCATCACCTCTCTGAGCCCTATCTTGAGATAATAGACCAGTAAAATCTGCGACAGTGGTATTACCGTCAATATACGCCGATAACTTTATGACGCAGAGTTTCTCACGTTTCTCCCAAGTAGCACGCAAACCGGTCGGAATGTCCTTTGCGCTCCTCAATCCCTTGGCATCCCTAAAGTACACAGCAGTGTTTTCAACGAATAGAGAGGCTCGATGGGCAATCATATCTTCCCGAGGGAAAAGAAAGCACGAACCATAATTCGCGATTCCACTGTCCGAAAGAGTTAGGTTTGCAAACCGGATGCTCTCCTGGTACGAAGGGAAAAATATGGCATCAGCGGCCGTTCTTAACATATCCCACTCATCGCCCTGTGGATGGCGGACTGCGGCTAGGTCATAGTACGTGGCATATAACTCACGATCACTGTTGAGGAGTCGGCTGACTTCCGTCGGCCAGCGTGCAATAACCGCTCGACTCGAGCTCGTCGCTGATCCGAAATCCTTAACTGTCGAGTCCACCCCGCGCGTCGCCGCATCATTAATAGCCTGCTGATATCGCCGCTCCAACTCGCTTGTCTCTGATTGGGCGGCAACCACATTTGGAAACCTGCTTGGCCGGCCGCAGTGTGGACAGCTAGCGACAGCAAATGGTATATCGAAAGAGCAAAACGAGCACTGTTCGGACGATGACATAGTGGGTGGTCTTTCGAATCTTATACGGGAAGTTATATCGCTAGTCAACTCATTCTTAAACACTAATGTGTGACAAGCATGAAGAAGGCCCTGCCCGAAGTGGGGCAGAGCCTCGATAGTTTTGTAACTAAACGGGACGTTATGCCCGGACGATTACATTCCCATGCCGCCCATGTCCATGCCGCCCATGCCGCCGCCGCCGTGTCCCTTTTCCTCCGGGATGTCGGCGATCATGGCTTCGGTGGTGAGCATCATGCCGGCGATGGAGGCTGCGTTTTGGAGAGCGGTGCGGGTGACCTTTGCGGGGTCGATGACACCGGCCTTGATGAGGTCCTCGTACTTCTCGGTCGCGGCGTTAAAGCCAAACGCTTTGTCGCCCTCGCGGACCTTGCCGACGACCACTGCGCCTTCCATACCGGCGTTGCCGGCGATCTGGCGAAGCGGCTCCTCGAGAGCACGACGAACAATGTTGACACCAACCGCTTCGTCAGCGTCAGCCTCGTCAGCCTTGAAGTCATCGAGCACCGACGCCGCACGAACGAGTGCAACACCGCCGCCTGCGACGATGCCTTCCTCGACGGCTGCGCGGGTTGCGTGCATCGCATCCTCGACTCGGGCCTTCTTCTCCTTCATCTCGGTCTCGGTGGCTGCACCGACCTTGATCACGGCAACGCCGCCAACCAACTTCGCGAGACGCTCTTGAAGTTTCTCGCGGTCGTAGTCGGAGGTCGTCTCCTCGATCTGGTTGCGGATCTGCTTGACGCGGCCGTCAATGGCCTCGCCGGAACCCGCACCCTCGACGATGGTGGTGTTCTCTTTGTCGATGGTGACCTTTTTGGCCTTGCCGAGGTCCTCGAGAGTGATGGCCTCGAGCTTGATGCCGAGATCCTCTGAGATGACCTTGCCGCCCGTGAGCGTCGCGATGTCCTCGAGCATTGCCTTGCGACGATCGCCAAAGCCCGGTGCCTTAACGGCTGCTACGTTGAGGGTTCCTCTCAGTTTATTAACAACCAAGGTTGCGAGAGCTTCACCCTCGACGTCCTCGGCGATGATGACCATCGGACGGCCCATCTTCGCGACCTGTTCGAGGATCGGAAGAAGGTCGCGCATATTCGAGATCTTTTTCTCGTTGATCAGGATGAAGGGCTCGTCGAGAACGGCCTCCATGCGATCGGGATCCGTGACGAAGTAAGGCGAGAGATAACCGCGGTCAAACTGCATTCCCTCGACAACCTCGAGCATCGTCTCCATGGTCTTGGACTCCTCGACCGTGATGACGCCGTCCTTGCCGACCTTGTCCATCGCCTCAGCGATGATCGTGCCGATCGTCTTGTCGCCATTCGCCGACACGGTGCCGACCTGAGCGATCATGTCGCCAGCGACCGGCTGCGCGAGCTTGTGGACTTCCTCAACGACCTTCGCGACAGCGGCCTCGATGCCGCGCTTTAGGGCCATCGGATTCGCACCCGCGGCGACCGTGCGGACGCCTTCCTTAAAGATCGCCTGTGCGAGAACGGTCGCGGTCGTCGTACCGTCACCGGCAACATCGCTGGTCTTGGACGCGACTTCGCGAACCATCTGGGCACCCATGTTCTCGAGCGTGTCCTTTAGCTCGATCTCCTTCGCAACGGTAACGCCGTCCTTGGTGATCGTTGGGCTGCCGAACTTCTTGTCGATGACGACGTTGCGGCCCTTTGGACCCAACGTAACCTTTACCGCATCCGCGAGCTGATTAACTCCACGCAGGATAGCGGCGCGTGATTCTTCTCCGTGAATAACTTGTTTTGCCATAATCTTTTCTCCTGTTTAGAGTGCAAGCTTTAGCTTGTCCAACGTGAGCTATCTTGAATGTAGGTCACGTTGATACGCGATAAATCGCGCACTCTAAACCTCTATTTCGCTGCTTCTCCTGCGCGGTTGATGATGCCGAGGATCTCGTCCTCTCGCATGATGATGAATTCGTCGCCGTCGAGCTTGATCTCCGAGCCCGAGTACTTGCCAAACAGAACGCGGTCGCCTGCCTTCACATCCAGCGGCTGACGCGTGCCGTCCTCTTTATACTTACCCTCGCCGGCGGCGATTACCTCGCCTTCCTGCGGCTTTTCCTTGGCGGTATCGGGAATAAATAGCCCGCCCGCGGTCTGGTTAACGTTGTCCTCGATGCGCTTTAAAATGACGCGATCGTGGAGCGGTGTGATCTTAGTTGCCATAGTTCTCACTCCTTACTATATAAGTGTGTAAAATAACTGGGTTTCGCATGAATGCGTACGAGTAGTTTAGCACTCGTGGAACCTGAGTGCTAGTGTATTTTGGCGAGACTTTGTTGTCAAGAGGGTGAGTGGGGAAGTTTAG
>Ga0207639_10000999_pt1 | contig 19275 bp, 25 predicted proteins | sample KBSCornC32_FD_184299 | JGI IMG/M metagenome (GOLD analysis project Ga0207639, IMG submission 184299) | Corn rhizosphere microbial communities from Kellogg Biological Station, Michigan, USA - KBS Corn C3-2 (SPAdes) (version 2) | ecosystem: Host-associated > Plants > Roots > Rhizosphere > Soil ...
TGGTTCCATTATTGAAGATATCTTTAAGACCCTTCTGTGCCCAATCAGTAATACCAGTTTTGTTAGCAAGCGACATAATTGATGCCAGTTGCTGTCCATTAACTTTATTACTGGCCTGTTTATACCCAATACCTTCTTTATTAGCATCCATAAATTGCCTATTGGCATTCAGAATATTGGGAGCATTTCGGGCCTGTATATCTGCCAGTCTGGCCTGGAGTTCAACCTCACGGGGGCCATACTGACTTCGGCGGCCAGCAGCAGCATCTTTACGCTCAAGTTGTTGGCGAAGCTGTGCAGCATAAGGACTATTAGGCCCGTACATATCAGCAAGTGTTTGAGCTTGTTGCTGAGCAAACTGTCCCGCAGTGTTGTTATTGTTAACAGCTGTTTGATTAACCTGGTTAGCCTGAGTTCCTTGATAAAGACCCGCAAGACCTGTAAGAACACCTCCTAGATCAAAACCTCCAGTGTTACCACTATTACCCGCTTCCTTACCTGCTGCAATACCTGCTGCAGCATCCGCCGTAGAGGCACCTGTACCCGAAAGTCCACGACCTCCAAGGAAACCCCCCAGCTGGCTGCCTAGAAATCCACCTATGGGACCTCCTATGGCCGATCCCGCGATGCCTCCCACGGTAGAGCCCGCCATTGAGCCAAAACCTTTTCCAGGATCTTTAGAAGTGGCTGCCAGGCCAGCATTAAGAGCTAGACCCGGTAGTCCACCTAAAAGCCCTGCGCCTACCTTTGCACCTTTACGACCAAGATCGGCCATACTCATACCGGGACTAGACACACTACCTAAATCGACTGTACCATCATAAGAAGAGACAGGACCAAGGCCTAAATCAGAATTGGCCTGTTGACTATCCATGGCAGAATTGAATCCACCCGTATCAAGGGCTTGGTTTAAATCAAAACCATAACCACCATCGTAGCCAGAAAAACCAAAACCAGTATAACCACCGGGGACACCGCCAAAGTCTGCATTAGGAGTACCGGGGTCGTAACCTTGGTAACCACCCATGCTACCTAAACCAGCTCCTGTAAAACCCCCAGCGGCGGCCCAGCCTCCTCCACTATCAAAGCCACCGCCACTACCAGTATCTATTCCACCGTCACCCATGGAACCACCCATGCCACCATCACCATTTTCATTGAAATGTGGCAAACCTGTATTAGGATCGGGCTGGCCTGAGCCTCCCCGCATTTTTAGGAGCATAGCTTCTTTAGGGCTAATGTGAGCAAGTACGGAGTCTTCTCCAACGTTCTTTGAACCTTTAGCGCGGACTTGGGCCGCTTTCTTCTTTAGAGACATTAAAGACTCCCTTTATGTTGCGGCTGTTTGTGCCGTTAGTATTCCATTAGTAAAAGTCATTGACCCATTAGTTCCACCGGGGGTAAGTTTTGCAGTAGTAATTGTTGCAGTAATACCAGCAGCAATCGCTGTTTGTTGGGCAGAGGTTAGATGATAATATTGACCAGCTGTACCGCCTTGTAGACTATTTAAACTATTGTGCGTATAAGCAGTAACTAACGTATATTCAGCATTAGTTAAATGATATCTCTCTGAAGCAGAACCCCCCTGAATACTGCTTAAACTGTTATGTGGTCCTGCAGCTAGGGCAGCATATTGAGCAGCAGTTAGATGATAATATTCACCTGGACCACCACCTTGTAAACTCTGCAAATTATTATGTGCTCTATTAACAATATCAGTAATATTGCTACCAACAAAATCAATATTAGCCCATACCACTGTTACTGTGCCGGTATTAATCAAAGTACGCAGCTTCTCATACCAGTCATTCCAAAAGGAAGACCCGGGGGGGCTTCCATACGGAACAGGAGGAAGTTTATTTGCCATTATTATCTAACTCCTAAATTGACATCCATTTCAAGCCTCTGGACTCTGAACCTGCTATTGCCTGTATGCACAATTTTGTGGGCCCTGCGCCGAAACTTACCTAACGCACTTGTCTGAGGGTAGATTTGATTTAGAGAAATTTGCCGGCCAGCAGACCAAGTTTGATAATCATCATCTGTCCAGTATATAGTGACATAGGCTGAATTAGTGGGACGGTCCGCAAGTATGCAGAGACTGCCCCCAAACTTATTATTATATGACCCAAAATCTTCGTTATCAGTCACGAGGGTAGGAGTAAAATCTACTCCGTTATCCAAATAAAGATCGGTTCTAAAATAAGACAGTGTACCGCTTCCTGTCTGTACAACTAAGGAAGCATTCCCGTATCCAGAGATAGGTAAGGTAACTGCGAATTTAATTGGAAAATTTGTTTGCTGTTGATAAGCAATGCGAGTCCAAAGTTTAGATTCCAAATCAACTACATAAGTCAATGTGCCAATATTTAGCACATAAAAATCATGCCCACCAAAAGAAATCGTTGTTCCTGTAGAAGTCGAGTAGGGCTCAATATAGCGGCGTAAAGGAGGAATACCCAAAGACTCAATCTTAAAGTCTTCCAGCATAAAGAGTTCCGGCGCTGTGGTATCCGTGTTACCCACAAAGAAAATCTTGTTTCCCCAATGAGCTAAGCCCCCAACATATCCAATCAGTTTGACTGGAGTATCATTACGTTGCAGAGGACTGCCTGAGGCATTGGCAGCATCCCAGTAGTACTCAATGGATGCAGTTCCAAAAGCCACGATGTAGTTATTCAAACGAGACAGCCTTACCAAATTATCAGGCAGCATTTCAGCTGTGATAAAGTCTCCAGAGGTATATGCCAGAGGATCATTTAGATTACTATTGTAGATGTCAGCAGTGTTTGCTTTGACAATGAACAAATAACCGTCCAAAAACACAGGATAAGGTAAGTGGGGCACCGGTAAATCAGGATCGGAACAAGCTACAAAATTGTTTGCAGAATCAATGGTGCCTAAAACAGTACCATCTGTTACAACCAATTTGACAACTCCAATATCATAGTTAAACTCTTCAAACCCAACTTCTGACGTGCCTGCTGCAAAGCCAGGGGTAAAGGATGTTTGTACTACACCTGTGCTACCAGTAATGATTACAATCGTCTGATCATACGCAATAAAAAGTTTATCCTGGTCTTCCCAATAATGCATACCACGAATATTTGTTGACGGCATTACTACTGGGTACGTTGTCGTGCCATCCCTAGAAGTCACATAATAATCTTTATCTTCAATAAATTTATTTTTAATGACTTCGTAATAGCAATTAATGGTTTCATTATCTTTAGCATTACTCCTATCACGGGTTTCCCACTGATACAGTAGTTTAATGTTTTTGGTCTGATAAGTAGACTGGGAAGGTGTTTTGTCATAGGCCATCGGCTTTATCCTTTAAAAGAACTTCCTGCCCAATCCTTACCAAAGAAAATTGAGCCGTCCTCTGTACCATTAGACAGAGCGGTATTAAGATGTGTGGTAGCTTCCTTTTCCAGTTGCTGCCTATCTAGAAGAGGCAAGCCATTTTCAGGAGCTAGGGAAACAGCTAGAGCATAAATTAACGCATTAGCCCATTCCTGTGGAAAGTCTGGAGTGTCTGTACTTGCTACAAAATATTGAAACGGGGCTTGATAAGTCAACGTAATCGTAGTTCCAGCCACCGTGGAATTATTTGGAGTGGGCCACACAGACAGCACACCATAGTTAATAAAAGGCTGATACGTAGCATTTACAGGAGTAGCGCTCGAACTTGTAGACGTCGAAGGAAGTAGATTAAAATCCTGCCTTGCCATCATAGTCACACTGATTTGTGAATAGTTCGGAGGAATATTCAGCACTGCCTGATGTACATGAATAGGGAAAGGTGTATTAATAGTTTGTCCAATTCCAATGGTGTAGTCTCTTTGTCCACTCACCATAGTAACGGCAAGTTGCTTACGTGCCCACAATGGCATTCCCAAGGACTGAAACGTTGCCACAATGGCATTCAAAGCTTGTGTACCAACAGTCAATTGTGCTGCATTTGCCGTTGAATCAATATCAAGAACTAGCAACTTACGATAGGCAGCATTAATTATATCATCACGAGAAAGTTGAAAAATAGTAGAGCCGCTAGTAGACATATCATTTTACCTTTTTATTTTCAAAATCCACCCAAGGATTGTGCCTCATACGGCATTCTGTATACAGATCAAACAAATCACTAAGTTGTGTTTGTGTTTCTCCAAAATCAGCTGGAGCTTTACCTTCTACAGGAGGACATTTTACAAGCCACTCTTCACTTGGGCTGGCTGTCGAGTTTATTCTGGTACTCGCGCATGACGTCAGGATTAGACTTGCAGTCAGTATAAACAGGGTCTTTTTTAATAGCATCTTGTAATTTCCTATTGCTTTTATTAGCCTCAGCTCTCCATTTGGCGAGTTCTTGGGCTACTGCTTTAGAAATTTCTTTCTTAATAGCATCATTTTGTTCTGTGGTTTTAATCACAGCTTCTGCCACATCCAATTGTTTACCAAGGTACTTAGCTTCAGTATATGTAGAGGCTACATGCCATAGGCCAGCAGAATATGCTACAAAGGCCAGAGCGTAGATATAGAGTTTATAAGTATTAAAGAACGTCTTTAGCATCTTTTACCGCCTGAATAGGATCATTGGAAAATTTGTCTCTAAAATGAGCGATACCACCAAACAATCCCCATGCAAGAGCACCCACTAGTCCATGCACAGAAGCATAGAATGTAAGAACATCAATAATGCTATCGGTGTTTAGATTGACAAATGAGAAGAAGGTTGCCGCCCATCGAACGGCAAAATCTCCAAATAAAAGAGAACTACCAAGGGCTGTTAACGCTTGGTAGAACATTTCTTTACGTGTTTTAGGAGGACGGGACATAGCCATCAGGCCAGCTCCGAGAAGGGCAGCACCTAGAGTGACAAACTTAATCCATCCAAATTTTGTTATTGCGGCGACTCCCCATGCGCCGCCCGATTCCATTGCTGCCATACTTTCCCCCGTTAAACCAAATACTCTACGATAATTTTTTCAGCTAAAGCTGTATGAAAAGCTTCATTCAGATGAATATCATCGCCATCACTCCAGTTGTCTGGGCTTACGCCCAAACCACCTGATCCATTGTTAGCAAAATGATCTTCACACATTTTGCGTGCATCAATACATTTAACTCCCAATGCAATAGCTAAACGCCGGGCTATCCAAGATATACCAGCAAATTTCAGTTCTAGAGAACCATAGGCATCTCCCCAAGCTGGAGTAATTACTGCTAGTTCATACCCAGTCTGCTGACCGTACAAAACAAGAGCTTTCATATTGAGGTAATATGTAGCTGTGTTATATACAGAAGGAGATGCGTCAAAATTCACAACATCATTAATGCCCAAGAATACAGTGGCGCTATCTACAGCCTCAGTGTCATAAATAGTAGAACGCTGATCAGTACGATAGCTAGTAGCACCAGAGACAGCATCCGAAATCACAGTTAGAGTTTGTCCATTGGAGCCTGTTTGAATCGTAGTTATCGTGTCTGCGGCACCGGGATTACGGACTTTAAATTTTACCGTAGATAGTGGAAAGCGCGCCGCTAGTTTGGTTGCAACCTTGTAGGAGTATCGAAAAGGTACTCCTACTGTGAGGCTATCTCCTATCAGCAAAAGTTTAGCGTTTTGTCCCGATAGGGCTTTAGATTTGAAAGTCATATTTATTTCTTAATATAAAGAGAAAGATTCATCCCCCATGCGCTTGTAGTACCTGTCCATGTACTTGTACCAGCATCTGGTTTTCCACTCATTGTTGCAAAATGATAGCCTTCTGTAAGACCAATTTTAATTCCACTTACGGCCACAGGAAGTCCCACGCCGGCAGCATAAGTTGAAGTAAGGTTCATACCATACTCGGGATTGTTACCAGCATCAAACCCTACCCCTGTGTATGTATTATTATTTATCCCATTATTACTAGTAGTTCCTGACAATTGGTATATAATGGCTTCCCCAGTCCAAGAAACAAACTCGCAACGAATACCAGCGGAAATCTCAGCAAAAGCATTTGTGGCATATCCAACATTACCCGGCAATTGATTCTGCAAACCGACCCCTGTTTCGTTGAACCAGCTGCGAACAAACCTCTGAGTAGCAGAATCAGCAAAAGTAGCAGCTGTCTTCACATATGCCATACCAACTAATGTACGAGTTGCATCACCTGATTTAATTTCTACACCAGTAGTGGTATCTCTAGCATGTGTCGTAGTACTGGCTTCCAACGTCATAGTCGTGCTTACCATATAAGCATAGATATAGTAAAGAGTCGTGGCAGAAAGTCCAGTTGGGGCCAGAGTAACACCTGCATTAGGCACTACTTGCTGGACTCCATTAATAATAAGTCTATTACCATTATAAGGAGAAAGAACTAGATTAGACCCTGATTTAGCCAGTAAGCACTGACCATGATTGTATATACCCACTACAGTATTTGAATTCACTGTGGCAAGGGCGTTTAGGGCAGTGATGTCTGTATTAGTGCCTGAAGCCGCTACACCAGAAATAGTCACTCCTGAAAGGGTTCCCCCAGTAATTGCGACGGCAGAAGCATTCTGGGTAGCCATGGTGCCCAAGCCAATATTTGTTCGTAGGGCGGCAACGGTAGCAGGAACAATTGTTCCATTACCTAGAAGATTATAAACAACGTTATTAATATCATTTAGCCACGCAGCTACAACAATAGTGGATTGATCTACGAAAACTGTATTACTCATTTATTTTCCTTAAGAATGACCAGCAACACCGGACCCAGCAATCATGATGCCCGCAACAGCACTACGATTTGGGATGGGGGTTACACTAACTTTACCGGCCACCATACAGCCAGCGACTCCCACACCCGCAACTGCTACTGAATTCTCGGGTAAGCAGATATATGTAGTAGGAACGAATTGATCCTCGCCTTGTGGACGAACCCATGGAACAGCAGGATTGTCAACTGGAACTCGTAAGAAGTCTTGTGGGTGGCGGGTTTCCCAATCATGGGAACACACCATAAGCCCACGCCAATCTTTACGAAGCTCTGATGCTTTGAATTTCAGTCCACAAACATCACAAATCGTGTTCCAATCACCTAGAATTAGACGATTAGCTGGCATTTAAATTCCTTACGTTGCTCCAAAAGCAACAATTGCGGATGCCCCTGTTCCGGCGACTACAATAGTCATTCCAATATCACAGCGAATTGAAAAATCAGGCACAAAGTCCATGTATGTCGTAGCAGCAACTCCAATAAGTTGGGCAACGATTTTACCTGAACCTGCCGTGTTGTCATACACAATCACTGAGGGAGCATTTGTTCCATTACCAAAAAGCTGAATACTATTCAAAGTAGCTTTTCCAGTAAGGACTGTGGTTGTTGAGCCAGCGGCCAACGAACCTGTTGAAATTGCAGTTGTACTCATTTATTTTCTCCAAAAGAAAAGGGGCCCGAAGGCCCCCTTAAATTATCGCACAAAGGCAACAATGTAGTTCCAAGGACCGCCAGTTGTAGATGCTGTGCCAGTCTCGGCATACACTGCACTAATGGTCAAGTCACCAGTTAGTGGCAGTGGTTCTAGGTTGGGAAGATTTGTCATTTGGACAAACCCTGTAGTAGCTCCACTTCCTTTCACATCGTCTGCAAATGTCGAGACCGTACCGCTGTTGTTTGCCACCGTAATGGTGACTGTAGCAGTCGTTGCTGCATCAGATGCAACACCTTTTTCTCGAACAATATACAAGATAGATGCGTCCGCTGGGAGCATATCTTTGACAGAACTCGCTGTATCAGTCCGTGACACTTGGAAAGCTGTAACAACAACGTCCTTAGCAGCAGGTGTAATTGGAGTAAGTTGAGCAGGAGTAAGTGTTTTAAAACCCATAATTTTTCCTTAAGTTAAGGAGAGGGCACAAGGCCCCCTCATAGGTTATTAAGCGCCTGCGGAACCGTAGATAGCGCGAGGATCAGTCCAGCCAAACGAATAGCGAGACATGGCTTTGAACTTGGCATTGTCAGTATCAAAGTCATTGTCCATGTCGAACGAGTCGGCACGACGCTCAAAGTACTTCAGACCATCCTTAACGTCAGTACGGATAAACCATGCATCAGTGTCAGTCAGGTAGTGGTTGGTAACCACTTTGGGGATTGCACCCATAGTTTTGAGAGCGTTCAGATCGTTGTTATCAGTACCAACACGACCATCAGAACCCAGAATACGCTTTGCTTCATAGATCAGCTGGCGAGGAATCACCAGAGACTCTGGACGAGCAGCGATCAGAAGACCAGCATCATCAGTGAAACCAGCAATATCAATGCAAGCTTGCTCAATCGCAGCCTCCGACAAGTCAGCAGCCGTAGCGATGATGTTACTCCATGTACCACCCTTAATATTGGGGTGAGCAGAGTTAATCATCGTCACGCCATCGCCACCGACATAGCCGGATGTAAAGGCACGATTGTACACGTTGGCACCAACGATTTCCTTAGTCTGACGGATGGAACGAGCGAGGGCATTAGCCTTCTTTTGTCCCACGATGTCATACTGGTCATCTTCCATCACCTCGCGCGTGATAATAAAACCAAGCGCAAAGACGACGTGTTGGTAACGTGTGATGAAACCTTGACGTTCCGAATCATAAGTGATCGGAGCACCTTCACTCTTCTGAACAGCCAGGCCAAACGAAGAGACACCAACGTCTTCTTCAAAAGCCTTGCTCGAAGAGAATTTATCGAACAGATCGGTATATTCTACCGAGTAGTCGTTGTATGCCTTACCGTACCAGGCATTAACACCTGGCCAGAGGGCCTTGGCAAATGAGCCACTATTAATTGTACCACCCATGTTTTATTCTCCTTAGACGCCAGTAGTACCGAGGGAACCCAGAGTAGCAGCATTCAGCTTAACATAGTAGCTGAAATACGTATCACCAGGGATATTGTCGGGACGATTTGGGAAACCAACGATCTTCAGGGGAAGAGTGGCCGTGGTAGCAAGACCAGAGCTGTCCAGCTGCATGCCAGAAGCACCAGTGGTAGTAGAACCAGCAGTAGTCGTAAACTGACCATTCAAGCCGACGTTAGCTGTAATTGTAGCAGCAGCCACAGAAGTACCAGCATACTGGACTTCATAAATCACATCAGGGTCATCGCAGACATAGACGTAACGATCCGTAGACGCACGGCGATAAACCGGAGTATTCAGATCATTAACAGGAGGCATGTTAGTGACATCACCAACGCCTTCAAACGCAATACCAACAACAATACCAATAGGCACGTCGGTGGCACCAGCACGAGTCACTGTGGGAGCACCAGTGGCCGAACGGGCATCACCAGCAAGCTTCACAGCATCGCCCACCATGACTACAGTAGAGTCACCAGACGACATAAAATACAAATTGGCTTGGCCGTTCCAGGCCCCGCCATTTGTAGTTTTAACGGGAGTAAACCCATTAATACGAGATACACTAGACATTAGATTACTCCAAATGAAATTTGAAATTTCCTAATGGCATTACACTTTAGTCCCGAGAGATTTCAAGCTTTCCATAATTACCATCAAGAGCTTTTTGCTTGGTGGCTCGTTCAGTTTCGTTAACATATTCTTGTTTGGCTTTTTGGTCTTCTTCATACCAATCCTTACGGATTCGCATAACAACACCCTTTTCGCCTTTACCGACATTAACTCGTTTGACTGTACCTTCGGTACTGGCCTTACTGACTCGCTTATCACCAACTTGAACTTTATCATCCGTGACTACTTCGTAGCCAATTTCAGACAGTTCTGTGACTCGGTCTTCCTTGTCATTAACAACCCGATATACAAAATCGGGGTCTTTACCACTTACGGTAAGCACGTTCTTCCTCGTCAGAGGAGTACGGCGGACACGGCCACTTGGCGCTTTAGCAATAGCTTCTTTTTCTTGGCTCATCTTAAGACCTCTCTCGTTGTGCTTTAATATCAGCGATGTACTGCTCTTTCGTCAATACGCCCTGACCTACTAACTTCTTCATAATAGATGCTTCCAGTTCTGTAAGCTCTACTTTATCTTTTCCACCCCCAGACCCAGATTTCTGGGAACCGGAGCCCTCAACGCCACTAGGTTTGTCTCGTTCAGGATTGTAGAATTTGCTGGGGAACTCTTTACGAACTTCTTCCGCTACAATGCGAAGAACTTCAGAAGGACTCTTTCCTTCGGCTTTAAGTTCGTTACCACGCGCATCAGCAAATGCGCTCATTGGCTTGTTAGTACCATACCAGCTGTTTTTTTGTGTCCAAGCTACGAATTCAGGATGTGGTTGAGCAGCTTGTTGTTGCATTTGAGCTTGGGCAGCTTGTTTAGCTTCCGCAATTTGCTCGTCCCGCAACTCTTCAATCTGTTCATCTACTTCGAGGACAGCTTCTACGTCGTTCTCAATGAGAGCAGCTTTCTTCTGCTTCTTAAGATCGGCGAGAGCCCGCTTGTATTCTGTTTCTTTGACTTTCAGGTAGTGCTGTTCAAGAGCTGCGAGAGTTTTCTCGGTTTCTTTCAGCTTGCGGTTTTGAGCGTCAATTTTACTGAACAACTCACCACGACGGAGGAATTCTCCGGCATCTACCCATTTATGCTCTTCACCTTGGAAGTCTTCTTTAGGAACCCAACCCTGCTCAATGGCAGTTTGTTCAGTTGGAGTTAGTTCCTTTTTCTCAGGAACTTGACTTTCATTCCCGGAGTCAGCACTTTTGTTGACGTTTTCTTCACTCATTATTTCTTTCCTTTTCGGAGAATCGCAACGACATCTTCGTCGTTGATGATTGTGTATTTCTCTTTGGTGTCAGGGTCTTCGACCTCTTTACCTGCGTATTTGGCATAAACAATCTCATCGCCAATGGCAACTGACTGCTCACATCCGAAGTCTCTGAACGCCGTTGGGCCAACAGCCACAACAGTCCCACGATCCACAGCAGCCTGTTCTCGGCGAAGCTTATCTTCACCAGAGAGTACAATTCCCGCAGCTTTAGCGCTGCGATATGTATCATCAGATTCTGTAATATCAAAAGGCTTAATCACCAATCGGTGAGAAACTGGTACAATAGAAGTTAATACTTCACTCATTTGTTTCGATCTCCTCGAAGTCCTGTTCTAAAACATCACGGCAGGCTAGAATATAGCCCGCCTTGAAACGATCCTCTAGGGGGTCCTTGCCTGCGGTAACCCCCAAATCTGTGCAAAGAGCAGAGATATTATTGTGAAGAGCGTCAAACATACTCTTAGTAATAGGATGACGCTTCCAATCTAGATAATCTTGTTTGTTCAATTATTTTCCTTGTGGCTTCTTAACCGGTTGTTCTTTAGCTTGCTTTAGTTTTTGCTGATGTTGTTGTTCATTATGAATCAACTTCTGCTTTCCTTGGGCAGCTTCAAGAATGACTTTTTGTGTACCTTCAGCCGAGAATATCTGCTGTTTATGCAGAGCACCCGCAGCCTCAACGTTATTCATTTCGGCTTTGTGCTGAAGATCTTGAGCATGACTCTGTGCTTTCATAGCAAGCTGAGTTTGTGCATCCCTTGCCTTCAATTCACCATCTAACTGCTGGGCCTGTCCCTTCATCTGCAGTTCCTGCTGTTTCAATTGAGCAGTAGCTTGCATTTCTAGCAGTTTTGGATCAGGAGGTGGTGGCGGAGGCTGCCCAGTTTGGGCAACTTGGGGATTAATCAGTTCTTGCCAATTGGGCTGTTCTTGTGCATCAAGAATACGATAAACAACTTTAACAGGATCAAGGATACCTGTTTGCAAGAGTTCCATCAAACCCTGAGCTTTCATCAACTTCTCTTGTTGGGAAGTAGCTGTAGGATCAGCGCCTGGGCAGATATCATAGTCTTCTTGATTGAAGTCGTCCTTACCAATTTGAGTATCAATAATAGAAATATATTCTTCCGGATTGGCATAAACTGAATTCAAGCGATAAAGCTTATCAAACTCTTGAGCAAGAGAACGGAAGATGCGTTTGTAAACAGCAGTAAATACTTTCATACCTTGCTCCACTGTCGCCATCGTTGTGGTGGCAGGAGTGTTCTGGCCTGGCATTTTACCTGTAAAGATTTCAGCAACTGAGGCGAGCTCTTTCCCACTAGTAATGAGGGAGCCCATTAGCTGAAACAATACAGTGCTAGGTTCACGCACAGGCAATGGAAAAATAGACTTTTTCAAGTCATCCCCAGTAGCATTAACAGTCTTCCATTCTCCGGGCTGGAATCGAGTTTCTCCCATTTTAATACGGAGGCCTTTACCCAAGAATCCTGCCTGCAGGTTGCTCAGAGTACCGGCATCGACCAATTGGTTGATTAGGGTATTTACCGATTCATTCAATGGACCGAGAAGAGTACCAAAACCAATGTCATAGAATCCACCATCAGGATTGGGAATAAACCCAAACTTGGTGAAATATTGAATTGGACTAATCTTTTTAACTTTACCATCAGTGCCAACAACCATAGTTTTCTGGTCATAATTGGCAGTAATGCGCAGAACCTGTCCACTATCTTTGTGGAAAGTCACAATGTACGGTTCCCGATATCCATCATCATCCAGGTCCAAAAAGGTGTGCTGTTCGATGATTACATAGGGAGTAGTTTCGTCTGCTTCAGGAGGTTGCACCATCTTCGCAGAGAAACCCTGTTCCGTAGGTAGGGGAGCAGCTCCCAAATCTACATCCAAGAACAGTTCATTCATCTGACGTTCTTTAAGAATACGGGGAGACATTTCAATTACTTCGGAGATTCGCTCTGCCTTCTCAAGGCATGTCGTCCAGTAGTCTACAACCAAATTCTTAGGCAGAATGAGTTTAGAACAGTTCTTCTTCTCTATTGAGTCCCAGTAGGTTTTCTTGAAAAGAACGCCCACAATAGGAAGCATAATGAGCATTCGATCCATGTCCTCTTCCCACCCATGCATCTCATCAAGAAGTTGATATGACATATACGTGCTAACACGCTGAGCACGCTCATATTTTTCTCCTGTAGGGTCTTTGCCAATTACTCGGGCTGATACGACCTTACCGCTTGAAGGAACAAGGGACGGATATGCTCTGGCAGCGAATTGCATAGCTGCCGTAGAGAGCAGTGGATACTTGACATTGCTAGCATTTGGCCAAGGGTAGGTTCTAGGCTCAACTGTTTGCTTTGCAAGTTTGGTCCAGTCGTCAATATTTTGTTCCCACTCTGTTCGACTAGCTGCATCTGCTTCATATCCACGTTTAGCTTCCTCTCCAATTTCAATCAACTGGTCTTCGTCGAGAGTTTCGGCGATGTTAATTTCATCTATAAACTTAACTAGTTTTTCTTGATCTGCCATTCACTTTCCTTCAATAGCCGGTCAGGGCGTTTCGGCCCTCGGTGTTGAGGCCAGATTGTTCTAGTTCTTCGAGATAATCCATGTCTTGCTGTTCTTTAGCTGTAGGAGCTTCAATAAGTACGTCCAGCATCTTACCTAAGTAAGCAAAAGCATCAACTTGGTCATCATTTTTACCTCGTGGAAATGTCAAACATTCGTCCTCAAATTTGGGATACCAATCGGCTTCCTTATCAAATTTGACCCCTTTAACACGCATACGGGCCTGAATAGATCGGGCCCGAGAGAGTTTGTCCCTACCCATATGTTTCAATGGATAGAGGGACAGGAAGACGTTCTGTTTGAACATTTCCTCATTCAAGAAAGGACCAATAGACTGGGAAACCTGCATTTCTTCAATACCTACAGCCACAGGATTGTACAAGCGCTGCAAGGAAATGAGACAATCTACAATTTCTCGTCCATCCATCCGTTCTCGAATGACATTTTTAACATGAATCCGCTTAGCTTCATCAACACCAGCTACAATGAACACCGAATAGTCGGCTCGTTGCTCCTGGGAGATAGCCAAGTCGGCTGTAACGTAGTAATGAAGGTTTAAATCCTTCTCTTCTTCACGAGAAGGGATAAAATCTCCTCGTTTGAAGAAGGAAACTGATTCATCTAGAGGATAATTTAGGTATTCCTGAGAATATCCATCCAAAGCTCCATTTTTTCGAGCCTCTTCGTACTCCGTTTTAAAGAATTCAGCTGTTTTCTTGGAAGGCCACAGCAGTTCTTTGAAATCTTCATCATGTGCTTTGTACTTAACAGCAACCCACTTGCCACGAAGTGTCGAATACTGCTTAAGTCCCTTCGTAATAGTGTGTTTATCCGAGGGATTGGGCATAAAACTCTCTAGCAAACTGTCCATGTGCATCACAGTGCCCACTAACCGGACAATTCCCCTATCACTAATGGACGGGAGAAGAGCGTTTCTAAACCACTTCTTCATTTTATCACGACGTTCCTTGTTCATAACAAGTTCGTCGTTCTCAATATCATCGCACATAATGATGTCCGGCCGGGTCCCGTCCCAAATCAATCCACGGAGCTTCTGTTCCGCTCCCTTGGCAATGATGCGGAACTGGTGCCCGTCCGTACAATCAACAATAATATCAGTCTCGGAATCTTTCCGAAACTTAACAAGTCCTTTTTCGTCTCTCTTAATTCCGAACAGTTCGACTAAGTCTGAGTTGTCTTGGAGTTCAGACTTGAACAGCCCCAAGAACATTGCTGCCTGTGTTTCCGTATCGGACACAAGCAACATAAAATTGCGCTCCCGGAAGAGGAGCGTTGCCAGGCCATACCCTAAGGTGATGGCACTGGACTTAGCATGACCCCGTGGGGCAGCAATGGCGACAAACCTATTAGGGCCTGTACAGAGTTCCCAGCATTCACGATGGAAGGGGGGAGATTCTGTCTGACCGTCAAACCTCGAACCCAGAACGGACGAGACAAAACCGTGTATAACGTCCGCTGTAAGTTTCATTTATAATCCCAACATAGTTTACGTTTCCAAATACGAAGATGGCCAATTAAGGGCAACTTTTTAGCAAAATATTCAGGTACTAACTTCATAAAAGAATCTAATTTAGTAGGAACTCGATTAGAAGTAAAGATATAAAATGTAGTATCCCTTATACGAAGTTCCGCTAAATGAATCTTACCTGTAAACGGATAATTTGTAAAAGGAGCTTTAAGACTCTTGGATTCATAAATTATAAAGTCCCACTTGGGACGTCTCTTAATAAACATTATTTACTTCCTTTTTCCTTCACGCTTGGAAGTCTGCGATTTAAGGCTTCCATTTGCGTTACGGGAGAATGAACGATTGGTCGAGGCGGAAACCACCCTCTGGTTCGACTTAGAATTGGTCCCTCCTTTTGATAGGGGGATTTTATGATCGATGTCTTTTCCGTCGCCTTTGTGTGTAATTCCTGCGGCATTACTCTGCCTCCGAGCTGTCGTCCGTTCCGAGCGATTCTTGATTTGCTCCGGCTTCGAGTTGTACAGCCGGTTCTCCTTCTTGTAGTCCCGTTTCCCGTTGGTCATGTATGGCATTATCTTCTTCCTTGAGCGCCACTAAGCGCTTATATTCTTTAATCAAAGTGGATGAAATATAAGCAATGGAATAAGCTTCAATTTCAATCCCTGCCTTGGGTTCCCCTATGTAGGCAACGATATTCTGCCAGATATGAACAGACTCATGAATAATAGTATCCAAAACATCTTCTTCTGTATTCTTAGCAGTGTTTAGCCAGATAAGGGTACTGGCTTTATTATTATGGGCAATACCATAGCAATCGCCTAAATCATGTTCCAGGGGAGTTTTCGCCTTCTTGTACCAATCCAGAAGGACTTGGTTCTCCAGTGTCAGAGCGAACTTCCCCGGAAAAATTTTCATCGGAAACCATTTTAACTTCGACATCTTCGGCTTCCACAGTTGAATTTTGTACAAGTTTGCCCTGAGCAAAATCAGCAAATTGCTTCATCATTTTAAGCAATTTATCGTTCATTTGTTCTTCAGAAGCATCGGGTTGATGGCGATTGAGTATCTTGTCTCGCTTGTCAACAAGATCCATAGCCACTTTATGAGCGTCTTTCATGGATACGGGCTTGCGCCGCATTTGGCCTGTTTTCTGGTCATAGACATAATCGCCATGGTCGAGCCGGTCATCCACGGCATCCAGGGTTTTCTCTACAATTTTCTTTAGACGGGCAGAAAGCTGCATTTCATCCTGGATTCTGAGTTCCCCCTCAATTTCCTTCCACCATGTCGTCTTACGCCATCTGCGCACAGTTTCTTCGGGAATCTTGAGAACTCGGCCAGTCATGCAAACATTGCCCAGCATTAGGTAGGTTTGGACAGCCTCCAACTTCTGGGTGTCTGACCACCAAGAGCGGTCTTCGGGATTGGTCATAGATCGCCTAACTTTGGACTTTTGAGCCTGTCGGCTAGGATTGTCAGATATAGCCACTCAGGCTCCTTTCTAGGTTTGGAGCCCCCTGAGACGAATCGAACGCTCGGCCTGCGACGTACAAAGGCGCTGCTCTACCAACTGAGCTAAAGGGGCAAAATTTTAACTGGCTTTCGACCATCCCTTGAGGCCAGCCTGGTAGGCTTCCTGGATGGCAGCGTCAACTTGGGCAGAGAGCTTGGCAACATCCTCCTCGTCCATGATGAGGCAGGCTTTAGCACATTTGGCTTCGACAGCGGCTTTAGCAGCGTCTACGCCTTCAGCCACAACTGGCTCTGCGAAAGCAGCGAAACAGGACAAGGCCGTCAGGCCGACAAGCAGTGTTTTTAACAGTGGTTTCATTTAGACAGCCTTTAAGTAAAAATAGTTAATAAAAATAACGTATGCTAATATTATAACAGAAAAATATATTGACATACAAGTATATTAACATACTATTTTAATCTAATTGTTAAATAATAAAAATATTTATAAATTTATGAAAATAAATTGAACTTATTTAAATTATTTTAATCTAATGTATATATATTATTATATTATATATTATACTTAAAGATAATAAGTATCTATTTCTTTTCTTTCTTTATCAACCTTTCTTTCTTTTCTTTAACCCCTGTTAGACAGACAGCGAGCCTTAGCGAGCGTATAGAAACCCTGTTTAAACGTGTTTTAAGGGCCCTAGGAGGGCCTTTTAGCCCCTTGGTAAGGGGGCAGGTGCTATCTAGGTAAATAATGGCTTATAGAGGCTAATAGACGTCCTGATGTTTAAAAACCCATAAAAACGTATCAAGGAGGGTTAATCAAATTTCTCCCTCACCGAAGTTTCCCCCCCCCTCCTTCCAGACAGACAGGCTGGCAGTCTCCTAATAGTTTGTACCTATTGACAAATTCAAATTGATAGGGTAGCTACAGAATGGTGAAAAGTTAGTGACTACTAACCTACTAACCCTAAGCCCCACTTACAAACATAAGCCCATAGACAAAGCCTATCAAGAATGACCCATTAATTAATACAATTGTCTTGCGTTCTTAGTCCTAAGACATGGTAAAATGGGGTTTTAACAAGGAGCTTTCTATGCCAATTCTAACCACCCTACAGGCCGATGCCTGCTATCGCGCCATGTGCGAACTGAACGCCATTGTTGCCCGTCTTGATGCTGTGTTTCCTGTTTCTGCTGATAAATGCGTCCGTGTTACCCAAGCCCCTGGGGATAGTGCTGGGATAGCTGTCTACCTGGGGGCATATCGGGGGCGAATTGATGATGTTGAGCTGTTCAATAGCCAGCAAGAATTCGCCGAGGCCTACGGCCTGTAAAAGGGGCATGACATGCGTATTAATACTAAAGAACTAGCTACGCTAGAACATCAACCCTGCATGAACCTGTCAACCAGCCAGCTAATTGACGTGCTGCTGGCACGTTATATGCTTACAAATGGGTTTGAGTTCGTCACTCCTACCCAAAAGGCCAACTTGATAGAGATTCTCAATGAACCAGCAACCGGTAAATTAGGCATAGAATTCTAAGGCCTAAGCTACTTTGTGCCCCATTTTGGGGCTTTTTCTTGTCTTTAGTGTGTTACATTTAGATACATTTGTTACATAAAAGGGCTTGACAGACACAACTTTATGTGATACACTTGTCAAGTAAGGGTTGTAAATGGGGGTTTATACCTATTGACCTCTTACAATGTGTTACCAAATAGGGGTGGACAGAAAGGACTAGGTAGCATATAGTAGAAGCATCAAGTACCCAAATGGCTGGGGAAAGAGGAGAGAGGTTAGACCTAGGGGCTGTGCATAAGCACACATGCTTTACACTACCACAGGGAGGGCTACGGCCCTCTAAACGGTTTAACTGGCAAATGGAAACTGTGTACAGTCTCTAGTTCTAGCCTCTCTTGTATGTGGGTTTGGTGGGTATTGCATTGAGAAACAACCGTGTGGTGACGCTGCAATCAATATCCCTAGGGTGATGATGGTTTTTAACCGGAGCCCTTGACAAACCCTATGACCTGTCGTAAGATGGGCCTACTGTAGAAGCGGTAACAAGTGGGAATGAGGTGAGGTTAGCCGGGCGCGCTATCTAGGCCCCCACGCCGTAACCAGTTCGCCGCCAGTCGTGGCAGTGCTACCCCGGTGAGGCCGGATGGCCCCAACCATCGAGTTGGATTATGGCCTTGTTCATTAGTGTTGTATCGAGTGTGGTACTAAAGTACTACTTCTACCCATAGCTGACATACGGCGTGTTCCGGCACTAGCAATAGTGTAATGTGTGGCTTTTATACAACACTAGGTTTCTTAGGACTAAGAATTAGCTAGAGTTTGTGCTATTCAAGTGACGTAGGGGATTGCCTAGGCGATGAACCCCTTACCGTTCTTAGTGCTAAGATTAATGTAGATTCATTGCCCGGTTAGGTAACCAGTCCTATCAGTGAATCCACACCGGGTAGATAATTGCGCCGTTCGCGGCTCTTGAGGCCCCATGGACGTAGTTGTCTATCCAGTGTGCAGAGAGTAATAGAGACAGTGCGGGGCGTGTGATTCCACCCATTGTGCGGCACACTTATAGAGGCGTCTTATAGTCATGTTAAATAATCAGCCGTAGGGGGTGCGGCAATCATGGTTTAAGTAGATTATTAATTTAGGTGCCTTATTCTATATTTCGGTAGTGTCTACCGGGTAGAGCCTAAGTATAACATTGGCTCTATTCAGTAAACATTTAGTTTACTCACTGCATAATGTGTGGTTGTCCACTTTGCATGTGCTGTTACGCAACCAATGGAGTATTTCATGGGCCAAAAACTGGAAGTCACCTTCAAGGATGACAAAATCATTTTCCTCAATCCCAAGACAGCCAAGGCTGAGGGGTTTGATTACATTGCCCGCATCGAGGGCAAGACAGCAGCTAGCCAGCTGCGCAAGGAGGTGGATGGTCGCCCCAACG
>Ga0207639_10001000_pt1 | contig 19220 bp, 18 predicted proteins | sample KBSCornC32_FD_184299 | JGI IMG/M metagenome (GOLD analysis project Ga0207639, IMG submission 184299) | Corn rhizosphere microbial communities from Kellogg Biological Station, Michigan, USA - KBS Corn C3-2 (SPAdes) (version 2) | ecosystem: Host-associated > Plants > Roots > Rhizosphere > Soil ...
CGTTTTCGATTTGCCCTGAAAACAAATCAGGCCGGAGGTGATCCGGCCTGACTGTGCTGTCCGTAGACCGGCCAGCGAAAACTCGTTGCGTGTGTTAGCGGGCGCTGCTCGCTGCGTTGGAAACCGCGTCGCCCGCGCTGGAAACGTCCCGGCCAGCGCCTTCCACCGTGTTGCACGCGGCGAGCAGGGCAAGCGCGGACAGCAGAGCGACAGTAAGGGCGGATTTCTTGGTCATCGATCATATTCCTTTGGAACTATCTTAACGCGATCGGATGGGGGGCGGTTCCTCTGGCCGGGCGCTATTGGGAAAAATAGTCCAGCGCCGCCGGATGGGTAAAAAAAGAACCGCTCGATGGCGGTTTCTTGCGTTGTCAATGACAAACAAAATGGCCCGGAACGCTGGTCGGGTGGGGGATGGCGTTCCGGGCCGTGAATGTGGATGGCAAGAGCGGGGGGGCAATTTTTTGCCATCCGAAGTTCAAAACCGCCCTGGACCGCAAAGGTTCCTGAGGGCCGAGAAAAAATTCGAAGTTTATTGAAGGCGGCCGGATCGCTGCCTTCCCCTCAGCGGAGCGGCCGTCCTGAATTGCGGTATTCCGGCCGGATCGTGGATTGCGGCAAGTTCGGCGAGCCGGGCGTGTGGGCGCGCGGTGGATCGGACTGCGGCGTGGAGAAGGGCGAGAAGGAGGGCGCGCGCGAAATCCCGCCGGCAGCGGGGGAGGGTTGCGGCAAGAGCGGCGATGAGGCGGCGGAGGTGGTCGCCTGTCCCGACGTGGCGTAAGGGAGGATCGGCGGGATCATCCAGTTGCCAAGCGCATCCGGCCCCGGCGGCGCTGGCACGGCGCGCGGCGGCGGTATGAAGGCATAGGGGCCGGGGCGCGCAAATTCGCTGCCCGAATAGCGCATCCGATAGGCGGCGGGCGCACCCGCCTCGCCGGGCAGTCGGTAGAAGATGTGGGCACCGATCACCGCGACGGGGCGCACGCTGCCCGACCAGGGTGGATGGACCGCCAGCGTGTGGTAGAAGGTGGCGAGGCCGGCCGGCGCGAATGTCTCACCCGCCAACGCGCGGCCGGCTATGCGCCGTGCGCGTGACCAACTCGCCGCATCGGCGATGCGCGCCATCGACCCGTCGCAACTGAAGGTGAACTGGCACAGGCGGTCGGCGCGCTCCGTCCCCTGATAGACGACGCCGCAGACGCTGCTGGGCCAGCGCCCCGACGCGATGCGGTTGAGGATCACCTGCGCGACGGCGCGCTGGCCTTCTTCCGGCTCGTTGCCGGCTTCATAGTAAATGGCGTTGGTCAGGCATTGCAGCGCCCGCGCCTGATCCAGGATGGTCGCGCCACGCATCGGCATGGAGAGGGCGACCGGGCTGCCGCGCTCGATCTGGAGGACATGGGGGCTGTTCGCATCGGGCGAAAGCGTCGTGACGCCCGGCGTGTCGGAGCCGGCGGGGCGCACATCGACGGGTGCGAAGGCATCCTGCACGAAGAAATAGGCGGAGCCCGGAAAATTCTCACCCGGCGCTTCCGTCGGGTCATACGCGGCTGGGGCGATCGCGGCGGATACGTTCTCCGTCGCCCCATTGTCGAGCGCCAGAGGGCCGGACAAGGGCGCCAATCGGAGCGCGAGCGCCAACATCAGCGCGATTGCGGCCCAGCCCCAGCGGCCGGGGCGGGACGCGGCGCGGCGCGAAAAGGGCGGGAGCGATGCCATCGGAGCGGGGTTGCCACAAAAGCTTTACCAAATCGGCCAAGGGACAAGGCGCCATTGTCTCGACCTCACATTCCCTTGCTTGCGGGACATGGGGGACATTGGCTACATCGGCGGTCATGACCAACGCCCCCCAGCCCGCAAGCGACACACTCGCCCTCATCGGCAACACCCCGCTCGTCCGGCTGGCCGGTCCGTCCGCGGAGGCGGGCTGCGACATCTACGGCAAATGCGAATTCGCCAATCCCGGCGCTTCGGTAAAGGACCGCGCCGCGCTGTTCATCGTGCAGGATGTGGAGGAGCGCGGCCTGCTCCGCCCCGGCGGCACGATCGTGGAAGGAACGGCGGGGAATACCGGCATCGGCCTGGCCCTCGTCGCCAATGCCAAGGGATACAAGACGATCATCGTCATGCCCGAGACGCAGAGCCGCGAGAAGATGGACACGCTGCGTGCGCTCGGCGCCCAACTGGTCACGGTGCCGGCCGCCGCTTACAGCAATCCGGGCCATTTCGTGCATACCTCCCGCCGTATCGCGGAGGAAACGGACGGGGCGATCTGGGCCAACCAGTTCGACAATATCGCCAACCGCCGCGCGCATATCGTCGGCACGGCGGAAGAGATCTGGGCGCAGATGGATGGCCGCATCGACGGCTTTACCTGTGCGGCGGGCACCGGCGGCACGATCGCGGGCGTCGGTCTGGGGCTGAAGGCGCATGACGAGGCCGTCACCATCGCTCTGACCGACCCCTATGGCGCGGCGCTCTATAATTATTATGCGCATGGCGAGTTGAAGGCGGAGGGCAATTCGGTCGCGGAGGGAATCGGCCAGGGCCGGATCACCGCCAATCTCGACGGCGCGCCCATCGACACCCAGTTTCGGATTTCCGATGAGGAGGGCCTGTACTGGGTTCGCCGGCTGCTGGGCGAGGAGGGGCTGTGCCTGGGCCTGTCCTCCGGCATCAATGTCGCGGGGGCGGTCGCGCTGGGCAGGCAACTCGGGCCGGGCAAGCGGATCGCCACGATCCTCTGCGACACCGGCTTTCGCTATCTCTCCACCCTGTATAATCGCGACTGGCTGGTCGCGAAGGGGTTGACGCCCTTCCCCTGGCTGGACCAGAGTCCGTCCGATTGAGGTGGGGGTCAGCACCACCGCCGTTCGCAGCAAGGCCGAACAGCCTATGATGGTCCAAAGTCGATGACGATCCGCCCGTCGAGGGAGGAAAGCCGCCGCGAGACGGTCCGCCGTATCCAGGTCGGCAGCGCGGGCGTTGGCGGAGTGCTGCTGCTCGTCGGGCTGACCAATGTGCTCGTCGACAATATCCGCAAGGACAGCGTGCTGTCGGCTGGCACGGTCGCGATCGGAGCCGCGATCCCGTCCAATGCGACCGCGCCATCGAGTGAGCCGCTCGCCGATCTGGGCGTGACGCCGTCCTCCGATGGCGCATCGGGGCAGGCACCCGCCGTTCCCGACCTGGAACCGGATCCGCGCCTTCAGAAACCGATGGATCGCGATCCTCGTCAGGGGCAGTGACAGGGCGCTACCGCCTGATTGCGGGCGGCGTGACGGCACTGACCGGCGCGGCGGTGCTGCTGGCGGGGTTGCTGATGCCGCCGCATCTGCTGGAAACGGGGCAGGTCGATCCGCGCGCCTGGCTTCTTCCGGCGCTCGCCGGCGCGGGGCTGATCCTGGCCGTTGCCGGGTGGCTCGGGTGGCGTGGCGGAGCGGTGGTGGCTGCTTTGACCGGAATTGCCGTTCCGCCCGTCTTGTTCTGCATCGTAGCGTCGGCGAGAGGTGGCGAACCCTTCCTGCGCTGGTCCGAGCGATCCGCCGCCGTTGTGCCTCGGGCGGCGCTGCGTCCGGCGCTCGGCGTGTTGTCGGGGCCGATGCTGTACGGTCCACCCACCTTCGCCCCGACGCCGCTCTGGCAGGCGCTGTCGCGGATGTTTGCGGCCAGGCCGCTCGATGCCATCGACGCGCGTGCCCTCGCCGGTCTGGACGCGCTGCTTGTCGTCCAGCCGCGCGCTTTGGCGCCAGCGGAACTGGTCGCGATTGATTCATGGGTGAGGATGGGAGGACGCGCCGTTCTGCTGGTGGATGTCGACCTGCGCTGGGCGGATTTGCGGCCCCTCGGGCATCCCTTGCGCCCGCCGCGCGCGACTTTGCTCGGCCCGTTGATAAACCATTGGGGCGTAACGATTGCTGCGGAGAATGTTGCGGCGCAGCATCGCAGCTTTGTCGAACGGTGGCGACTGGACGATGGCCGGATGATCCAGCTTGCCGGCGCGTCCCAGCTTTTCCCAACAGCGCCCCGATGCGCGACTGAGTCGCGCGGACTGGTCGCGCGCTGCCGGATTGGACGTGGCGTGGCCATCGTGGTGGCGGATGCGGATTTCGCCAATGACGCGTTGTGGACGAGCAGGCCCGAGACGCCGCTCGCAATTCTTGGCTGGACCGGGGATTCGGTGCCATTTTTGGCGGATTTGCTGGAGCCGGGCGCGGGTGAGGGGACGGGGCACAGGATCTGGCTGGAACGGGCGGACGGGGTTCCGATGGCGCTCCGACCAGCCCTCGTCGCGCTGTTGATCTTTGGCCTGATAACAGGGCTTTCCAACTACCCGATAAGAACAAAAAGCGAATTGATCAGGTCCGTCCCAAGTTAGACCAAGGTCTGCACAAAATTTCCCATTCCTTCCCATAAAATCCCTTCACACCCGCTGGCACCACTGGTAGTTAGGCCTCGGGGCGCAACGTCTTTTCGCGAATCCATCATCCGGCTGGCAGTCATGCTTTCCGGGGCGGGGAGACATGTGCCCGATCGAGGGAGTTCGGGGCGCGGTGTCGGCAACCGACAACTATCACGGAAGCGGGTTCAGCGGAGTGGACAGCAAGCTGCGCTTCACGCTGCCCGTGGATCTGCGCCGCCGGGTGAAGGCGGGTAGCGACGACCAAAACCTGCTCTTCATCAACATGACGCCCGACCTGCCCTGCCTCACCGGATTCGGGGAGGATCATGTCGCGGAGATGCGGGCGGAAATCGAGGCGGAGGTCGCCGCCGCCCGTGCCCTGGGCCAGAGCATCGACCGCCATCGCCGCGCCCGCGACATGGCCGCCGGCATCGCCCGAATCACCTTCGACGACGGTGGTCGCTTCAGCATTCCGGAAGAGATCGCCGAGATGATGGGGATCGACGACTGCCTGTTCTTTGTCGGCGCCTTCTGGACGTTCGAGATCTGGTCGCCGCGGCGTTTCCTGGAGTCGGACCATGGGTCCGAGTTCGAGCGGATGCGCTGCCGCAAGGCGCTGGCCGAATGGCAGGCGAATCCCAAGAATCCGCGCGTCGGAAAATCGGGAAGCGCCGCATGACCCCCGACGCGCCCGCGCCGCACATCCCCGTCCTCCTCGCCGAGGTGCTCGACGCTCTCGCCATCGCCCCCGGCGAGCGCCATGTCGACGGCACCTTCGGCGCGGGCGGCTACAGCCGCGCCATGGCCGATGCGGGGGCGCTGGTCTTCGCGATCGACCGCGACCCGGATGCGATCGCGGAGGGGCAGGGCGTCGTCGAGGCGAGCGATGGCCGCATCCTGCTGGTCCAGGGCGAATATTCGCGCATGGCCGGCCTGCTCGCGGAGGCCGGGATCGCCGAGGTCGCCGGCGTCACGCTCGACATCGGCGTGTCGTCGATGCAACTCGACCGGGCGGAGCGCGGCTTTTCGTTCCAGAACGACGGGCCGCTGGACATGCGGATGAGCCAGTCGGGCCGCACCGCCGCCGAATGGCTGAACGAGGCGGAGGAGGCGGAGATCGCCGATATCCTCTACCTCTATGGCGAGGAGCGTCAGTCGCGGCGCGTCGCCCGCGCCATCGTCGCCGCGCGGCCCCTGTCGCGCACCAGCGACCTCGCCGCCGTGATCCGCAAGGCGCTGGGCCATCATCCCGGCCAGCCGAAGGATCCCGCGACGCGCAGCTTTCAGGCGATACGCATCTTCCTCAATCAGGAACTGGCCGAACTGGAGGCCGGGCTGGCGGCGGCGGAAGCCGTGCTGGCCGAGGGCGGACGGCTCGCCGTGGTCACCTTCCACAGTCTGGAAGACCGGATCGTCAAGAATTTCCTGCGGACGCGCAGCGGCAGCGAGGGCGCCGGATCGCGGCATCGGCCCGAAATAGCGTCCTCCCATGCCGCCACCTTCGCCAAGCCTGCCCGCGCGGTGAAGGGGGGCGACGCCGAAATCGCCCGCAATCCGCGCGCGCGCTCCGCCACGTTGCGCAGTGCGGTCCGCACCGCCGCGCCCACCTGGTCCGCCGCGGCCCCAACCGCCCCCGTCCCCCACTCTTCCGGCCGAGGAATCCGTCCATGATCGCGATCAAGCGCCTCCAGAACATCCTGTGGATATTGGTTGTCGCATTCGGGGCGCTGACGGCCTATCTCATCTCGTTGCGGGTCGCGACGGAGCGTAACGCAGTGCAGGCGCTGGAGCGGAACATCTTCCATGTGCGTGGCGACATCCGCTATCTGGAAACCGAGTTCGAGGCGCGCGCGAACATGCGCCAGCTCGAAAAGTGGAATTCGCAGGATTATCGCTATGTCGCGCCGCAGGCCGCGCAATATCTGCCCGATGAGCGGTCGCTCGCCCGGCTCGACGGGGTCCAGTCCAATGGCGAAATCTATGTCGCGCCCCCGGTCATGATGGCCATGGTGGACGCAGAGGCCGACGCCGATAGCGGCAATACCGTGGCGCAGCCTGCGGCTACCGCCCGCACCGAAAGTCCCGCGCCCGCGCAGATTCGCGAGGATGAGTCGATCCTGCGCGTCGCGGTTGCCGAGGCGCCGCGCGTCGCGCCGGTGAAGCGCAAGGCGGTGGCCGAGCAGGGGACGGTGACGATCAAGCCCGTCCGCATGGCTGCGGAAACGCCGGTCGCCCGCCCGGCCCCCAACCCCGTGGCGCGCAAGGCGGCGCGCATGGCGCTGCTGGACGCGCAATTGCTCGATGATCGCACCCTGCGGGATCTCGGATCGAAGGCGGCGGCGGAAGCCGGGTCGAGGAACCGCTGATGGCGACGGTGATCGCCCGCCCCGCCAACGTCGAAGCAAAGCCAAGCCAACGCTACGACCTGATCGGTGTCGCCCATGGGCGGCTCGTCGTGCTTCTGATCCTGTTCGCGTTCGCGACCTCCGTGCTGGCGGGGCGGATGCTGTGGCTGGGCATTTTTGCGGGCGAGGGTGCGGGCGGCGCGGTCGCCAGCGGCATGGTGCCGCCGCGCGCGGACATCCTCGACCGCAACGGGGAGCCACTGGCGCGCACCATCGACGCCTATTCGATCGCGGTCCGACCGGAACGGGTCATCGGCGACCGTCAGGATCTGGCCGACCGCCTGCACGACATCTTCCCGGACACCAGCGCTGGCGATTTCTATCGCCTGCTTCAGCCGAACAAGAAATGGGCCTATCTGCGCCGCCGTGCGCTGCCCGAGGAAGTGGCCGCGGTCAACGCGCTGGGCGAAGTCGGTTTCGAATTTCCGCGCGAAAAGGAGCGCCTCTATCCGCAGCGCACGCTGGCCGCGCACGCGCTCGGCTTTGCCGGTGTCGACGGCACGGGCGGCATGGGCGTGGAACGCGCCTTCAACGACCGGCTGACCAATCCTGCCACGCGCGGCACGCCGCTCGTCCTCGCGCTCGACGCGCGGGTGCAGGGGGTGATGGAAAGCGAGCTTTACCAGGGCCTGACCGCACAACAGGCACGCGCCGCCGCCGGCATCGTGCTGGACGCGAACACGGGCGAGGTCGTCGCCATGGCGTCGCTCCCCGTGTTCGATCCCAACAAGCTGAACAACAAGAGCATGGACGCACGGCGCAACGACATCGTCCAGTCCAACTATGAACTCGGCTCGACCTTCAAGCCGCTGTCCATCGCCGCCGCCATGGACGCGGGCGTGGTGACCAGCATGGCGAAACGCTACGATGTCACCGCGCCGCTGCAAGTCGCCGGCTTCCGCATCCATGACGATCATCCGCTCGGCCGCTGGATCAACGTGCCGGAAACGCTGATCCACAGTTCCAACATCGCGACCGCGCGCATCGCCGACGAACTGGGGCCGGAGCGGCTGCAGGCGACCTACCGCGCGCTGGGTTTCGACCGGCGGTCGGAAATCGAACTGCGCGAGCGCCAGAACACGCTCTGGCCGGCGAGTTGGGGTCGCCTGACCAATATGACCGTCGCCTATGGCCATGGCATCGCGGTGACTCCGCTGCATCTCGCCGCCGCCTATGCCGCGTTGGTCAACGGCGGCATCTGGCGGCCGGCGACCATGCTGAAGCTGCGCGAGGATCAGGTGCCCAAGGGCCGCCGCGTCTTCTCCGCCGCCACCAGCGCGAGGATGCGCCAGTTGCTGCGCATGATCGTGATGGACGGCACCGGTCGCAGCGCCGACGCCAAGGGATACCGCGTCGGCGGCAAAACGGGATCGGCGGAGAAGCCGCATGAGGGCGGTTATGCCCATCATTCGCTCGTCACCACCTTTGCCGCCGCCTTTCCGATGGACAACCCGCGCTATGTCGTGCTCGTCATGATGGACGAGCCGCAGGGCAATGCCGAAACCTTTGGCCTGCGTACCGCCGCCTGGACCGCCGCGCCGGTCGTCAAGCGGTTCATCGAGCGGGCGGGACCGATGCTGGGCGTGTTCCCGGAGGCCAATCGCGACGTGGACGTGTCCGAGTTGACCCCGCTCCTCTGGAAAGCGAAGGGCGAGGAGTGATGCGGCTCGGCGACCTCATCGACGGTTTGACGGATTTAGCGGGGGACGCCGCCGTCTCCGGCTTCGCGATCGACAACCGCAAGGTCGCACCGGGGGTGGTGTTCGGGGCGTTCCAGGGCGCGCGGGTCAATGGCGAGGAGTTTATTCCCGCCGCAGTTCGGGCCGGCGCTATCGCCGTGGTCGCCCGGCCCGACGCGGTGGTCGAGGGCGCGGTGCACATCGCCGATCCTGAACCCCGCCGCCTGTTCGCACATCTGGCCGCGCGATATTTCGCGCCGTTTCCGGCGGTGACCGTCGCGGTCACCGGCACCAACGGCAAGACGAGCACGGTCGAACTCGTCCGGCAGCTCTGGCGTCAGCTTGGCGAGAAGGCCGCGTCGGTGGGGACGCTGGGCATTACGACCGCCGTCGATCAGGTCTCGACCGGCCTCACCACGCCTGATGTCGTGACCTTTCTCGCCAACCTCTCCGGCCTGAAGCGCGAAGGCATCGGCCATGTCGCCTTTGAAGCCTCCAGCCACGGCCTCGACCAGTATCGGACCGAGGGATTGCCGGTGCGTGCGGGCGCCTTCACCAATCTCAGCCGCGACCATCTCGACTATCATGGCGACATGGACCGCTATTTCGCGGCGAAGATGCGGCTGTTCGAGGAGGTCGTCGATGCCGATGGCGCGGCGGTGGTGTGGATGGACGATCCGCGCTCCGGCGAAGTGGTGGGGCATGTCGCGCGGCGCGGCCTGACCCTGCTGAGTGTGGGGGAGGCGGGCGAGACGCTGCGCCTCGTCTCGCGCACGCCGACCGCGATGGGGCAGGATCTCGTGATCGAGGCGGAGGGGGCGACGCACAGGCTCGCGCTGCCGCTGATCGGCGCCTATCAGGCGGCGAACGCGCTGGTCGCGGCGGGGCTGGTCATCGCGACTGGTACGCCCGTCCAACCGGTGCTCAAGGCGCTGGAGCGGGTTCAGGGCGTTCGCGGCCGGCTGGAACGCGCGGTCATCACGCGTGAGGGCGCGCCGGTCTATGTCGATTATGCCCACACCCCGGACGGTCTGCGCGCCGCCATCGAGGCGCTCCGCCCCCATACCGCCGGCCGCCTCATCACGGTCTTCGGCGCGGGCGGCGATCGGGATGCGGGCAAGCGGCCGCTGATGGGGCGGGTTGCGGTCGAGCTGTCCGATGTCGTGATCGTCACGGACGACAATCCGCGCGGCGAGGATCCTTCGGCGATTCGCGCCGCCGTGCTGGCGGGTGTCGCCCAGGTCAGAGAGGGCGGCGTGACGGAAATCGGCGGCCGCCGCGACGCGATTGCCGCCGCCATCGCGCAGGCGGGCAAGGGCGATGTCGTGCTGCTGGCCGGCAAGGGGCATGAGCAGGGCCAGATCATCGGCGACCGCGTCCTGCCCTTCGACGATGTGACCGTCGCCCGCGAATGCGCGGCATGACGGCCCCCGTGAACATATTGTGGACCGCGCAGGCTGTCGCGGACGCCACCGGAGGCAAGGCGCATGGCGCCTTCAAGGCGAGTGGGGTCGCCTTCGACAGTCGGGAAGTCGGGCCGGGCGATCTGTTCATCGCGCTGAAGGGCGAACAGGCGGACGGCCATGAATTCGTCGAAAGGGCCTTTGCGGCGGGAGCGGCCGCCGCCGTGGTCGACCGAACGGTGCGGGGCAGCCATGTCCAGGTCGCCGACACCACCGACGCGCTGGTCGCTCTGGGTCTCGCCGCGCGGGCGCGCACCGACGCGCGTATCATCGGCGTCACCGGGTCCGTCGGCAAGACCGGCACCAAGGAGGCGCTGTGGCAGGCGCTCGACCGCAAGGCGCCGGGCCTCGCGCATCGTTCGGTCAAGAGCTACAATAATCACGTCGGCGTGCCCCTGAGCCTCGCGCGCATGCCCGCCGATAGCCGCTTCGGCATTTTCGAAATGGGCATGAACCATGCGGGTGAATTATCCGCCCTTACCAGGCTGGTGCGCCCGCATGTCGCCATCGTGACCACCATCGCCCCCGCGCACATTGGCCATTTCGGCACGCTGGAAGCCATCGCCGACGCCAAGGCGGAGATTTTCGAGGGGCTGGAGCCGGGCGGCACCGCGATCATCCCGGCCGACAGCCCCTTTGCCGCGCGCCTGTATAACAAGGCGCTGCGCTATGCCGATGACGTAGTGACCTTCGGCTTCAATCGCGACGCCGATGTGCGTGTCCTGGATCAGGTGCCCGCGAACAACGGCGGGACATTGGTGACGGCACGGCTGCGCGGCGCCCATATCAGTTTCAACATCGCCGCACCCGGCCGTCACTGGGTATCGAACGCGCTCGCCATCATGGCGGCGGTGGAGGCGGCCGGAGGTGATCTCGGTCTCGCCGGCCTCGCGCTCGCGGAAATGCCGGGCCTGAGGGGACGGGGCGAGCGGACCCATGTTCGCGTGGACGGCGGCGAATATCTGCTGATCGACGAAAGCTACAACGCCAACCCGGCCTCGATGGAGGCGACGCTCGCGCAACTCGGCCAGGAACAGGCGGGACGGCGCATCGTCATACTCGGCGCGATGAAGGAATTGGGCGAACAGTCCGATGCGCTGCACGCCGGGCTTGCCGGTCCCATCGGTGAAGCGGGCATTTCCGACGCCATATTGGTGGGCGAGGAGATGGAACCGCTCGCGCGCGCCCTTGAAGGTACGGTGGCTTTGCGTCATGTGCCCGACGCCCAGGCCGCCATCGACACGGTGCGCCCGCTCCTGCGGGCCGAGGATGTCGTGTTGGTCAAGGGATCGAACAGTATCGGCCTGTCGCGCCTCGTCGCCGCGATCGCCGGCGGAGACAGCTGACCCATGCTCTACTGGATTGCCGAACAACTCGGATTTCCCGGCGTTCTCAACCTGATACGCTATCTCACCTTCCGGGCGGGCGCGGCGATCATCACCGCGCTCATCATCGGACTGGTGATCGGGCCGAAGTTCATCGGCTGGCTGCGCGTGCGGCAGGGCAAGGGCCAGCCGATCCGCCTGGACGGACCGCAGACGCATCTCGCCAAGCGCGGCACGCCCACGATGGGCGGTTTGATGATCCTGACCGCGATGGTCCTGTCCGTTCTGCTGTGGATGGACCTCAGTTCCATCTACGTCTGGGCGTGCATCTTCGTGACGCTGGGCTTCGGCGCGATCGGCTTTCTCGACGATTATGACAAGGTTACCAAGGCCAGCCACAAGGGCCTGTCGGGACGCACGCGCCTGCTGATCGAATTCGCCATCGCCGGCGTCGCGACCATGCTGATCGTCTCGCGCAACGGGACCGAACTCTATCTGCCCTTCTGGAGCGGCGGCGCGATCGACCTCGGTTATTTCTATTATGCCTTCGCGGCCTTTGTGATCGTGTCGTTCGGCAATTCGGTGAACCTGACCGATGGCCTCGACGGTCTCGCCACCATGCCCGTGGTCGTCGCCTGCATGGCCTTCATGCTGATCGCCTATATCGTCGGTCGTGCGGATTATGCCCATTATCTGGGCCTGCCGCATGTGCCGGGCGCGGGCGACCTCATCATCCTGTGCGGCGCGATCGTGGGTGCGTGCCTCGCCTTCCTCTGGTTCAACGCGCCGCCCGCCGCCGTGTTCATGGGCGACACCGGATCGCTGGCGCTCGGCGGCACCATCGGGGTGATCGCGGTGACCACGCATCATGAGATCGTGCTGGCGATCATCGGCGGTCTGTTCGTGGTGGAGGCGCTGTCGGTCATCATCCAGGTTTTCCACTACAAGCGCACCGGCAAGCGCTTCTTCCGCATGGCGCCGATCCATCACCATTTCGAGCAGTTGGGCTGGCATGAGACAACGGTGGTGATTCGCTTCTGGATCGTGTCGTTCGTGCTCGCGCTCGCGGGTCTCGCCACGTTGAAGCTGCGATGATCGTCTCGTCCGTCTTCGCCGGTAAACGCTATGCCGTGCTGGGCCTCGCGCGCTCGGGCCTCGCCACCGTGGACGCGCTGGCCGCCAGCGGCGCGCATGTGCTGGCGTGGGACAATCGCGAGGATGCCCGCGCCGCCGTCGCCGGCAAGGCGCAGGTCGCCGACATCCTCGAAGCCGACCTGACCGGCTATGACGGCATCGTCGTATCGCCCGGCGTGCCGATCAATCGCCACCCCATCGCCGACAAGGCGAAGGCGTCCGGCGTCCCCCTGATCGGCGACATCGAACTGTTCGCGCTCGCCCGTCCGCATCTGCCGGTCCACCGCGTCGTCGGCATCACCGGCACCAACGGCAAGTCCACCACGACGGCGCTGGTCCATCACATCTGCCGCAATACCGGCCTGCCGACGCGCATGGGCGGCAATATCGGCCTGCCCATTTTGGCGCAGGAGCCTTTGCCGCGCGGCGGCGTCTATGTTCTGGAATTGTCGAGCTACCAGATCGATCTGACCTACAGTCTCGACTGCGATGTGGCAGCGTTGCTCAACATCACGCCCGATCATCTCGACCGCTATGACGGGTTTGATGCCTATGCCGCGTCGAAGGAGCGGCTGTTCGCGATCCAGTCGCCCGGCCACGCCGCCATCATCGCCACCGACGACGAGCCGACCCGCGCCATCGCCGCCAATTTTCCGCGGGCGACGACGGTGCGCGCCGGCGACGTGGACCCGGTCGAACAGCTTGAATGGCCTGCACTACAGGGGCCGCACAATGCCCAGAATGTCGCCATCGCCCGCGCCATTGCCGATGCGCTGCACATCAACCCGCACAGCGTGCGCGACGCCCTGCGCAGCTATGCCAGCCTGCCGCACCGGATGCAGATCGTCGCGGAGCGCAATGGCGTCCTCTTCGTCAACGACAGCAAGGCGACTAACGCCGCCTCCACCGCGCCCGCCCTGTCCGCATGGCCCGCGAAGGACGGCCGCCCCCGCATCCACTGGATTCTCGGCGGCCTCGCCAAGAGCGACAGCCTCGACGAGTGCGCGGCGGGTTTTCCCAACGTCGCCCATGCCTACACCATCGGCGAGGCCGGACCGCTCTTCGCGAGCCTGTTGCAGGGGATCGTGCCGGTCGATGAATCGGAGCTAATCATCACCGCCGTTCAGCATGCCGCCGCCAACGCGGTGCCGGGCGACGTGGTGCTGCTCTCGCCGGCCTGCGCCTCGTTCGACCAGTTCCGCGATTTCGAGGCGCGCGGCGATGCGTTCGTCGCCGCCGTTCAGGCTCTCGCCGGGGAGAAAAGCCAGTGATGCCGGGTAGCAACGGGCGCAAGCCGGGGAATGACGGCGACGCGATGCGCAAGCTGATCCCGGCGATCCGCGACCGTGCGCAGGCGGCGGGGCGGCCGTTGCCGCGCGAACGCACCGCGCTCTCGATCTGGTTCTGGGAGATCGACCGGGTGCTGCTGGCGCTGATCGTCATCCTCATTGCCATCGGTCTCGTCGCGGTTGCGGCCGCTTCGCCCGTCGCGGCGATCGACCGCTCCACCACGAACGTCGCGGTCAACCCGCTCCATTATTTCTACCGGCAGGGCATGTGGGTGACGGGCGGCCTGTTCGTCATGGTGCTGGTGTCGATGCTGCCCCGTCGCGAGGCGCGAAGGCTGGCGATGGGCTGTGCCTTTGTCTTCTCCCTGCTGCTGGTCGCGGTGCCGGTCATCGGGACGCAGGTGAATGGCGCGCATCGCTGGATCGGATCGGGCGCGCTGCGCTTCCAGCCGTCGGAATTCCTGAAGCCCGCCTATGTGGTGACGCTGGCGTGGATGCTGTCGCTCCGTGCCAAGGACAAGTCGCTGCCCGTCATTCCCTTGAGCGGTGGTCTCACCCTGATCATCGCCGGCCTGCTGATGAAGCAGCCCGACTTTGGCCAGACGGTGATCTTCGTCGCGGTGTGGGCGGTGCTGCTGATGCTGAGCGGCATTTCGCTGCGGGCGATCGGCGGCCTTGGCGCGGCGGGGATCGGATGCCTCGTCCTCGTCTATATGTTCTATGCCAATGGCCGCGACCGCATCAACCAGTTCCTCGGCCTCAGCGCCGATGCGGCGGGCGGTCCGACGCAGGTCGATCTGGCCGCGACGACCATTACCCATGGCGGGCTGATCGGCGTGGGTCCGGGCGGGGGGCAGGCCAAATTCCACCTGCCCGAGGCGCACACCGACTATATCTTCTCCGTGGTGGGGGAGGAATTCGGCCTCCTCGCCTGCATCGCCATCGCCCTGGTCTATCTCGCCATCGTCGTGCGGGTGCTACTGCGCCTGCTGGACGAGGAGGATCCGTTCGTCGTCCTCGCGTCCGCTGGCCTCGTCGCGCAGATGGCGTTGCAGGCGATCATCAACATGGGCGTGAATACGCAGTTGTTCCCATCCAAGGGCATGACGCTGCCGTTCATCAGCTATGGCGGTTCCTCGATGATCGCGCTCAGCCTCGGCGTCGGCCTGTTGCTGGCGTTCACGCGGCGCAACCCGTATATGGCCCGCGTGCCCTTTGGCACGCGCAACTCCCATGTCCCGCAATGGAGCGGCCGATGAGCGTTTCCCGCCACTATGTCCTCGCCGCCGGCGGCACCGGCGGCCACCTGATCCCCGCCCATGCCGTGGCGGAGGAGTTGATGGCGCGCGGCCATCATGTCGCACTGGTCACCGACGAGCGCGGCGCGAAGATTCCCGGCATCTTCGAGAAGGCGCAGACGCATATCCTGCCCGCCGGCCGGATGAGCGGCGGGCCGGTCGGCTGGGTCAAGGGTATCCGGTCGATCATGGCGGGCCGCGACATGGCGCGGCGGCTTTACGACGTGTTCAAGCCTTCGGTGGTCATCGGCTTTGGCGGATACCCCGCGCTGCCCGCGCTGCTGGCCGCGTTCAAGGAGGATATTCCCACGATCGTGCATGATCAGAATGCCGTGCTGGGGCGGGTCAACCGCCTCGTCGCGGGTAAGGTCAACGCCATCGCCACCGCCTATCCCGATGTGCTGAAGCTGGCCAAACGGCACGCGCACAAGGTTCATCTGATCGGCAATCCGGTGCGCGAGAGCGTGCTGGCGCTGCGCGACGAGCCGTTCCCGTCCTTTACCGAGGACAGCGTGTTCCGCATCCTCGTGACGGGCGGCAGCCAGGGCGCGACCATCCTGTCGAGCGTGGTGCCGGACGGTCTGGGCCTGCTGCCCCTGTCGCTGCGCCAGCGCCTCCAGGTCACGCAGCAATGCCGCGCAGAGGACATCGAGCAGGTGCGCGCCACCTACGCGAAACTGGAAATTCCCGCCGACCTCGCGACCTATATCGAGGATATGCCGACCCGGCTGGGCTGGTCGCATCTGGTGATCGCACGGGCGGGGGCCTCCACCATCGCGGAACTGACCGTCGCCGGCCGTCCCGCGATCCTTATCCCGCTGCCGTCCGCCATGGACGACCACCAGACCTATAATGCCGCCGAGATGGCCAAGACGGGCGGCGCCCGCTCCATCGCGCAGCGTGCGTTCACCCCCGTGGAGCTTGCCAAACAGATGCAGAAGATGGCGATGGAGCCGGGCGCGCTCGAAAATGCCGCCCGCCGCGCGCGCGAATGCGGGCATCCGGAGGCGGTCCGGGACATGGCCGACCTGATCGAGAGTTTCGGCGTCGCACCGATCATGACCAATGTACTGAAGGTCGCACCGGCCAAGCCCGTTTCCGGCATTCAGGGCCAAGGGCAGGGGGTGCCGGCATGAAGGGCGTCGCGATCGACATCGGCACGATCCATTTCATCGGCATCGGCGGCATCGGCATGTCCGGCATCGCCGAGGTGATGCACAATCTGGGCTATAGCGTGCAGGGGTCGGACGTGGCCGAGGGCTATGTCATCGAGGGCCTGCGCAAAAAGGGCATCAAGGTGATGATCGGCCATGCCGCCGAGAATCTGGGCGATGCCGCCGTGGTCGTCACCTCCACCGCGATCAAGCGCGGCAACCCGGAGGTCGAACTGGCGCTCGAAAAGCGGGTTCCCGTCATTCGCCGCGCGGAGATGCTGGCGGAACTGATGCGCCTGAAAAGCACGGTCGCGGTGGCGGGCACGCATGGCAAGACCACCACCACGTCGATGATCGCGGCGCTGCTCGACGCGGGCGGCATCGACCCCACTGTCATCAACGGCGGCATCATCAACAACTATGGCTCCAACGCACGGCTCGGCGCGGGCGACTGGATGGTGGTGGAGGCGGACGAGAGCGACGGCAGCTTCCTGCGCCTCGACGGCACGGTCGCGGTCGTCACCAACATCGACCCCGAGCATCTCGACCATTATGGCAGCTTCGAGAAGGTGAAGGACTGTTTCGTCGAATTCGTCGAGAATGTGCCATTCTATGGCGCGGCGATGCTGTGCCTCGATCATCCCGAAGTGCAGGCGATCCTGCCGCGCGTGCAGGACCGGCGCATCGTCACCTATGGCTTTTCAGCCCCCGCCGACATTCGCGGCGACAATGTGACGCCGGTGCCGGGCGGCAACCGCTTCGACGTGCAGATCCGCGAGCGTGACGGATCGACCCGTCGCATCGAGGGGATCGAACTCCCCATGCCGGGCCGCCACAACGTCCTGAACGCGATGGCGGCGATCGGCGTGGCGCTCTACCTTGGCGTCGATGATGCGACGATCCAGTCGGGCCTGGCGGGCTTCGGCGGAGTCAAGCGGCGCTTCACCAAGGTCGGCGAGGTCGAGGTCGAGGGTGGCAGCGTCGTGGTCATCGACGATTATGGTCACCATCCGGTCGAGATCAAGGCCGTGCTGGCGGCGGCGCGCGAGGGCGTGAAGGGCCGCGTCATCGCGGTGGTGCAGCCGCATCGCTTCACCCGCCTGCGCGACCTGATGGAGGATTTCCAGCAGGCGTTTAACGATGCCGACGGCGTCTATGTGACCCCGGTCTATCGCGCCGGCGAGGAGCCGATCGAGGGCGTGGATGCCGATGCGCTCGTCGCCGGTCTCAAGAGGCGCGGTCACCGCGCGGCGGCGACCATCGCCGACGCGGGCGCTCTGGCGGATGCGCTGGCGAAGGATCTTCAACCGGGCGACATGATCGTCTGCCTCGGCGCAGGCGACATCACCAAATGGGCGGCGGGACTTGCCGGGGCCATTCAGGGCGCACGCGCGGAGGCGGCGGAATAATGCCGGGTGCCGCCCAGCTTCGGACCGATGACGTGCGCGGCACCCTGAAGGCGCAGGCGCCGCTGGCGCCGCTCGTCTGGTTCAAGGCGGGTGGGGCGGCCGAATGGCTGTTCGAGCCAAAGGATGCGGACGATCTCGCCGATTTTCTCGCCGCTCTCGATCCTGCCGTGCCGGTGATGGCGCTGGGGCTGGGATCGAACCTTATCGTGCGGGACGGCGGCGTGCCGGGGGTCGTCGTGCGCCTCGGCAAGGCTTTCGCCTTCGCGGAGCGGATCGACGGCATGGCGCTTCGTTGCGGCGGTGGCACCTCGGGCATTCTCGTCTCCTCGACCGCGCGCGATGCCGGCATCGGTGGCCTGGAGTTTCTCCGCTCGATCCCCGGCACGGTCGGCGGCTTCGTGCGGATGAATGGCGGCGCCTATGGCCGCGAGGTCAGGGATGTGCTGGTGGATTGCGACGTCATCCTGCGCTCCGGCGAGCGCCGGACGCTGCCGCTCGATACGCTCGGATACACCTATCGCCACAGCAGCCTGCCCGAAGGGGCCATCGTGGTGGGCGCGACCTTTCGGGGCCATGCCGCCGAACCCGCCGCGATTCAGGCCGAGATGGACCGCATCGCCGCCGCGCGCGAGGCATCGCAGCCGCTGCGCTCCAAGACCGGCGGCTCCACCTTCAAGAACCCCGACGGCCACAAGGCGTGGGAACTGGTCGACCGCGCCGGCTGCCGGGGCATGACCGTGGGCGACGCGCAGGTGTCGGAAAAACATTGCAATTTCCTCCTCAATCTCGGCGCGGCGACGAGCGCGGACATAGAGGGTCTGGGCGAAGAGGTGATACGGCGGGTGCGTGAGGCGACGGGTGTGACTTTGGAATGGGAAATCCAGCGCGTGGGGCAGGCTCGATGATCCTCCCTGAAAAACCGTTCGTACTGAGCCTGTCGAAGTGCCCGGCTGAGCCTGTCGAAGCCAGCTTCGCCTCCGCTCAGCAGGAGGCTTCGACTTCACCGAAGGTGAAGTTCATCCTGAGCGCCCGCCACGGGCGGGCAGTCGAAGGGCTCAGCCCGAACGGAGTCGGGGGACTTTGCCAATGACGTCCCCCCTCCATGTCGCGGTCCTCATGGGCGGCTGGTCCTCCGAGCGCCCCGTCTCGCTCATGTCCGGCGAGGGCGTCGCCGCCGCGCTTGAAGCGCGCGGCCATAAGGTGACCCGCGTCGATCTCGGCGCCACGCCCGCCGAAGGCCGCGACCTGCCCGCAAAGCTCCTGGCGGCCAGCCCCGACATCGTCTTCAACGCCCTCCATGGCGTTCCCGGCGAGGACGGATCGGTGCAGGGCCTGATGGACATCATGGGCCTCCCCTATACGCACAGCGGCATGGCGACGTCCGTCATCGCCATCGACAAGGTGCTGACCAAACAGCAGCTCGTCCCCCACGGCATCCCCATGCCGGGCGGCCAGATCGTGAAGTCCGCAAGCCTGTTCGAGGGTGATCCCCTGCCGCGTCCCTATGTGGTGAAGCCCGCCAACGAGGGATCGTCCGTGGGCGTCGCCATCGTCACGGCGGAAGGCAATTACGGCAATCCCATCGGCCGCGACACCGCCGGCCCCTGGCAGGATTTCGACGAACTGCTCGCGGAGCCCTTCATCCGTGGCCGCGAACTGACC
>Ga0207639_10001002_pt1 | contig 19203 bp, 15 predicted proteins | sample KBSCornC32_FD_184299 | JGI IMG/M metagenome (GOLD analysis project Ga0207639, IMG submission 184299) | Corn rhizosphere microbial communities from Kellogg Biological Station, Michigan, USA - KBS Corn C3-2 (SPAdes) (version 2) | ecosystem: Host-associated > Plants > Roots > Rhizosphere > Soil ...
GTAGAGCTCGGCGGCGCGCTAGTTGGTGGCGAGCACCGACAGCGGGTACTGGCCGGCGTTGAGCGCCTTCGAATAGGTCTCGAGATCCGGCGCCTCGACCTGCTCGAAGCCGGGATAGTCGACGATCGAGAGCACGCCGTGCGCGCGCAGGCCGGCCTGGATCGAGTCGATCAGCAACAGGCTGCCGTGCGCCTTGGTCAGCTCGCGCGCGGCGTTGTAGAACTCCGGCGTGAGGCCGCGGCCCGGATCGCCTTCGCCCATCACCGGCTCGATGAACACGGCCTCGATGAACCAGCCGTTCTTGTCGGCATCGGCGAACAGCTGCTTGAGGTGCTCGACGCTGTACGGCTCGACCGCGAGCAGGCTGTTCTCGTTGCGGAAGCTCGCGAGGTTCTGCTCGTAGGCCTTGCGCGACGAATCGGAGTACACCGCGGGTCGTTCGGTACGGCCGTGGAACGCACCCTTGACCGCGACGCGCTTGATCGTGCGGCCGGCATGGCGCGCACCCGGGTCGGTCATCAGTTTCGCGTTGACGTCGACGATGCGACCCGCGAGCGACACCGACTCGGAGCCCGAGTTGAGGCACATGAACTTCACGTACGGGCAGGCGCCGCGCGTCTGGCCGATTTCCTTGCGCAGCGCCTTGCCGAACTTCAGTTGCGACAGGTTCGGCGTCATCACGTTCGCCATCACCTGCGGGCGCGCGAGCACGCTGAGGATGTTCTTCGGCGCGTGGCCGAAGCCGAGCATGCCGTAGCCGCCCGCGTCGTAGATGACGGCGCCCTTGAGCGTGACCAGCCAGGCGCCGTGTGCGGCGAGGGCGACGTACGGATTGACGCCGTCCTCGGGGTAGAAGTTGACGAAATCGGCCTGCGCCTGGCGGATCTGCTCGTTCTCGTCGAGGTGCAGGAAGTCGGGCATGCACGAGCGCAGCGCGAGGTGCGCGGCATACGCCTCGTCGATCGCCTGGACCAGTTCCGGGTCGGCATCCAGGAAGCGCTCGATGACGGCGTCCGGCAGGCCGGTGGTGCGCACCGCCCCGTCGAATTCGCGCATTTCCTTGAGCTTGGCCAGCATCGGATTCATTGCACCCTCCCGGAAAACGACACGTGCCCGCCCCTCGCGGGAAACGGGCACGACGCCTTTAATCTTTGATTGGAATGGAAAAAACGCCAAGCAGCCACTGTATCACAGGGGGCCGGGCCGCGGTACCCCGGGGGCGTGTCGGACACACCGCGTGACAAGCGTCATCCGCGGCGCCTGACGCCTGATTCTGTGGGGTTTTTCGCACCCGGCCTAAAGTGGCTCCGGACATCGGGCAAGGGAGTGGTTCCATGCAGCAGGCGCGATCCGGTACGGCGGTGGCATGGCGCGGCGTGAGCAAGCGCTACGGCGGCATCGTCGCGCTCGACGGCATCGATCTCGAGGTGCGCGGCGGCGAGCTGCTCGCGCTGCTCGGCCCGAACGGTGCTGGCAAGAGCACGGCGATAGCGCTCGCGCTCGGGTTGCTGCGCGCCGATGCTGGCGAGGTACTGCTGTTCGGCCGCGCACCCGCCGAGCTCGAGGCGCGCCGCGGCTGCGGCGTCATGCTGCAGTCGGCGGGGCTGCCGGATTCGCTGAAGGTGCGCGAGCTGCTCGAGCTCACGCGCAGCTACTACGCTGCGCCGCGCGCGCTCGACGACTGCGTCGGCATGGCCGGCCTCGACGGGCTCATGGATCGCCGCTACGGACGACTGTCGGGTGGCCAGCAGCGCCGCGTGCAGTTCGCGCTGGCGATCTGCGGCGCGCCGCGCCTGCTGTTCCTCGACGAACCGACGACCGGCCTCGACCTGGACGCGCGCACGATGCTGTGGGCGACGATCCGCCGCATGGTCGGCGAGGGCTGCGCGGTCGTGCTGACCACGCACTACCTCGAAGAGGCCGAAGCGCTCGCCGATCGCGTCGTCGTGCTCGCCGGCGGGCGCATCGTCGCCTGCGGCAGCGTGCAGCAGATCCGCGCGCGCGTCTCGCAGCGGCGCATCCGCTGCGTCAGCGCGCTCGACGCGGCGCGCGTCGGCGCCTGGCCCGAAGTACGCAGCGTCTGCCGCGACGGCGAGCGCATCGAGATCGTGACCGACCACGCCGAAACGGTCGTGCGACAGCTGCTGTTCGAGGACAGCGGGCTCAGCCAGCTCGAAGTGCAGCGCGCCGGCCTCGCCGACGCATTCGTCGAAATCACCCGCGAGGCCGCCTGATGAACGCCGCCACCTTGCCCGCGCCGCGTGTGTCGCTGCTGCGCTGCTACGCGCTCGAGGCGCGCAACGAGTTCCTGCGTCTGCTGCGCGCGCCGTCGTTCGCGCTGCCCACGCTGCTGTTCCCGCCGATGTTCTACCTGCTGTTCGCGGTGCTGTTCAACAATCGCGGCGGCAGCTTCCAGGCGAACGTGTACCTGCTCGCGACCTACGGCGTGTTCGGCGTCATGAGCCCGGGCCTGTTCGGCTTCGGTGTCACCGTCGCGCTCGACCGCGAACGCGGCTGGCTCGCGCTCAAGCGCGCGTTGCCGATGCCGCCGGGGGCCTACCTCGCGTCCAAGCTGGTGATGGCGGCGTTGTTCGCGACGATCATCTTCGTCATCCTCGCGCTGCTCGCGACCACGCTGGGCGGCGTGCGCCTGCCTGCCGGGGCATGGCTCTCGCTGTACGCGGCCGACCTGTTCGGCGTGCTGCCGTTCTGCGCGCTCGGCCTGTGGCTCGGCAGCCTCGTCAGCGGGCAGGCCGCGCCGGCGATCGCGAACCTCATCTATCTGCCGATGTCGTTCCTGTCCGGCCTGTGGATGCCGCTCAGCGTGATGCCCGCGTTCATCGCGAAGATCGCGCCGCTGTGGCCGGCCTGGCACCTCGGTCGCCTCGCGCTCGCGGCGGTCGGCCAGGCGCCGGCCGAGGCGATCGCGCCGCACGTCGCCGCGCTCGCCGCGTTCACGCTCGTGTTCGTCGCGCTGGCGCGCCGGCGCCTCGCGCGCGGCTGAGGAGGATCCGATGCGCACGATCTATGCCCGGCTGTTCGTGACGACGGTGCTCTACGCACTGCTGGTCGTCGCCGACGTGCTCGGCGCGCATGTCTGAGGCGGAGCGTATGATTTCCTACGACCGGCGATGGGCGGGGAAGACGATGGCGCAGGGCGGGACATTGTTCGAGCGGATTCGCGTGCGCATGCCGCCGGACCTGGCCGACCAGGGCTGGGCGCCGCTGTGGAGCCTGCTCTACCTCGGCTTCCTGTTCATCAACTACAACGGCCGGCCGGCCTCGACCTGGCTGCCGCCGACCGCGCTCAGCGTGTGCGTGTTCCTGCCGCTGTACTACCGCGCGCTGCAGGTGTGCGGACGGCGCCGGCTGTACTACGGCGCCGCGATCGCGCTGATCGGCTATGCGCTCATCGCGATCAACACGGGTGCCAACACCTATCTCATCTACGCAGGCGCGTGCGCGGGCGCCGCGGGCATCGGCCTGCGCCGGCTGTTCGAGATCATCGCCGGCGCGCTCGTCGTCTATTCGCTCGAACTGTGGCTGCTCGGCTGGCCCGGCCAGTACATCGCGCTGTCGGTGACGATCACCGCGATGGTCGGTCTCGCGATCAGCGCGGCGAATCACTTCCATCACGAGAAGCGCCTGCGCCAGGCCGAGCTCAAGCTCAGCCACGACGAAGTACGCCGCCTCGCCGCGCTCGCCGAGCGCGAGCGCATCGGCCGCGACCTGCACGACCTGCTCGGCCACACGCTTTCGCTGATCACGCTGAAGTCCGAACTCGCGGTGAAGCTGTTCGAACGCGACCCGCATGCGGCGCGGCGCGAGATCGCCGACGTCGAGCGCGTCGCGCGCGACGCGCTCGGGCAGGTGCGGCGCGCGGTGACCGGCATCCGCACCGCGGGCCTGTCCGCCGAACTCGCTTCCGCGCGACTGCTGCTCGAGTCGAGCGACGTGCGCCTCGAATACGAACTCGTCGATGCGCTGCTGCCGCCGGAAATCGAGACGGTGCTCGCGCTGACCGTGCGCGAGGCGGTCACGAACATCCAGCGCCATGCGCAGGCGACGCGCGCGCGCGTCGAGGTCGGCGTCGAGGGCGGCGAGGCGCGCCTCGCGATCAGCGACGACGGCATCGGCGCGACGATCCTGCCGGGCAACGGGCTCAGCGGCATGCGCGAACGCCTCGCACTGCTCGACGGTCGCCTCGAGATCCAGTCGGTGCGCGGCCGCGGCACGCGTCTCGCGGCGATCGTGCCGTTGCCGCCGGCGCCGCGTGGCGCGGCCACGACCGCGATGGCGACCTGAGGCGAATGCACGCGTCGTGGCCGGAACGCGCGGCGGTCCGGCGCCGGCATCCTGCTAGAGTGCACGGCCGCGGGCGCCGTGTCCGCATCGCCCATCGGGAACCCGTTCGACCGTGATCCGCGTCCTCCTCGCCGAAGACCAGGCACTCGTGCGCGGCGCGCTGTCCGCGCTGCTCCGGCTCGAGTCCGACATCGACGTCGTCGGCAGCGCCGCGGACGGCGAGGAAGCGTGGCGCGCGCTGCAGCAGCACAAGCCCGACGTGCTCGTCACCGACATCGAGATGCCCGGTCTCACCGGCCTCGAACTCGCGCAGCGCGTGCAACGGCACGAGCTGCCGTGCAAGGTGGTCATCGTCACGACCTTCGCACGCCCGGGCTTCCTGCGCCGTGCGCTCGAGGCCGGCGTCGGCGGCTACCTGCTCAAGGACGCACCCGCCGAACAGCTCGCCGAAGCGCTGCGCAAGGTGCATCGCGGGGGCCGTGCGATCGATCCGCAGCTCGCGGTGGAGGCGTGGTCGGACGCCGACCCGCTCAACGACCGCGAGCGCCAGGTGCTGCGCCTCGCCGGCGAGGGACTGTCCGCGGGCGACATCGCCGACCGGCTCAACCTGTCGCAGGGCACCGTGCGCAACTACCTGTCCGAGGCGATCGGCAAGCTCGGCGTCGGCAATCGCATCGAGGCGTATCGCCTCGCGCGCCAGAAGGGCTGGCTCTGATCGGGCGCACCGCGGCGCGCGCATGCGACAATACGCGGCTTCACCGACGTATCGCCGCTGGCCCTTGAAGAAGAGCGACTTCCATTTCGACCTGCCGCCCGAGCTGATCGCGCAGGCGCCGCTACCCGAACGTTCGGCGAGCCGCCTGCTCGTCGCCGACGCGCGCGCCCACGCGCTGGCCGACCGCTGCTTCACCGACCTCGTCGAGCTGTTGCAGCCGGGCGACCTGCTCGTGTTCAACGACACGCGCGTGCTGCCCGCGCGCCTGTTCGGGCGCAAGCCGAGCGGTGGCCTCGTCGAAATCCTCGTCGAGCGCGTGACCGGCACGCACGAGGCGCGCGCGCAGCTCGGCGTGAGCAAGAAGCCGAAGGCGGGCGGGCGCATCGTGCTCGCCGACGGCAGCGAGATCAGCGTGCTCGGCCGCGAAGGCGAGTTCTTCCTGCTGCGTTTCGACACGGTCGAGCCGATCGAGAAGGTGTTGCTGCGGCTCGGCCGCATGCCGCTGCCGCCGTACATCGAGCGCGACGCCGGCAGCGCCGACGACGAGCGCTACCAGACCGTGTTCGCGCGCCACAGCGGCGCGGTCGCCGCGCCGACCGCGGGACTGCATTTCGACGCCGACCTGCTGCGCCGCCTCGAGGCGCGCGGCGTCGAGTCCGGTTACGTGACCCTGCACGTCGGCGCGGGCACCTTCCAGCCGGTGCGCAGCGAGCGGCTCGAGGACCACGTGATGCACCGCGAGTGGCTCAACGTCGGTGCCGAACTCGTCGAGAAGATCCGCCGCGCGCGCGAACGCGGCGGCCGCGTCGTCGCGGTCGGCACGACCGTCGTGCGCGCGCTCGAATCGTCGATCCGGGACGGCGAGGTCGCGCCGTTCGCGGGCGAGACGCAGATCTTCATCGTGCCCGGATACCGCATCACGAGCGTCGATGCGCTCGTGACGAACTTCCACCTGCCCGAATCGACGTTGCTCATGCTGGTGTCGGCGTTCGCCGGGCGCGAGTTCATGCTCGACGCGTACCGCCACGCGGTCGCCGGGCGCTACCGCTTCTTCTCCTACGGTGACGCGATGCTGATCCTGCCGCCGGGCGCGCCCACGTGAGCACGATGCGCTTCGAACTCCTCGGCAGCGACGGCGCGGCCCGGCGCGGTCGCCTCGCGTTCCCGCGCGGCACGATCGAGACGCCCGCATTCATGCCGGTCGGCACCTACGGTTCGGTCAAGGCGATGACGCCGCAGAACCTCGTCGACATCGGCGCCGAGATCATCCTCGGCAACACGTTCCACCTGTTCCTGCGCCCGGGCCTCGACGTCGTCGGCGAGTTCGGCGGACTGCACCGCTTCATCGGCTGGGACAGGCCGATCCTCACCGATTCGGGCGGCTTCCAGGTATTCAGCCTCGCGCACAAGCGCAAGATCACCGAGCAGGGCGTCACGTTCGCCTCTCCGGTCGACGGTGCGAAGGTATTCCTCTCGCCGGAGGAGTCGATGCGCATCCAGCACGCGCTCGATTCCGACATCGCGATGATCTTCGACGAGTGCACGCCGTACCCGGCGACCGAGAAGCAGGCGCGCGATTCGATGGAACTCAGCCTGCGCTGGGCCGAGCGCTCGCGCCGCGCGTTCGACGATCGCGGCAATCCGAATTCACTGTTCGGCATCGTCCAGGGCGGTGTCTATCCCGACCTGCGGCGCCGCTCGGCCGAGGCGTTGATCGGCATCGGCTTCGACGGCTACGCGATCGGCGGCCTCGCGGTCGGCGAGCCGGAACACGAACGCAACGCGACGCTCGAGCGCGTCGAGCCGCTGCTGCCGCGCGACCGGCCGCGTTACCTCATGGGCGTGGGCCGGCCCGAGGACATCGTCGAGGCGGTGCGGCGCGGCGTCGACATGTTCGATTGCGTGATGCCGACGCGCAACGCGCGCAACGCGCACCTGTTCACGCGCCACGGCACGTTGCGCATCCGCAACGCGAAGTACGAGCGCGACACGCGTCCGCTCGACGAGGCGTGCGCGTGCTACACCTGTCGCTCCGGGTTCAGCCGCGCCTACCTGCGCCATCTCGACCGCTGCGGCGAGATGCTCGGCCCGCAACTCGCGACGATCCACAACCTGCACTACTACCAGGAACTCATGGCCGGCCTGCGCGCGGCGATCGCCGCCGGGCGGCTCGACGACTTCGTCGCGGCGTTCTACGCGGCGAGGGCGTAGGGCGGTACGCGCACGGCGCGTGCCGTCGCAGGGGGCCGCCACGCGATCACCCGCAAAGCGGCGGATTCGCGACGTGGCGTGGGTCCGCCCCCTACGTGGTTCGCCGCTTCGCGCACGCCGACCGCCGCCCAGGCCGTGGATCCCGTTGATTTTGCAGCGCAATGCGCGAATCGCCTGGTGCCGTGGCATAATCCGCGGCCTTTTGGCGCAAAGTCTCCCCGCGGAGGCGTCGCGCCGGATTCCGAACCCAGCTTGTTTCCGGAGCATCCATGGATTTCTTCATCGCCAGCGCACACGCCCAGGCGGCGACGGGCGGGGCGGCCGCCGCGCCGAACCCGATCATGTCGTTCCTGCCCCTGATCATCCTGTTCGGCGTCTTCTACTTCATGCTGATCCGGCCGCAGATGAAGCGCGCCAAGGAGCAGCGCGCGATGATCTCGGCGCTGAGCAAGGGCGACGAAGTGCTGACCAACGGCGGCCTGCTCGGTCGCATCGACGAACTCGGCGAACAGGTGATCACGCTCGAAGTCGCACCGGGCGTCACCGTCAAGCTGCGCCGCGACGCGGTGTCCGCGGTGCTGCCGAAAGGCACGCTGAAATCGAGCTAATTCCCGCGGTCGTCCCGACCGCAGGAATCAAAACAAGCGGCCATCGATGGCCGCACTGTCAATGAAGAGCCTATGAACGATTTCCCCCGCTGGAAGTACGCGATCGTTGTCGTGGTGCTGGTGCTCGGCGTGCTGTACGGCGTGCCGAACCTGTACGTGCAGCAGCCGGCCGTGCAGGTCAACCCGAACCGCGGCGCGGCGATCGACCTCGCCCTCAAGGAGAAGGTGCAGGGCACGCTCGAGAAGGCCAAGATCCCGTTCGAGCGCATCGACCTCAACAAGGACCAGCTCATGGTCCGCCTGCCGGTCGGTGCGAACGACGACCAGGGCAAGGCGCTCGAGGCGATGAAGACGGACCTGGGCGACCAGTACGTCGTCGCGCCGAACCTCGCCTCGACCGTGCCGTCCTGGATGCGCGCGATCGGCGCGCGCGAGATGCCGAAGGGCCTCGACCTGCAGGGTGGCGTGCACTTCCTCATGGAAGTCGACGACAAGGACGTGATCGAGAAGCAGCTGCAGCGCTACTCCGACGACATCCGCTCCGCGCTGCGCGACAAGAACATCCGTTACCAGTCGGTGGGCCGAGGCCCGCAGGGCGTGGTCGTGCAGCTGCGCAGCGCCGAGGACCGCGATGCCGCGCTGTCGACGATCCAGTCGAAGGTGCCCGACGTCGTCGTCTCCAACGGCAACCAGGTCGGCGATTCGTACACGCTCAACGCCGGCGTGAAGCCGGACAAGATCCGCGAGATCGCGCTCAACACGATCCGCCAGAACCAGGCGACGCTGAGCAACCGAATCAACGCGCTGGGCGTGGCCGAGCCGCTCATCCAGCAGCAGGGCGAGACGCGCATCGCGGTGGAGCTGCCGGGCGTGCAGGACACCGCCGAGGCGAAGAAGGTGCTCGGCGCGCAGGCGACGCTCGAATACCACGCGGTCGATACCGAGGGCGACGCCTACGAGGCGATGCGCAGCGGCGTCGTGCCGCCGGACGACAAGATCTACTACATGCGCCAGCGCGCCGCCGACGGCAGCAAGGTGCCCGTCCTGCTCAAGAAGAAGATCATCGTCAGCGGCGACGAGATGGTCGACGCGTCGAGCCAGCCCGATCCGCAGTCGGGTACGCCCGCGGTGTCCGTCGTGCTCAATGCGAACGGCGGCCGCAAGATGCTCGACTTCACCACGCAGAACGTCGGCAAGCCGATGGCGGTGCTGTACGTCGAGCGCACGCCGGAAACGAAGGTCGTCGACGGCAAGGAAGTGCGCAGCACGAAGGTGACCGAAGAGGTCATCAACAGCGCGCGCATCAACGGCGTGTTCTCGACCCGCTTCCAGACCACCGGCCTCGGCAGCAACAAGGAAGCGTCCGACCTCGCGCTGCTGCTGCGTTCGGGTTCGCTCGCCGCGCCGACCGACATCGTCGAAGAACGCGTGATCGGCCCCAGCCTCGGCAAGGAGAACATCGAGAAGGGCATCAAGGCCGTGTTGCTCGGCCTCGCCGCGGTGCTCGTGTTCATGGCGTTCTACTACTGGTTGTTCGGCCTGATCGCCGACCTCGCGCTGTTCTTCAACCTCGTGCTGCTGCTCGCGATCATGAGCGCGATCGGCGTGACGCTGACGATGCCCGGCATCGCCGGCATCGTGCTCACGCTCGGCATGGCGATCGACGCGAACGTGCTGATCTGCGAGCGCGTGCGCGAGGAGCTGCGCAACGGCTCGACGCCGCTCGCTTCGATCCGCGCCGGCTACGACAAGGCATGGGCGACGATCCTCGACGCCAACGTGACCCACCTGCTCGCGGCGCTCGCGCTGATGACGCTCGGTTCGGGCGCGATCCGCGGCTTCGGCGTCACGCTGTTCATCGGCATCCTCACCTCGATGTTCACGTCGGTCACCGTCACGCACGCGGTCACCAACCTCATCCACGGTGGCAAGAAGAAGCTCAAGGGGCTGTCGATCGGCAGCGGCTACACCCGCGGCACGGCGGCCTGACGGACGACATCCATGGAACTGTTCAATCCCAACAGCAAGATCGACTTCCTCGGCGGACGCAAGGTCAGCATCGTCATCTCGGCGCTGCTGATGCTCGCTTCGCTCGGCCTCCTCGCGACGCGCGGCCTCAACTACGCGCTCGATTTCACCGGCGGCGTGCTGGTCGAAGCGAAGTTCGAGGAGCCGGTGCAGACCGACCAGGTGCGCGCAGCGCTCGAAACGGGCGGCTTCCCCAACGCGCAGGTGCAGAGCGTGGGCGGCACGCGCGAGGTATCGATCCGCCTGCAGCCGACCGCGGAGCAGAAGGACGCGGAGAAGGTCGGCCGCGACGTCATCGACGCGATCAAGAAGCAGCGCGCCGACGTTTCGCTCAAGCGCCACCCCGACCTCGTCGGTTCGTCGGTCGGTGCCGAGCTGCGCAACGACGGCATCGTCGCCGCGGTGTTCGTGATGATCGGCATCATGATCTACATCGGCATCCGCTTCGAGAAGCGCTTCGCGATCGCGGCGATCGCCAGTGAAGTCCACGACACGATCCTCACCCTCGGCTTCTTCTCGCTGACCCAGCTCGAGTTCGACCTGACCGTGCTCGCCGCACTGCTCGCGGTGATCGGCTACTCGATCAACGACAAGGTCGTCGTGTTCGACCGCGTGCGCGAGCTGTTCCGCCTGACCCGCAAGGCGGAGCCGTACGAGATCCTCAACAAGGCGATCAACCAGACGTTGTCGCGTACGATCATGACCTCGCTGACGACGTCGCTGTCGATGTTCGCGCTGTATTTCGTCGGCGGCCCCGCCGTGCACGGCTTCGGCCTGACCATGCTCGTCGGCATCGTGATCGGCACGCTGTCGTCGATCTTCTTCGCCAACCCGATCCTCTACTGGCTCGGCGTGTCGAAGACCGACCTCATGCCGGTCACGCGCGAGAACCCGGAACTCGAACGCCGTCCGTGACGGCGCGTCCTCGCCGGGCCTTCGAGGCCTGAAACACCAGGACACGAAGAAATCCCGGGAGCGGAATGAAAAGGAGCGCGAGGCCTGCGCTCCTTTTTCATTTTTCTTCTTCGTGTCCCTCGTGTTTCAAGCTTCCGCTTTGGACTTCCGTATCCACAGCCGCGCGTCGGCGAGGTGTTCGCGCGCCGGCTTGCCCTTGAGCTTCGGCAGCTTGAGCGGTTTGTCCGGCGCACAGCGTTCGGGCAATCGCGCGAGCAAGTGGCCGATCAGGTCGAGGCGGCCGCGGCGCTGGTCGTTGAAGTCGGCGACGAACCACGGCGCCCATTTCGTGTTCGTCGCCGCGAGCATCGCGTCGCGCGCCTTGCCGTAGGCGGCGTACTGCGCGCGCGCCTCGAGGTCGATCGGCGAGATCTTGAAACGCTTGAGCGGATCGGTCGCGCGTTCGACGAAACGCTGCTCCTGGTATTCCTGGTCGACCGCGAGCCAGTACTTGAGCAGGATCAGCCCGTCGTCGGTGACGAGCTTCTCGAACGCGGGGCAATCCTCGAGGAAGCGGCGGTACTGGGCCTGGGTGCAGAAGCCCATCACGTGCTCGACGCCGGCGCGGTTGTACCAGCTGCGGTCGAACAGCACGAGCTCGCCCGCGGCGGGCAGGTGTTCGACGTAGCGCTGGAAATACCACTGCGAGGATTCGCGCTCGCTCGGCTTGGGCAGCGCGACGATGCGCGTGTAGCGCGAGTTGAGCGGTTCGCTGATCGCCTTGATCACGCCGCCCTTGCCGGCGGCGTCGCGTCCCTCGAACACGAGCACGACGCGCTTGCCGCCCGCGATGATCCAGCGCTGCAGGTTGACCAGATCCTTGTACAGGTCCTCGAGCGCGCGTTCGTATTGCTTCCGCTTCAGTTCCTTCATGGCATTGCTCCGCTGCGGGCGCCGCTCGGCGCGGGTGTCGCGAAACCGGAGACGGTTCCGGCGCTCAGCGCTCGCGCAGGCGCGGCAGCAGGCCGGCGAGGTTGCACGGGCGCGTGGTCGCGTCGAGCTGTGCGCGGATGAGCTTCTCCCACGCCGTGCGGCATGCCGACGTCGAACCGGGCAGGCAGAACACGAACGTGTCGTTGGAGAGCCCCGCGAACGCGCGCGACTGCATCGTCGAGGTACCGATCTCGTCGTAACTGAGGATGCGGAACATCTCGCCGAAACCGGGCATCTCCTTGTCGAGCAGCGGCCGGATCGCCTCCGGCGTCGAATCGCGGCCGGTGAAGCCGGTGCCGCCGGTGACGAGCACGCCGTGCACGTCGGCGTCGGCGATCCACTGCGCGACGACCGCGCGGATCAGGTAGCGGTCGTCGTGCACGATGCGCTTCTCGCGCAGGCGATGGCCGGCCTGGCCGAGCGACAGCGCGAGGTAGTCGCCGGACGAATCGTTGTCGGGCGTGCGCGTGTCCGACACGGTCAGCACGCAGAGGTCGAGCGCGACGAAATCGGCTTGTGCGGTCATGCGGCCAGCGTAGCGCGTCGCGCGTTCAGTGCAAAGCCGCGGGGCCGAGCCCGGCGCGACGACGCGCGACCATGCGCGCGAGCAGCGTGGCGAAGTCGCGTGCGTAGGCGCGCATGTCGAACAGGCCGCTGGCACCGCGCGCCGTGGCGACGGCGTCGCGCAGCGCGCGGCGTGCATCGGCGTCCCGGCCGAGTCGCACCGCGTTCGCGACGAACGCGGCGTCGTCGGGCGCGTTCAGCTGCGGCATCCCGAGGTGATGGTTGAGGCTCGCCGCCACGCGCGAGGCGAACGTCGGCCCGGCGACGGTGAGCACCGGGCAGCCGGCCCAGATCGCGTCGGACGCGGTCGTGTGCGCGCCGTACGGGGCGGTGTCGAGGAAGAGGTCGGCGTGGCGGTAGCGCGCGAGGTAGGCGGCGTGGTCGAGCTTGGGCGCGAACACGAGGCGCTGCGCGTCGACGCCGCGTCGCGCCGCCTCGGCGCGCAGGCGGTCGTCGGCGCCGTCGGCGGCCGACAGCAGCCAGAGCACGGCATCGGGCACCGCGCGCAGCACCGCGAGCATGCGTTCGAACGTCGCCGGATCGAGTTTCCAGCTGTTGTTGAGGCAGGCGTAGACGACGCCCTCGGGCGGCAAGCCGCACTGTTCGCGCGACGGCGGTATGCCGACCACGCGCGTCGTGTCGGACGGCTGGAAGCAACGCGGCAGCCATGCGACGTGCTCGGAAAACTGCGCGTGCAGCGATTCGGGCAGCACGATGCGATCGGCGACCACGTAGTCGATCCATGGCGCGCCGAGGGTGCCCGGGTAGGCGAGCCAGTTGACCTGCAATGGCGCCGGACGCAGCGCGAGCGCTTCCGGCATCGCGCCGGCGCAGTAGCCGTCGAGGTCGAGCAGCACGTCGAGGCGTTCGGTGCGGATCGCGTCGGCGAGTCCGCTCGCGCTCGCTTCGTGAACGTCGTGCCAGGCATGCGCGGCCGCCTGCAGGCGGCGTTGCAGCGTGCTGCCGTCCGCGGGCGCGGTCGAGAACAGGTGGATCCCGACCGCTTCCTCGCGCAACGCCTCGATGAACGCGACGACGAGCAGCGCGGTCGGATGATGGGCGAAACCGTTGGCGACGAAACCGACGCGCAACGGCGCGTCCGGATCGCCGGCGGCGTGCTGCCACGCGTTGCGCGCGCGCAGCGCGGCGACGCGCCCATCGATCGCCGTCGCGTGCGTGCGAGCGCAGCGCAACTGCTCGGCCGGCGACGCCGGTTCGGCGAGGAAGCCGAACGGCGCGAGGCCGGGCGCGCCCGCTGCGGCGCGTGCACGCAGGCGCGTCGAGAGCGCGTCGAGTCCGCGCCAGTCGCACAACTGGCGGCGCAGGAACGCGAGCTGGCCGAGCGCGGCGTCGAGGTCGGGATCGAGTGCGAGCGCGCGCGCGTGCGCGTCGGCCGCGCGCGCGAACTGCTTCTGTTCCTCGAGCATGAGGCCGCGCTGGTAGGGGAAGCGCGCGTCGCGCGGTGTCGAACGTTCGCCGGCGGCGTAGGCGGCTTCGGCCTCGCCGTGGCGTCGTTCGGCGGCGAGCGCGTGGCCGAGCACGAACAGTGCTTCGGGATGTCCCGGCGCGAGCGCGAGCGCCTCGCGTGCGGCGCCTTCGCCGGCCGCGTGGTCACCGAGCGCCAGTTCCGCCGCGGCGAGATTGCACCAGGCGCCGACGTGGCCCGGTTGTGCCTGCGTCGCGGCCGCGTACGCATCGCGTGCGCCGACGATGTCGCCGATCGCGCGGCGTGCATTGCCGAGGCCGTTGAGCACGGCCGGGTGCGCGGGCGCGAGCAGCAACGCAGCCTCGAGCGCCTCGAGCGCGGTCGCCGCGTCGCCGCCGGCGAGCCGCACGCTGGCGAGGTTGCACAGCACGTCGACCGAATGCGGTGCGAGCACGCGTGCGGATTCGAGCGTGGCGATGGCCTCGGCGCCGCGGCCGAGCTGGAACAGCGCGATGCCGTGCAGGCGTGCCGCTTCCGCATCGCGCGGTTCGTGCGCGCGCAACGCCGCCGCTTCGGCGGCGGCGAGGTCGGGGCGGCCGCCGGCGATGAGTTCGGCGATACGGTCGAGACGGGCGGCGAGATCGGACATGACCCGTCAATCCTCGCATGCCGGCGCGACCGCCAGCCATCGCGCACGGCGATCCGTCGCATGCGCCGGCGTGGCACCATGCGCGCGAATCCCGCATGCGTGGCGGGCGCAAGGAAGTCGACCGGCATGAGATCGGGATGGTTGCTCGCCCTCGTCGGCGCGTGCTGCGCGATCGCCGCTGTGCCCGCGTGTGCAGCGGCGCACGCAGCGGCGCACGCGGACGCGCACCTGTCGGCGGGAAGTGCGGATCTCGCGCTGAATCCGGACGCGCTCGCGGCGATCGGCGTGCGCATCGAAGCGGTCGAGCGTGCACGCAGGCACGTCCCGGGAAAGGCGGGTGTCGCGCACGAGACGGCGAGCTTCGATGCCGCCACCGACGGCCGCCTCGAACTGCGCGTGAGCGACGGCGCTATCGCGGGCTTCGGCGCGGGCACGCTTCGCTATGCGGGCGGCATCGTGCTCGCCGGTGGCGGCGCGCGCGCCGACCTGCGCGGCTTCACGATCGGCGCGCGTGCGCAGGGCGGGATGGACGTCGCGCTCGCCGATGCGGCGGGCGTCGTGTGGCTCGTCGCCGACCATGCGCACTACGACGTGACGACGCACGTGCCGGCGGAGCTGTCGGTGCGGCAGATGGACCTGCGCATCGCGCCTGCGTTCGCCGCTGCGCTCGGCCGGCCGCAGCTCGCTGGTCGCGTGATCGGCACGCTCGCGTTCCGCGCCGTGCTCGACGTGGCGGACGCGAAGGCGATCGCGGGCGGCCGCTGCGACGCACCCTGGCCTGCGCCGGGGCGGCTCACGAACATCCGCCTCAGCTACTCCAGCCTAAGCGGCTTCTGGGACTCGATCTACGTGCCGCGCTGCGGCCTGCCGCCGCTGCCTGACGGCGGCGCATGCACCGCCGACAGCACGCGCGGCAAGGTCGTGCTGGGTGCGGACGCGAGCCTGCGCAACGTCGGCGAAACCGCGGTCGCCTGGTACGCGCATTTCAGCGGCGAGCATCCGCCTTACGGCAACGACCAGCATCCGTTCCTCGTGTGGAATCTCTACCGCATCGATCGCGACGGGCGCATCCGCCAGATCGGCGTGTCCGCCGCCAAGCACGCGTTCTTCTCGATCAACGAGCGCTGCCGCTGCGAAGGCGGCAACGTGTTCTGGCCCGGCTGCGAGGACATCTATTCGGCCAGCAGCAACGACAACGGCAGCGGCAACGGCGAGCAGAACCTCGCGCCGCGTTCGGAGATCGTGCCGTTCACCGGCCAGTGGGCGCGCTGCGGCTCGGTGTGGGATCGCGACTGCGACGGGCGCATGGACGCCGGCAGCGGCGCGCAGGATCTCTACCGCTATCGCATGCTCGTCGACGAGAGCGACCTGCTGCCGCCGCTCGCGTCGGGCGCGCGCTACTACTTCGAATACTGGTACGTCGTGCGCGACGATGCCGACGTCTACGACACGATGGGCTATCGCGAGATCCGACCGCGCAAGACCGGACCCGCGTGGCAGGTCGAACTCGTCGCGGCCGATGCCCCCGACCACGACTTCTTCCTCGGGCCCGCGTTGAACCACTGGGTCGATCCCGCGCACGAGAACGCGACGCGCACGAACCGCGAGCTGCGCACCCCGCACGGCCGCGCCCGGGTCGCCGCGGTCGCGACCGACCTCGGCGAAGGGCGCTGGCGTTACGAGTACGCGGTCATGAACGTCGACTACGCATTCGTGCGTTTCGACCCGCGGCACGCGCGCGAGCCCGACCTGAAGCTGCTCGACAGTCATGGCTTCTCCGCGTTCAGCGTGCCGTTGCCCGACGGCGCGACGATCGAGTCGACGCGCTTCGACGACGCCGACGCGGACGACGGCGACGACTGGGCCGTGCGTGTCGCCGATCGCGCCGTCACCTGGATGGCGCCGCCCGCGCGCAACACGCTCGACTGGGGCACGCTGTACCACTTCGAATTCGTGACGCGCAGCGCGCCGGCGACCGCGACGGTCGCGATCGAGGCTGCCGGCGACGCGACGCACTATCGCGCCGACGCGGTCGTCCCCGCGCGTTGACCGCCGTCGAGTGCCCGTGCTCGAGGCGCGTTCGCGTGAGCGGCGGCACAGTCGCGTACGCACGCTGTGCTAGCCTTCGGGGCTGGGTGACGCCATGGGGAGATGGCATGGATACTGTGCGTACGCTGGGATTGGGCCTGCTGCTCGCTATCGCCGCGCCGGCGGCGTTCGCCGCATCGCCGCAGCGGCCGTCGGCGAGCGCGCCCGAAGGCGCGTGGCTGGCCTGGGGCGGCCAGGCCTCGTTCGGGTTCAATCCGGACGCGCTCGCCTCGCTCGACCTGCGCATCGCCTCGGCGACGGCGACGAGCGCGCGTTCGGTCGGCGTGCCCGGCAAACGCTACGACACCACGACGTTTCCCGCGCTCGACGCGGGCGCGCTCGAAGTGATCCATCGCGGACCGGGCATCGTCGCGATCGGCGGTGGTGAGCTGCGTTTCGCCGGAGGCTTCGTGCTCGCCCATCCCGGCGGCGCGATCGACCTGCGCGGGTTCGCGTTGCGCGCCGATCCCGCCGCGCGGCTCGGCATCGCGGTCGTCGACGCCGAAGGTCGCCCGTGGTTCACCGCCGACCATGCGCACTACGGCTTCGACGAGCAGGGGCCGGGCACGTTCTCGATGTACAACATGAACCTGCGCCTCGCGCCCGCGTTCGCCGCCGTGCTCGGTCGCCCGGAACTCGCCGGTTATCCGGTCGGCAGCCTCGAGTTCCGCGCACGGGCGCAGATCGGCCGCGACGAATCGCAGCCGCCGCCGGACGGTGGCGTCTGCAGCGCGCCGTTCTCGGGCCAGGGCCTGGTCACCGACATCGCGTTGATCTACGACGACGCCGCGAGCGGCTGGACCGGCCATGACGATTCCGTCTACGTGCGTCGCTGCGGATTGCCGCCGGTGCCGAACGGCGGCGCATGCACGAGCAGCAGCACCAATGGCAAGGTCGTGATCGACCAGGATTCGAGCCTGCGCAACATCGGCGACACCGGCGTCGCCTGGTACCAGAAGTTCACGAGCCCGTCGCCGCCGTACGGCAACGACCAGCACCCGTATCTCATCTGGAACCTCTATCGCGTCGACGCTGACGGTCGCGTCAAGCAGATCGGCGTGTCCGCGGTGAAACACGCGTTCCTGACGATCAACTGGGCGCACGTGAACGGCGAGTGCGGCTGCGCCGAGGGCCACGTGATCTACCCGACCTGCGAGGACACGTACTCGCTCAGCAACAACGACAACAGCAGCAGCGGCGGGTCGCAGCAGCAGAACCTCGCGCCGCGCAGCGAGGTGATCCCGTCGAGCGCGATCTGGGGCCGCTGCGGCTCGGTGTGGGACGCGAACTGCGACGGCGTCATGGACGGCGGCAGCGGCGCGCAGAACCTCTACGACTACCGCATGCTCGTCGACGAGAGCGACATGCTCGCGCCGCTCGCGACCGGCGCGCGCTACTTCTTCGAGTACTGGTACATCGTGCGCGACGACGCGAACATCTACAACACGATGGGCTATCGCGAGATCCTGCCGACGAAGAGCGGATCGAGCTGGCAGGTCGGCCTCGTCGGCGGGGCCGCGGCCGACCACGACTTCTTCCTGGGACCGTTGCTGAACCGCTGGGTCGATCCGGTTTCACCGGGTGCGAACGCGATGAATCAGGAGCTGTCGACGCCGCTCGGACGCGCGCGCGTCGCGGTGAAGGCGACCGACCTCGGCGGTGGTCAGTGGCGCTACGAGTACGCGGTCATGAACTTCGACTACGCGCACGTGCGTGTCGATCCGGCGCACGCGAGCGAGCCGAACCTGAAGGTGCTGGAGAACCACGGCTTCGCCCGCTTCAGCGTGCCGCTGCCCGCGGGCGCATCGGCGGGCGCGTTGCGTTTCGACGATGCCGACAACGATGCCGGCAACGACTGGGTCGCGTCGAGTGCCGGCGGCGTGGTCAGCTGGAGTGCGCCCGCGACCGGCAACACGCTCGACTGGGGGCGCCTCTACCATTTCGAGTTCGTGTCGGATGCGCCGCCGTCGTCGGCGGCGCTCGGCCTCGTCGGTGCCGCGACCTCGAGCGAACCGGACATCGCCTATACGCTGGACCTGCTCGGCCCGAGCGTGGTCGACGACACGATTTTCCGCAACGGCTTCGATTGAGCGTACCTGTCATGACCGGAACGGCCTCCCAGTTCGCGCGGCGCGCGTGCATCGTGCTTTCGTTCGTCCTCGCGTGCGTCGCCGCGCCGCCCGCACCGGCCGCCGGCGCGCACGACTGGCTCGACGTTTCCAAGCGGCTCGCGCACCTTGGTGGTGGCGTCGATTTCACGCCGCACGGCACGCAGCCCGGCCTGTTCAACGACCTCATCTATTCCGACAACTGCGCCGCCTGCCATCGCGGCAACAGCGGCACGCAGACCACCTACCGCCCGTATTCGACCTGGGCCGGTTCGATGATGGCGAACGCGACGCGCGATCCGCTGTTCTGGGCCGCGCTCGACATCGCCAACCACGACGCCCCCGGCTCGGGCGACTACTGCCTGCGTTGCCACACTTCGCGCGGCTGGTACGGCGGGCGCGTCGTCAAGGCCGGCTTCGGCAACCCCGACAACGACGTGACGCTCGGCAGCGCCGGCTGCCTGCTCGCAGGCCAGTACGACTCCGCGGACGACCTCGATTCCGACTTCGGCGGTGCGAGCTGCCATTTCTGCCACCGGCTCATGCCGCAGGGACCGCTCGGCGAACCGGGCTACACCGACAACGCGAACGCGTGGGTCGACGACGGCGATTGC
>Ga0207639_10001015_pt1 | contig 19095 bp, 18 predicted proteins | sample KBSCornC32_FD_184299 | JGI IMG/M metagenome (GOLD analysis project Ga0207639, IMG submission 184299) | Corn rhizosphere microbial communities from Kellogg Biological Station, Michigan, USA - KBS Corn C3-2 (SPAdes) (version 2) | ecosystem: Host-associated > Plants > Roots > Rhizosphere > Soil ...
TCAGTGGCACCAGGTAAACGCCCATTCCGAGCATCACGGGCACGGCAAACAGGAACATCATCGACGTGCCATGCGTCGTAAAGAATTGGTTGTACATGTCCGGCCCGAGGATGCGATTCTCGGGCCGCATCAACTGCGTCCGCATCGTCACCGCGAGCGATCCCGACATCACAAAAAAGATGAACGCCGTGACGATGTATCTGATGCCGACAGACTTGTGATTGCAGTTGGTCAGCCACGCGTAAAAGCCCTTGCCGTTATCCCACGTACGCTCGAGGATCGCGCGCTCGGACCCGATCACCTCGGGAGTGATGTCGGACGACTGCTTTTGTTCGAGTTCCTCTTTGGTCATCTATTTGAGGCTTTTTAGATATGCCGTCAAGGCGAGGAGATCGTCATCTGAATATTGGTTCATCGGCATGTACACGCCGGGCTTTATATGCTGCGGATCTGTGATCCAGGCTTCGAGATTCTCGCCTGTGTTCTGCAGCGAACCGGCGGCAATATACGGTCGCGCCGCGATGTGCGTGAGATTCGGCCCGACGCGGCCCGCCGCGTTGGTACCGGAGACGGTATGGCACTGAGCACAGACGCTTTGGAGAAAGATGTCGCGCCCGCGGCTCTCGACCGTTCCGTCACTCGGCGGCGGCGGTGTCCGGCGCCCGGCGTTGAGCCACGTCTGAAAATCCTCAGGTGACTCCGCCGTGATCGCGATACGCATCTTCGCGTGCTCGTAACCGCAAAACTCCGCACATTGGCCCCAGTAGTTGCCGGACTTGTCCGCCTCAAAGTAAAACGTCGTCGGATAGATCGGGACGAGGTCCTTTTTTCCGTGGAAATTTGGCATCCAGAGGCTGTGAATTACGTCATTCGACTGAAGCATTATCTTGACTGTGCGTCCGATCGGCACATGAAGCTCATTCGCCGTCGTGACATTATTCGAGGGATTGCCCTCGTCCTGATATTCCACCTCCCACCACCATTGGTGACCAGTGACTTTGATCGAGAGATCAGGTGGTTTTTCGCCGAGAGAATTGACTGCACGGCCTGCGCGAAAGCTCGTTATCATCAGCACAAAAAGCGTGATCACCGTAATCGCAACCGCTCCGCCGACGATGCGTGTCGCGCGATTCTCGCGCGTCGGATCGGGAATAGTGTCGGGCCGCTCCTCTTCGTTCGATCTCTTTTTTCGAAAAAAAGCGACGATCAGCAGCACCATCACGACGATATACACGACCGCCGTCACCCAAAAGAATATCCACCACAGTGATTCGAGCCGTTCGGCCTGTATGCCGGCGGCGTCGACAGCAGATTGCCGCCCGCCGCACGAACTCGCGACAAGGCCTGCCGCGATAAACAGGACCCCCCTGGCAGGTTGCCGACGCTTCATTGCGGAGCCTCCGCTGATTTTGGAATAGCAGCGTTCTTTGGCTTCTGCGTGTGCGTCGAGTTCTCCGGCGTCTTCATCTGCATGTCGTCATCGCGACCCGGAGCGGCGTCCTTTGGCGCCTGTCCGCTCATGCTGCGAACGTATGCAGTGAGCTGCCAGACCTGGTAGTCGGGAAGTTTATTCCTGAATGACGGCATTCCATTTGGTCGGCCCTCGACGATGGTCGCGAAGATCTGCTCGGGCTGACTGCCGTAGATCCATTTGTCGTCCATTAATGGCGGCCCGATCGCACCGCCGCCATGGGCGTGGCAGCCGACGCAGTTCATCTGTGAGAAGAGCTGTTTGCCCTGGCTCAACGCGAGAGCATTGTCCTCATATTGGTTCTGGATGACGGGTGTGGGAGCGGTTTCCCCGGCTTGGAATGTAGTGACCTCTTTTGAATTGATCCGGTTCGAATCAGGAGTCTTGACGCGAAAACCTCGTTCCTCGCGTTCGCACGCGATGATCAACCCCGAGGCGATGAAAAAAGAGGCGAGGACGATCGTCTTGACGTCTGTTTTCACACGCCCTCCTTTGCGGACTGTGGCCGCGGCATGTGATAGGAATCGAGGATCTTTTCGATTTCGTCGTGACGACGCGCGAGGACATCCTCGATCTGGTTCTTGAGCTCGTCCTCGCCGCGGCGTACACCAACAGAGATGTCGTAAACGAATGGCAGATACGGCAGATCGACCTGCGGCGAAACCGCACGGATGTCGAGCGGCACCTTCTGTTTTGCGGCCCAGTATCCGGCCAAGGGTCCCCAGACGATCGCCACGTCTACATCTTTATTGGCGACCGCATCGATGATCTCTTTAGGCGGGCTGTCCTCGGTGTAATCGCCATAAACCGTGTAGCCGCGAACATTGCTGACAATTCCTCTATTCGTAAGAGCGACGGCCGGCGGAGCATTCGTTGCATCTGCGCCGAGGATCTGAACGCCGACCTTCAGTGTCTTGAGCTGCGGATCGTCGAAAGACTTAATGTCGAGCTTGCGGTCCTTTCGTGCGACAAAAACATATGTCGAGCGGTAGTACGACTTCGTGGTTGCCGCCATCTCAAATGCCGCGGGCACACTCATAACGACATCGCACTTGCCGTCCTTTAACGTGTTGCGAAAAAAACCTCGCCGCTGTGCCCACCATGTGTACTCGACCGGCCGGTGCATGTCGGCCGCGATCAGCTCGGCGATCTTGTTCTCAAACCCCTCGCCCTTTTGATCTGAGAAAGGAAGATTATTCGGGTCCGCGCACACTCGAAGAGCGGTCTCCGACGCAGGTATCTTCTTTTGCCGAGGCGGATCTATGTAGTGCTTTTCCCACATTTCCGACTGCGCACGCTCAGTCGCGCAAGCGGTCGAGCAAACTATTGCGCAAGCCAGGAGGGCTGGCCGCAAAAAGGCGCAAGACGCGCAAAAATGACCTGATGCTCGTATTTTGCGCCTTTTGCGCATTTTTGCCGCAATTTCCGCGTGTTTACGGCAGAGAGAAAACATATAGTGTCCCTCCCTTCGTTGTAACGTCCTTGAGATCTCGTAATGCGCTGCCCCAGCCATTGGCGGCAGTATCATCATCAGCATCGAGATCTCCGGCGACAAGAGATCCCGGCCAGCCGCCGATCCCGGAGAGAACGGCGACATATTGTTTGCCGTCCGGACCGCGATAGGTCACAGGCTGGCCGATGATGCCGCTGCCTGTTTTGAACTGCCACAGCAGGTCGCCGGTCTTGGCGTTCACCGCCTTGAACCATCCCTCCATCGTGCCGTAAAACACGACGTCGCCCGCCGTTGCCACCGTGCCGCTCCAAACCGGAAAATTCTCCTTGATCTGCCACGCAGGAGCGCCGGTGATCGGGTCCCAAGCTGTAAAGAATCCACGATTACCGCCGGGCCCGGCGTAGTATTTTGTGTTCACGCCGACGTACGGCGTGCCGGCGATATAGTTCGCCTCCGTTCCCTCGTAGTCCATGCAGAGGTTCTGGTGCGGAATGTAAAGGAGTCCCGTCTGCGGTGAATATGCGGTCGGCTGCCAGTCTTTAGCACCTGCGGAGATGGGGCAGATCTCGCGAATGACTTTGCCTGTGTGAGGCTCTTTTTCCTCGTCGGGAATGAGCCTCCCGGTCTGCAGGTCAACTCCTTTTGCCGCCGTCTGATAGACGAACGGATTTGCAGACAGCACCTGTCCGGTCGTGCGGTCTATGACGTACATGTAGCCGTTGCGTCCCGGGTGAATGATCACCTTGCGTGTCTGTCCATTTATGGGAAGATCGACAACGACATTCTCATTGACCTCGTCGTGGTCGTAGAGGTCGTGCCAGTTGACCTGATAGGCCCAGATGGCCTCGCCGGTATCGGGCTTACGGGCAAATATCGTGCAGCTCCATTTGTTGTCGCCCGGCCTCAACTCGGGGTTCCAAACGCCGGGATTGCCGGTGCCGTAGTAGATCAGGTCGCTGTCGGGATCATAAGAGACCCAACCCCAGACGGTGCCGCCGCCGATCTTCCATTGGTCCGGAGGCCATGACGAGAGCCCGAGGTCCTTGCCTTGGTCTGATTGATAAAATGGATGAAAATTCGTGCCGATCAGCACGTCGGCGTCGGGTCCATTGTTATAAGCCTTCCACGCGACACTACCGTCATTTTCATTGAGTGCCGCGATCCAGCCGCGAACGCCGAATTCACCTCCAGCATTGCCGACGATCACTTTGCCCTTGACGACAAGCGGCGACATCGTGATCGACTCGCCTTTGTTGATATCACCCAGCTTTGTCTTCCAAACCTGCTTGCCGGTCGCGGCGTCGACCGCGCAGGTGTTGCCGTCGAGCGTATTTATAAAGAGCTTTCCGCTGTCGAATACGGCTCCGCGATTGACCGTGTCGCAGCACGCGACGCCCTGCGAGGCGAGCTCCGGATTCGGCTCGTACTTCCACTTGAGAGCTCCGTTATTTTTGAGGTCGAGTGCGTAAAGAATGTTTGGAAAGGGCGTGACGACGTACATGGTATCGCCGACAACGATGGGCGCGGCTTCCTGCCCGCGGTCGACACCGGTCGAGAAGGTCCACGCCACTTTTAGCTGTCCAACATTCGATGTATTGATCTCGTTAAGACCCGAGAAGCGCGTGTTCTGATAGTTTTTCGCCGCCATCGGCCATTGGCCGTCTTCCGACTGCGGCATCGCAGCGGGATTGGGCGCGACCTTGCCGGTCATCTCGAGAAACATCCCGGGACGCGCACGTTTGTCGCCTGTGCATGTGAGCTGTGTTACTGAAATGAAGGCCGTTGCGATGAGGCCGATCGTTTGCAGCTTATATCGAATGCTCTCCATCTCGTTTCGGTAGCGGATGACAGGGCTATGTCCAACAAAAGCGATCTAAATTCCTCTTTACGTCTCGGCATGATGATTGTGCAAAGACGCTTGACGCACTGTTACCTGGATTACTATTGAGTGCCGATAATAAAGAGCGGCCTAGTCCCGACCGAGCGCGCGGTTAGCTCAAATTTGACAGACGTGAGACTATGTAATGTAAGCAACGAACTCGCGACCTGTCTTAACATCTCGGAGTCACCTCCTCCGCCGCCTCTCAACTTCGTGACACGATGAAAATTCTCTTATACAGCCCCGACAACGGTATGACGCGTAATTTCATGCCGCACCTGTGGATGTTCCTGCTGCAGTCCCTGACGCCGAAGGAGCACGAGGTCGTGCTGATCGACGGCAATGCTAAGGCAATGTCGCGCGCCGAGCTCGTCGCGTTTTGTAAGCGGGAGAAGATCGGTCTCGTCGGCATCGGTGCGATGACGCGAATGATCGAGCGTGCCTATCTTGTCGCGGACGCGATCAGAGAAGCGGGTTTTACTGTCGTGATGGGCGGACCGCACGTAACGGAATGTCCTGATGAAGCATTAGGCCGCGACGGCGGACCTCGTCACGCAGATGCCGTGGCGCTTGGCGAGGCGGACGATATTTGGGCAGACATCGTGACGGACGCTGCCAACGGGCAACTTAAAGAGGTCTACCAGCCGAGCCTCGACGATAAAGGCAATGACATAAAGCCCTCTCTCCAGCCCTACCCGCACATTCCCTGGGAATCGCTCGATATCGAGCAGTTCTCCTTGATACCAAAATTCTTTAGGCCGTTCATGTCTCGGCTCGATGATGGATGGGGAAAGTTCTTCGTCGTGCCGATCGAGACGGGCCGCGGGTGTCCATACGGTTGCGAGTTTTGCACCGTGACGGGATTTTTTGGCGATTCGATACGGTTTCGCACTAATGAGAGCGTCGTCGAGGAGCTCCTGCGCCTCAAGGAACGCGCAAAGCGTGAAAAAGGAAAGATGGCGGTCTTTTTTATCGACGATAATCTCGCGATAAATAAGAAACGCCTCAAAGGGCTTTTGCAGGACATCATTGCGGCCGACGCGCAACTGCCGTTTTGTGCGCAGATCAGCGCTAATCTTTTGACCGATGAGGAGCTTGTCGACCTGCTCAAGGCGGCGGGAGCACGTTGGATCTTTATCGGCATGGAGTCGATCGACCCGACCAACATGGCCGATGTGAACAAGACATTCTCACGCCCCGAGACCTATCCTGCGGTCCTCGAGTCGCTCAAAAAGCGCCACATCTATGCCGTCACTTCGTTCATCTTTGGCATGGACAATGACACGCACGGAGTCGCGACACGCACCGTCGACGAGATCGAGCGTTGGGCTCCCGGACTGCCGGTATTCGGCATGCTGACGCCTTTTCCGTCCACGCCGCTGTATAAACGTCTGAAGGATGCAGGCCGTCTCAGACGCGAGAAGCACTGGCTAAAATGGACTCCGTACAACATGGCGCATGACCCGATCAAGATCTCCATGGACGACGCAGCCCGCGAGACCCGCATTGCATGGGAGCGTTCGTACAGTCCGGAACGAAACCTCGAGGTGGTCGAATCTCTGGAAGATGCGCCAACGAACGTAAAGCTCATTCATCTGATAATGAGAATGTTCTTTCGAGGGATATATTTTTCGCAGATCGGCGCTTGGGCGTGGATCAAATTGATCATCTCAAACCGCGCCGCGTTCATGGCGATTCGCAATTCAAAACCAGCAAAGATAGAGCACTCGACCGAAACAGAAACTGCCTCAGCGTGACAGACGGGCGACCGTCTCGACGTGATGAGTTTGCGGAAAAAGATCGAGAGCCGTAAGGCTGTCGATCCGATAACCGCCATCTATCAGCTCGCGAAGATCACGCGCAAGTATCGACGGGTCACACGAGACATACGATATGGCTCGCGGCGACAGCTCCGCGATCATCTTGATAACACCCTTCTCCGTGCCCGCACGTGGTGGATCGAGAATAACGAGATCGACATCGCGAGTGCGGTTGTCGGCGAGGAATCTTTGGACGCTGCGGGTCACCGTGACGGCATTTTCGAGATCGGCATTTTTTAGATTTTCACCGCACATTCGTGACGAGAATGGATGCTCCTCGACAGCGATCACTTTGTCAAACGCCCTCGCGAGCGGCAGTGTAAACAGCCCAACACCACTATAAAGGTCAAAGGCGATCCCGCCCTGTGCTCCACCAACAGCACTCTCAATGAGCTGCGGGATGAGACACTTATTCGCCTGAAAAAACGTCTGGGCCGAGTAGGTGTAAGTATCGGTCCCGGAATCCCACGTCACTGCTTTCGCAGGCTCGTCCGCCTGGCTGCTCGCGATCGAAATATCGCTATCGCCGCTGACGGCAGAGATCTCAATGTGATCGGATGACTCGCGGTCGACCGCTGATCGTAGCTCAGCGAGCGTTCGGTTCAACTCGGGGGTGATCTTTGGGCATTGCTGGACATCGACGATCTCGTGGGACCCGCGTTTGAAGTAACCGAATTTACGACTCGCACCATCCACCTGCCAGCGAACGCGTGATCGATATTCAAGGGGCGGCGATGGAATTATCGGCATCTCGCCCTCGTAGTTGATCTTGCCGATCCGGTGCAGGGAATCGCGAATGATCGCGACCTTTGCCTCAAGCTGGGCTTCATATTTAAGCTGCTGAAAATCGCATCCGCCACACTCGCCAAAGTACTGACAAGGCGGCGTCTGCCGCTGCGGCGAAGGGACATTCACCGAGATGATCTCAGCGAATGCGAGCCGCTTTTTTACGTCCGCGAGACGAACGGTCAATTCATCACCCGGCGCAGCGAGTGCGACGAGGACGGTCAGCCCCTCGACAAACGCGATCCCATATCCGCGTGGCACGATCCGCTCCACACGTACGTCGAGTAGGTCTCCGGCTGAATAAGGCATGTAGATCTAAATTCCTCTCTGCGGACCCTGCGTGGAAATATCGCTGGGCAGATTTCCAGACAGGCTGACTGAGAACAAGTATTGTAGCCTGCGAGCAGCTCAAGTCTGGAGCGTTCCCGAAAACAAAAAAACCGGACCTTTTGAGGCCCGGTAATGTTACTCATCTTTTCTATCAGTTTACGCCCGCGGCTTTTCACCGACCTTGAGGTTATTGGTGACCTCAAAAACGCCCGGGATGCCGTTGGCGAGGATGTTGAGAGTGTCGCTGTCGGCCTTGCGGGCGACGTAGCCCTCGAGCGTGATGCGGCCATTCTCGACAATGACGTGAACGTCAGGATTTGGCCAGCCAAAGTACTGCCCCGGTCCGCGGCTCTCAAACTGTCGCAGAGCCTCGCGTCGGATCTGATCGTCAAATGATGACGGCGGCAGCTCCTGGATATTGTTGATCACCCGTGTGACGCCGGGAATGTCCTTTACCGCGCGTGCGGCCTCATCCTTGGTACCGAGCGTGATCGTCTTGCCGTTAAGCGTGACGGTGCTGCCATTCACCTGCCACGTGATGTAGTCGAAAGTGTTGTAATACGTCAGTCCGCGGATCTTGTGATAGACCTGATTGTCGATCGATCCACTCTGAGCGGGCACTGCGATCGCGAATACGCCGGCGATCGCTATAGCTATTAAGAATAATGACCTCACTGATCTCATAACGTCCAAATCCTCCACTTGGGGAGAGATCTATGGTTTTCGCAACCGATAATTAGACGTTTTTTTGGACCGGAAGGGTGTCCTAAACTGGACAAAAACGTAAAGATTCGTGAATGAGTGATGGCTAATGCAGGATCCGCGCCTTCTTCATTACAAACACGAACGGGCTAAGCCGGTAGTCGGATATATACCCAACGAGTTCAACGGTCGTGCCTGACGTTGGAGGTGCCGCCATCGGTGTTGCAAAAGTCACCTCCAGATCGACTTTTTTGGCCTGTTGATTTTCATCGGTCATCGCCGCGGTCATCGAGGTCGTGGTCGCGGAGATAACCTTTACAGGCATGTTGACGAGGACGGCCCCATTCTTTTGAAGCGCTTGGATAGCCGCCCACACCTTGTCGGCTGCCGCTTTGTTTGCCGGCGACGCGTCGCGAAACGAGAGAATAAATTCGTAATCGCTGAACGATAACGAAGCGAGATCGTTCTCAGCGACTGCTTCGACGGCGATCTCAGCCGGCGTTTTCTTGACTGCGACCGTAAAGTCATGCGGCGGAGCTGTCTGTGCGGCGGCATCTGCGATCACGTTGTCCCAACCCATATCGCTGCCGTGATAATTTTTGTACATTGCGCGAGCGTACGCGTCGATGCTCTTAAATGCTGCGTCATTCTTCTGAGCTTTGGCCAAGTTTGCGGCCTTTGCAGCGTACCAAAAGCCTAGCGGCTCGACCGACGCACCCGCAAGCTCCGCGACCGCGTATTGATAAACGTCTGACAGGTCCGTTGCACCCATCTGGGTAGCTTGCGCATAGTACTGGCGCGCTTTTGCATAGTCTTTGGCCTGGAGAGCAGCAAAGCCAGCCGCGCCGTTAAATATCGTCGACATCTGCACCTTTAACTTAGAGAAATCAGCGTCGATCATATCTGCGGGTTTCGTCCACAGGGACAGGGCCTTCATCCCTTGCTCAGCGAGCGACGCCAGCTCGACGCCTTGATGAGAATCCTGCGCCGTCGCGGCGTTTCGTTTTATAAAGACAACGATGGCCAACGCGCGAACGTTGTCAGGATCCACGCTGAGGATCCGTTGAGCGCTCGACAGCACCTTTGCCTGAGCGCCGAGGGTTTGATATGCGGCCATCGCCTGCTCCAACGCATCTACCCTAACGATGCTCGACGGGTAACCGATAACGAAAGCCTCCATTGCCGCCGCTTTTTGAGCCGGGTCAGGCGTATTGTAAGCCGTGATATAGGCGCTGTATTCAGCCGGATCTTTGATCGTTTTTTGCGCGAAGACGGTGAAGCAGCCGCACAACAAAGCCGCGATGGTGGCAAGCCCAAAAAAGGCGGATCGAATTGACGTGAACATAAAGGAGCTTTCCTCGGACGCGACCAATGTACCATAAACCTCAGCCATCTAAGACGCGATCGATTGCCGTATCGCGTCGTACAGGACGATACCGACGCTGGTCGCAAGGTTGAGACTGCGAACGCTGGGGTTTGTCATTGGGATCGTCAAACAGCGGTCGGCATTGGCCGCGAGGAGACTCTCCGGTAGTCCACGTGTCTCCGGACCAAAAACGAGGCAATCTTTTTGCTCAAAATTCCATTCCCAGTACGGTTTTGAGGCTTTTGTCGTCAAATAAATGAACCTCGACGACGGCAGATGTCTGTAGAGCGCATCAATATCAATATGACGGTGCAGGCGGACATGCTCCCAATAGTCGAGCCCCGAGCGACGCAGCTCGCGGTCGTCCATTCTAAAGCCGGTCACGCCGACGATGTGAAGATCGGTATTTGTCGCTGCGCAGAGCCGGGCGATATTGCCGGTGTTTGGCGGTATCTCGGGCTCGTAGAGGGCCACGTGCATGAGCAATAACATACCTCAACCGCACGCAAACTCGCCTATTCGTGCATCTTTTAAAGGTGGGTTAACATCAATTCCATACCGATAAACGGGTTTCTCCCGCTTTGCGAATCTTTTCGGGTCCTATGCTACAATCCGCGTTTGTGTTAGCAACCGCTCTTTTGAGGAGAATTCCTGCGTCCGTGACCTTTGCGGTGTTCTCGGCCGCGGCTGTGATGTCGATCGCGGCTGGTGCCGCTCGCTCCCAGATATTGCAGGGCGACAAGCCTGTCGCTAAGCCCGTCGCCAAGCCCAAAGTGACGCCTGCGCCGACGCCGCAGAAGCTCGATCCCAAGAATTTTACGCCCGAGCAGGTCGCCGAGGTGTCGATCCTTGCCTACGGCATTCGCGACCGGCTCAACCAGGTCCGCAAGACGACGACCGAGGTTGGAACGACGAGTTATACCGGTGCTGACGGCAAGACCGAGCAGGCCAAATATCAACGCTTCGTTCTCCGAGGTGACGATATTGGCAAAGAGAAGATACGTCTCGATCAGCAATTCTCAAACGCACGTTACTCGCTGCTGTACAACGCGGGCAATATCATCGGCGTGTACGACAACAACACGTTCACACCGCGAGAGGATGTTGCAAAGGCGTTCGAGAATCAGATCGTCCACGGCCTCGAGGCTCTTATCAGGTATAAAGAGAACGGCTCAATCCTCGCCATCGCCTCTCGCGACAAGGTGATGGGTGTCGATTACATAATCCTCGATCTCACCGATAAAGCCCAGCGAAAGACACGCTTTTACATCAGTGCCAAAACCTACCGTGTGATGATGCTCGAGTACGACGACGGGGGCGTTCACTATAAGCGAAAATTCTACGATTACAATTATGCCCAAGGCACGCTCGTGCCTTTCCACACGACACTTTGGGCCAACGACAAAGTAGTCGAGGACAGCGAGATCGGTACTGTTACATTCGGGCAGAAGGTCGACGAGACGATGTTTAACGTCGGATAGTCAGCGATTCCAGAAATGAATAAGAAGCCGCGTCGAGAACGCGGCTTTTTCTTTTTGCAACTTTTGTCTCGGTTGGCTGTGTTATCGGTTGTCTTTCCCGATCGATATTTGGAGGAACACAACATCAATGATCCAGATCCGACTACTCGGCCTCACGGCTCTTATCATGGCCGTTTGCCTCACGCTTTGCTTCTCGGTAGCTGCCCAGCAAACCGCGACAGCCGACACGAACTACGACGTCACTCTGCAGCTTGTCATCGGCTCGAACGAAGCGGGTCTTAAGAACGACCTCCCTTCGGATCTCGGCCCGGTCAGCAAACAGATCAGATCGAACTTCGATTTTGCAGGTTATCGGGTCGCGAGCACTTTTTTTGGCCGCATCGCGAGCAATGGAAATTTTGATTACAACAGCGTCGCGAGCATCGAGGGCAAGGACTTGTCGTCGTCGGTGCCGACATTCCTCGACTGGTCGCTGCGCGACCTGCATCCTGTAGCAGGATCCAGGAGCCTGCAAGCGTCAACGTTCCGCTTTGGTGCCCGCGTGCCGGTGGTCGTCGGAGATTCGAGTAAGGGCCAGCAAGGCGTGAACTACGAGAATCTCGGAGTAGGACTCAACCGGATCGGCCTCAACGAGAACACGCCGACACTCATCGGCACGCTCCATCTGCCGGGAACGACCGGCACGATCTTTCTCGTAATGACGATCCGGCCCACGCAAAACTGAGCTTTCGCAACAACCGTCCTCCTCGGGCGTGTGAAATAGAGCAGGATGCGGTTTGGCTTTGAGCCGCGTTCTGCTCTAAATAGTATGAATGCATGGACGTGGGCAGCATCGAGATCACGGTCACGGGGGTACAACAACCTCGCGTGCCTGACGAGAGACGTACCGACCATGCCTTGATCGAGGCCACGCGGAGCGGTGACGAGACCGCTTTCGCCGAGGTGATGTCGCGCTATCGTTCGCCGATCACGAATTACCTCTATAGATTTTTGAATGATTACGAGGAGGCGGTCGATCTCGCACAGGAGACGTTTGTCAGAGTGTATTTTGCACTCGACCGTTACCACACGGGCTTTGCCTTCTCGACGTACATATACCGGATCGCGACGAATCTTGCGATCAGTGAGCTTCGTCGGCGAAAGCGGCGAAGACTGTTGTCGCTGACCGGACTTTTTCAAGGCGAGGACGAGGAGGCGACCGAGTTTCAGCCGCCGGACCACAGGCAGCTCCAGGACGCGGAGCTCGTGAATGACGAGCAGAGTAAGGTGATCGCGCGTGCGATCGCATCCTTGCCTGAGAAGTATCGAGTCGCTGTCGTTCTCAGAGACGTCGAGGGCCGCTCGTACGAGGAGATCGCCGAGATCATGCAGCTTGGACTCGGCACGACTAAATCAAGGATCAGCCGCGGACGCGGGCTCCTAAAAGACAAGCTGGAAAGTTATTTCTGATGGACCGCATAGAAGAAAAGATAAATCACGACGAGCGGCGCATTGCCAAGTTGATCGGCACGCTTAGGCACGTCGAGGCTCCGGGCGATTTTGATACCCGCGTCCGCGCGAGAATCGCGTCGAGACGTGATAAAAAGCCCTCGATATCTTGGCGTCCTGTATTGGCCGGCGTCGTCGCGGTGGCTGTGCTGGCGTTTGTGGGATATCTCGGCATGCGATCGTTTGCACCCAATGCTCCGGAGCCAAACGTCTCGCAAACAACAGCCACCGAGCAGCCATCTTCTGTTCAGAATCAGCATTCTATCGTCGCTCCGGCACCCGCGCCGTCTGGGTCTCAAGCACCGCAAACACTGGCCTCGGACAAGCGGCCGACGACGAACAAACTTCTTCCACCGGCTCAGCAGGGCGGCTCCATCGACGAGGCCAGCAAGGACGCACACCGGCCGTTCGCAAAAGAATACGTGCCGTCGCAGCACAGGCCTGGCGATAACAGCGGCCTCGGCACCGCCGAGATTCCCGTGACAATGGTGCTTGAGGCCATCGGCGTTCGCGCCACATGGAATGGCGGTTGGCAGGTTAATTCGGTCGAGCCTAAGAATGTCGCCGGCAGGTCCGGCGTCCGCCCCGGCGATATTATCGACGCGATCAACGGCCAACCCCTTTCGGAAACAACGAGCTTCAAAGGTAGCTTTAGCGGCAAATCGATTCGTGTTCGACGAGACGGTGTTGTGCTCGACCTCGCATTCAAACCCTAGCCATAACACTGCTATAATCCGTGAAGTCCTGACCTTCTTTTATAGGCAGTTTTCTCTATGCGCTTTCTCATCTCGCTCGCTCTCGCTCTTTTCATCGGAGTTAGCTCCGTCATTTCCGCATCAAGCCAGGCTGATATCGTCATCCGCAACGCGAATATTCACACGATGGATGCAAAGCGTCCTACCGCTCGCTCGATCGCGATGCTCAATGGAAGGATCGTCGCCGTCGGTTCCGATGCGGATACAGGGTCGTGGATCGGCAAGAACACGCGAGTGATCGACGCCGGCGGCAGGCTTGTGATGCCAGGGTTCAACGACGCTCACGTGCATTTCTCGGACACGGGTGCGCAGCTTTCGAATGTCGATCTGCGAACTTCAAAGTCACCCGAGGAATTCGTGCAGCGGCTAAAGGCCTTCATTGCAACGCAGCCGAAAGGGCGCTGGATACTTGGCGGTCGGTGGGACCATGAGAACTGGACTCCCGCAAACCTGCCGACAGCCGCATTGATCGACGCCATTTCGCCCGACAATCCAGTCTTCGTGAGCCGTCTCGATGGTCATCAGGCCGTTGCTAACAGCTTGGCGATGAAACTGGCTGGCATAGACAAGAACACGAAAGATGTCCCCGGCGGCGTGATCGTTCGTGACTCTCAAGGTAACCCTACTGGAAACTTTAAGGATGCGGCAGAGGGTCTTATCAGTCGGGTTATTCCTGAGCGAACTTACGAACAAGAACTCGAGTACGCTCAAGCCGCGTCCGATTGGGCGGCCCATTTTGGCGTGACGAGCGTCCAGAGCATGGAGGAGGGGACGAATTTTGGAGCATTCCAGGAGCTTGAGCGACGCGGCACGTTAAAGACGCGGCTTTACGGATGCACGCCCTTGGTCGATTACAAGCGTTGGGTGAACACCGGCATCCATTACGCGTTCGGCGACTCGATGGTCCGCGTAGGGTGTTTGAAGGGCTACGCGGACGGGAGTCTCGGCTCGACGACGGCATGGTTCTTTGAACCTTACCTTGATTCGCCAAATACGGTCGGCGTCCCCCGTGCCGAGGTCACAAACGGCATGCAGGAGAATATGATCGCCGCCGACAAGGCCGGTCTTCAGGTCATGATCCACGCCATCGGCGACCGTGCCAACGCAACGATCCTCGACTATTACCAAAAGGTCGAGCAGACGAATGGACCTCGCGATCGCCGCTATCGCATCGAGCACGCGCAGCATCTCAGGCAGCAGGACATTCCGCGATTCGCTAAGCTAAAGATAATCGCCTCAATGCAGCCGATACATCTCGCGGACGACGGACGCTGGGCTGGGAAGCGCCTCGATGAAGAGCGTCTCCGGGGAACCTACGCTTTTCGCTCGCTGCTCGACTCGGGAGCGACGCTCGCATTCGGCACCGACTCGCCCGTCGCCTCACTTAACCCACTCCTCGGCATCGCCGCCGCCGTCACACGACAAACCTCCGACGGTAAAAATCCCAACGGATGGTTCCCCGAGCAAAAGATCTCTGTCGAAGAAGCCGTCCGCTGCTACACCCTCGGCTCCGCCTACGCCGAGTTTCAGGAGAACGTCAAAGGCCCGCTCGAGGTCGGCAAGTATGCGGACATGATCATCGTCTCCGACGACATCTTTACCATCGACCCACCCAAGATCGCCCAGGCCAGAGTGCTGACAACGATCATGGACGGAAGAGTGGTTTTCGAGGCTAAATGATGTTCACGATTCGCCTCTCGTTCCTGATTACTTTGTTCGCTGGCCTGTTCACAAGCGTAAGCGGCCAAACCGCCGCAGTTGAGAAGTGGACGCGCATTGACCTCGGCAAGAATGAAGTGAGCATTGCCGTGCCTCCTGGATTCTTGGTTGACGCCGATAAACGCGCTAACGGCAAGCTTTTCCGTGTCATCGCTGCCGTTAACGGTGTGTCGATGGATATCGCCCTCGAAAAGAACACGAACGTCAGGATCGACCTAATAAGTCCGCTTCAGAGCGAACAAGGCTCCGCATTCAAGATCGATAAGATCCAGGGCAAGGTGATCTCAACGTCGGATCCGAAGCAAAACTTTTCGCAGCGAATGTATCTCGCCGCAGGCGATCGCTTTTACACGATCAAGATCGAGGCACCGTCGGCAAACAGTGCCGACCTTACGCGGTTCCTTTATTCGATCCTTGTCAATGGCAAGCCGCTTTTCAAGCGTTTGGCTACCCGCGACTTTCCCGAAGAATCAGTCGCGGCATCCGATCTTACAACGAGCGCCGAAGTGAGCGAGGCATTTGCCAGAAAATTCGACAAGAATACGTTAAAGCCCATTTTCAAAAAGGCATCTGAATTTGTTCCACTGCCCGATCCGCCGCACAACATCGCCCCGCCGATACTTGTAGACAGGCCGTACCCGCGGCCTTCGGGTATTCCGTCGCGAAACATGATGGAAGCTAATGTCGTTGTCACCTACCTAGCGAACGGTCAGATCGGTGATGTCGTGGTGTATTCGGATGGCGATAAGAGCTTCGCGACGGCCTGTGCCGACGCCACGCACAAGATCAAGTTCGTGCCTGCCAGGAACGGAAACAAGAACGTCGATTACGTTCACGTCGAGCATTACAGCGTCATGCTTACGGCTGTCCCGGTCGCCGGACCCGTTATCATTCGGTAACCCGGCGCTGCACGGATAACAACCTTTCAAATGGAGTGCGCGTCATAGCCGCGCCTCTTTTTTGTTAGAATCTAACCTTTTGAGTGCTAATGTTCGAGCCGTTCAAGATCAGAGACATCACGATCGATCCGCCGTTGATACTTTCACCGATGGCGGGGGTGACGGATTATACATTTCGGCGGTTGATCAAGCGGCGGGGCGGTGTGGGGCTCGTGGTGTCCGAGTTCATCTCGGTCGAGGGCTTGACGCGGGGCAACCCGAAAGCAAAACGCCAGATGCGTTTTGACGAGGAGGAGCGACCCTTTGCGGTGCAGATATTTGGAGGTCAGCCCGAGCGAATGGCGCTTGGTGCCGAGATGGCCGAGGAGGTCGGCGCGGACATTCTCGATGTGAATTGCGGCTGCCCTGCACCAAAGGTCGTTAAGAATGGCGGCGGCTCGGGCCTGCTGCGAGAGCCCGCGCGGCTCGAGACGATCCTTAAAGAGATCAAAAAAACGATCGCGATCCCACTGACGCTAAAGTTGCGGACAGGTTACACGGACTCGACGATCAATGTTGTCGAGGTCGCGAAAATGGCCGAGCAGTGCGGCGTTGAGCACATTCAGGTCCACGGCCGCACGCGCGAGCAAGGTTATAAGGGCCTCGCGAATTGGGACCACATCGCCGCCGTCAAAGCCGCCGTGAGCGTGCCGGTCTCGGGCAATGGCGACGTCACGACGATCGAATACGGTTTAAAGAAATGGCGTGAGACCGGCGTCGATGGGATCCTGATCGGCCGTGGAGCGATGCAGAATCCATGGATATTCCGCCAGTTTGAGGATGTCATCGCCGGCCGCGAGCCTTACGAGCCAGACCTCGCGGAGAAGAAAGCCGTCCTCCTGGAATTCTTCGGCATGTGCCGCGAGGAGATGCCCGAGCTGCCGGCACTCGGCAAAATGAAGCAGCTCGCGGGACAATTCACAAAGGGTCTCGTCGGCGGTGCTCAGTTTCGGCAAACGCTGTATCATTCGCATTCGGCAGATGAGATCCTCGACAATATCTCGATCTATTTTGAGACTCTCGAGGACCGTGAGACATTTGGCGACGGCGTTATCGAGGCGGATACCGATCTCGACTTCGTCTCATGTGACGCCGCGACACGAGCGGCTGTGGCCGCAAATTAGATGAAGAAAATTACTTTGATCTTGGTGGTCGTTGCCGCGAGTGCGATTGCGACATTCTCACAAGCCTCGGCTGAGGATCAGAGTGCGGTCAAAGGCACGGCGGCATACGCCGAGGTCCTGTTGCGCAAGACTGAGCTGCTCGCCGATCTCGAGGCATTTACGCCGGATTACACTGAGGCGAATCCAAAGATGCTGGAGCTCCGAGCCGAGCTTGCATCTATAGACAAGTCCATGACGCGTATCCTCGCCGTCAAGCCCGCCCAAACGACCCGCCTTACCGAGGCATTGGGCCGCATGATGGTCAAGAAAGCGGCTCTCGAGGCGGATCTCCTACATCTTTCTCGCCAATACAATAAGGATTACCCCGATGTAAAACGTGCTCAACGGCGTGTCGATCTATACGAGTCCGCTATCAGCGAGATCTTGGGAAAGTAGGCGGTAGGCAGTAGACTGGTCGTCAGATACGAGACTTTGCAAATGAGAAAAGCCGGCGTGGACGCGCCGGCTTTCTTCGTTCTTACTTACTGTTAGTCCGCTTATTGCGGCCAATTACCGTTATCGGCGACTGACTGATCTACCATCTCTTCATCTACTGCTTCGCGCTCGTCGCTTTTCTCTCGTCTGCAAAAAGGATCGGATTGACGATCGGTCGGTATGAATCGTTTATCTTGATAAAAGCCTCGGTGCGCAGCTTAGCCATGTAGGCTTTTTGCGCATCGGGCCCTTTTTCCTGAAGGATCGCCAGTCGAACGGCATTCTCGTCAAAAGTCGCATCACTGGCTTGCTGCTCGCGCCCGTCGATCTTTAGGATAGCGAGCCCGAGCTGTTCCACCTCGATCGGCAGCGTGTAATCGCCAACTTTGACGCCGACCATGGCCTTAGCGATCTTTGCGTCAGAGACGTCTTTTACCGGGAACTTTTCGATCTTGCCGGCACCCTGCGTCAGTGCTGGAGGATCGCCATTATCTTTGACGATCTTGGCAAAATCGCCTCCCGCCTTTAGCTGATCGTAAAGCGTCTTTGCCTTCGTGCGGACCGTCGCCTCGTCGCGCCCCGCAAACCCGAGGAAAAGCTCGCTGAATGACACGGTCTCCGGCTTGATAAATTTGTCCTTGTGGGCGTCAAAGTACGCCTTTAGCTCAGCCGTACTCGGCTGCCAGTAGAGCTTTGACTGGACTTCCTTTTGCAGCACAAGGTCACGCGTCGCCTGCCGCCTCCAATCATCGCGAAGCCCCTTAGGATCGACGCCCTGCTTCTCCATCTCGGCATAGAGGGCATCGACCGTCTTGATGTTGTTCTGCTTCATGAGATCGGCGAGCCGCTGATTGACCTGCTCCTCGGCCTCCTTGTCAGCACCCATCTCTTTGGCCTTTTGCACAAGCAGCTCCTCATTGATAAGGTTAGCGATCATCTCGCCCTGCTTCTCATCGACCATTTTCTGAGCCTCGTCCTTCGTTTTGCCCTGCTGCACAAGCGAATCGACCGCATCCTTGATCTCGCGCTGGACCTGCGAGAGCGTTATAACGCCGTCATTCACCTGAGCCACGACCTCATCGATGACCTTACTCTGGGTCTCCTGGGCCGAGACCGACGAACCTGTAATAACGAGCGCAAAGGCCGTAAACACTAAGGCAGCTAGTTTCTTGAACATAAAGGCTTTGGTGGGCAAGCAAGCATCTTATTACTCGCCTCGTCGATTAGCAAACGTCGGTTTGATGCAAGAAATGGACGTGAAGTTCGGTCTTCGCAACCTCAATAAACGTGGTAAGGGAGAAAACTCGGA